>Ga0307518_10000544_pt1 | contig 28631 bp, 21 predicted proteins | sample 25_EM_MG_FD_203889 | JGI IMG/M metagenome (GOLD analysis project Ga0307518, IMG submission 203889) | Populus trichocarpa ectomycorrhiza microbial communities from riparian zone in the Pacific Northwest, United States - 25_EM | ecosystem: Host-associated > Plants > Roots > Unclassified | place... | reverse complement strand
GATTTGAAAGTTTAGCCTAGATTGACCTAGGTCTTTTTTTAGGTTCTTTTTTACATTGAAGTGTCAAATGATCCTATTGGTGATGAGCTATTTGAGTTTGGGTTGACAATGCAAATGAGTGAAGTCCTTGGTGATGTTTACTATCAGCCAATGGGCTAACTTTAAGCCTAGATTTTCATGTCTTTATTGCATGGGAAAATAAGATTATCTTATGTGGTTTTCAAGTTTAGAAATTGTACAACTATACATGCATTTGAGTTTTTTATAGAAAGTTATGGCTATTTTAGTTTCTATATGTTTGTTTGCATTTCTAGGAAGTCAAAAATATGTGTTAGTTAATATTTATCTAATTTTATATCCAAGCCATTTATTCAGATCTTAATTATGTCATCTTAGTATTTCCTTAGGCTTTAAGGGTTGTTTAAAGTATATAATTATGATTCAAATTATGTATTGATATCTTTCGAAAAAAATTTGAATTGAAGTTCTTGATTTATTTGCATTTGTATCTCTTCAGTTTTGTACCCTAGAGTGGTGAGGGAAAAAATATTGTTTGTGTGAGTGACATGTTACTTTGCGATATCCATACCATCCATATATCAAGTTAGTAGCAGAGCTTAAGATTTACAACCATGGTTGTTCATGGATGTCGTATGCAAGAATTTGATAGGGATATCCATACTTTTGAAATGGATGAAACAAGAAGGCAACTCCAGCAACTCTAGGAGCTTCTTGAACGATATAAAAATCAAGGCGATGATGATGAGAATGACACTAAAATTGGTTCCTCTAGTAATAATAAGGAGGGTGTTCATCCTTTTCATCATAGACCACACCAAATGGGAAAGTTTGTGACGTCATTGATAATGGTGTTTGTGCTAATATTGTATCTACTGATATGGTGAACAAGTTGCAGCTTAAGATGGAAGCACACCCTCAACCCTAAACATTAAGGTAATTGGAAAATAAGTATGAGCAAAAGGTAACAAATAGGTGTCGTGTTTCATTTTTCCATTAGGAAAGAGTATTCTAATTAGGTCTAGTGTGATGTAATTCCTATGGATGCATGTTATTTATTATTTGTTCATCCGAGGCAATATGATAAGAAAGTTTAGCATGATGACTTTAAGAATACTTATTCTTTTGTGAAATGTTGTTATCCAAATTTTGACCTACCTTTTTGATAAAAATTTCTGAAAATCCAAAAATAGCGAAAAACAACGAAAATCCAAAAAAATATATTTTTAATATATTTGCATCATTTTTAGCATTTTTAGCGTCGTCTAAAAAAGAATTTAAATTTTCAAAGGTCTTTCGAACGTGTTCGACTTTTCACGCGTCATTTTTAAAATCATTGATTTTCCTTATTGAGTCGACGTTGATATTGCTCGTTTCCAAAAAATAAAAAAAAAATAAGCAAAATCAAAATTTACAAAAAAAAAAGTTGAGGGACCAAGTTTGGAGACTAAACAATATTTTTGCCTATAAATAGGAGTTTCCAACACATACACAAGAGGGGGACAATTTTGAAAAAGAACAAAAAAAAAACCTAAACCTAAACTTATCACTAACCAAACAGCCGCCCCCCACCCGGCTTTGATTTTTCTCTCTGAAACCAGCCGCTCAAGCCCTTTCCCCCCCAGCTTTTTGCCGATCTTCATCGCCTTCTTCCACAACAGCCCCATGCTCACCACAGTAGCCCTACGCACTGTCCCATCTCCCTCTCATCAACACAAAATAAGCCGCCGCTCACCATCTTCTCCTCCCCCCTCTGGCCATTTCCTTCTCCCTGCACACAACTCCTTCCTCTTCTCCCGCTAACCCGAACCAACCTCTCTTTTCTCAGCCGACCCGCAGCCACCGACAGACCACAACTTGACCTTCTCTTCCCCGTATCTCTTCTTCTTCTTCTTTCCCTTTTCCCTGCAGGTTGGCCTCCACAAAAAACCAAATGCTACTCGCCTTCCTCCAACCGAACTCGCTGACCGGACAACTACCGCCCTCTGCACACCACAGATCCACCCATCATCAATGACCCAGTAGCGGCCATAGAAGACCGCCACTGCTAGATCTACCATCGACAGAAGAAAAATCAAACCCAGAGGAATAGAGGGCACGGATCTGGAAAAGAGGAAGATGTGACCCGATTTGGACCAAAAATAAAGAAAAATTAAAATCAACTGCCTATTGTATTTTTGGTTGTTTTGCAAGTCACCGCCGGCGTAGGGAGACAGAGAAGAGGAAGACATTCCCGATCCACGATTTTGCATTTTTTAAATTGTTTAATGTAATTTTTGTTTAGTTTTTGAATTTTTATAATTTGTAGTGTGTATGTAAAAGAAAAAAAAAATAAAAAACATATAGTGAAAGTGAATGTGTTGTTTGTATTTTTTTTATGGAATTTTTTTATGATAAAATTACCAAGAATAAAGAAGAATTTAATATTTTGATTTGCTCGGTCAAGAATTATGAACTTACCGTAAGTTGTATTTCTAATATCTGATGAAAAGACAAAATTTTTAAAACTTCTTTAACACATCAAAGTCACGAAGCAGCTTACCTCAGGTAGGGTGCGTTAGGGGTGCTAATACCTTCCCTAATCACAACCAGTCCCTTACCCGTGAATCTCTGACAAGACCAGTACACCCGGGTTTCCTAGTAGCTCTCAATTAAATACTAGGTGGCGACTCCCAACGAATCAAATCAATCAATGAAATGAAAAATCACCAAAGCTGACGCCGCGCGGGTGACGTGCGACATGAAAGATGGTGTAAAGATTATTTTAGGTCCTTCTAAACCTGGATTTATTTCCAAACTTTCTAAAGGGACATAAACACTTTTGGTTACTTGTTCTGAAATGGAAAAACTTGATAATGATATGGATTTGGGTTACGCTCTTCTTGTTTTTGAGAAAAATGCTGAAATGAATAAGTTGTCTCCAAAAATGCAGCCTTTGCTTGATGAGTTTGCTGATGTAGTTCCTAAAGAAATACCACTTGTACTTCCCCCAATAAGAGATATTGTTATGCTTCCTAACAAGGCAGCTTATCGAATGAGTTATATTGAACATATAAAATTACAAAGATAGGTTAATTAGTTGATTTTGAAGGGCTTGGTAAAGGAAAGTAGGAGTCTATGTGTTGTTAATTAGTTGATTTTGAAGGGCTTGGTAAAGGAAAGTAGGAGTCTATGTGTTGTACCCTCTCTTCTTATTCCAAACAAGGATGGTTTATATAGAATGTGTATGAATAGTCAGGCAGTGAATAAAACCACTATTGGTTATCAATTTCCTATTCCTCGGCTAAATGACTTGCTATATTAACTTAATGGTGCTACCATCTTTTTAAAGATTGATCTCATAAGTGGCTACCATTAGATCCGGATGAGAGTTGACGATGAATGGAAAATAGCCTTCAAAATGAGGGATGGCCTTTTTGAATGGATGGTTATACCATTTGGCCTTTCTAATACACACAACACTTCTATGTGAATGATGAATAATGTGTTTAAATATTTTATTGGCAAAATTGTTGTTGTTTACTTTGATGTTATTCTTATATACAACAAGAATAAATATGAGCATTTTAGTCACTTGCAATAAGTATTTTAGACTTTAAGGAAATAAAATTTCTATGCTAATTTGAAGAAGTGTGAATTCCTCACTAGCAACATTGTTTACTTGGGTTTTGTTGTTTCTAACAAATGAGTGAAGATGGATCATAAAAAGATTAAATCAATTCTAAACTAACCACATCCTTAAACTCTTCATGATATTTAGAGTTTTCATTACGTATCATCTTTTTAAAGGCATTTCATAAAACAATTCAACATTATTATTAGTTCAATCAATGAATGCTTGAAAGTAGGTAGCTTCAAATGGACTAATAAGTCAAAGAAAAGTCTTGAACTTATAAAGCAAAAGGTGACCAATGCACCTGTTATTTCTCTACCTGATTTCCAAAAAGTTTTTAAAGTTGAATGTGATGCATCTAATGTTGGATTTGGTATTGTTCTTAGCTAAAAGAGCAAACCTATGCTTTCTACAATAAGAAGCTCAATGATTCGTGAATAAAATATTCAGGTTATGACAAAGAGTTCTATGCCATTGCTCGTGCTTTAAAGTTTAAACCATTGGTGTCAATAATTGCATCCAAAACTATTTGTGTTATTTTTTTTTATCATAAGGCTTGAAGTTTCTTAATAGTCAACATAAACTTAGTTAAAGACATACCTTTTAGGTTGGATTTCTACAAACTTTTAGTTTTTCTACAGAGCACAAATATGGAGTACATAATGTTATTGTTGATGCTTTGAGTCGAAGACATTTGTTATTAACTAATATGCAAGTGGAAGTGACAGGGAAGATATAGGCTAAATAAAGTGGTGTTTTCAAGCATTTTGTTGTGCTGGAGAGTTATCTTTTCAAAGAAAATCATTTGTGTATTCCTCAAGGTTTTTTAAAGGAAGCTATTATCTTTGAAGCTCATAGCGGTGGACTTGGTGGACACTTTGGGAGATAAAAAAACACTTGTTATTATCTAGAACAATTTCTTTTGGCCAAAGATGGAGAGAAATGGTACAAGGCTCATACAATGTTGTAGGACATGCCATACTGCTAAATCACATATTTTGAAATCAGGTTTATACACTTCACTTCTAGTAGTTAAAGCTTATTGGAAAGATGTCAGCATGATTTTTATGCTAGGTTTGCCTAGAAGTTCAAGAAACAAAGATTCAATTATGGTGGTGGTTGATCATTTTCCTGAAATGACATCTTTTTTCCATGTAGCAAAATACTTAATGCTATAAATATTGTTGATTTATACATCAATGTGATCGTTATACTTCATGATATTCCAAAACAAATAACTTTAAATGAGATTTCATGTTCATAAGTCATTTTTGGCTTACACTATGGAGAAAACTTGGAACTCATCTTTAATTTAACACTACTTATCATTTACAAAATGATAGGTAAACTAAAGTCATCAATAAGAGTTTGGGAAGTCTTTAGAAATTTGGTGAAGAAGAATATTCAAGATTATGATCTTGTATTGTCACAAGCTAAATTCACTTAGAACCATTCAACTAGCCAAAGTATTGGTTGTAGTCCTTTTTAAATTGTGTATGGTTAGAATCCATTAAGTCTATTGGAATTAATCTCACTTCCAACAAGTTAGAATTTCAGTGGTGATGCTGATGAAAAGGCTTAAAAACTTGCATGAACAAGTTCGTGACAAGATTGAAAGACAAAATTAGAAGTATCAAGCTCAAGATAAAAAACATTGTAAGTATATAAAGTTCAAAGAAGGTTATCTAATTTGGGCGTATCTCGGCAAGGAAGGTTTCCATAGGGTAAGTTTGCTAGGCCCTAACTTAGAGTTGATGATCCATTTAAGGTTTTGAAGTGAATAGGTGAAAACATGATGAGAATCATCAAGAAACACCACATGATCCATTGCATATGCTAATTGAGCCTATAACAAAATTAAGAGCTATGAAGGTTAGATAAACATTCAATGTGTTAATTCAAGATATTTAGTCCTTATTTCCTACAAGACTTGCAAATCAACTTATTTTCCTACTTACAAGCAAATGAACATATTTTCCTAATGTATAGTTTTATATTAATAGGAATAACTTTTAATCTGACCATTCGATCGGGATGAAATTTTTCCAAATGATTCTAAAGATCTTTTTTTTCTATAGGGTTAAAATTTCATAACAAACAAACATATAAAAAGGCTTCTAATAAAGAACAGAAGATATTGTATGGGAATTATATTAGTTTCCTAGTTGATTTAGGATTCTTTTTTCTATTTTATTTAAAACTCTTTTGTTATTTTTTCAACCTTATTTAAGATGTTTTACCTAGTATAATAAGGTTATTTAACTCTTTTAATAATAAGATATGAATTGTTTATTCAGAAATAAAACTTGTATGTGGGAGTTTGCTCTTACTCTTGGTTCCTCATGGAACTTTTTAAAGAACTTATCAAAGATCAACTATCTTTGTGATATTCATCCTTATACCCATGGTTCTTGGTTTGTTATAATTAACAGGTTGGGGTTTTATCCTTATACCTTCAGTTCTTGGTTAGATATAATCAACAAGTTAAGGTTTTGCATCCAATAACTACGGTTATTTAGTTCAGGTTATCACTAGGTTAGATTCTTTTTAACTTCACTTTAGCTTTTTTAGGTTTTGTTCAATCTTAATTATGGGTTCATATGTTCGTACTCTTTGGGTTTGCATATAAACACCTACAAGATTGAGCTACCTGCACGTCTAGATATTTCAAACACTTTTAACGTGGATGACTTAGCTCCTTACGATGATGATGATAATACATATGACCCGAGGATGAATCTTTTTCAATCGAGGGAACATGACACAAAAGTGTCCTCTAATGGTCCTATTGGTGATGATTTATTTGATTTTGGGTTGACAATGCAGTGAAGTCCTTAATGATGTTTACAGTCATCCCATGAGCCAACTTTGAGTCTAAATTTTCATATCTTCATTACATGGGAAAATAAGCTTATATTATGTGGTTTTCAAGTTCAGAATGTTATATTTTCAGATTGCCCAACCCTACATGCATTGGGGTTTTCTACATAAAGTTATGTTGCACGCCCACTAGTTTGGTTTTCTTTGAGAATACCATACCGTTTATATTCATCGATTTCAACTCATAAGCCCTCTCAGGCGCACTTACTTAGTTCCAAATATTTGAAGTATCATTCATATTTTAACAATACAATCACTTAATTTTTTTAAAAAAAAGTATTAGAAATATATTATCTTATTAAATGATATATGCCTTTGATTATAAAGAATGAGGGTCTTATATATAACAATGGATCCATAACCTAATAAGTTGAGTTTTTGAACTAGAGATATTGTATATTAATATATGCTTTTACGTATATAAGCTTATGAATAGGCTTACAAACTCTCTAAGTGCAAATCTTCATGACAAATAACATGAGATAGATGGATTGGTTGACAAGTGTTTACTAGAGCCAATATTTTGTTAATTAGTTAAAATGAGGAGGGAGACATTGGATATTGTCAACTATAATTATCATTGCATTTAATATGAAATGAAGAATTAGTTAGATTGTTAGATATAGAACAACATATATGGTTCTTCGAGTTTTAAAGTGTGATTCCTAGCTTAGGTGTGAAGGGTAGGTATAGGCTATTGAATAAGCAAGCTTTAGAAAAAAAAAATTTAGCTTTTGATTGGATTGCAATACTCAAATTGTAATTGTTATACAATGTTGATGGAGATCATATTAAAGGACAAGATTTTATGAGTCACGTATATGAGTTTGTATCACACATTGATTAGTAATAGATTATAGGTGGATCCATAACATAATAGATTACAAACTTTTTTCATTATAGGTGGTTTCTATTTATGCATGTAAACCTTATCATATAAAGGCATACTAACAAGTATTGAAGTCATACAAATTACTACCCTTAAAATTAATTATTTGTTGTATAGAAAGTAAGTGTATTGTCACACAAATATATAAGTATTAGAACTTAATTGCTCAATTAAAACAAATTGTTTAAGTTTACATTAAAGCAAGACAAGTAAAGATGTATTAAATATACTAATATTACAAAATTAACTAATACACAATTTAAACAATAATTTATTAAAAGTGAGGTTTGTTTATGATCAAAACTAAGAGGCAAATTGACATAATGTAAAAAAAATAATAGAGAAAAACTTTTTTCTTTATAAGAATTATTCCTCAATAATAATTAAACATCAATAATTGAATTTAAATATGTTTTTAAATTTGATTTCTGATAATAAATAAATTAAATATGTAAAACAACAAGTTTTTCTACATATCCTTACTTTTTAATTATTCTAGCAACAATTAACCTTAATCATATGATAACCTTTATTAAGCATATTACGTGATAGCATTAAGATTAATATAGGTGTAATTGATTCATGATAATTAAACACATACATGGAGTTAATTTAATCAAGACTTATGTTTTCCACGTAATAAATAATCAAACATGAGTTGAAAATTGGATACTTTTGCCACTCATGTTATTAGTCATGCATCCAACATAAACTAATCAACTAGAAATAAATTTGAAACCAAAAACATATGTTACACATCATATAAAATTTAGGTCATCAATCATTAAGTATAATCATATAAAAATACAATATATTCATATATCACAATCAAATATAGAATAATTTTAAGCATAAATCATCATGAAATTTAAGATTCAAGAGTACTAACCTCTTAAAATTGTAAACTAAGCTTGCATAAAATTCATGATTGTCACAAATTCAGAAAAGAAAAAAATAAAAATAAAAAATAAACTCTCCCCATTCTCTTCTTTAAACGTGTTCCCTAATTTCTTCTTAGAATTAAGGTTGATTAGGGGAGTTTATTTTAGGTGGAGAATTTTTCCTAGTAAATAACTAATTCCTAATCAGATTACTTTAAGGTTTTCATATACTAATCTGACTCTAATGATTTATGCATTAACTTTGATCTTGTAGAGAGGTTTCTTGATCATATGGAACTTTTTCCATGTAATTAATGAGCTGCTATGTCATCATCTTAACATGGATAGATGGAATGGACTTATGTTAGTTTGCAGGTAGATTTGAAGTCTGAATTTAATGATGTTGTTCTCTATGGTCTGGACGAGTTACTATGTCTACCATATATAGATGGAAAGCTTGAGATGTCTAGTTTTTAGTCCAGCTTGAATCGTAGAAAACTTTCACATACAGCTTTAAATTTGGTCTATATAGTACATGAAAGTTCAGTCTAGTATGTTTGTAAATTTTAACCCAATGTTCTGCCATATCTTCACCTAAGTTTTTTTGTGCACCTGCATACGTTTAATTTATACTCTGACCAATCCTAATCCCACTAGGATTCCTTGTTTATGTTGGATCCCTAATGCAATTAAGATTTGCACTTTTTAACTCCAATGACTTGTCCCAATGTGTTCTTTTTAATCCTTTGCTTGAAATTATGCTAAAAATGCTTCATTTAGCTTATTTTTACACTTTATGTATCCAAAACATTTTTAAGCACAAAACAAGTTAGCCCCCATACTTAGATCTTGCATGTCTTTAATCGAGCAAGGAATCAAAGGCTATAGACTAAAAAAATAAGACTTAAAATTCAAAAAGAAAGAAAAAAAATAAGGACTCAAAATAAAAGCAAGTAAATTGAAAAGAAAACCAAGTTAAAACCATCTAAGCATTCTATTTTACTTCCAATCTCCAAACAATATCAAACAGTACAAGCATTATAGGTAAGAAATAAGTTAAAAGAGATTAAAGCATAAAATTTCACGAATTTATTCAGAATGCAACTTTCTAACCTTTATTAGCCTTTGGAACTTAAATTAAATACATATCTTACCAAAATAGTAAGTCTTCTTATTAGTAGATACTATAACACTCAAGTGTTTATGACTTTTGTATTTTCACTCAAATTCCTTCAATGTTATGATCTGACATATGCTTACTCTTCAATCTTACTAAGTATTACATGTAATAAATGGATTAAAAGGGTCTTTATTCAAGGTTGTAATTGAGTTGTGGTTAAGGTAAGGTAAAGTAAAGGGAAAGAAAATGCTAATAACCAAATAATCTAGTAAAGCATAAAAATGATTAACTTAACAATATATAAGCATCAAAGCACATAAATTCATCATCATGAAAGCAAAAATACTTAGTTTTTTTTTAAAAAAAATTTCAAATTTTCATAGTATATTCTCATCAAAATCACAAAGGGAATAATTTATTGTCATTTTTCACCATCATGTTTTGGTTTTTTTTTTACACTTGATTTGGTTGAAACTAATCATACTCAAATTCAACACAAAACTCCATCACATAACCATTTTTTTCTCAATTTGTTCAACCATAAACCCATATAAGTATCACATATGTTCTCCTAATCTTTGGCTAAAAAGGAAACATATGAAAAATTGAGGCTCATAAAACATTGGTAAATTAAAGCATAGATAAATAATTTTAAAAGGGCTCATTAAAGGATAACATGCTTTAAGTTGGTTTTTTAGGTTCAAATGATTAAATTCCTACATGCCCTTATTATATTCATGGAAAAATGTAATGTAAATGCATCTCTACAAGATATCAAGCAAGTTTTGGAAATACATAACCTTTGAATGAATAATACTCATCAAATAATTATGTTAGAGTCTCAAAAGATTATAAAAGGTAAAATCATATACTAAGTCAGCATGTCATACTTTTAAAGTCAAAACCTAAACCAATTAAGCTTCAAATATTACAAGTAAATCCATTCATTTAGTTTATACCTTCGTCAAATTCAACTAGTTCAAACCCTATAATACACATATTCCCATCAATTATTGTGAGATCAAAAGATAAAATTAAACACTTAGGATTTAAAACAAAAAATCTAGCAAGAGTTTTTTTAATTAAAAACAAGCAGTTATACCTAAAGTAAAATAAATTGCACATGCAAAGAAAAAACACAAAAACATGGACATATTCGACTAAACTAGGTAAAACATGTATAATCACACCAAAAATAAATAGAAAACAAAAATTAATGAGAAGCAAATCTAATTTTTGTTTTTTTTTTTGTATGTTGGGTCACCACCCAATAAGTGCATTTATTTATTGTATTTGATTAAATTCCATGCCCATGTTTAAGGTTGCAAGTTTGCTCATTCACTTTGATCACTTTGTTTCTAAACTTAGAATTTATAATACATCATGATTAAAGATGTTAGTAACAACAATGAGTCTAATCTAATGAGAACACAACTTACTAAGATAGAGCTTCAAACATGAATGAAAGAGAAGAATTTTCTGCCTAACATGAAATTCCTTCCTCGAAACCATTCTATCATGGAACGCCTTATTCTTTTCCTTATATATCATCGAATTCTCGTAGGCATCATTCCTTATCTCCTCCAACTCTTGCAACTATAACTTTTTATGATTTCCGATCATGTTTAAATCCAAGTTGCAATGCTTAATGGCTTAAAACACAAGATATTCAAGTTCCATAAGAAAATGACATTCTTTACCTTAAATCATCCTATATGGAGACATTCTAATATGTGTTTTATAAGCTATTCTATAGGCCAAATCTTTCTTATTTGGTTGCACAGTTTTTTCAATGATGGATTTGATCTCACGGTTAAAAACTTCAGCTTGGCCATTTTTTAGAGGATGATAACCAATGAAAGTGCGGTTACTAATGTGATACTTGTGAAGCAAAGTCTCCATTGAACAATTACAGAAATGCACGCCAAGATCACTAATGATTGCTTTGGGAATTCCAATCCTTTTAAAGATGTGAATTTTGATAAAATCTACATCACCCTTAGAAGCATCAATGCATGTAGCTTTAGGTTCAACCCATTTAGATCATAATCAACATCAAACAATATGTAAATATTACCAAAATAAGATGGAGAAGGACCAATGAAATCAATATCACAAGCATCCAAAATTTCGCTTACAAGTATAAAATTTAAAGGCCCTAATCACAATAAGTAATATGAAATCTAAACATAGAAAACAATTTCTTATCAGGAAAAAGCTCTTTTATAGGTGTGACATCATCATCATTCTTGCATGAAAGCCTACTTAAATGATTAACAACATGGTTCTTAGCTCCTTTTTTATCCTTGATTTTAAGATCAAATTCTTGCAAAAGCAAGATCCATCTTATTAATCTAGGCTTTGACTCATTTTTATGCCAAATGTGTTTAAAAGCTACAAAATCAGAAAACATAGTCACTGTAGTTCTAAGCAAGCATGATCTAAACTTTTCAAGTGCAAAAACTACAACAAAGAGTTCTTTTTTTGTTGTATGATAGTTGCATTGAGCCTTATTAAATGTGTATGATGCATAAAAGATAACATGTAAATTTCAACTAACTTTTTGGCATAACAAAGTTCCAACTACAAAGTCATTTGTATAACATATAATCTCAAAAGAAAGGTCCTAATTTGGTGGTTGCACTAGTCTCTTCTTAAACTCATTGAATACATACTTACAAGCATTGTCAAGTATAAACTACACATTGTTTGCCAATAATTTTGCAATAAAATCTTTGTTTGAGAAGATCTTTTGGCTGAATATTTATTTTAATCACCCCTTGAGATCCAAAATAAACAAGGAAATAATTCTTGCAATCAATTCTTCTTTGGTCTCTTATGTTTCTACATATAATATAAGGAATCCTCTTTCATCAAAACTTACTCTTTCATTAATAAGTAAAAGCAATAAATCAAATAGAGTTAAATGATTAAAACCATATATAATTTCAAAAGGAGAAAACCTTTTTGTACAATGCACACTCCTATTATATGCAAACTCAATGAATGATAAACAATCTTTTCAATTTTTAAAATTCTTTTGGATAATAGTTTTCAACAATTAAATTAAATTTCTATTTACCACCTCTATTTAGCTATCTGTCTATGGATGACAAGTAGTAGAAAATAACAATTTAATTTCTAACATACCTCACAAAATTTTTTAAAAGTAGCTTAGAATCTTAACATCTTTATTAGACATAATGCTCCTTGGAACACCATGTAACCAAACTATTTCCCTACAGAAAAGATCTATTATATTTTTTGCATCATCAATTTTTTGACATGATATGAAATGCATCATCTTAGAAACCTATCTACAATAACAAATATTAAATCTCTACTCTTTTTAGACCTAGGTAGCCCTAAAAAAAAATCCTTGGATATATCAACTCAAGGTTCTTTAGATACTAGTAAAGGTGTATACAAACCACGAGGCATGAGTTTAAACTTGGCTTGTTTACATGCTATGCTTTTATCACATATTCTTTGAAAATCTCTTTTCATGTTAAGCCAGTAAAAATGCTCATGTAACATATTCAAAGTCTTAGCTACCCTAAAATGTCTCATTAAACCACCTCATGAGTTTTCCTCATAAGCAATTCACACAACATACATTTAGGTACATATAATCTCTTATCTTTAAATAAAAATCCGTCATGCCTAAAACACTTATCAAAGGCTGAAGGCTCATATTATCCATACACTAGACCAAAGTTATCATCATCCATATATAATTCTTTTACATCTTCAAATCCTAAAAAGTATAGTGTTCAAGGTATCAAGAAGAACATACCTTCAAGATAACACATCCGCAATGACATTTTCCTTTTGCTTGCATTTGATGACATTTGGGAACATATCAATGAATTCAATCCACCTGGCATATCACCTATTCAATTTACCTTACATCTTTAAGTGCTTTAAAGATTGATGGTCTGTATGTATTACAAATGCCTTAAGTTAAAGAAAATATTGTAAAGTCTCTAAGGTTCTTACTAATGTATACAAATCTTTATCATAGGTTGGGTAATTAAGAGTTGCTCCATTAAGCTTCTCACTGAAATAGGCCATGAGTTGTTTTTCCTGCATTAAAATTGCTCCAATACCTATTCCTTAGGCATCACACTCAATCTCAAAAGTTTTTGTAAAGTCAGGTAAAACAAGCAATGAGGCCAAAATCAACCTTTATTTTATCAAGTTAAAATCTTTTTCTTGATCATCATCCCATTTAAAATCCTACCATTTCCCTTACAATCTCGGTTAATGGTGCAACTAGAGTAATGAAATCTTTGGCAAATCTTATATAAAAACTAGCTAAACTATGAAAACTTCTTACCTCACTTACCGTCTTAGGTATAGGCCATTCTTTTGATCCTTACCTCATCCATCTCAATCATTTTTGCTTTAACAATATAACCTAAGAACACAATTCTTTCCATGAAAAAATCACACTTCTTTATATTAGCATATAACTTTATTTTCTAAGTATTTCAATAACTTATCTTAAATGATTAATATGCTCATCTAATACTTTGCTATAAATCAAGATATCATCAAAATAAACAACAACAAATTTTCCAATGAAAAATCTTAACACATGATTCGTTAATGTCATGGATGTACTAGGGGCATTAGTCAAACCAAGAGGCATTACTAACCATTCATACAGTTTATTTTTAGTTTTGAATGTTGTCTTCCTTTCATCTCCTTCTTTCATTCTAATTTGATGATAACTATTTTTCAAATCAATTTTAGAAAACACAGAAGAACCATGCAACTTATCAAATATATCATCTAATATAAGGATAAGATGTCTATACTTTACCATAATTTTGTTAATGGCTCTACAATCAATGCACATACACCAATTATTGTCCTTTTTAGACACAAGTAATAATGGAATTGCATAAAGAATCATACTTTCTCAAATGTACCCTTTCAACATCTACTCTTCTACTTACCTTTAAAGCTCCTTAGTCTCATCGAGATTACTTCTATAGGCTAGTCGATTTCAAACTGATGCTTCTGTCATAAAATCAATTTGATGCTCAATCCCTTGAATTGGTGGTAAACCATTAGGGGTTTCTTCAGGAAAGATACCCTTAAATTCATGCAAAAGAACTTTAGCAAAACTAGGAACACAAGAATTCAAATCATCAATATTAAAATATGTCTTTTTATACAAGAGTAAAATCATATTGGAATGATAAACAAGAGTAAGGTCACTATGTTTTGCATAAAAATTAAGGTGTTTCCCTAATTTTTCTACACTCTTCTTTTCTTACCCTTACTTTCTTCTCTCCACTCAATTTCTCTTCACTCTCGACCTACCTTATATTTTTATATTTTTGCTGAAATCTTCAAAACTATTTCTAATGCCCAAAACTTCCCCCTAATTGTTTCACACTCATGGCTCACCTTATTTTCACTCAGCCTCACATCATCACCATTATTTTCATAAATTCTTATTTAGCTTCCTCATCTTTGTTAAGATTTAATTAATCCTTGTACACTTGCCTTGGTGACAATGGAGCAAATGTGTAAATCTTTCCATCTTTCTCAATAATATACCTATTTTTGAATCCATCAAGTTTGACCTTCCTATCAAATTGTCAAGGTCTTCCCAAAAATAGGTGTGTAGGATGCATAGGAACAACATCACATACAACCTTATCCTTAAACATTTCTACTATGAATGAAACCAAAACATGCATAGGGTGTGTTTAGGATTGTGGTAGCGGTGGCGGTTCAAAGTGCTTTTTGCTTAGAAATGCATCAAAATGAAGTTTTTTTTTTATTTTTTAAATATTATTTTTGACATCTGCACATCAAAACGATATGAAAACATTAAAAAAATTTTATTTTAAGCAAAAAACAATTTTCAAAATTTAAGGGAACGCGGTTTGCACCGTATTCCCAAACACCCCCTTAGTCACCCTATCTTCTTCGCATTCATTCAACCATTAAAGCTTATATGGCTTATAACATGCATAAATATATTCAGGTTCAACTTTGTAACCAAAGTTGGAGCTAGCAACATTAGTACAACTATCATTATCAATTATCATACTACATACCTTATTATCAATGTAACACCTTGTATGGAAGATATTCTCTTTATAACCTGAACACTCAAAGATCTCCTTATAACCAAAGATTCTCCTTGCACAACATACTCCATATAACTACAATCATCAAGCTTTAGCATCCCTTCCAAATCATCTTCACTGGCTAATTCCACCTAACCATCATCTCTTATAACCATAATTCTTTTACTTGTACATTCATGTGTAGAATGCTTAAGCCTTTGACATTGAAAACACTCGATTGAGCAATAGTTTTTCCTTTTTCATCCAAAGTTGCAACTTGCTTCCTAATAAAGAAAGGTTCGGCTACTTTAGGTGTAGTCATTGGTTTCACCTGTGCATTACCCTTTTCTCCTAAAATTTGACTTCTAACTGAAAGAGGAACCCGAATATCCACTTTGTCTTGCACTACCCTTTCTCCACTTTTACAACCATGTATACCATATCCTTAATCTTTATATAATGTTGAAATTCCACCACATTAGAAATATCTTTATTTAATCAATTCAAAAACCTAACCATTGTGGCTCCTCTATCCTCATAAATATTAGTTCTAATCATAGCTACTTTCATCTCATCAAAGTAATTATCCATACTCCTAGAACCCTAATATAAGGTTTGCTCCTCTATCCTCAGAAATATTAGTTCTAATCATAGCTACTTTCATCTCATCAAAGTAATTATCCATACTCCTAGAATCCTAATATAAGGTTTGCAATTTATTATAGATCTCCCTATAATAGTGAGTATGTGTAAACCTTTTCCTCATGATTTTATTCATCTCCTCCCAAGTTTCTCTTAGTCTTTCTCCTTTATGCCTTCTACTTATAACAAGTTGATCTCACCAACTAATTGCATAATTAGTGAATTCAACCACAACCAATTTAACCTTCTTTTTTTATTCTGAATACCTATGGCAATCAAACACAAACTCCACTTTATTTTCCCAATCCAAGTAAGCCTTCAAATCACTCTTTCTTTAAAACCCTGAAATTTTGAGTTTAATACCACCCAAATTATGATCTAAACCATCATGCTCTTTAGAAGTCCAACCTTGGCTGAATATATTGGTTGGTCATGACCTACCTCCCATTCTCCTCCTAGGTTGTGACTCGTACACAAGACTTTGTTGTATTTTAAATGTTTTACCATAATACATCATATTATCCTCCTTATCCTCTTCTTTTTCTTCAGAATTATTGCCTACACTCTCATCATTCACTATAGCTTTAACAGTAGGCATTTCAACTTTGTTTTTCTTATGACTAAGAACTCTTTATCTACTAATCATCTCATCAAACTTATTAACACCTCTATTATAGCTTCCATTATATCCTACCTTTCCTCCACAATTCTCTCCTAATTTTGTTCAACACTTTTTAAAGACATTATTTATATCTAAAATAAATGTTAGTAGTCTCATAACCTAATTTTGGGTTTCCCCCAAAATCACCATTTTCTTTTAAAAATGAAAAGCAACAAAAAATGAAAAAATATAAAAATAAAAATAGACTGCAAAATTGGCAAGAGTAGGTTGATAAGGGCCAAATGTATCCCAAAATATTTTAGGGTCAATTAAGGGTAAAATCAAAGAAGTTCAAAACCAAAGATCAAGGTAGAAGAGGATCGCATATTCATGGATCGGAATTGATTAACATCAGGTGTAATTTTGAAGAAATTGGAAGTTTGAAAATTAATTGAGGATGAAATTGAAGACACACAAGACCAAGTGTTATATTAAAAGAGGCGCCAAAAATTAAGGGTCTAAATTTACATGACTAAGGACTTAATTGAAGGAAACTTTGAGAAATCAACCTAAATTGGCCAAATTTGACGCAATTGAAAGATCAAAGACCTCTTTGTAAAATCAACAAAACAATGTTGTTTTGGCACCATTGTTCCTTTTCTTCTTTTTTTTCTCCTGTAGGGAGTTGGTCGGGGGTTCTTTCTTGTGGAGCATTTAATTCTCTGTCACGCCTCATTCAAGACAAAAGGAGATACCCTTCTGGTATACCTGACATCGTACTACCTCCTAGCATGATTCCCACCGAGTGTTTTCCCTTGTAGCCACTGTAACACTGATCCAAAACCACTAACTTGACTGGGCTTTGACAGCCTGGTTGAAGAGTACTAGTTTGCTTTGGCTTGGCATCAATGGTTGGGATTAATCCCATAAGACTCAATGGCCGAGATTTGGCTCCAATAGGAGCCAACACATCTCCCTCATCCCCTATAAATAGGGATTATCCACTCCAGCATCGGGAGAAGAGGAAAAAAAAGAAAAATACTCGAAAGAAAAAAAACCAAAGAATACAACCATGCAACACCCCCCTCACTATCACCTTGCAAGAGAACACCTTGCAAGAGAACATACATCTCCCCTTTACTGTCAATAAACGTAATCTCCTCCACGCCTCTTACAACAATTTCAACAATGTCACAGCCTCACCATAAAGCAACGACTCTCTCCTCAACCGTGATCTTCAACAGCCACCCGCCATTTAAAGTAGTTTTCTCTTCAGCAGCGCAACAACGATGATCTTTTCTTATCAGCCACACCAGTCATCTCCACAGCGACTAACTAAAGTGGACTCCACCAACTTCCCTCTTCTTCTCTAGTGGAAAAATAACAGCCTCTCCTTTGTGACAACCTTCCTAGCCAGCATTGTGAGCAGTTGCGGACTTGATCAGACTCTCCACCATCTTCATGGCAGACCACCAATGCTTTCCTCCTCAGCGCCAAGATGTGAGCTTTTATTAGCAAAGGTTAAGATGGGCTGGACCCTCAGCACACACGGCTGGGTTAGGTCCAACCAATCCTTATATTAAAAAAAATTATTGGGCCTTCAATCGGCCCAACCAACTAGGCTAAGCTTGGGCCTCAGACCCAACCAGCCTAACCCCTTAGTTTTTAACTTGTCTTTATTTTAATATCTAGCCAAACAGACCTTTAAAAAATTTCAAAAAATTCTGAAAATATTCAGGGACCATTTGAATTTATTTGTGGGTCCCTCACATGTTTTTTCATAATTTTGTTTAATATTGGGCCATAGATTTATGTTGCGATGTCGCGGTCACACAAATTAATTACCCTAGCTTAAATAAACAATATAGTATATAACAAGTAAGGGGTCGATCTCATGAGAAATGTTTAGTTTAGATTTTTATACTAGACAATATGCAATTTAGGGGGGGTGGTGGTGGTGGGGGTTGAGGTTATCTAGGCTATAACATAATTAAACAATCAAGCTAAATTAAATAAATAAAAAAACTATTAAGAGAACAAACCTTGGTTTCAAGTAGACTTCTACCTACGGAAATCAGAACCAATCATTGAAACAATACATCAATTTATATTCTGAATATTTATCTTTTCTTTATGTTAGTTAGTTAACCGATTTGCAGTGTAACTAACCCTAACCATCAAACAACCATAGTGTCCACACTATTAATTTAATTGAATGACAACCTTAAGAACTAGATAAGTTGATTAATCTAGACACATAACTGTCTACAGTACATGTTTGATTTGATCGAATGTTTTTCCTAAGATTAATAACATAGATCTACTACAATTATTAAACTCAGTTGCTTCACAAGTTTATATACCATAACTCCGGTTTTGATAGCAAACTTAGCGATAGATTGTTTACAATAACAACTTAGAATCCACTTTAGCAATTAAAATAAACAATCATAGGAAATAAGCATAGGAAACCAAACATATTCATCATATAAACTGAAAAAAGGCAAAGCAAATCTCATAGTTCTTGAAATCTAAAGGTTTCTGTGTCATTGCAACAAAAAAAAAAAGCATAGTCTTGCATGTTTATTGAACAATGAATCAAAAGGAAAGAAAAATGCATGATTTCGGGTTTTTGGAGGATAAGGTGCATGTTTCTTCTCCTTTCTGGCCGCCTCCCTTTCCTTTCTCTCTTTCTTTTTATTTGATAGGAAACCTTAATCCCCCTTTCCTACAAAATAGTCCTTTCCTAAGTAGACAATTTACATTTAAGTATTTCAATAACTATTTTTCCTAAAACAAAGGAGAAATAGCCTTGCATAAAATCTTCAAGCTTTGACTTTTGACTTAGAGGAGGTAAATTGCCAAAATAAAGACTTGGATGTTGGTTTGGATGCTTTGAGAAGTACTTTGGACTTGTTTCTTCACAAAACCTGTTTGCTGGTAGAATTCATATGTCCTCTCATAAAAATCATATCTCTGTCATATAAGCTCTTTTGCTACTGAAATTTGGTAGGCTAATAGGTCTTCGAGTTAGGAATTCAACAAAATTGAGTTTGCATTTAATGAACGTCTCTAGGTCAAGATATTCAGGTCGGAATGGCTGAAAGTCAACACTGGTAGAATGTGAGATTTGTTTTTGAAGGCTATGATTTCCATGCTCTTTCTCTTTTTATTTTTCTTGCCATATATGTATAGAAAGGTATGGATGTTAGCTTTCTAGTTCCACATGAATCCTTTCATTTCGACCTCTAGAGCTCAAGCTCTGCACTAAACATCAATTGGCGGTCAAATTTGTCAACTATCTCCAATTTATTTCTTTTTGAATCTTACATCCAAAAGTGCCTTCAAAACATAAAACAAAGAATATCAAGGCATTTTATATATAAAATATAGGCAAAATACTAGGTAAATGTGGATAAAATTATCGAATAATATGGTTGCATCAACTTATACTATAAGATACGAACTCGGTATTAAAAAATACCATTTTTTTCTCTAAAATTTTGAAACAAAATCCAAAAAATAAAATGAATTTCCTCCTTTAAAAAATAAAAAATATGTTTTTTTTTTCATGCATATGATCAGATTCTAAAATCTTCATGTTTGTTTGCTTATAATAAAAAAATAGAAATTGCATTTTCATCATACTTTGAAGAATATAAAAATCATTTAATGGGCATCACAACAAGTTGCGATTATCCATTAGGATTTGGACAAATTTTCAAATAAAAACCTTTTTTATTTATTAACCTTTAGAATAGTTAGTTTTCGACTCGATAAGGTAAGAATGTTTTTACCGAGAAAGACTTTTCTTAAACCTTGGATGGATTATTTTGGACTTTAGAATGGTTAGGTTTTTACTTAATGAGATAGGGATCTCCTTATCGAGGAGTACTTTTCTCGAACCTTAGATAGACTAATAAATAGAAACGTGATTTAGAACAAATAACAAAGTAGCTTACCATAGGTAAGGTACATTGGGGGTGATACATATTTCCTTGGACAACCTATCCCCTTACCCAGACTCTCGCAGACCATTAGATTTTCTAGTGACCATAATACTAGGTGATGACTCCCTTTTCCTTTCTTTTTTTTTACTAATAAAGGACAAGAATTCTTTGTTCTTTTCACATTTACCCCGATAACCTTGATCCAGAAGGATGATCACCGCGATACCGCACACGTGCAGTAGAATGACGACACCACTGCAGACTTCTTGTGGACTAAGCTTTGTTTTTTGTTTGACTATTGTGTTTTATTTTAATTGTTTGGTTTGTGTGTTTATTTTTAACATGCATTTCTTTCTATCGTTTGCTTATACGCTTTAATTTTTGTACATATTGCTTATGCATTGTATAATACTGCTTCATAGATCGCATGTCTTAATTTTTTAAGCACATAACTTTTAGGTTAGGTAGGGAATTAGCGATCTGCCCTATGATTATCGATCATGGTTCAAATGCTTGAAACACCTAATTCATATCTTAGCGTTTACTTGGTAATGATGGGCATTAATGCTTTAACCATTTCTCACAACGCCCCTATACTATCTTTACGAAGATCGTTAGTGGACAAATTTGAGACTCTTTTAAGAGCATGTAGAAAACCTACCCATGCTCACTTAATGAATAGAACCTGTACTTAGGTTGTATGAGCTACCTATAATTTGTATTAAGTCAAGCCTGACGATGCTAATCTTGTATTATAAGATTTTGAACTTAAATCTTGACTTATATAAAGTATCCATCTGTTCAAGAATTCGGACAAGAATCTAAGCTGACATAAGTAGCTGAGGGAAACTGTCCAAGAATCGATGTTGGTGGTTTCCCACGTATTATTAAGATAAATCATATGGTAAATGATCCGGAGAAATTGCTACCTATTTGGGGTATGTCGACGAGACCCTTTTTAAGAGGCGATATGGGGGGATTGCACAACTAATAAGGCTTTCAATACAAGCAACAGCTGTAAAAGCCCTATTGAATTTTTAGGATTCCAATTAAGTGTTTTTCTTTTGGGAACTTCGATATGATACCTACCTTAAAGGAGTATGAAATGATACTAGATTTTCCAAATAATAGCCATAAGATCTACCTCAAACAAAAACTCGAAGACACAGTTTTGGAGATAGTTAAGCTATTATGCTTAGGAAAAATTAGCTAATGTAGAGTAGTTGATGAAGGATTTAAATGGAAAATCATTGAAGCTCGAATGAAGAACAATGTTGAGGAAGGCAAGTTAGGAGATGAACGGTTCAAGCTAGTGGCCTTTGTTATATTTGGTTTAGTTCTGTTCCCATCTGAAATTGAAGTCATCAATTTAGAAGTTGTGAATGCCTTTATGGAGTACGAGCATTATCGAATCAATCCTTCTGTTGCAATTTTAGCTGAAACCATGCTATCACTCAACCATTATAGGATGCATGATAAAGGAGCCATGAGGTGTTGTGTTTTAATGTTGCATATGTGGATCATCAGTCATATCAAAACACTAAGAGATATCATTAATAATTTTTGGTGGTTTGATCTCCGACCCTTAAAAATTGTTATAGATGAGACTTTGAAGCATCTGGATGAGGAAGCATGGGTGGAGAAATATGCCGCATTACCACAAAGCAACTTTAAGTGGAAAGTGCCATGGATGAATGACGCGGTCTGTATAATGAGTTGTGGTAGCAAGATATGGGTTCCTTTGATTGGTGTAACTGGATACATCAGTTACACACCCATGCTTATGGCAAGACAACTAGGTGGAATGCAATATGTGTCAAGAACTCTGGGATTAATAGATTTCCCTAGTCTATTCAGACATCAATCATCCCTCAAAGATATGGAATTTATTAGACAAAACTGGGAAAGGCTTTTATTGGTAAAGAAAGAAGAAGGAAGTGGAGTTGAATCTTCATTCAATTTAAACTACACAATGTGGAGAAACAAAGGGTATTTCAGGATGATTGGAAATTCAGAATAAAAAATGGAGCTACAAAAAAAAGATTGATAATGAGGAGGAGTTAAGAAAGCAACTAGAGAAGTGCAGAATTGATCTCTGCAACGGAAAAGGATAATAACAATTCTTGGAAAAACAGTTGGAAAAGAAAGATAAAATGAGGAATTACTTGAACCAACAATTGAAAAAGAAGGATGAATAGCTAATACCTTCAACATATGATCATGAGGTAGTAAAAGAATGGAAGAAAAAGGTCATGATAGCTGAAGACATAGCCAAGGGTATCCAAGATGAGTTGAGAACCCAAATAGCCAAGTATGATGGGTTGCTCGACAAGCATGTGGTAATAGAAAAAGAGTTGGCCAAAATCAAGAAGTCAGCCAAAGACAGGATAAATACCGATAAGGAAATATAAGATTCCTTAAAGAAAGAAAGAAACAGCCTTAGAAAGAAGTTGGGTGTTGAAAAAGAGAAAAGCTGGTTAGCCATGATTGATATGGAAGAGGAAAGAAAAATCTGATCCCAGTATGCATTGCAGTTTAAGAAAGAGAGGAGTGTTAGAAAGGTTGTTGAGTCTGATATGAGAGACTACTAGAAGAGAGATGAATCTTCAAAGGAATAAATCATGGTATTACAATCTGAGCTGAAAATCCAAGGGTAAGAGCTGAAAGAGTTAAAAAGTTAGTACTTCACAATGGAGGAAGAGTTACTTAGGACCAAGTAAGAGAGTCAAGAATGTAAAGACTATATTGACAATTTTGAAGTTCAAATTAACTCCAAGATAGCCGAGCTTGATATTAAGAGAGAGGAGTTGCAAAGGGCAATGACTAAAGTAGTACAGTTAGAGACTACGGTACGAGTGCTGGAGAGAAGCAATGAGGCTTTAACAACTAGTGATGGGGTACTAGTCACTGATAATACCTTGTTCCATGACAAGATAAGATAAATGACAAAGCAAATTGAGCAAATAACTTGTCATACTAAAAGATTGCAACAATAAGCCATGTAGATCGGAAGTGATGTTGTGAAGTACCGAAAACATATAAGTGTCATCATATCTTTTTCCAGGAACATAACTAATAGAGGAGATGTTTTTTTTTTTATGACTAGTGATGTATAGGCTTTTGAATCTTAAGAATTTCAAACAATGTATGGACTTTTTTATTATCTATAAGAAGGTCATGACCCACCTTTTTTTTTCTAATGTGTTTTGGGATCCAACCATGACAAGAACTTGACGAATGCTTATTTACAACAACTAATTAGACTTAGAAATCCTGCCCAAGTAGATGTGGAAGTCATGAATCTGTTCAGAAAGGCTAATCCATATCCAATATAAATTGGCATATGCATCACAACCATACATTTAATCATGTATTTATTTATAAATCATCACATACATATATAGGTTAAAATATAGGTTCTCAAAAAGCTCAGATTCGCAGAGTTTACAACACCTAACTCCGACAAAGAAACATGAAAGATGAAGATCATACTCACTGTGATGCCCACTTCCAGGAAGAGTTGGACTCCCTGAAGGTTAGCATGGCTTGCATTGCTAGTTTACTCAAGAAGACGCTCAGAAATACCTTTGGTGAAGGCCTGTCCAATTGAGCCGCCATTTTTGCTTAGAGTCAAACAACAATTCAACTTGAGGAAAGGGTGATCAAACAGGGTCAGGAACCCTAGTATAATACAATATTTGTGCAGACGATAATACCAGCATTGGCCCTACAATCGTAGATGCATCCAGTTACAAGATCATCTGATGACATTGATCAGGATAAGATGATAGCATTGGAAGCCAGAATAAGGGTTATCGAGGGAGTGGATTTGTATGATCCCGTACAAGCCATATAACGTGTCTAGTCCCGAATGTGGTTGTACCAAAAAAGTTCCATACTCCTGAGTTCATCAAGTACACCGGAACCTTGTGTCCTGTCACCTACCTCAAATCTTATTGTAATAAAATGGCAGAAGTAGTGCACGATGAAAAACTACTAATGCACTTGTTTTAAGATAGTCTGAGTAAGGTAACGCTGAGCTAGTATATGAGACTAGATAACATGAGGATTCGAAGATGGAAAGATCTGGTGGACGCTTTTGTTAAATAGTGTATGTATAATATGGATATTGCCCCTGATAAAACCAGTCTATCTCATCTAGATAAAAAGGACAAAGAAAGCATGAGAGAGTATGCTCAAAGATGGAGGGATTTGGCTGCATAGGTACATCCACTTTTAGACAAAGAAATGGTTATCTTATTCGCAAATACACTGAAGGCATCATACTACGAGCATGTGATGAGTAGTTCAACACAATAATTCATTGACACTGTAGTTCTGACTAAGCGTATAAAGCAAGGGATAATGAATGGTCGAGTCTCTGCACCCACTAAGAAGAAAGGCTTTAGAGAAAAGAAGAAGGATGTCGATCATATCGAGGGTGGCTATAGAGACAAGAAAAACCACTTTCAAAACTACAACACCTCATCACCTTCACCTTAGATTGCCAATATCAACTTTAATTCTCCATTCCCTATAAAGAAACCTGAAGCCCAAAGTAACCAATTCAACCACCAAACTGAAAATCATACTAAGGAAAAATTATCAAAGAGTCCAATAACAGCTACCCCCCATTACCGTTACCCTTAAATGAGATGTACCAAAAGATGTTGAGCATCGAACAAGTAGCCTTAGTACCGCTCACACTTCTGCAACCACCCTACCCTAATTGGTATAAGTCAGATCTCACCCGTAAGTACCATGCTGGCATCCCGAGACATAGCATCTATATTTGAAATGCCTTCAAGAAAAAGCTCATGCATTTAATTAAAGTTGGGTGGATAACATTTGAGGAGACCCCGAATGTAAAAACAAACCCTCTACCCAATCATGCCTTAGGCAATGGATAGGTAAACGAACTGGAGGCAAACGACCCAAAGGGGCTTAAAGGTGTCACTAATAAAATTTATGAAATACTGGCAAAAGCTAAGTACAAAAAGGTTAGTTGTGAAGGACTAACAAATAGAAATTTTTATAAGTATCATGGTAAAGAAGGCCATACAATCATCTAGTACGAAGGCTTCTGCAATGAGGTGATACAAATGCTAATTCGAGGAACTTTTAGAATTGAAGGAGGAACAGGTAGAGAGGTATTTGTGGTGGATGAATCTAGAAAAAATAGAGAAGTATGCCGGGTGCAATTTACTACAAATGGGTTGCCCAAATTGGTCTTGTTTAAACCTACAATGTCAAATAAGGGAAACTATAATGCCTTACCATATAACTATGGGTGGTCCTTCCAAAGCATACAATCAGCGCCCATCTTCCAAGCAGAAGTCAGAGTCCTAACCCGTAGCGAAAAATGTTTTACCCCATAAGAGCTTAAGGAACAAAGAAAGGCTAACTGGAAAGAAAAAGTTGATCTGACCAAAAAGGTGAACAATCCTGTCACTAAAGACGAGACCAATGAGTTCCTAAAGTTGATGAAACATAGTGAATATAGTGTTGTTGAGCAGCTTAAGAAGACTCCTGCTAGAATATCTTTGTAGTAATTAATTTTGAGCTTTGAACCACATATGAAATCTCTTTAAAAGGTGTTAAATGAGGCACATGTATCTCAAGATATCAATTAATAAACTATTGAGCACCTGGTGGAAACAATCTAGGCTTTAAATTATCTATACTTCACCGAAGATGAGTTGAATCCTAATGGTACTGGGCATAACAAGACATTGTACATCATAATGCGCTGCAAAAATATCTTGATAGGAAAAGTATTAATCGACAACGAATCAACATTGAACGTGCTACCAAGGTACATGCTAATGTCCGTTGATGAGTCCCAGATATGACCTAGTACCATGATGGCTCGGGCATATGATGGCTCGTCAGGGCAGATAATTGGGACCTTAGAAGTGGAGTTATACGTGGAGCAACAAGTGTTTTTGGTGACACTACAGGTGATGGATATCCATCATTCTTACAATATATTGTTAGGAATACCATGAATCCATGCGGCTGGAGCAATAACCTCCTCGCCTAAAATACATTGTGAATGGGATGTTGATAATTGTTAAGGCTAAAGAGACAGTTTCTATGATCAAGAATGTGATTGTACCATTCATCGAGGTAGAACATTATAGAGACGAGAATATTCATGCTTTTGAAATCATGAATGTTGAATGGTTCTTGAAGGAATGATGCTGAGAAGGCCAAAAAACTCAGAAGCTGTAGGGATGGCCGCTAATTGCTTCAAGAAGCATAGGATTCCTTTCTAATTTGATCCTGATACTAGGATGTCTAAGTGAGTCAATTTGATGAAACTAAAGTGTGTTAAACATAGATTTGGGCTTGGATATAAGCCCAAGAAGGACGATTACAAGCTAGAAGAAGAAAATCTCGCCATCTCGCCACTCTAAACGACCTTTCCAAAACCGATGGAGATCATCATATTTGACATAATAAACCTTCACATAAGCACTTTGAAATGTAAAAATAAGGAACAAATTGAAGAAGTGAGGGTCAAAGCAAAAAATAAGATGTTGTCATAGCTGTCTATGCACACTGTCAACGATATCCTTACAAAAGCCTTTATGAAGAAACTGGTTAAAGGAGAAAAATACCAAAATTGGAAGATGGAGCCTGCCCTTGTAGTGTTCAAAAAGTAATTGTTCTTTGTTTGACCATGTCTATTGAAGTGTTTTATCTTGTTTTGATGTTTTACCCTTTTTGGATGTTTTGTTGTGTTTTGTTGTTTCTACTTGTTTTTAGTCGTTATGGCAATTTAGCTCATAGCTTATATTTTCTTGCATCCAAAATATGTATTTGTTTCATTACCTTCCATGCAAATAACACATTTACATAAGTATACCTTACACTTTTAGGAATCTTGAAAGTTCCATCAATTCATAAACCCACTACACTAAGAATAATTTTCCGAACTTTAATAATACAATTACAATGGATGATGAAAATTGGGGAGAAGAAGACATAAAATAATTTGCTAGGTTGGTAGAAAAATCTGAAAAAACATGGAAACCCGCTAGTGAAGAGCTAGAAGTAATAAATTTGGGTACTGAAAAAGATACGAAAGAATTAAAGATTGGTACCCTTATTACATCCAAGGAAAGAGAAGGTCTAATCTTGTTGTTTCATGAGTACATAAACATTTTCACTTGGACTTATGCAGATATGCCTGGTTTGGACACTAATGTAATGGTACACAAGATTCCCTTGGTGGAAGAAGTAGGCTAGATAAACAAAAGACCAGACAAATGTGCCTGGATATGTTGTTTAAGGCGAAGGTGAAAATATATAAACAATGGGATGCAAGATTTTTAAATGTAGTCCATTATCCTCAATGGGTGACTAATGTGGATGTAGTTTCCAAAACAAATGGCAAGATCAGGGTGTGTGTAGATCACAGAGACCTGAAAAAAGCAAGCTTGAAAGATGACTTTTCTTTACCCCACAAATAAATCTTAGTCGATGTTGCGATGTCGCGGTCGTACAAATTAATTACCCTAGCTTAAAACACACAAGATAGTATAGAGCAAGCAAGGGGTCGATCCCACGAGGAAGTTTCAAGTCAGATTTTTATGTTGTACATTATGTAATTGGGGGGATTTTGTTTGTGATTATCTAAACTATGACAACAATTAAACTAGCAAACAAAATCAATTAAAACCGAAACTTATCAAGAAAACAAATCTTGATCGCAAGCACACATCCACCTACAGAAATTAGAACCGATCCTTGAAACGAAAATTGCAGTTTATGTTCTGAAATTTTATCTTTTCTTAACGTTGATTAATTAATGGATCCGCCGTATAACTAATCCTAACCAACAAACAATCAAAGTGTCCGCACTAATGATTCAATTTAATGGTAGCTTTAAGAACTAGATAATTTCATCAAGATTAACATACAAGCTGTCCGCAGCTTG
>Ga0307518_10000543_pt1 | contig 28646 bp, 13 predicted proteins | sample 25_EM_MG_FD_203889 | JGI IMG/M metagenome (GOLD analysis project Ga0307518, IMG submission 203889) | Populus trichocarpa ectomycorrhiza microbial communities from riparian zone in the Pacific Northwest, United States - 25_EM | ecosystem: Host-associated > Plants > Roots > Unclassified | place... | reverse complement strand
TTCTGGATCAAAGCAATGTAAGCAAGGGAGCGATCAGCTATAAAGATGGCGGGGCGAGAGCCCATGTGGAGGGTGACCATCGGGCCTAGCTTTTGGTTGAGGGAGCGGATGGCACGCTCCAGCTCGAAGGTGGATTTACGGATCCATAAAATGTTGCCAATAACAGGGAAGGTGAAGGGGGCTGGAGGGAGGTTGTGAGTTTGGGAAAGAAAGACATGGTTAAAGAGGGCTTTAAGGAAGGCACAGAGTGAGAGAGAGATGAGAACGAGGAGCCATATCTCCATGTTTTTAGCAAATTAAAGAAAACTGGACAAGGAATCTTTATCTTTCCTGGGAGCGGTAGATAATCTTATTTATGGAACGAGGAAGTCACCTTTTCTTATGGAAATTAATTATTTATTTATTTATTATATGTCAGAAATACATAATTCATATTTTGACTATTATTTATATAAAATACAATCATAATTAGGTTAGTTGGTCATGTAGTTACTCTCCCTACACATTTAGATATTTTTGTATTTTAAAACAAAATTATTTTTTATTTGTTTTTTCTTTACTTCAAATTAATATTTTTTTTAGTATTTTTAAATTATTTTGATACGCTGATGTCAAAAATAATTTTAAAAAAATAAAAAAAAATATTATTTTAATATATTTCTGAGTGAAAAACAATTTAAAAAACAACCGCAACCACACTCTCAAACACATTTTTATTAATAGTTTAAGATCTCAAACACATTTTTATTAATAGTTTAAGAAATTACTGTGGCCTACAATGATTGAAATATTGATTAACATTTACAAAGCTTGACGGATTACAAGCCCTCATCCTTAAAATTCAACCTCTCTAGAGACAGAGAAAGTTCAAAGAAATAATTATTATATTATACATAAAGCTAAAGGGTGTGGGGAAATCACTGTACACCCACACCCATTGCATTACGTATTACAATAGTAATCCATGGTGTATTACTCTTTTTTTCACTCACAGTGTGTTACTTTTTTTTTTCTCCCTACAGTACCTTCCTCTTTTTTCTTTTTTTCTTTTTTAAAAAAATTATCTTTGTCAATTTTAATTTTTTTAATATTGAGCTGATTAAAAATTTCGCTTTGTAATTTTTTCCCTTTAAAATACGGTGGATTGCTACAGTGTTTTCCCATATGATTTTTCTATTTTATTTTTTTATTTTTCAAAATTATATTTGTCGATTTTATTTTTTTAATATTGAGTTGATCGAAAATTTAGTTTTGTAATTTTTTTCTTGAAAACATTGTTGATTGCTATAGTGTTTCTCCACATTATTTTTTTATTATTTTTTTTATTTTATCCAAAATTATCTTTTTTTATTTTATTTTTTAATATTGAGCTGGTTAAGAATTAGAGTTACAATATGTGAGAAAAGCACTATAGCTTTCCTCGTAAATTACTGTGGATTGCTACAATGTTTTTTTCCACAAGGTTTTGTTTATGTTTTTTATGTTTTTTTCTAAAATTTTCTTTATCAATTTTATTTTTGAAATATTAAGCTGGTTAAGAATTACAATTACAAGTAAATACAAGTAATGCTAAATCATGTGGGAAAAACACTGTAACTTTCCTCACAAAATACTATGGATTGATACAGTTTTTTCTCACATAATTCTTTTCCAGTTTTTTTTGTGTTTTTTTTTGTAATATCTTTTTTTAAAATTATCTTCGTCAATTTTATTTTTCTAATATTGAGCTGGTTAGAATTTAACTATGTAATAAAGTTTAATCATGTGGGGAAAGCACTGTAGATTGCTATAGTATCTCTCCACATGGTTTTTTTTTCTTATGATTTTTTCAAAATTTTCTTTGTTAATTTTATTTTTTTAATACTGAGCTGGTTAAGAATTACAATTATAAGTCATTACAAATAAGGCTAAATCATGTGGGGAAGCACTGTAGCTTTCATCACAAAACAAAGTGAATTGCTATAGTGTTTCCAACATGGTTTTTTTTCCTATTTGTTTTGTATTTTTTTTTGTTATATTTTTTTTATGAAATTGTCTCTGTCGATTTTATTGTTTTTAATATTGAGCTGATTAAGAATTTATCTTTGTAATTTTTTTTCTTTAAAACACTGTGAATTGCTACAGTATTTTTCCACATGATTCTTTTTATGATTTTTTCCAAAATTATCTTTGTCAATTTTTTTTTTAATATTAAGTTGATTAAGAATTATAATTACAATAAAACTAAATCATATGGGAAAGCGTTGTTGTTTTCCTCACAAAACATTGTGGATTGCTACAGTATTTCTCTAAATGGTTTTTTTATAATTTTTTCTAAAATTATCTTTGTCGATTTTATTGGGAAAAGCACTGTAGATTTCCTCACAAAACATTGTCAATTGCTACAACGTTTTTTCTCATGGGTTTTTTTCATTCCAAAATTATCTTTGTCGATTTATTTTTAATATTAAGTTGGTAGATAATTTAGTTTTATAATTGTTTTTGCTTTTTATTAACAGAAAAGCTCATATGGCGAAAGCAATGTATATTTCCTCACAAAACATTGTGGATTGCTACAAATCATTTTATTCAGTCATTAAGTTTTTTATCACCAACACAACTTTTTTTTCCATCGTGAAATATTGGTTCAATCATCATTTAGTTTCTATTACTTATCTAGCACTGGTTCACAATTATAACACTATCTAGTACATTTGTTTTATAAGCTCGCGGTAGCGCGCCGGTATGCCATCTCGTGTTGTTCATATACTGTTTCGATTTATAGCCGCCTCACTGTATTGTTTACTGTATAACCTCTGTAAACTAATAACCTCAATTAAATAAATTATAAATCCAAGAAGAAGAAGACGACTTAGATATAACTAGCTAGTTGATTCACGTTTTGCATTAGATAAAATCTTTATTTAACGCAATAAAAGAATTTATAATGCATTGTTGACATGTTTTCTAGCACAAACAAGATCTGTTATTGTGAATTGAAAATTTGATGCGTTTATTTAATAAAATAAATCTAGAATTACATGTTCTAATAAATTTTTAAACAAATGATCAATGCAAACTAAAAACCAGTTGGGAAGATGTGAAATGGATGCTGATTATGATTTCTAACCTCGTTCTGTGAAGAGTCTCCTTAAGTCTTTTTATTTAATTATATGTTTGCTAAATCTTTTTTCTTTTTTTACAAGAAGAGTAATAATTTAAATTTCAACGTACACCTTTTTTTCTTGGTATTTTCTTTATCTAGAATATATTTTTTAGGAAACATCTCATCATAATCATAAAGCAAGCTTTAATTACAAAAAAAAAAAAAACATTCTAATGATGTTGACATTAATGCATCAAAAAATATTAGAACAATACATCGCATGCACGTTGTTGTGTAGAACGTTTTGGTTGTGTCACCAAAACTAGCTAGGCTTGGATAATCAACTTGGAGACCACAAAACTGGACCTTTTCTAGCACAAAGTTTAAATTAAATTAGGTGATAGTTGATTTAATGTTGCTACTCGATCGACCCAATCAAAACCCAAATTGTTTTTAAAAAATATTCAAGATGGCATTGTTTCAACTTGTTTTTGAATATATTGAGAGGGCTAGGTTTTGAATCAATCCAAGCTAATCTGAATTAACGTGTCAAGTCCATGACCTAGGTCATGGACTCAATTAGGTTTAATAATATTTTTTTAAAAATCTGTTATTTATTTAATCATACAATAACAAAAATATACATACACAAGAAAGTCACCGAATAAAACTTAAGAAAAAAACGCATTATGAAAGGCTGTATAAAAAGAGCATTGGTTAATGTTAAAAAGAATGTCACAATCTTATAAAAAAAAAGTAAAAATTAAATGGTATTTGATAAAATAAAATCCAAAATAAATATTTAATTTATTATAACTAAAATTAAAGGGGTAAAGACAAAGGATAAAAAAAAAAGTAAGGATTCTAGGCCTAGATGGACCAATGCATATGCTAGTTAAAAATGAAGGAAGGTGCATTGGCCTACAAGGCCAAGCCAAACCCATTCTTCAAGTTTTTTTCTTTTTATTTTATTAGAATTGGCGTATAACATGCCATCTTCTTATTCATTAAAAGCAACAAAAAAAAGGTAAGATAATATGTCATTTGCAATTATTGAAAAACAATTTCGCACGCTTGCCCAGATTTTGACCATAAGAAAGGTGATTAAAAAATTAGGGTGGGGTTTTTTCACCATAAAAAACCATTTTTAAACTTGTTTCCACATAAAAAAAAAAACTATTAAACATCATAACTACCTCAAAAAACCTATTTATCAACTCAAAAAACCTTTAAATTGATCCCAAAACACAAAATCAAATTGAAAAAATAATAACTTCCCAGCCTTATTAATATACTTTTTTAGGCGATATGGAAACTCAAAAACATCTACATGGCACTTATCTCGTCAAAAGAAACATATTGACACTAAAATTGACCATTATGCTCCTAAAATCCAGCCAATCGACAACTTTGTCTCTCCTCTATCATTTTTCAATAGTTCTCTCTCTCTCCTCCATTAAAGTTAGAGATTGAAATATGAACAAAATGAAATTTTAGATTTAAAACAGAAAAGTTTCAAGTCTAAGTGACAAAAAATAAACCATGGAAAACTTTAGGGACCAAATTTAAAAAAAAAAACTCATGCCTTATGTGTAGTTAAAAAGAAAAAAAGAAAAAGAGGTAGCTTTTGTCCTCCAGCTATTAAAAGATAAAATTCATTCGAATAATGTTTCTCTTTCTGGTCCCTAGAGTTTTTCCTGCATTTCTCCCTTAATTTCTTTTTCTTGTTATTTGGTATCTTAGAATTTCTTTGATTTATGATTGGACTTGGTGAATTGTTTTTCAAGCCTATGTATAGGAATCTCGGGGTACCAGAGAAATGTATTGTCCCTCGATGGATGCTCGGTTCTACAAAATAAAATCTAATTTCATTTATTTAAATGAATTAGAGTTTAGGGGGACCAAATTTGAGGCTTGGACAAATATCTAGTCCCTATTTTGCTAATATCATGGATTAATTTGTATAGTCATGGGAAGATTTTATTTTATTAATTTGTATGTAGTTTGTTTTTGGTTGCCTAAAATTGAAACTAAAATAAATATAGTGGACTAGGATGAACAGGTAGGCCAACTAGGCTAATATGTGGATCACACGTACCAATATATAGAGAAGGCATGTCCTATTCAAAGGGCATTTATGGCCTCCTCTAGTGGCAAAAAACAACCATCTACGGTGGCATCTAAAGCATCATATCGAGTTCTATCCATTAAGGTGGCGTGTGTCAGTTGATGGTCAGCAGTTAAGTGGTGGCAACATTTTTTTCTTCTTCCTCTTTTTCTATCTTTTCTTCTCAAGATTCACTAGTCCAATCAAATTAAAAAGTGTCTTATCATTTTGTTTGTATGTTAATTTTAGTCTTATTCTTTTGGTTGCAATTTTTTACTTTGGGTCTTTTTATAAAATTGATTTTTTTTTTCAATTTCATCTTTTAATATTGGGTTGGTTCAGAACTGTCCCTCGTGATTTCTTTTTATGGGGCGATCCCGACCTCATGACCTGAACCATGAGTTTAAAAGGTTAACCTATGTTGATATAGGTCTTTTTTAGATTTACACTGATTTTATTTTTTTTTTATTTTATCTTTCAACATTAGATTTATTGAAAATTGAGCTTCATGATTTATTTATTTTTGTAGAGTTAACCCGCCTTATGACATAGGTTACAACTTCGGCAGGCTAGCCAGGGTTGACTTAGGTTTTGTTTTTGGGTTTTTTTTTTTAAGATTTAATTCTTTTGGTTTTGTCTTTTAACATTTGGTTAGTTTGAGAATTAAACTTCATATTTTTATTTTTATTTTTTCCTTCTATTAGAATATTTCATTCGCATGATCCAACTTGTAGGGTTTGACAGACTTGCCTAACTTACTAGTGTTTTCTAGTTTCTTTTTTTTAATTGATTTTTTTTCTTGATTTTATCCTTTAAAATTTGGATTGTTGAGAATTTAGAATCATAATGTTTTTATTTTTTTATGGAGTTGTCCCAATCTCAAAAGCCGAGTCACAGGCTTGGCATATTAACTTGGGTTAAGAAGGGTTACTTTTTTTTCCTTTTTTTTTTTTGTTAATTAGTCATTCAAAGTTGGGTTGTTAGAGAACTAAGCTTTGAGTTCTTTTTCCTTTTGGCAAGTTTTTTTTTTGTGCAGGTCATTATGATTATTTTTTTATAAAAATTTGATTCATTTAATGTCGTTACTTCTTTTTTTATCATATAATTAAATAAAAACAGCTTATTAGAACCAATTAGGTGTATGACCCAAGTCATTTATTTTTTTTACTTCTTTGAAACACGCTAAAAACACTTGAATATTTTTTTGATGTTTTTTTAAAAATTTGATTCGGCCCATAGCATAGCACAAACCACCTATCTAGTATTAGTTAGTCGAAGAAAATAATATATCTTATCATGTCATAAGATAAAAAAAATTATGGTAGCTAGAAAGTAACTAAAAATAATCATCATATGGTCTACTTTGAAGGGAAAAAATGATACAAAAAATAAAATACATCAAGACCCTTTCTTTTTTGTCTCTTTTTAACCTAATTTGGTGTGACTTCCACTATTTTTTACTCTTTTACAAACTAACTAGTTAGTTACTCAGGCGATGTTGCAAACCATTTTTCAAAATCTAATTTTATATAGTTTGTTTTATATAATTAAAATAGATATTTGTATGAAAGGCAACAATTTAAATTCTAGAGAAAAAACATGTTTTGTATGAATAGTCATCATATGTCCATTTTATTATATAGTTTTTTTTTAATACTTATAAAAAATAAGTAATTATCAGCTTTAAAAAAATTATCGTTCATGAACTTATGTTGCAAATCTCTTCCTATCTTATTAAACCAAAAAAAAAAACACTACAAATCATGTTTATAACAATAAAGAATGGTCATATAGGAAGCTAGAATACAATGGAAAACCTAGATAACAAAAACAAAGTAGAAATTGGGGGATAAGGGATGTTACACCTGATATCGCGATAGCATGCCCTCTTTTCTAAGAAGGTTTAAAGAGGGGGGAAAGGTTTAAAACATGTGTGATATGTGAAAAATTCACCACTTAATATTATGGTCACTAGAAACCTTAATTGATCTTTTAAATTTTAAAGTAAAGGACTAGTTATGCTAAAGAAAATTATATTATCACTCTAGAGCATCCTACCTGAGGTAAGTTACATTGCTACTTGTCTTATATTCCGAATGGGTTTGTTGTGCCTATCATATCAGTGGTCTATCAACATGGTTATTTATGGTCAAATATAGGTGTAACATAAGGGATTAGACCTAAATGTGGCTAGTTGGGCCAAAGTTTATCCTTCTTAAAGTCCAGGTCATTTTTTTTACTCCCAATTGCTATTAGAATAACAATCAATGAATGCTTATTTCTTCTGCCAATAATTAGTGAATTGACATATCTAGAAAATGACTAGTTACTCTTAATGGAGACCTTTAATTAGTGGTTGTTTTTATAGGAACATTGGTGGAAGACCAGTTACTCCTGATCAAGACCTTTAACTAGTGGTCGCTTTTATATAAAACATTAATTGATAACTATAATAGGCCTAGGGGCTTAGACAACCCAACCTTAAACCTAGGAAATATGGTGTTAAATATTTTTTATGCAACCAAGGTTCATAGACAACAACTAATGAAGTTTCATTAATCCTACGAAGAAAGTATCACTTATATTTTGTTTAATGGTATTTTACACTCCAGTCATAAGTGTCTAAATAGAAACCATTGATTTTTCATCTATTTAGAAGTAGGATCTAGTTGTATTGGATGTCCCTTATTGGACTAAAAGTTTGGATAATAACCTATAAAGGTTCATTTATCCTAGGGTGTGTTGTTATATTAATAATCAAATTTATTATTCCATCTTTGAAGTGTTGCCCTTAATCAATAAATGCACATACCAGTTGATGAAGTCTCATATATGTATATCCATAATCAATGAATAATTTATTTAAGAGTCAATATATTTATATCACACATGAATAGACGATCTTGTTACCTCCATTCGACACGTAAAAGCAATAAAATTTAAAGGTTCATTTATGTTAGGAATTGTTGATGGATATTTGACTTATGCATTTCAAAAGAAGATTTTGATTTTTGAAAACCAACTATAGGATGAAATTGTTACTCTCAATCAATGTCCATAGTAATGACTTGTTATAGTTCATTTACTTTAAACATTGTAATTGAATAACATATTGACAATTGAGAATTTTTCTTGGAAAGTTAACAAATATGATTGAGAACCAAATAAGGAATTTTTTAAAAAAGACATTTGAATATCAACCATTGGAAAGCCTTTTTAATATGGGTCGAACCTTTAATGAGCTTTACAAACAAGCTACAAAACACAATACAAATGAATGTATGAATATGAATACTATCCTTTTATATTTTCTTGACCGAATAAGAATGCATACTCGTGCATGGATACTTATACATAAAGATGGAGACATTATAACATAAATATCAGGAAGATGCAAGCTTTAAAGGATTCATCTTAGATGCATAAAGACAACAAAAGCCAAGAACACTTGAAAACACATTGAACATATGAACATTCATACATAAAACACATGATATTGGAAAATTAAATATAAGCAATTCAAATGTCTATACACACATATACAATTAATCTTAAAAATTTTTCAATCTAAAAAACTTCATCACAATACACATCAAAATCAACCATAAACCAAAATAATCATTCAAAATTGTTTGAGTTTGAATTTGACCTTTTAGATTTGCTGAGATAGACCTAAAAAGGCTAAAACAATATTTAGAGTAATGGCAATGGTGCTGCATTCTGACACATGTTGGAGAAGGAAATGATTGTTAGTGTATCATTCTATACACCATCAGAGTCTAATTGATACATGGTGACACGACCAAAGAGTTGATGTCTTCTTCCAAGTGTAGGAGTGTCGAAGTAATAAATAACCCAGCAAGACTGTGGTCGAACCACAGAAAGGTTAACTGTATAAACTACAAATAAAGAAATATATAATAACAGAAAAGGAGTTGAAGAGAGTTTTAAGATGTGATATTGATATAAGGACTAAACAAGGATAAAATAATTGTCAATGTTAGAGGATCCACTAATGGTATTTCAAACAAGTATAGTATAAACTCTTTTTATTACTCAACTGGAAACCACACACAAAGAAGGTTCCAATCGGATTATAAATTGTTAACATGATTACATTAGTTATCTTATTCAAATAATACTAATACTTGTAAATGTTGTCAGGTATTCATGATTATAACTTATGTTAACAACAAATCAAGTTCATTTCATAGCACAGGTGTCAGTTATACCATACGGTTGGGCTATGAAAGTGTCAAGTATTTGTTGTACCAAGGGTTATACAACATAAATCTAGATTAACCATTTAACAAGCAAAGTATTAAAAGTGAACAAGATAACAAATACAAAATATGTTAGTATCAAACATTAAAGTCCATGTTGAGTTTATACTATACTTATTCTTACACCATTAGTGTAACCTTTTCACCTTGACATAACAAACTTAACTAAACATAATGAAAGAAAGAAACATAAATAAACAAGATAAGAACATAAATAAGATATAAGTTAACTAAGTAAAGGAAAGGAAATGAAAAGCATAAACAAGATATTAATATAAACAAAACTTAAGCATTATAAAAATATAAAGAGATAGAGCAAGAACATGATCTTGATCTAAAAACCAAAATGCCTAGATGCATGGCAAATGCCTCATTTTATAAGCCAAAATTTAGAACTATTGATTTGATGACTAATTGTTGAGTGGGTGGGCCACCTCTTGACTTAGTAACCATCTTTATCTTCTTGTCTGCAAAAAACATCATTTCTAACATCAGAATTTAAACAGATAGTCTCCATGAAAGTTCTGGGGAATTGTCTCAACTTTCCAACAAAACAAGAATAAGGTCATTTGGACTTCTAGAACTCGAGATATGGGCTGAACACTGAACAATGTCTAGGCTGTAGGACAGATTCCGACTTCTCTATTGTTGCTACAATTTGAACTTGAAAACGGTCATTTTGAATCTTGGACTCTTCATGAAAGTTTTAGGTCTATGTCTTAGCTTTCTACCCATATAAACCAGACCTAAATCCAAGTTCTACAACTCCAATTATGATCCAATAACTGAATGGTGTTCCATTTGAATTCAACCAGCATCTCTTTTCTAAGCTTAGCCCTCTTTTTATCTTCTCAATTTCAGTGGTTAAACTCATCAATCAATCCTTTGATTTATATGATAGGCCTGCATTTAAAATAAACATTTACCATAAATTAAAGGTATCTTATAGTATCAGACTTGTTATTATAAAATATGTTTTAGTTAAAGAGTTATTAATACTTCAAGTGCAAAATGATGATATAAAACCTTGATAAAAATGCACTTTTAAGTACTAATCACATGGATAGGGCCACGGGGTGCATGACTTCTTGGTTTTCCTTCTGGTGTTAGTGGTGTTATCCACCACCATCCATGGGGAAAGATCGAAGTTGGTGAAGTTATGTTTTCCTATTTCTCTCTTTATTAATTCAATTTTCTCTTTTTAGTTACTCAAACAAAAGCCATTGGATGACAAGGCTTATATGATTGTGCAATATTCATTAAGGAAAGAAAAATGGCATAATAGTGCCTTGTTTAAAGGTTAGAAGATAGAGAAATTGATAGAAGTTTTGGTGACCTTTTTCTCTCTCCTCGATTTATGATGAAGCAATAGTTGTTAGCTTTAATTGATGAAGGGATTTTGTAGAGAATTTAGAGATGAAGACAATATTAGTTGTCTTGCTAAAGATGAATATCAAAGGTGAGATTAATAGAGGAGAGAAGTTTTGGTCGACTTTTAGTCTCTCAACGGCACAGTGGTTGTCAGAAGCTAGACTATTAGAAAAGGTGGTTATTATTAGTGGGTCATAGCTTTTAGTGATACTATGGCTGATCGATTAATGCCACCAGCGATGGAAAAAAAGGAAAGTGGCTAGGGTTTGTCTTAGAGTTTTAGGAAAGTAAGGAGGAGGTAATGCTTTTTTATTTTAATTTTTATGTTTTTCTTTCCTTTTTTCTAGCACAATAATGGCTAGGGTTTTCTCTTTTCTCTATTTTCTTATATTTCTCTCATTCTCTCTTCATATGGTGGCTAAGGCTTCCTTTTTTTTTTTTATGGCTAGGGTTTCCCCTAAAATTCACTTATTTATTTATAGCCCATAAATTTTATCATTTTCTTTTCAATTGCTTACTCCCTAAGAAAATCCATTTTATTTTGATCCCTCATGTTTTTTTCACTTTAGCCAATTTGTCCATTTTGCTTTCTATTTTGATTTTCTCAATTTTTATATTTTGGCTTTTTAAAAAAAAAACGAAGAAAACATCAATTCAATAAGAAAATTAACCAAGAATTATAAAATATATGCTTTGATGGCCAAATTGCATTAAAAGCATATTTTCAAATCTTGACTTTTCAAAAAGACATTAAACATTATAAAATGGGAGCAAATATGTCAAAAACATATTATTTTAAATTTTAATTTTTTGGAGGAGACATCAATAAGAGAAAAATAGTTGAAAATCATAAAACATGTGTGTGAATGGTTGAAAATGTGATTTTTTAGAATATTTTCTTTTTTTTGGAAAAATGTTTTTAAAAAAGATGTCAAAATTGAATTGCGACAACTGCTCCTCTTTACAATACTTATGGTACAAAGATCTATAAAAAAAAATATTTTCATAAGCTTTATATAGTAAGCTTATAAAGAAAAGATGATGTTCACAAAAAAAAAATTAAAAGCAGCAAATTCAAGAGGTGATTTAGCTAGGGAGTTTTGATTTTTGGTCAAACGTAGAGGTGACCAACCTTATTTTTAAATCAAAAGGCAACCAGCATTAGTTTTCTGAAATGATCAAATTGAAAAGCGACAAATCTTATAAAATTCTGAAATGGTCAAATCGAGAAGTGACCTATCTAATTTATTGAAATGGTCGAACTAATAGGTGACTTACCTCATTATTTTTAATGGTCAAATTAAAAGGCGACCGACCATATTTTCTCAAAATGATAAAATTAAGAGGTGAACTTCGTGGGAGATTTTAAAAAGTTGATCATTTCAAGAGTAGACCTACCATAAATATTTTTGAAACTTGGTCATTTTGATAGGTAACCTACCTTAAAGATGTTTTTTAATTGTAGAGTTTAGTTTAACTTACTTAATTATGAGATTATGCTATAAACCTTTTGATTTGCGGGGTTTAAATTAAAACTTCTTGATGGTATAGATTCTCCTTCCATATTACAGGTTAGACCTCCTGATGGAAGAGCTTGATCTTTTGATTACAAGGTTTGATCTCTTCTTCATGATTATAGGTCTAAGGTTGTTTCTTTCTGATGACAGGGCTTTTTCTTTCTGATTAAAGGGCTAAATCTTATTAATGGTTGGGCTTTTTATTTTTAATTGTAGGGTTAACTTTTTGATAGCAAGACTAATCTCCTAATTACAGGGATGAACTTTCTAATGATAGAGTTGCTTCTTTCTAATTACAAGGCTTTTTCTTCTTGATTGCAGAGTTGACTTCCTGATAGCAAGGTTGATATCGTTATTGTAGGGATAAACTTTCTAATGACAAGGTTGCTTATCATGATTGTAAGGCTTGATTTCTTCCTAATGGCAGGGCTAAAATTTTTTATTATAGGGTTGAATTTAAAGGAATCTTACAAGATCTTTGCTAGAATTGAATTTACTAAAGTCTTTATTGGATTAAAATTTTGGAGCCTTATTGGACTTAAAAAGAATTCTCATATAGGCCTTGTAAAACTATTTTGCAAATCATCAAAAAATATTATATATTATAGGTTAGAAAACCCAATAAATACTTACCTGTTAGAAATATAAGTCATCTTTTCCAGTTTTCCCATTGATAATCTGAGTCTGTTACTTGTATTTTGGTATCATATAGTTGATTAACTCATTGTTCTGCTTGAGTTCATCGAGATAAAGTATTTACTCATTTTTTATATTGCTTGAAGAATGATAGTTTGCCTCCAGCCTGTGATTCTTCCTACTTGTTGTTCCGAGAGACTTTTTGGAGAATGTCGATTTTGCCTCTCAGATTGGGATCTTGTTGTATTGTTTTTTTTTTTTTATCCTTTTGACCTTATATATGATTTCTTGGAAAATCAAAAGTTGCCCCTAGTCTATGACTTTGCTCCCTATATGCTTTTCTGGAAAACTTGACACCATTAACTACCACTTGGAGAATGACAATTTGTTTCCCCCAATTTACTATTACAAAAAACTTTAATTTGTCACCATTATAAACTGCCAAAACTAATCTGATTATTCATCCTCCAAGAATCTCATATGTATTAATATAATTCAGAGTTTTTTAAATTGAAATATTGCTAGTTGATCTAGTCATGTTCATCTTTTTATTCGTTATCATGATGCTCATAGAATCACCCCCAAACTGATCTGACTACTCATCTTTCCTGTAACCAATCATGAGATGCACACGCATCAATATCATATTTGCCAAGAACTTTGCAAATTCATTCAATGATCATTTTTTGTTTAAAATCATCTTTCTTGTTTTGGAATTAAACTATAAATTTTGATGATTATATTCATTCAATTCTAATTGTTGAAATAAAATCATTGAAATGTAAATTTGAAAGTATTTTTGTGAAGATCAATTTTTTTTTTGTTGAGACCCTAAAACTCGTCATTCAATGATAAAAATGCAATTTTAAAGGTATTTTGCTGACAATTGAAGTGGTATATACTAATTAGGATTGTGAGAAAAAATGATTATCTCAAAATTAGGCTATACATGGCTAAAATGAATTTTTTTGCATAATAGGAGTTTATTTCACAAAGGAAAGGTTGAATTTTAAAAATAACTTTTTGGCTTTCAAAATAAGAGCATATTCCTTTAAGTTATGTTAAGATTATCCATTTATTTGTATAATCACATGATTAAATGTCATAAATAATGATATGTGGCATATAAAAAAGTCATAATTTGGTTTGGAAAGCATTTTTCTTCTCTTTTTAGAAGCTAAAAGTTAACAACATAAGTAAAAAAAAAATCAAAAAGGGCTTTTAAAAATCACATAATATAGGCTAAGGTTCAAGTTTATGAAAGAATGAGATTTATAAAGATCAAAAGGTTTTTAAAGGGTTATTTATTCATCTAAAGAGATCTTTTAAACTTAACTCCTTGACTTCGACATTTTAGTGGTTGATATCATTACAACCTTAATTTTATAAATTCTCTCGTACTTTGTTATTGATATTGAATTTTGGGTTTTGCACCATTATAAGGGATGCTTTTGGAGATTTTTCCATCTTTTTTCATCCTTTTTCTTTTTAGAACTTGATCATTTGAATTTTCACTTGATCATTTGTTACCTCTCTTTTGTATCACTTCTGTCCCTTTCCTATTTTAATGATTTCTTTTTATTTTGAGAATTTCATTGATTTCCTAAAAGCTTTCAAAATATGCTCCTGGTGTGAGGGACATCCTGGTCTGAAATATCATATAAGAAATATATATGGCTAAAAAAGAGACAACAAGGGATTTATTTTTTATTTGTGAAGGATATATTAAAGATGACCTTTATTCATATCAAATCTAAATTTGTCTATATTGATAAATCTTAGCCTTATTCAAAATCATTGATAATCAAGAAAACTATGAGGTTAACCTTGGAGAAAAAGTGGTGAGCTCATGATCCGAATGCATATTATTTTATATCATCAAATTATTCGATGTTGTTTTGGACACAATGTTATCACTTCAAACAATATTTTTCTTTTACGAGGTTCACTAAAATAGGCACACCTGAGGGAAAATAAATTTGTTAATGTCATTTTCCGAACTTAGTCCACAAAGAGACTTTCATGCCACTAAATCCTAATTCTAAATAAATGAGCCTATGATGGTCATACTTGGATATTTAGGACTGGAGTATCAAATTCTCATTCAACAAATTTACAAGTAAACATGTTATTATAAGATAAATAAACTTTAACAAGTCATTATCCATAGTTCATTGTTGCATAAACAAAATATTTAACACCAACTCTTTCTAGGATTTGGGTTGGGTTTAATGAGCTTAATATAGGCTCATCCAATTATTCACTACCATCTCTTGATATACTACTAACGGTCACAAGTCTTAGGCCATGTTTGTTTCCCGGGAAGTAGTTTAAGGGAAACTACTTTCCAAACTTTCCCGTGTTTGTTTGCCATTAGGAAAGTTGGTCAACGGAAAACACTTTTCAGTCAAAGAAAATTTTGGCTTGGTTTTCAGAAAAATGTTTTCCTTTTTTGCTGTGTTTGTTTTCTGGAAAATGGTTTCCGGGAAATCACTTTCCAAACTTTCCTGTGTTTGTTTGCCGTTAGAAAAGTTGGTCAACGAAAAACACGTTCCAGTCAAAGGAAAATTTGGCTTGATTTTCAGGAAAGTGTTTTCGTTGAAAATTTGGGCCGTGGAAAATTTGGGCGGAAAACACTTTCCGGAAGTTGTGAAAAATTTAGAAATATCATTATTTGCTGATTATATCAAATTTGATTCTTAAACTTCTGATTGTTATATATATTTTGTTTTGAATATTTATTTTTCAATTTCATCTCTTAAAATTTAATTTTTATATTAACTTTGGTCCTTATTTTTATAATTGCTATTTGCTTTTTCCTTATCATTTTTTTATTAAAAAATTTTATCTATCAAATTTAGTTCTCATTCTTTTGATTGTTACTTATTTTATTTGAAATAATTTATGAAATGTTGATTATTATTTTTTTTTTAATTTCTTCATCTTTCATTTTTTTTAATTTTTTAGATTTGATCTCTATTATTTTGATTATTATTTATTTTATTTGAGATAATTTATGAAATTATATTTTTTTTAATTTCATTCTCATTCAACTATTTAATTTGTAAGATTTGTTTCTTATTATTTTAATAAACTTGAAAAAAATAAAATATTGATAAGTTATTTTCCAACTCATTTTCTATGACATAACCAAACACTAGAAACTGTTTTCCAACTTATTTTCCATTACACTACCAAACATCAGAAAGTAATTCACTTTCTCGGAATTCACTTTCCAAAAGGAAACTACTTTCCAGCAAACGAACGGGGCCTTAATTAAAAATAATTGATTTTAGATATGTCAATTCACCAAGAAATTAAAAATAATAAAAATGACATTGTCCTAGAAAGAACAGGCTTGAATATCCAATATCCACCTATGGTTTAATTCATTGTAGTAAACTCAATATCACTCATATAGGTAGACCTAACAAATTAAATATAAAAAATCATTAAAAATAAAAAATAAATACCAATTCAGCTAATTTTAGGTAAAATCTTTTAGCTAATTTTAGGTAAAATATTTTAGAATGATAGTGTTTTTTTTTTTTTTTGTATAATCAATATTTTACTTTAAAAATTTAAAATTAATTAGAATTTTTAATAGTCATTATACTACATGGCAACTTGTTTTTCATAAATTTCATACTTCCCCATCAAACTACTGAAAAATTCATTCCCACCTGGACATAAAAAAAAAAAAAAAAAGAGGGTGGGAGTAGTTATCACCAACTAATTAGCAAATATTGTAAGGATAATTTGAATCTTGTAAAATAATAATATTTAATACAAAAAAAAAAAACTTTGCAATCTCACTTCTTTCTTCATCCCTCATCATCATCATCATCATCATCATCATCTCGGTCTTGAAAAAAAGACATCAAGCGATGTAATTTGCAGTGGAGACAACACAATTTCCATTCATGGCAGCTGGGTTTGCATGGGTGATGAATCGGTGGTGGTGACAGCTTTCGATGCGATTGGCTTGTTGATTTACAATCACCATGCGCTGAAGAGAAAGGGCGAAAAAAATGCATCTTTTTATTTTAAATTTGAAGACAATAATTAACTTTTAATTTTAGTAATAATTTTTTTGCTTGTTTATACGTGTCTTATTTTTATTTTTATTTTTATGTTTAGGAGGGAACAACTAGAAATCTAATTTCATTGTTAGCATTATATTAGAGGTGGAGTTGGAGATGGAATAGTAAGAAATCTTGGGGTGGAGCTCCAAACCCTTATCACAATCATCATTGATGAAGAGTTTGTTAATCCCTATAAGAAAATGAGAGAAATCCTTGCAGAAGGAAAGAATCAAGAAGCAACTAAGAGAGAAAGAGAAGAACGACAGCAACACCAAGAAATTTCCCGGCGAATTACTTCTTCCCTGTCCTCACCATCACCCTTCCACAATTAGAGAGGGCTACAGAGCTCGCTAAGGATTTGGTTCAGCTGGCAAGGGTGTAGATGCTCTGAAAAACTTAGAAATCAATTAAGGGAAGGATGCATTGTGCTGACCCAGAGGACCAAAATCAGAAAATCTAAAGATCATGGATTTAGTTAACCGGTAGTTAAGAGTGATTGTACCAATTAGTGAAATTGACTCCCTAGTTTCCTCCCTCTCCGTCGACTCGGCGCTCACTCGCCGATAGGTACCATCATACAATACAAAAGGACAAGCAAAGTAACGGACCTCCTCCAGCTCCACAGAGAGAAAAAACAGAAACAGACATGGAGCAGCATCAGAAGCAACAATTGCTCTTACAACAACAAGAAGTGCAACAGCAGCAGCAGCAGCAGCAACAACAACAACAACATCAACAACAATTTCTCTTGTTACAGCAATTAACGAAACAAGCCCAACAACAACAAGAAGCTGCCATTTCTCGATTCCCATCAAATATCGATGCCCACCTGCGTCCACCATCCAATCATCGCCCACTCACTCTTCACCAGCAAAACCCAAACCCTAACTCTAACCCTATTCCCAATTTGCAGCAACAGCAAGGGTCCAATTTGGGGCAAAATGCGCAGCATTTACAGCAGCAGCAGCAAAAGGGGATTCGGCCTCAGGTGAACCAGGTGGAGCTCCAAATGGCGTACCAGGATGCTTGGCGTGTTTGCCATCCAGATTTCAAGAGGCCATTCTCTTCTCTTGAAGATGCTTGCGAGAGGTTTTTTAAATTCCCTCCCTCCCTCTTTTTTATGTAATTCAATTTTGTTTTTCCATGTTTGTTATGCACGTGGGTGTTTCATTTTTTGTCTTGTTTTTGTGAAATGTGAGAGTTTATTTGTTCATGCACTTTTTGGTGATACGGTGACTTCTTGTGGAATGGAATATTGAATTATCTGTGATGAGATTGAGATTGCGATTCATAACATTTTGGTAGTCTGTGACGGTGCAGTAATGTTGGGACCCGTTTATGGATATCATTGGAGTTTGATCACATTTTATTCGGCATCATGTTGTAGAGAAAATGCATTATTTAAGCAAGATCTCCTAGACTACTTTGAAGTTTACTGTTGTTTGGTGTTATGAGAGTTCTTATTTGGTTCGATTGTTCATAGATACAATGTGCTTCTTAGAGATTGACAGACTTTATATGCATATAGACGGAACAAATTTATGGGAGTTGCCATGTGGTGCTTTGGTCCTGATGGTTAGGGTACTATATGCTTATTTACACTTCATTACATGTGGCATTAGAAAGATATGTATTTCTTTATTACGGTTTCCCAACAAATTGGAGATAGAAATGGATATAAGGTAAATTGTGACTTATGGTGTTTGGATTATGCATTTGCCAAATGGCATGTAGAACTCTTGCTAGTTATTTTCTTTTGCACATGCAATTGATCTTTATTATTATTTTCTAACATAGCTAGAAAATGAAAAGAACATGGAAAAAACAGATAACATTTGCTGTACTGTTGTAAGAGATGGTTATTTTCTCTTTCACTGAATGCAACTGTTGAAACTATACTGACTGCTGTGGCAAAGATGCTTGCATTTGTTTATACATAATTTAGTTGTAAATATTAGGAAGGTCTTGAATTGTTGTTTTCAGAGTGAGGAGTTGGGTTTTGTTTTTTTAATCATGCTTGTGTTTTGAAAAAGGATTTGATATGAATTTGATGAGATGAACCGGGAACAAAGCAAGGGAAATTCCATAGTAGAAATGATTTTCCAATTTTATCTTGTAGTGATCCAAAAAAGTTTCTCTAGATCACATAAATGAACTCTTATTATTAGCATGTTATTGTTTTGAAGTTAGTTTTTGCCATATTTCTCAGAAGTTGTGGAATGAATCTCCTCAGTTGGAAACACAGGAGTATGGTCAAATACCATAGATGAGAATTCTTTTCTGCGTATATTACTTGTGTTAGCGCTGTATATACTTATAGATTCATGCAGGCATATATGCACATGGATAGGTTTATACTTGTGTGGTTCTTCGTGAGGGGAAACTAGATCCGTTTCTATTGAGTTCTCTTTTACATTTTACTTTTAGGCATTTAAAAATACCTACAAACCTCTCTCCTTGAATGCTAGAGGTTCTTAAAACAACACTTCAACTCATGTTTATTTATACGTAACTTTCCTACTTATAGGCAGTACACAATGATGTGCTTCCTAACACTCCCTCCCAACCCACATTTATGCACAGCCAAAAAAAAAGCTTAAACAGGATGCATCAAATGTAAATGCTTGCATATACTGTGCAAACTATGGAAACTCAATATGAGAAATTCTACTTGGTGATGTGTTATGTTCCATGCATAGAACTTATGTTATCATTTATTATTTTCTATTTGATGTCCTTTTGCCAAACTAGAGGATATATTTCATTATCTATGAAAAAAAAAATTGGTCTTCTTATTTTATTTGCAGTTTGTGGAATCCACCTGCATCCTGCAATTTTCCTCCATTTTTGTGATTTTTTCGCTCTTCAATTATTGGAAATCCAGTGTAACAACTTCATATTTCAATGAAGTTTTGCATAGCAGCCATTGTTTTTGTGCTCTTTTGGCATTATGAAGTGGTGAACATTTTTTTTGTAAGCAATGCTAAATGGTTAGCATAAGTGAATTTTGCTTTGTATATGTGTATTCAAGTATTTACCTCAGAGTATACAAGAAGTATCAATGTCTAAAATTTTTAAAGTTGGACACAGTTCCTTTCGGCATTTGTTTTGGGCTACTTGAGCTACTTGTTAGAATGTGAAATTGTTGTTATTCTAAATTATTAGTGTCAACAGAAGCAAAAAGAATGCCAATAGCTTTCTTTGTCTTGTGAAATATGTACAACTGCCTAATTTCAAGTCTTGCACTTTTTAATTTTTCTTGTGACATAACATTTTATTATGCTGAGCGTTAACCTCAAAGATATGTTAGTTGGCACTTGGATGCGATGATTCACATCATGATTTCAAAAAACAAATTGGCAAATTGATGTAATTTTGTGTTTTTTTTTTTCAATTACAAAAATAAAAATAAAAATGAAGGGAGTGATGAGATAGAGTGCCATCCATTACTTGCAGATGGTACTTCTTATAGACAACACTGACTTTAATTGGGATTTAAAGTTGTATGGTTGAGCACTGCTAGTTGGATGAATAATTTCCACCATGGCCTTTAAAAATTATCCTGTTAATTCGTTTCACCTTTCCTCTTGCAAAACATATCCAGATTACTGCCTTACCATGTAGTAGCAGACTATGAGGCAGAGGAGGACGATAGAATCCTTGATTCTGACACAACTGGCCAGATGCCATCTCGTTTGCAGCAGTGGGATCATAACATTGCTGCAAAAGTGGCAGAGTTCACAGGCACATTTGAGAAACAGGCCTTAGCCCTCAACATAATAACCCGCAAGCGTGCCTTGGGTGAATTCCGAACTGAAGAGAGATTGATGATTGAGCAGGCTCTTCTCCAAGAGGAGAAGCGACTTCTGCTCGATTTGAAAGCTGAAATGGATGCCAGGGAGAAGGCCGGTCGAGAGGCTCAGTTGAGAATGGCAGCTATGGTCCAGGCTGAGCAAGCTCGGGCAGAGTCACATGCTCGTGCTGAAATGATGTCCCGGGCCCCAATAAGGCCAAGTGCACTCGGTCATGACATGAGAGAGCAGGAACACAGTGTTAACCCAGAAGAGATGATGAATGGGTGGGGAGGCAATGCTCAGAGAGATGAGAAAGAGCCTTCTGAAGATTTCTTGAATGATGAGGAGACTGAAAATGGGGACACAGCAGGACATGGTGAGTGGAGAGAAGTGGGAGAATTTGATCTGAACACCAGATGAACCATGCAGAGTAATCGGCAGGAAAGAAAGCTGTTGGTCTATTTCAATCTCCATGGCATGAGAATGGCTGAATGACATCTGATTTTGATTATCTTTCTGGAAAGCATGAATGACCAGCTCAAAGGTAACTGGGTAATACAAAGATGTAATTTCGGAATGCTAATGTTCTCCCGGTGGCTTTCTTAGACTAGCTTGTTCAAAGCACCTGTGAGATGCCTGAGATTCCCTTATAGTGGGGAAACCTTGAAGTAACCTCGTGAATATTAAAGGGTTCGACACTATTTTCATGCTAAACTAGTTTTGGCAACATGCAGAAGGTTTCCAATCATAATCTTAGTAATTCTAATGGAAAAAAGCCATTGTTTCTGTTCATTTATTTGTTCCGTTGTAAACATGCATGGAAACTAGCCATAATTTACTCCAAAACTGTGTCCAAGCGGATGATAAATTAGATTTAATTTCATTTGTCTTAAAAATTATAACAATAACCAAATCATTCAAGAATGATAGATAGTATGCATTAAAACTGGATTTCAATGAAAGCTACTATCCATGTTGATAGGTGGCCTGTCCATATAGGAATCGTGGGCGACAGGCTGCTCACAGGACTATTATTTCTACTACTATGACTACATTGAGTCTTTTATAATTTGATTGATTTTTTTTTGCTTTGCTTTCTATAGTTATAAATGTGGTGTTGGATTTTGTGTTGGTATATACCGCAAAAGGGTCGTGTTTGTGTTTTTGTATGTTAGATTGCACTCTTATGATGGAGGGTGAGTTCCTTGATGAAGAATTGTTGAGAAAATTTATATTGGTGTGTTTTAGGATTCGATATTTGTGTTTTAGGAAGAGTGGGAGCAATTGTTAAACACATGAATATGAATATAATGACATTTTTTTATATAAATATGGAACCATTGACTAACTACTATTTTCTCAAAGTAATTGCCAACAGTCAATTTGTGGGCAATTTTGTTATTTTGAATCAACAGAGGCTTTTTAGTTCGTAAATTAAAAATAATAGTAAACCTGAACTTTTTTTTTTGTGAAGTTTTTCTTTTTGCGCCAAAGTTGAAGGATGTAAAGTATTATAAAATTATGAAAGTTTAAAATATAAATTGTAATTTTTTAAAATACATAGGCAAAACAAAAAATCAATCAAATTATAGAAGGCTTGATGTAATTTTCATTATTGTTGTTGTTGTTATTGTTGTTATAACTTCCTTATTTTTCTTAATCAAATAATGCACAATTTTGTTCTTGAATGCAAGAGGAACCACAAGTTTTTCATTTTATTTTTTTTGAGATAGTATAGTTTACTGTCAATTAGAACAGTAAACTATTAAAATAGTCAACCGGTTCACATATACATAGTCAATTGGTCTATTGAATATTACTAAATTTCAATGTGTCCTTGATGGTCAATTAAACGGTGACCAATGATCGATCGAATTAAACAGTAGCTAATTTCTTTGTTTTTCTTATCAATCGGACGACCAAATCATTTGATAATCATAAACAGTCAACCGATTTGTGTAATACATTATATATCAATTTTCTTTTTCACTGATCATATCTTTATAACAACATATATTAATCAGCATAAAATTGATCCAAATATTTTGGCCCAATATTCTACTCAAATGTGTCTGACTCATTCATTCAAGTATCCTTATATCATGTTTTTTTTTTTCATTTATATCACGTTAACAACAAATGTAAATAATAGATACTAATAAATGACATGCATTGAGCTCATTGAAAATTTCATATATATAACATTTGAAGTGAGTACTTTTTTACATGCCATTACTTATGTAATATTTAAACTTACATATTTTAGTTACATAACACAAAATAATAATAAGAGTTTACAAGACAAAAAGCTTATCTATACAAAATTGGGAATAACTCCCACCTATTAACTACAACAAAATAATAATAATTGAAGGTCACTCCTGACGTTCCATTGAAGACTTGATAGAAATATTAACATTTCATTACATAAATCTCTATTATTATGAAATATTTTAAAACTCCCCAAGAAGTACATTATTTTGTGCAACTTTCTTTCACCTTCAATCCCATTTTTAATACTTTAATAAAAATCCATAAGACCATCAATGGTCGATCACTTCGGCATTTCCATTTGGAAGCCACTAAATCTAGTAATCTCAACTAGATACCTATCAGTCCCTAATTAATCCTCGTGGTAGTTGATCATTCTGGCATTCCCATTTGAAAGTCATTCAATCTAGTAATTCTACGTGGATACTTATCAATCCAGTTAACCCTCATGGTTGTCAATCATTCTGGCATTCCCATTCGGAAGCCATTTAATCCAGTAATCTCAACTGGATCCACTCATAAATCATCATAACACTTATTTCATTCTTTTTGTTGCATACACCAACACAATTGAGTACAAAGCTAAATGAGGACTTGTTAAATAGAGTTGTTTGCGAGGTACAAAGTACCTACCTAAAATCTGATTTTATCAAGATCCTCCTTCTCGTTTTCCTACTCCAAAGTTCTCTCCTACGTTAACAGGTTTTACAATCAATTATTGTCTTATCCAAGCATAATCCATTCATATCATGTGTATCCATACAAAAACCCAACATCTATTCAAGGAATCCAAATTCATAAATTATATAGAAATTCATCATATCATGAAACAATGGTTCAATTCATCAGAAACTATTATTCACACATGAATACATATATATCCAACATAATTCTCATGTATGACACATTTCAAAACTCCAAACCATATGAAATAAGCATAAAATAGATCTCATAGTTTTTGAAATCTGAAGACTTATGTATCCTTTCAACCAAGAAAAATAACTTAGGCTTGCATGATTATCAAAAACTAAGGAAGAGAAAAGATGAAAATATAATTTCAAGTGTAGGAAAAAAGATGAGAGTTTCTTTTTTTTTTTTTTGGCCGCCCCCCTCTTTTCCTCTCCCTCCTTTCTTTTATCTGAAGGAAAACCCAACTCCCTACATTCCTACTAGTTCGCTTGTATCCTCAAAAAAAAAATTATAGGAGTCCTTTTCAAAAACAAACAATCTATATTTAAGTAGAACAATAACTCTTCCGCTTGTATCCTCAAAAAAAATTATAGGAGTCCTTTTCAAAGAAGACAATCTATATTTAAGTAGAACAATAACTCTTTCCTATAAAGAAGGAAAAATAATCTTGCATAAAATCTTCAAGCTTTGACTTTGAACTTAGTGAAGTTAATTTTCCCAAATAAAGATCTTTTTCCATATGAAGAAATAATTGCCATATCAGTTTGGAAGTTTGGGAAATAAGTTGGACTTACAAAACCTGTCTACTAGTAGAATTTATGAGTTGTCTTAGTAATATCATATTTCTCTTAATATGAGCTTCTTTTTTTCTGAAATTTGGTAGGTTGATAGGTTGTTGAGTCAGGAATCCATCAAAATTGATTGTACATCAATGGACTTCTCTAACTCAAGATATTCAAGTAAGAATGATCAAAGGTCAAAACTAGCAAAATACGAGACTTGTATTTGAAGATTGTGATTTCAATGCTCTTTCTTCTTCTTCTTCTTCTTTTCTTGCCATATATGTATAGAAAGGTATGCATGTAACTTTTTAATGCAACTGGAATCACTTCATTTGGACATCTACAGCTCAAGTTCTGTGTAAAACATCGATTAAAGGTCAAATCTGCTAATATTCAACACGAATTGGAACATGGTCTAAATTTTATCTCCAAATTACTCATTTTTTAATCTTACATCCAAAAATATCTTCAAAACATAAAACAAAGAATATCAAGTTATTTTATATATAAAACATGGGCAAAATAATAGGTAAATATGAGTAAAACCATAGAATAATATGATTGCATTAGTTTCTATGTCAAACTCTCACCCTTAGTGAGATGCTAGGTACCTATCAAAAAGGAAAAAACATTTGCGTCAATAGCAAATATTTTATGAAGCTCTTAATCTTTACCGATTCTTTTAAAATAATCCCTGGTATGCTTATTTATGCTTAAAACATAGTACAAAAGGCATATCATAAGAGGAATAAAAATATATTTATTTTATGCTTATCAAAAAGACAAAAAGAATTTTCTTTAAATCTTTAATGAATAATATAAACACTAATCAATATAGGTATTCATGTTAAGCCATTTGTGAAAAGATAGCAAGAAGGTTAACAAGAAATAAAATAAAGAGGGGACCTAAAACCTAAAACTTAACCTATAAATTTGAGTTAAACAAACATAGTTTGTTGCACATGAAATTGGGATACACCTCGACATATCGATCTAATACGCGAAATAGGGGACAAACATTATAAAAAAAAAACTAAGGAGGGTTAGTGTTTCATTATATACACAAACATATATTATTGTGAATTGTTACAGCGAAATTACTATTTTTTTTCCTTGTCACAAACAATCATTACACTAGCTAATAGGGGTAGAATGATCTTTTTACAAGACTCATTGGTCATTATTAGATTGATTTGGGACATATAGGTCTTTTCCAATTTTCTTAGTATAATAGAATTACTAAATCACCCTTAAAAGCAAGATTTAATTTACTGGAGTTCAGGGTCTGTTTTGTATTTTTACTTTTTCTAAGCATAGTAAAATTATTAAAATACCATTAAAAGCCAAGTTTCTTTAACTGACATATAAGGGCTTCTTCATCTTTTTATCGTAATTTTTTTTGTTATTATCAAGTTGACTAATGAGTAATTTTGTAATTTTATAAATATTAATATTATTAAAAAATTAATTGACGTATGTCTTACACGAATCAGCTTGTGGATGTTGTTTACACTCGTCAAATGGTGCAAGCAGCGTTACCCAGTGGCCAAACGCCGACTTCTGAGGCATCATTGGAATCTCTTGGCAGCTTCTTTATGCCAAGGCAGCGCATGTGGTCAACAAACCACCGATTTGGTGTCGCTAGCTCTTTTTTTTTTCTCACTCCTCGATTTACATGCCAATCCTTTCAAATTTTCAAAGTAGCTCTTCAATTTACCTTTCCTGCATATTTGGTCTATGTTCTTTTGATTACTATTTGTTTTATTTGAAATAATTTATAATTGTTTTTCAATTTCATCCTCTAATTTTTTTCATTTATTATATTTGGTCCCTATTCTTTTGATTGCTATTTTTTTTTATCATTTTATTCATTTATTTTATTTTTCAATTTCATCACTCGTTGATTTATTTCATTTAATTTTTACACCATATTTTATCCCTATTCTTTTTATTACTATTTTTTGTTTTTTATTATATTCTCGATTTATTTTATTTTTCAATTTCATCTCTTATTATTTTATTTCATTTAATAGTTATACCACAATTAGTCTTTATTTTTTTAATTGCTATTTGTTTTTTTTTATGATTGGAAGTTTTGCTTCATGATTTTTTTGGGTTTATCTTTTATGGAGTAACATGGTCACATGACAAGGGTTACAGGTTTCGAATATTAGCCCGATTTTACTTCGATCTTTCTTTTTTAAAATTGATTTTTTTTAATATTCAACATTAGGTTATTAGACATTCATTTATGTGATTTTTTTTGTTTTTTTTCTTTAGGGTTATCCTAATGTCATATCCCGGGTCGTGAGGTAGTCAAGTTAACCTGGTTGACTCAAATTATTTTTTAAGTTTTTTTAATGGATTTATTTTCCAGTTTCTCCTTACATCATTTAGTTTACTTGAGAGTTAACCTCCTTTATTTTATTCAATTTCTTTTATATGGAATTATTCCAACCTCACAACTGGGCCACAAGTTTGGAATGCTGGCTAGAGTCAGATTTTTTTATCCATTGTTAAAATTAATTTTCTTTTTCAATTCGTCCTTCGGCGTTTGATTTGCTAGTAATTTAGCTTTATTTTTTTGTTTTCATTTTTCTATTTATAAGGTTATCTCGTTCTCATTCAATTTTGTTTTGTTATCAAATGAAATCGTTGCGACTTTTTAAGAATATTTAAAGGGTATGTTTTCATAATATTGGCAAGCATTCATTTTTTTTATCAGTCATTGTCGCTTTTTGTTTTTTATTGTCATTTTCTTTTTCTTATAATCATATTATTAAATTAATTGAGCTTATTGAACCTATTCAAATCAATGACTTGGGTTGCAAATTTTTCTTCCTCTTTTAAAAATCTTATCATCGCTAGAGCATCTTTTTTTACGTTATGAAAAAAATGAAAAGATTTAATCTGAAAAAAAGGACATAATAAAACAACTTGAGTCTACCTGAGTTAACTCGTAAAATCTATGACCCGGGTCATGAGACCGGGTTAACCTCATAGAAAAAAAAACTAAAAGTAATGACAAATCTTGATTCATAATCAACTCAATGTGAAAAGTGTTGAAGGATGAAATTGAAAAAAAAATATCAATTAAAAAAAAAGAAATAAATCGAGTCAACCGGGTTACTCATCGAACCTGTGACATGGGTTATAAAACTAAGATAACCATATAAAAAGTAAAGCCACACAAATCATAAAACTCAATCTCCAATAAACAAATATTAAAAAAAAAAGAAATTAGAAAAAAATATATATAGATTAAGAAAAAAAGGCAAAACAATAAAAACATTATTATAATAAAGGAGAAATTGAAAGAGAGAATGGAAAACATAAGTCTAAGCTTTAACCTACCAAACATCTCTTCCAACCACTTCAAAGTTCCTATAGATTCTGCAATACATAAATAAAATCCACTCTCTTGTTAATCTGGCTTCTAATGTTTCTTCTTCTTCTTCTTTTACTGTGATTCATTATATGCTGACTTTAAAATGATTTTGAATTTGCTTTTTTGATGGATAACAACTCTCAATAACATGTTTTAAATCCAGCTGGAGATTTGTTCTTAATTCTACTCATGCAGCTGGGTTTGGTGTCGATTTTCCTTCTCACCTTCAAAAGAAGGCTTATTTTATAATTAGGCTTGACCCTACAATTTTATGTAAAATTTTCTACGCTTTGGGTAATAAAAATGGCGCTCGAGTAATCGATTAACATGAAAAACAAGCCCTGACGGCCATGTATTTTCAAGGTTTCCATTCATATCTTTATAGTTTCATGGCTTTAACTTTCTTGAAGCAGAGTGAGTATTAATGAGCTCCTCAAGTTTCCCAGTGATGCCAAGCACTCCTGCAGGTTTGCACTGTGGAGAAATAGGTAAGAAAAACAGAGAACAAAAGAGTCCAATCTCCCCGTGGAAACTTGTTTTCAGATTCTGTATAAAGGTGTTTAGATACTTGCCAGCCAAAAGATCTCTCAACTCCAACAATGCACACTTTTGAACAAGCCCAGAAAATGCATAGAAC
>Ga0307518_10000542_pt1 | contig 28662 bp, 29 predicted proteins | sample 25_EM_MG_FD_203889 | JGI IMG/M metagenome (GOLD analysis project Ga0307518, IMG submission 203889) | Populus trichocarpa ectomycorrhiza microbial communities from riparian zone in the Pacific Northwest, United States - 25_EM | ecosystem: Host-associated > Plants > Roots > Unclassified | place... | reverse complement strand
TCGATAGCGATGGAAAGGTTGTTAAAGATGACTAGACCGGCCTCATCAGGGTCGGGGATGCCATCAATGGGGTCTTCACCGCCATCATCTGGGTTTGGGTCGTCGGGGTCGTCGGGACCATCACCTCTGGGACCATCGTCACCAGGATGGTTATCACCTAGGTCATCGCCAAGATCTTCGACGAAGGCCCCAGGTGGGCGACACTGAGTGGGGGGGGAGGCTCTCTGAGCGGAGAAGCCTTGGAATTGGGAGACAGAGTCAGGTGAGCGCCTGAGGCTAGTCAGAGCGCTCAAGGCAGCAGCCCAACGGGTGTCGGATGCTGAGGGTTCTGGGTTGTTTGTGTGAGCAAGTTTGGATTGTTCTAGACATAGATGGTTGTGAACTCATACAAGACTAGAGTTCGAATATACTGTCAAGACCGGTTCTTCACTGATCTGATCTCTACAAGGGGTCAGGGGGTCAGGGGTTGGCCTAGCGGTAAGACTGAGATGCTACGTAGTGTAGTTGCACTTCCCGAATGATAGGAAGGCCAACTGAGGTTATACGGAGTGTCCGAGGGTAAACGGTCTACGACCGAGTGCTTGCACGAGACAGAGACAGAGAGTGCGAAGGGAGAACAGAGGAGAAGTATCTTATTTGATATTCGAACTGAAACTACAACAGACCGAGTATCTAGGTATTTATACTAAGTAGAACGGATGAGGCGATGTACGGGAAGTTGGGATTACCGACAAACGACGAGCGCAGTCGCACTGCACGCTGAGTAAGTACGGTAAGTGCAATAACTGGGTTACCGATGAGTATCGTATTAGTAATGGAACGGGACGGGAACATATAGTGACCGGAAACAAGAAAGGAAACATATTAGGTAATCGTACAGGGAGACAGATTGGACAACGTGCTCACCGATCGGTGGCGCTACAAGACAGATAGAGAGAAATGGAAAAGGGGAGTACATACTATAAACAGATGGCGAACGCATGGACGCGATTGGACAATAGGGTACAGGGTGATCGGATGTCACGGTTGTGACAGTCAGCTGGCTTGCGCTTCACAGCGCTAAGCTTATTGGCCTGAGGGCCCTTACCACCGCCACGAGTAGCACCTTTCTGCTCAAAAGAGAGCATGGTGGCCTTCATGATACCTTCCGGCTTCAAGTTCTTGATCTCATCCAGCGACATTTGACTAAGAATCTGAGCTACAACCTCCATAGTGGGAGGGAGCTTGCAAAGAATGATCATTGTCTGCATGGGGGCGTGAAAATCAAAGCCAGCATCTTTGAGATAAGTGAAGTGGCTCAGCATCTTCGTAATTGCCGGAGCGGGATGGGAGCCAGCGGGGATGGTGGTCGAGAGGAGCTTGCTAAGCTCAGCGTAAGCAGAACTGATACTGGGGGCGCCGAAACTCTTCTTGAGGTAATACCAGACCTCCTTAATGGTAGTAAGGTCAGTTACAGCGACCTGGATGGAGGGAGCAAGGCACAAGGTGATGTTACTGAGCGCTCTCTTGGTGGAGTCATCCCAGTTGTTACAGTCATCGTGACCGTCGGCGGGCTGAGTAGTCGAATAGATGAACCATTGGCCTTGTGCCCGAAGGTAGGCCTGCATAGAGGTGTGCCACTGCTGCCAGTTGGAGCCAGTGAACACGGGGACCTTGTCAAGAGCGCTGGACATGGTGAATTCTGTTGGGTCAATGGAGTCAGCAAGTGAATGCGACAACGGACAGAGAAGAAAAGAAGGAACACCTGAGTGCTAGTGAAAGCACTTCTGTCAACAGCTAACTCATGACTAGGGTCAGCCAGCGCAAGTCGTTGACGAACTTTGCCTGTGCAGGTGCTCAACTAAGGAGCTCACTGCCTGGCGCAAATCATCGACGAACTTCGCCTTGTGGCTGTGCAGGGGCTCAACTAGGAGCTCACTGTCTTCCACAGCGTCAAGCTAGTTAAAGCGACACTCAGGGAGCTGGAGCGCTGTCTGGTGCATTGCTGCACACAGTGCGCTCACAGGGCTCATAACCTGTTGAAGCAATACCTATGTATGTAGAGGAACTGCTACTCCTGCTCACCTGTTATGTGGAGGGGACAAGCTGAGATGATAGCAGTAGCTGGTCAAGAGCTGTTGTATTATATAAGTGATGAACACTGTTTATATACTACAAACATTGTGATGCATGACTGTGACACGTGACGTGTGACATGTAACATCTACTCTAAGGAGGACTATTACTAAGTCTACACTAATATGGGTCGCAGTCTTGTGCGCACTTCGTCGACGGTTTACGCTGGGTGCATGTGCGACTTCAACAGCCAAATGGTCCAACCGCAATTAAACAAGCCAAAATCGAACAGATTCGATGGTGAGAGCCAAAGGCTCGCAATAGCGAGCACAAACAGCCTCAGCCACGTCACTGTCGATAGAATACACCTAAACGCTGAAGAAATGGGAGGGTTAGCATGCAGGACAGGCCAACAATCCGTCAAAGGACACTCAAACTCACCTGGAGGCTTGAGCGCACCAATGAGCACCATGGAGGGCCCTGATGGGCTCACCACTCGAGTACCCATGTGGAGACGTTGAGAGGGAGCTGTAAACGGGTCAGCGAGTCCATCTGTTCCATCCAATCGAGCAGGATCGCGCTATCAAAGTGACTCGACCCCCAAATTCGAATCTGGAGGCGAGAGAATGGAAGTGGACATTAGAAAGGACGAAAGGCGGACAGATGACAAGGGACATACCTACCAAAGGGCCCTGAATTGACCGCTCAAGCTGCTGACTCGAAACGTGCCTCCTACAGGCAAAATGGATGGCTGGAGGGTGCCAACAAGCACTGAGGGCTCTGATGGGTCTACCACCCAAGCTCCCAAGTTGAAACGGCAAGAGGACGCTGTAAACGAGTTAGCAAAACCATCCAATCGATCCAATCGAGACGGATCGCGCCATCAAGGCGACTTGACCCCCAAACTCGAGTTTGGAGGCGAGACAATCAAATTGGAGGTTAGAAGGGATGGGAAACAGACGGAGGGAGACGGACATACCTGCCAAAGGGTCCCGAGTCACCCGCTTGACCCGCTGACTTGAGATGTGCTTCCCACAGGCGAAACAGACGACTTGAGGGCACCAGCTTGCAGGCAGAGCGGATATCCATGCAGGAACGACCTGGAAACCTGTCAAAATGGACGTCAAAGGGCTGTAAAAGAAGAAAAAGGTCAGCTGGATACAAAGGGAATTGAAAGCTTACCTTGGTCAGTCGAAACAGACAATGACAAGAGCTGCAACGTTGCATGCAGCCCAAAGGCCACAATGGAGTCATGTGACCCGAGTCACATGGTCAATGCAGATGATACCTCAACAAAGGGACTCACTGTGCTCTACAACACACCTGGCTGTTGTGACCTCCGGTCCACGGCTGTATCTAATGAAATAAATAATTCTCCTGCCCATCTGTTTGGTGAATCCGACAGTCCACGCTATCACAATGCAATCAAAACAGACAATCCATCAACCCCATCTACAACCAACGTGCACGCTTACTAAAGCACAGATGGCACAGCCACCCGCGCGAGATTCACAACAGACTCAAGCATCGCACATTGAGTGGGTGCATTATACCATTCGTTTTTTATTATCATAGGTATGCAAACCTATACTATACTATTCTACTAAGGACTACTTGTCGAGTGGGTGTGTTGAAAGACCTACTTCATCACTACCATTCTCTAGGCTTACATGTTAGTTTCCTTATTTGTGCGACGAGTATCCTTACGTAAGCACGGAGGATTTTTCATCTGCTCAAGGACTCTTTTCACCTCAGTGTTCCAAACCAAACACTGAGGTAAGACATCTAGTCACACTTTCCTTTACTTAGTACTAACTTACTTAGTTTGCCTCTGAGCTAGGTCAGTTATATATCAAGTGTTCCAAACCAGACACTGAGTTTGCCTCTGAGCTAGTTCCCTGCATGAGCCATCTAACAAAAATGGTAGACCTGTACTAGTTGACCCTTTGTGAACACGACCTCGCCTGGGTGTATTTGTAGAACACGCTTGTTGAATGTTGCTTTCCATTTCAGTGCATGATGTATTGCTTCATCATACCCATCTAACCGTTGTTGTGCTGCATACGCCATGTGTATTGCGGCTTGGGCTGCTGTGACCTGTGTTGTACTGTCAGTTGGTTCTGTATGTTTGGTGTCTACCACTAAACCTAGTAGAAGTTCTTTTCACGTGTGCTTCAGTGCTGGGAGCAGATGGTTGTTGAGGGCTCGTACTGCGTCATCGAGATGGTCTGTCCAAGTTTTGGGCAGTTTTTCCCATGTGATGGCATTGTACTCGTCTTCATTGAGGTTTGGGGCACAGAGCCATTTGAGGACGTGTAAAAGTAGCTTGTTGGTGCCCTCTATGAGGCCATTGATCCATGGTGAGTACGCTGCAACAACATGATGTGTGCAAGACCACTTAGTGCAGAATTCTTTGACCATTGTGTTGTCAAGGTGTTTCCTGCCATCTGACATAAAAGCTTCCGCGGCTGTGTACGTGTTGAATATGGTCGAGAGGCTGTCCACCATAGTCTTTGCTGTGCCCGCTGTTTTGAATTTCATGACCCACAGGTGTTGGGAGAAGGTGTTGAGGTATAGCCTGAGGGTGTGGTAACCGCCTTTGCCTGTTGGCATAGATAGATAGTCGCCAACGAGGAGTTCAAATGGGTGCTGTCTAGTTATTGGTTCCAGTAGGGCGTGGATTTTTGTGGTGCCAAAGTTCTTGCACTGCCCGCAGTTTTGTATGGCCTTCATGACTGATATGTCTAGTTTTGGGGAGTGGTACTTGTCTGTGAGCATTATTTTCAGGGTGTCTCTTCCCCAGTGTCCAGCTGTACTGTGTAGGTGTTCAGCTTTTACTTCAGCTTCGGAATGGGAGATACACTCTACATGGCTTCTTGGTCGTATGCTGGTGCCACTGTGCAAGCACCACAGTTTGCCATTGTCAATCATGTATTGTGATGCCCTATGTCTTGCTCTGTTGCAGTCTCATACTGATGATTTTGTGTCTATGTTGAGAATGGCATCTATGACCTCTAGATACAACGGTTCGTTAGTGAAGTGCTCTCGTAGGATTTGGTATGTATGGTCTAGCTTATCCAGTGTGAATATGTCATTGACCAGACCTGTTATTGCCTCTGGGTCTGGGTTGACAGACCACTCGCTGCCATCGTCTTGGGTAATGGTGCATTCAGTGTGGTCCCACTGTCGGCTTAGTCCGTCTGCGACTACATTGAGGCGGCCTGGTATGTGCCGCACTGCAACAATGTTGTGTGCGATGATGCCATCATGCCATCATGCATGCGTTGCCGAGGCTTGTGTGTTTGACAGGATGTCCTTCAATGCTTGGCAATCGGTTTCGATCTCGACTGGGTATCCCCATATGATGTCCGAAAAGTGATCTAAGCCAAATTTCAGCACAGCAAATTCTATGAGAAAAGGCTTGTAATCCCGTTCTGATGCGGATGTGTGCTTCAATGTGAATGCGATTGGTAGGGTTTTTGTGACCGTTTTGCCTGCTGGGGTTCATATGCTGGTTCGTTGTGTGAGGACTGCTCCTAGACCTTCTTGGCATCCATCCATGGTAACAATGAATGGTGTGCCATCGTATCTTGGTGCATGTAGAACTGGTTGACTTGTGAGCACTGTTTTGAGATTCAGGAATGCTGTCGTTTGTGCTGCTGTCCACTTCTCTCGCAGTTTGTAGGTTGCCATAGTTCTGCAGTAGGTTGTTTTGGTCATCAATCTTGGTAAGTTGACGCTCTTCAGAAGGTCCCAGAGTGGGCCTTCGACTTTGGCATATCCACGGATGAGATCTCTGAAATGGCCTGTTAGTCCCAAGAATGAAACTAAATTTAACGCATCATCTGGTTGTGCCCAGTTAACAACTGTGGTTAACTTTGCTAAGTCTGGTTGTACTCCATGTGGTCCTACTGTGGCTCCTGCAAAAGTTGTTTTGGTCATGAGTAGTTGGCACTTGGTGGGCGATAGTGACATGCTGTGTTCCCTGCATCTTTGAAATATGCATTTCAGTTTGTTCATCATGCCTTGAAATGTGTTGTCCGCTGTTCCTCCATTGTCGACAAACAATTCTAGAGTGTTGTCAGCTAGTAGGTCGTGCAAGCGCTTGGTGACTACACTGGAGAACATTGTTGGAGCTCCTGTCCATCCCATTGGCATCCTAGTGTACCAAAAGTATCCATCTCCTTCGATAAAGAATGCTAAGTATTGTTGCCATTGTTGCGGTACTTCTATCACATAGAACCCTGACGCGAAGTCGAAGATTGAAACAAATTTGTGTCCGCTTAGTCATTGTTGCTTGGCTCATATGTCCCCTTGATGTAGCGGTGGCACTTGGGTTACTTTGTTAAGCTTGGCGAAGTTTTGCGTGACCCTCCATCTCAATGGCTCAGTTGTTGTCTTTGGCATTGTGTTTTTGTCGTGCATTGTTGGTATTTGTGCCGCGTTGAACAGTGGGCGTATGCCTGCTGTTTTGCATTGTCTATTTACCTCTGCTTGTAGTTCTTCAAGTGTCATGGCTCCCGCGCCGCTGTGTGTTTTCTGGGTTAATACTGTGGGTGCCGTGTGTTTGATTTGCGTTATATCTGCTCATTCTATCATGTTAGCATCTAACATTTGTTTGACCCACTTGTGTATGTACTGTTTCTGTGGTGGGCTTAGTGGCCATTGCCATATGTTTGTGTTGAACCTTGCATCTCTTGGTACATTTAGGTCTACCCTGGTGTCTGGTATTAGTAGTACTTCGGACAGAGAGCAAGTGAAAACATCAGCATATTCCGTTATCAGCGTCTCGACCTGTGCTTGTTCGTCCTGTGTGATGTTGTCCCCAATCTTGACATTCCTGACGATGTACTCAACTTGTTGTTGATTAAACGGGCTTGTCTGTCTTGTGAACGGCATAGTTAGGTTCTGTTTCTCTGCTTGCATTGCATATGCTGTTGCTATGAGTTCTTTGGTTGAATTGTCTGCTGTGTCATATTGGTCTTGTGCGCTCTTGTCATGCTCGGCGGGTTTGTCCTGTGCTCGTGTCCATCTGGAGTATTTATGTTTGCGGCTCTGTGGGACTTGTTTGACATTGAGGGTAAGTTTCTGCTCGCCAACCATTTGGAGATACCTCGGGTTGTGGTACTGGTTGGTAAGCATGGTGTACATCTTATCGTCGCTGATCTTGATGGTATCCTCATGATAATCATGTACGGCCCGAAGTACTTTTAAGAGTGGTTTCCCGAGTAGGAACACCCATCCTCCGCTGCTGTCGAACACCAAGAAGGACCCTTTTATCTCCACACCTTTAACGTTTACACTGCTTGTCCATTCTGCCTCTGCTCTCGTTGTTACCCCATTTGCCATTCACACTGTTTGCATCGACACTTTCCACCCTTTGAGGTGGTGTTTAATGGTGTGGAACACCGTTGTACACATGGCACTTGTCATGGCACCATCGTCGAAGAGTGCTCGTGTCTGTATTACTTCGCCTGTTGTATTTCTTAGTCCAATATGATGTATGAATGGGACGGTTTTCTGCGGGACTTCGGTGGTGCACTCCTTAGTATCTGATTCAATTGTGTAGAGGTTGACAGTGTTAGTAGAATCATATGATGGTATGAAGGAGCCGTTAGAAGCTACTGATGAAGTCCGCATAGTCCGAGAGGTTGTTGTTCCATCCGTTACAGCGACCCTTCCCCATTTCCCTCCTCTAAGAATATGAGCCTGACTTCCATGTCCTTTCCTTTGTTATAGGCTCCTAGAACTCGGTTACAAATTGTGCGCCATGCTGCCTCCTTGTTGCTCAAGTGGGATGCATCTCCGGGGGGAACTGGGCATTGTCTGCCATTGTGACCGTGGGTGCCACACTTGAAACATTCCCCAAAACAGATGGGGGCTGTTCCCAGCGTTAATGGGTATGGAGTTGTTTCGTTAACATGGGAGTTTTTGCCATGCTTTGAGAGCCACTGCATGATTTGTGTTTGATGTACCTGGCATCCCACTGTTGTGGGGGGCTAGTGTTCATACATGTTGACAATGTTACGCAGGGCTTCTCTCTGTGCCTCAGTTACCGGTTCGGCCATATTGTAGACCTGTTGTTTTGGCCTTTGCTGGACTGCAAAGCAGGTAGTTGTGGGCGAAGTTGTGGGCACTGTGTTCACAGAGTTGTGTATGGTGGGTGCAATGGATGTGCGCTGTAGGTGGCTTGTTATGTCTGTGACAGACGTGCATACCCTCCATTCCATTGCTTCTTCGTCTTTCCTTCACTTTTCCAACTTTATCTTTCCCTCTTTCAGCTTCCCCATGCTTAGACCCTTCACCGCTCCTGTAAACGTCTCCCAATTCGTGTATTCTTCATCCAGTAGGTCTCGCACTATCTCTGGCAGCCGTTCCCTGACCTGCCAGATCAGGATGGCACTTTTTTCGACCTTGGCTAGCTTTGCGAGGGCCAGTGCTCCTTCAGCCCAGATGACATGCATCCATGCCTGTACTCTGCTCTTCGCTTTGATGGTTCCTACATCTTCTTCCACTAAGGTTAGTTCCAGCAGTTCCTTTTCATAATCCTTCATCGTTTTCGCCGCTCTCTGAATGGGCGGCCACCTTTGGTCGAATGCGTACCGTAATTTGTCCCATGAGAGTTGGCAATCGGATGGGAGTGCATTGTACCACTCTTCCGCTGCTGATCCCCCGACCATGTAGTCCACAAGTGCTTCTATCTTTTCGTACTCAGTTGATATGGTAGTACATTCTCTCATAGTGCAGTTGAACGCTTTGATGAAGTCCTGGGGGTTTTCCATAGCGCTATCTTCACCATGGAAGGGTTTGACCTCCATCATGGCTTTGCGGTTGTGTGGTGCAGGCTGTGGCTGTGTATGTAACGAGCCTATGTGCTGTGATCGCAGGATGAGTAGATGTATCTGTTGGAGAAGTGACTGAAATGCCTGTGGAACTGGGGAGAAGTCAGCTGTAGTAGGACTTTGTGGTGAATTAGGTCGCGGTGACAGTGGTAGTGGTCTTGTCGATGTGACGTCCTGTGGGGACTGCAGTTCTTGGTCCGACAGCAGTTGGAAGTCACTGTTGGTACACGGGGTATTCATGCCTGTATGAGGTGCAGACATTTTGGCTATGAAATGACCTCTGCCGTCTCTTTCCAGTAAGTGTCTACAGGACAGGTTGGCTGCTTTCTGTCGGTTTTGTTTGACTATTGATATACTGCTGTGCACATGTAGGTCATGCGTTCTGTTGCTGTGGATGGCTGTGGACTACTGTGACTGCTGTGCTGATGGCTGCAACTGTGTGTGGTTCGGATCTGCTCTCGTCACCACATTGGAGTGGACTGCCAGGAAAGGTTGTCGTGGTTCGACTCTGTGTCTACAAACAACCACTGCGCCATGGTTCTACACCTGCTGACCAATGCTATGCACCTCTCTTGCTAGCGCACCGCACCACATACTTGACACACATGGAATGGAAATAGAATATGAATGGGATGGGATTTGACTGGCTACGAGGGCTCGCGCTCAGGTACAAACACTGGTAGCTCATGTGATGACATAAACCCCTCTGGTTTGCTTGCCTTATCATTGTCAGCCTTCGTCAGCTCATTATTTCAGTCCGCTCATCCTTCCTTGCTCGTCCGAGCACACGTCAACGACACCACCTACAGCATGATGCCTGGACTGAGCTGATTTGGGCTGGTATACCATGATCGCTCTCGAGCGAAACTGCAGGATTGGTACACAAACATCCTTGCCAACCACCAATTTTCTACAGGGAACAGCTGGACGATAATGCGGTACACAGGACAGTCTGAGTGTCCAACGCTAACTTAAGTCACTTCTGCATTCACTCGCCCCGCTCACTCTGTCGATTACTCTACCAATTCAACGAGCATGGACCAGGGGGTATCCACCAGGTTCCCGAGCTGGGCTACTATGCTTGTGGTCGTTGTCGTCTTTGGTAAGGTTCCCCCTTCATTGTCTGAAGCCCGCCTTTCGATGCAGTTGCATTTATATTGACACCTTGGGCCATCCTCCGCAGAGCTGATCTGTCAGCCTCCTCCTGCTTATTCCAATAACTTGCCCCCGCCTCCTTATAAGCATGCTGCAATGGTACCGGAGACCCTTTTTGTCAGTGATCAAGCTACATCTGTTTCGGAGCCACTCAGCTATGTGCAGTCTGAGGAGACGTGTAGCTAACTGCTCCCCAATGTCCAAGCTCAACAGGCAGATGCCTTTCTGGTTGGTTGCGACTCCATGGTTTACAAAACAGTGAACTGAATGTATGGTAGTGCATGCATTCGTTACTGGTTCTATTCTCTGAGGATTACTTGATGATACTGTCAACTCCGGCAGTCATCAGTTATTGTCCCCTGCTCTGTCTATCTGCCTCTCCACCTTTAGTGCCCTACTACACATGCCTTCAATATAAGGCACTGCAGAATGCCTTGACTTGTCCTTGCCACCCGAGTCATCCTCCAATGGAAGATGCCAAGGCCAATTGCTGTGTGTTATACCATTTGCTGGTGATGATGTTACAGCGCTGTCTATGACAGCAGGCACCTTGTTTACTACCTTACATTGGTCCCCTGTCGGAGCTGCTGAGACACTTTTCATGCAGATCTTTGGCACTCCTTGAAACAATGGTATTTGTGGATGACGAAAAAAGTGCACATTTCCAGTCGCAGTGACCTTGTAAACAAGGTGATTTGCTGTCAATGACGTTACCCCTTTGAATCCACTTTTTATTTGTTGTTGTTCCACCATCACTTTTGACACACCGGGGATTTCAACATTTTCTGGCTGTTTATAGTGCAATAAAAATGACAAATGATAGTTTTAAAATTTATTTTCACATTTTATTGCCAATAAAATTTGAAACTGATGTAGTCGATAAAATCTTGCACAAAATAAGACCTGTAGTTTGGCATGTAAAGCTTAATAAAATGATAAATAAATAAGACACTTTATTACAAATGAAAATCTCAAATCTCATCACTGCAAAAAGGACTAAGAAAATAATTGTGAAGCCTGCAAAGTTTCAAATTTAAATTCACATTTTGCACACATGAAAAACTCAAACTTTTGTGAATGAGAAAAGTAATTGCCCACTCATTGGGCACTCACTGGGCGCTCACTCAAAGTTGAGTGCCCGATCAATGCCCACCAAGCGCTGAATACAAAGATCACACTTTTTTTTTTTTTGTTTAAGTTTGATTGCACCTGCAATCCCACATGTGTTAGTGCCATTATGTGTCCCACTCACTTGTTTCAGTGCCATTGCATCTCCCACTCATTTGTGTCAGTGCCATGTCAGTGCCATTGCATCTCCAGCTCATTTGTGTCAGTGTCATTGCCCATTCTGCTCACTTGTTTCAGTGCCATTGCATCTCCCGCTCATTTGTGTCAGTGCCATTGCATCTCCCACTCATTTGTATCAGTGCCATTGCCCATTCTGCTCACTTGTTTCAGTGCCAATGCATCTCCTGCTCATTTGTGTCAGTGCCATTGCACATTCCACTCACTTGTGTCAGGGCCATTGCATCTCCTGCTCATTTGTTTGTGTCAGTGCCATTGCATCTCCAGCTCATTTGTGTCAGTGCCATTGCCCATTCTGCTCACTTGTTTCAGTGCCATTGCATCTCCTGCTCATTTGTGTCAGGGCCATTGCCCATTCCACTCACTTGTTTCAGTGCCATTTCATCTCCTGCTCATTTGTGTCAGTGCCATTGCACATTCCACTCACTTGTGTCAGGGCCATTGCATCTCCTGCTCATTTGTGTCAGTGCCATTGCATCTCCCGCTCATTTGTGTCCATGCCATTGCACATTCTGCTCACTTGTGTCAGGGCCATTGCATCTCCCACTCATATGTGTCAGTGCCATTGCATCTCCTGCTCATATGTGTCAGTGCCATTGCATCACCCGCTCATTTGTGTCAATGCCATTGCACATTCCGCTCACTTGTGTCAGGGCCATTGCATCTCCCGCTCATATGTGTCAGTGCCATTGCATCTCCCACTCACTTATTTCAACCCCATTGCATCTCCCACTCACTTATTTCAACCCCATTGCATCTCCTGCTCAGTTGTGTCAGGGCCATGTCAGTGCCATTGCACATGCTCAGTTGTATCATGGCCATTGCATCTCCTGTTCACTTGTGTCAGTGCCATTGTATCTCCCACTCATTTGTGTCAATGCCAGGAGAGTCAATCACACTGACACAAGTGAGTGGAATGTGCAATATTGGCACAACTGAGCAGGAGATAAAATGGCACTGACACAAATGAGCGGGAGATGCAATGGGCCAGACTCAACTGAGCAGGAGATGCAATGGGCATGACACAACTGAGCAGGAGATGTAATGCCACTGATATGAGTGAGTGGGAGATGCAATGGCCCTGAAACCAGTCAGCGGAATGGGCAATGGCACTGACACAAATGAGTGGGAGATGCAATGGCACTGACACATATGAGTGGGAGATGCAATGGCACTGATACAAATGAGTGGGAGATGCAATGGCACTGACACAAATGAGCAGGAGATGCAATGGCCCTGACACAAATGAGTGGGAGATGCAATGGCACTGACACATATGAGCGGTGTAGAGACGCACACATCTCTAGGTGCGCATATACCAATCAGTATTCGCCTGAACTTGTTCATGCTACTCAGCACAGCCACCCACACTTGACCCGCACAACAGTGCTCTGATGTGCAGCTTGGTACACCCAATAGGGTCCTGCGAAGGTCCTGCATGAGTAGCTATTCCCTATCTCTTTCTGCAAGCATTGCTATCACTCAGAATAGCTTTGGGTCTGTTTGGACTAGCTCATGCTACTCAGCACAGCCACCCACACCCAACCTGCACAAGAGCTCTCCAATGTACAGCTTGGTACACCTGATAGGGTCCTGTGAAGGTCCCACATGAGTAGCTATTCCCTACCTCTTCCTGTGAGCATTGTGATCACCCGGTCTGATGTGCAGCTTGGTACACCCGATAGGGTCCTGCAAAGGTCCTGCATGCATAGCTCATCCCTATCCCTTCCTGAGTGTCTCAGTCACTCAGAGTCACACTATTACATCACATCAGGTCGCACTGCATCAGGACACACTCCTACATATGGTCTCACTCCATAGGGTCGTGTCACATCAGGTTGCATTGCATCAGGTCATGTCACTCTCCCTGCTAGGGTCTTGCTCCATAGGGTCGCATTGCATCAGGTCACATTGCATTGGGTCACACTGCACCAGGTCAGGACACTCTCCTGCGTAGGGTCTCACTCCATAGGGTCACATTGCATTAGGTCGCACTGCATAGGGTCATGCTACATAGGGTTTGCTCTCCACTTCTCTCCCTGTCACTTTAGCTTCTGCCTTTGTGTCCCTGAGCACTTCCCCTTGCTTTAGCATCCCTGACAGCTGTCATTACATTAGTATTACGTTCCCTCTTAGCACTGTCATCCTCTCTCCTTCTATTCAGATTGTTTGCACCCTTCCCCCTGGATTAGGCTTCAGTATATAGCCCTCATCCTCACAAAAATAAGAAGTTTCTTTTCCGCCCCCATCTGAGTGTCTAAGTCTGAGTCCTGTTGTTTTTGCTGTTCCCTATTGTTTTCTCTTGTGTCCTGCCACTCTCTCTTCATTTTCTGATGAACCTAGATGACCCTATTCAGTTCTCTGATGATTTCCAGTGGTTCCTGCTACTCCCAGCTCTCCCTAGCACGTGTCTACATGCTCCAGGCAACCTCCTCGTTCCCTAGTCGCGCACTCCCTGCGCATTTTTGCTGCACTCCTCACCCCTACTCTGCTCTCAACTCCCAGAACCTCCAAGTGCACTCCTGCACTCTATTCTCCTTAGCACTCCTAGTCAAGCCAGACCAGGTCTCCTTGGGCGGACACCCATTTTTGTGCCTTCAATGGACTCACCCCCTACAGCAGGAGATGCAATGGCACTGACACATATGAACAGGAGATGCAATGGCACTGAAACAAGTGAGCAGAATGGGCAATGGCACTGACACAAATGAGTGGGAGATGCAATGGCACTGACACATATGAGTGGGAGATGCAATGGCACTGAAACAAGTGAGTGGAATGTGCAATGGCACTGACACAAATAAGCAGGAGATGCAATGGCACTGAAACAAGTGAGCAGAATGGGCAATGTGTTACGACCATGTCCAACTCTGGGTCTTATCCGGTCACTCCAGTTGCATCACAGCTCTGCAGCTCAACTCTGGTCACTCACCACTTACTCCAGTTGCGCTTGCGCAGATATGCCTCTGTTAAGTATGACCCTTGGACTATCCTCTGTTCATTTGTTACCACACCTCACTGTTTACCCTGCCTTGTTGTGAGTTCTCCGTGTTCTCAATATATCCTGCACCTTGTATCATTTTCACCAGACCTGGTTTATTTTACCTGGACCTGACCTAGTACTTTCTCTGGTTATCCCTTGTCCGCTTTTTAGGCTGTTTACTTGTCACCGTAAGTACTCATCCCTAGTTTGCACTTAGTATAAGTACTCTGTTGATTATCCTGTACTCCTCAGTCTGAAATCAACCATAGTCATCTACTCCAGTTCCTGTCCATCTCCATCTCCATCTCCATCTCCTCTTGACCAGAACCTACACAAGGGATCAACGCTCATTATCCTTAGTCGTTGAATCCAAGTGGTCACCAACTCCGGCTGGACTAACCTCTTGTCCAGCCCCCTGCCCTTGACCTTCGTCTGTCTTCATCCGGACTTGACCGGACCCCCTACCAGAGTAGACCCAGACTTGACAGTATTTCAGACTCACACTTGTGTGGGTTCACTATCCCAATCTCGTATGCAAAACTAGTTTCTATCTCTTATGACCATGACTACACATTCTCATGCTCGTACCACTGCAGCACTTGCTGAAGAAGCAGGTGCAGTAGGTGACCTCCACCTCTCTGCTGCCCAGCAAGCCCTGTCTAACCACAGGCAACCTCCAGCTTCTGTTAGCCAATTCCGGAGCTTCACAGCTCGAAACCCCACAGCATCTGTGACTCTGCATCGAGATGCTGCATCTCAGAGCCTTCATGGTTCTGCAGACCCAGGTCACCATGAATCTGTTTCTGGTGATCGGTTTCCCTACCATCATGACTCCACCCTGGAGTGCTGCGAACCTGGTCGTTTCCAATGGTTCGGCCCTGAGGATGGTCCCGGAGATGACCCGGATGACCCCGGAGATGACAACAACAACAACGATGACGGCGACGAATTTCTCAATGCCACACAAGAGCTAGACCCTAGTCTGGCTGTCTTCCACAATCTCTCCATCGCTGTCAACCGCCTCTCCCGCTCCTCTCGTCATACCAACGACTCCTCTTCCTCCTGTGCCAAGGTCCATGAACCAGACACCTTTGATGGCACGGACCCAAAGAAACTCCAGACCTTCTTGGTCCAGTGTGAACTATGTTTCCAAGATCGTGCCAAAGCTTTCCACCAAGATGGGGCAAGGGTAACATTTTCCCAGTCCTATCTAAAAGGTATGACGCTGGAATGGTTTGAACCAGACCTCCTCAACTCCGGTAATCCAGCTGATTGTCCACGTTGGATGGACAGCTGGGTCCATTTTGTTGCAGAACTCCAGAGTACCTTTGGTCCTCACGACCCAGTTGCTGATGCTGAGCACCAGCTCGAGCATCTCCAGATGAAGGACTCGTACCATGTTACATGGTACATCGTGGATTTCAACTGTCTCACATCACAGGTCCAGGACTATGGAGATGGCGCACTCCGTCGCCTATTTTACTCCAGTTTACCGGACCGCCTCAAGGATGAGATTGCTCAAGTTGGGAAACCCCTGACTCTAAATGGGTTGAGAGCCCTTTGTCAAGAGATCAACGTGCGCTATTGGGAGCACAAAGACGAGATCTCCCATACGACAAAGAGCCAACCTACCTCATCCACTACCAAGCCCTCCAACTCCAGAGGCAACACCCCCAAGTCTGGTCAAGCCAAGACTGGCAACTCACCCAGTTCTGCCAACACCTCTGGCTTGACTAAGGCAACTAGCAACCAGTCCTCATCCGGTTCAAAGCTGGACTTGACCAACAAGCTTGGTAAGGATGGGAAGCTGACTGCTGACGAGCGCAAGCGGCAGCTCGATAACAACCTCTGCATGTTCTGTGGAGGTACCAGACACTTCGCAGACAACTGTCCAAAGAAGTCTAAAAAGGCCAAGGCTTGTGCTGTGGCCATCGCTGCTGAGTCTGGTAAGATGGACTCTACTAACTCGGGTGCCAACTCCGAGCCAAAAAAAGAGTAAGCAGCTCCTGGTCCTCTGCACAACCAGCGAGCTGCGTTGACCCCGGAAGTGCACCCAAGGAGGCCCACCTCAACGTGTCTGCTCTTTTCGACCCAAACTCCCTTATGCCTTATGTTTTCCTTTTATCTCATGATATACCTAAAACCCGTGCTCTTGTGGACTCTGGTTCCATGCATTGTTTTGTAGATTTACAATTCACGCTCAAAAACAACTTTACCTCCTATTCTGTCTCTCCCATCCAACTCCGGTTATTTGATGGTACATCAAACTTTGTAATTACTCAAGCTATCAATTTATCAGTGCAGTTCCCTGCATCCAGTGATGTCACCCCCATGACCTTTTATCTCGCTCTGTTGGATTCTGAATGCTTGATTGTCCTTGGCCATAACTGGCTCACCCGCTATAATCTGTTGATTGACTGGGTATTGAGTAGTTTAACATTCCGGACTCTTGCAGGAAGTTTGCCAGTTCCCCCATTGACTCCCTCTCTGGTTCCACCCAGAAACCATGACTCTGGCCTCTCTGGCCAGTCTACCCCAGGCCCAGTGCCATCTGTCAACACTCTGGTTTGCACCCCCCCACATATCTCTCTAATCAACACAGCCACATTTGTGCGTGCATGCAGCTTGAAAGGATCCACGAAGTACCAACTCCAGCTGCGTCCTGCCAACTCAGCAAAGGCCTGGTCTGCTTCTACATCAACTCCGCTGGACTTGGACATTGTCCCTCTGGAATATCGCGACTACACAGATGTGTTCAGCAAGGCAAAGGCCTCTGAACTTCCCCCGCATCACGACTATGATTTGAAGATCGAACTAGAAGAAGGTACTTCACCACCCCTGGGAACCCTTTACTCACTGTCTCCGGTTGAGCTCTCCACTCTTCGGACCTTCATTGACAAGAATCTAAATACAGGTTTCATCCGTCCTACCACTTCTTCCCATGCTGCTCCAGTCCTCTTCATTAAGAAGAAGGATGGCTCACTCCGCCTCTGTGTTGACTTTAGAGGCCTAAACAAAATCACCAAAAAGGATCGCTATCCACTCCCCCTTATCTCTGATCTACTGGACTCTCCCAGCTGTGCTAAGATCTATTCCAAGATCGACCTCCGGCACGCGTACCATCTAGTCCGGATTGCTCTGGGTGATGAGTGGAAGACCGCCTTCCATACACGCTATGGATCCTACGAGTGGTTAGTAATGCCCTTTGGCCTCACTAACACCCCTGCAGCATTCCAGCGGTTTGTCAACACTGTCTTTGCTGACATGTTGGATGTCTGTGTTGTCGTGTACCTCGATGACATCCTTATTTACTCTGAGGATATGGAGTCCCACCAGCAGCACATCCGTGAAGTGCTCCACCACCTCTGGTTACATGGCCTCTTTGCCAAACTGGAGAAATGCAAGTTCCACTCGGACTTGGTAGAGTACCTTGGCTATCACCTCTCCCCTGATGGTTTGACTATGTCTCCAGACAAGGCCAAACCATCTTCGACTGGCCTGAACCTTGAAAGGTAAAGGACATTCAATCCTTCTTGGGATTTGCCAACTTCTACTGCCAGTTCATTTTCAATTACTCTGACATTGTGGTCCCTCTTACCCGGCTCACCCGGAAAGATGCTCCTTGGATCTTCTCCGAGGACTGTCAACACGCTTTTAATGCTCTCAAGCACGCCTTCACTACCGCGCCCATACTAACTCACTTTATTCTGGATACCCCTATCATCGTGGAAATGGATGCCTCTGACTATGCTGTCGCTGGCATCCTGTCTATTACCTGCACAGATGGAGAGATCTGTCTGGTCGCTTTCTACTCCCGGACCTTGATCGCTCCAGAGCTGAACTATGACACCCATGATAAGGAACTCCTTGCCATCTTCGAGGCATTCTGGAACTGGCACCATTACCTTGAAGGCTCTGCCTCTCCTATTGACGTCATCACTGACCACAAGAACCTAGAGTATTTCTCTACCTCAAAAGTCCTCTCCCGCTGGCAAGCCCGGTGGTCCAAGTTCCTCTCTCAATTCCACCTTGTCATTTGTTTCCACCCCAGAAAACTTGGTGCCAAGCCGGACACTCTCACTAGACGATGGGACGTCTACCCCAAAGAGGGGGATAGTGGCTACGCTCGTGTTAATCCACAAAATCTCAGGCCGGTGTTCACTCAAGAACAACTGACTAACTCCCTTCGTGCAACCATTTTAGAGTTCCCAGTCCTTCATCAAGCAGTTGCCATCATGGACGTGGAAACACTCCACAATGACATTTTATCTGCTCTCCCCTCAGATCCCATTGCCCAGATCCACCTCTCAGACCCACTGGACTCTCGTTGGTCCACTGATGAGGCAGGATTCCTCCGCCTAGATGGTCGCATCTACATACCGGACCTGGATGGTCTCCGCCTCCGGGTACTCTGGTACCACCATGATCACCCACTCTCTGGCCACTTTGGGCAAAACCGGACTTTGGAACTAATTTGGCATAAGTATACCTGGCCTGGTCTCAGGACCTTCGTCAAGGACTATGTCCGGTCATGCACCTCCTGCGCTCGAGCTAAGACACTGCGCCATTGACCCTATGGGTTACTAAAACAGCTCCCTGTTCTGGAAAGACCTTGGAACTCCATATCCATGGACTTTATAGAGCAACTCCCTGACTCTACCGGTTCACAGCTATTCTGGTCGTAGTAGATAGGCTCTCTAAACAGGCCATCTTCATCCCTACTCATGACACTATCACTAGCCTGGAGCTTGCAAAACTCTTCCTGCTCCACGTATTCTCCAAGCATGGTGTTCCTGCCCATGTCACTTCAGATCGCAGTACAGAGTTTGTTTCTCACTTCTTCCGGTCACTTGGGAAGGCCCTTGATATGCACCTCCACTTCACCTCCAGTTACCACCCAGAGGGCGATGGCCAGACTGAGCATTCTAAACAGACCCTTGAACAGTACCTCCAGATCTACTGCAACTACCAGCAGGACAACTGGGCAGACCTACTCCCATTGGCGGAGTTCACATACAACAATGCACCTAGTGCTACTACAGGAGTCTCACCGTTCTTTGCTAATAAGGGCTACCACCCTAATATCTCTGTCTACCCGGAACACGATATGACCTCCACCAGGGCTCATGATTACACAGTCGACCTCGAGTCACTGCACCAATACCTTCATGAGGAAATGGCCAATGCACAACTTCGCTACCAAGGTCCGGCTGACCCCAAACATATTCCGGCACTGGACTTCAAAGTGGGTGATCAAGTATACATTAAAGCCAAGTACTTCTGGTCAACACAACCATCCAAAAAGCTATCAGAAAAGAATCTGGGACCCTACACTATCATCGCACAAGTAGGCTCCCTCTCTTTTATGCTCCGCCTCCCAGAATCCATGCACGCCGTTCACCCCATCTTCCATGTCTCCCAACTCGAACCAGCCATACCCAATACCATACCGGATCGGATACAGCCTCCTCCGCCACTGGTTGAAGTAGATGGTGAACTGGAGTTCGAAATTGCTGAAATCCTTGACTCCAAGGTTGACCGTCAATGAAAATTGTGCAAGCTTTTGTACTTGGTACGTTGGTCTGGTTACGAAGGGACTGACGAAGAAACATCTTGGCTCCTCGCCACTGAACTAGGCAACACTACGGAACTACTGAAAGATTCCCATGTCCAATACCCAGACAAACCTGGACCACTCGCATCCATGTAGTATTACTCTCCCCTCCGTTTCTTTTATCTGTTTCTCTTATCTGTTTCCCCGATCTGCTTCACTCTGTAATATCACTCACTCTCAAATCGGGGCCACTTTTCTTATAAACAAAAAGTAAAACTAATTTACATTTCTATTTACAAGGCACCGGACCGGACTACCTACTCTGGCGCAGGACCTTCCTGCTCCTCCAGGTCCTTCTGGAGCTCCCCCAACTCCTGGTCAATCTCCTCCAGATTGACCTCCTCCTCACTCTCCTCCTCTGACACGACGAACTCTGAGGTGAAAAACTGGCACTCCTCGAAAAATGTTTCAAGGCCGGTGCTGAGTTGGTCATTAAACTGGGATACAGACGACGTGGAGTCCACGATCTGGGCCATCTGTCCAGTCATCGCCTCCACCGTGGCTGTTAGCCTGTCCATCCGCTCCAGGAATGGTCCAGTGTTGAAACCAGACCTTGACCCGGACAGACCCGCCACCTCCACAACCTTGTCATTGTCGACGATGACCTTCGCTGTCTTCTTCTTCTTCCTCTTTTCACTGCCTCTTTCTCTTTCACCTCTTTCTCTTTTGCCTTGCCCTTCCCTTTGTCCACTACCGGACCTGGACCTCCCACCTCTGGCCACTCGCACTTCTCCTTCAAGCTGGTGCACTTCATGCACACCTGCTGCTTTGGCTTCTCCATGTCATGCTTGCACACTGCGCAATGCTTTGTGCAATGCACACATCAACAAAAAGGAGTCAGCAAAACAAAAACAAAAGAGAGCAGAAATGATTTAAAATAAAACTTACTGGACCTGCTTCCGGTTCCTCCCTCACTCTCTTCTTCGACGCCTGTTGCACCATCATTTTCTGTTTGGCGGCTACCTCCACCACCCTCTGTTTGGCAGCCTCCTCTGCTGCCTTCCTCTGCTGCAACTCTGCCCTTGCCTGTGACTCCACCCTCTCCTTCTCCACCTGCTCACACGCCTTGCGCTCCACCTCCTCCCTCACCTTTCACTCTGCCTCCACCTTTGCACACTCTGCCTCCTCACGAGCCTTCCTCTCCGCCTTTTCACATGCTCTCTTCTCCTCCACCTCCCGGCACTGCCTCTCCTCTCTCCTCACCTGCTTGTGGCGACGATGTTCCTTCGCCTTGGTGTCAAGAATGCTTGACTCGTCCTCACTACCAGACAGTAGCTCTGGTGTGGTGGCCTTTGTCCAGTCCTTGGACTTGACAACAGCAGGGGCAATGGGGGTGGTGGACTTGGCTGGTGCAGACATGTTGTTAGAAGGCGAAGAACTGGGGGTAAAAGTAAAAAAAACCGGTCTGATCTTTATACATCCAAATTGCATACACAGACAATCACTCCGGACTCCACATTGTGCTAGGCGACCACACAACAGCCTCATTGGGGCCTCATGGGTTCGGCCCCTAAAAGGGGGATACTATTACAACCATGTCCAACTCCAGGTCTTATCCGGTCACTCCAGTCACATTGCAGCTCTGCAGCTCAACTCTGGTTGCTCACCACTTACTCCGGTTGTGCTTGTGCAGATATGCCTCTGTTAAGTATGACCCTTGGACTATCCTCTGTTCATTTGTTACCACACCTCACTGTTTACCCTGCCTTGTTGTGAGTTCTCCGTGTTCTCAATATATCCTGCACCTTGTATCATTTTCACCAGACCTGGTTTATTTTACCTGGACCTGACCTAGTACTTTCTCTGGTTATCCCTTGTCCGCTTTTTAGGCTGTTTACTTGTCACTGTAAGTACTCGTCCCTAGTTTGCACTCAGTATAAGTACTCTGTTGATTATCCTGTACTCCTCAGTCTGAAATCAACCATAGTCATCTACTCCAGTTCCTGTCCATCTCTGTCTCTGTCTCTGTCTCTGTCTCTCCTCTTGACCAGAACCTATGCAAGGGATCAACACTCATTATCCTTAGTCATTGAATCCAAGCGGTCACCAACTCCAGCTGGACTAACCTCTTGTCCAGCCCCCTGCCTTTGACCTTCATCCGTCTTCGTCCAGCCTTGACCAGACCCCCTACCAGAGTAGACCTGGACTTGACACAATGGCACTGACACAAATGAGCTGGAGATGCAATGGCACTGACACAAATGAGCAGGAGATGCAATGGCCCTGACACAAGTGAGTGGAATGTGCAATGGCACTGACACAAATGAGCGGGAGATGCAATGGCACTGACACAAATGAGTGGGAGATGCATTGGCACTGACACAAATGAGTGGGAGATGCAATGGCACTGAAACAAGTGAGCAGAATGGGCAATGGCACTGACACATATGAGTGGGAGATGCAATGGCCCTGACACAAGTGAGCAGAATGTGCAATGGCACTGACACAAATGCACAGGAGATGCAATGGCACTGAAACAAGTGAATGGGACACATAATGGCACTAACACATGTGGGATTGCAAGTGCAATCAAACTTAAACAAAAAAAGAACAGTGTGATCTTTGTATTCAGTGCTTGGTGGGCATTGATCGGGCACTCAACTTTGAGTGAGCGCCCAGTGAGTGCCCAATGAGTGGGCAATTACTTGTCTCATTCACAAAAGTTTGAGTTTTTCATGTGTGCAAAATGTGAATTTAAATTTGAAACTTTGCAGGCTTCACAAAATATTTTATTTTCTTAGTCCTTTTTGCAGTGATGAAATTTGAGATTTTCATTTGATTGAAAGGGCCTTCCAAATTTTCAAATGATAAATAGGCTTTCATTTTTAATAAAGTTTCTTATTTATTTATCATTTTATTAAGCTTTACATGCCAAACTACAGGTCTTATTTTGTGCAAAATTTTATCCACTACGACAGTTTCAAATTTTATTGGCAATAAAATGTGAAAACAAAATTTAAAACTATCATTTGTCATTTTTATTGCACTATCAACAGCTAGAAAATGTTGAAATCCCCGGTGTGTGATTATCATGCTATGTTGTATTCTCATGTTTTTATGTGCTCAGAGCATCATTTTTGACAATATTGAATAGCCATAAATACCTAAATACATGTCTTCTCCAGAGCCCTAGCACACTGGTGTATGCAACCAGTCTTGGAAATTCTCTTGTATAAATGACCCTTTCACCATTACCCCACCTTTCGCACATATGTTGCACAATCAGCTGATCATTTCTGGAGTCATCGTTTCACACCAATCAAGCTCCACTAGTTTGATGGTTCGGTGGCCATGACAGAAAGGAAAACAGGGGCAATTGACAATGCGATTCAATCATATCTATGATCACTTCATCTCTGACCTGAAAGCCTCAGTGGATCACCAATTGCTCCAGCCCAGGTAATAATACAGTTGTCTCACTAGTTTCATTGGATTGTGTGAGCATACAAAATGTCCTGTTGGTCATGATACCTGTTGGCCAATTACAAGTCAAGGCTCCAATGGAGAGGTGCAAGATTTGAGGATGAGGATGCAAGGTCTCAATCAAAGTGTCTTCCTTGAAAATGATGTTCTCCATCGTCAAGTCCTCTAGCAGTGGAGAATGAGTGAGAAACAGGTCGAGTGTGTGCATGAGTACATTGTCCTCAATCCCTTGCCACATGATAGAGAATGTTGACAATAGCGGTGCGCACACAGTTTCGAGAAGTTGAACCAAGACACTTGACCCAAGCAGTTTAAGAGAAGTGAGGTTTCTGAGGACAATCTGCTTAGGCTCTGAGCTCTGCCCTGTCTCCAACAAAAGGCTAATACTGGCAGAGCAAAGGTTTGGACATGCAGCTATGTCAAAAGCCTGTATCACATCTGAACACATGGTCAGGTCAAGGGATTGTAGTTGGTGGCCGTGTGTAAGTAGCAGTGGGATGGGATCTGTGGGGGCACTCCAGTCAAGATGATGAAGCAATGGCACAATAGAGAACACCGACGACAACACCGGCAGGCTGTATACCTTATGCCAGGTCCTCACAGTGAGTTTCTCTAAAATTCCAAATGGTGCCATGGGGACTTCATACCACCAATGTGGGTTGGATATCATAAGTGATAGCTCGCAGAATTGGCAAGTGAAGGAAAATAAGATACAGAGTGCATTGAGGTGTGGGTAGGCCTGTATGAAGAGCGATATCATGAGAGGGACATTCTGTGTGCAAGATAGCCAATTTTGCAGGGCTTGCAGATTCATACTAGTGCGGTACTCGGCGGCATCAATCGAGACGAAACACCAGAGAAGCGGGGTACCATACACAAAGTCTTTTTCCAAGATTTTGAGATGCGACAAAGGAGCAGTGGGGGTTCAGAGGGATCCAATATGCGGTGATCTAATTCATAGATAAGCTGATAAGTTTGGGCGGGAGGTCCTGGAGGGGGTCCTGTGGAGTCAGTGGCTGGTGCTGGACTTCATTGGGCCCAGGAACTACTATGGGAAGTATGGGAGGTGGCTCATGGGCCAGCTTGAGACAAGTGATGAACCTCACTCTAGTGATTGAGATGCTTGCCTGCCAACCAAAGTGTCATTGACAGGGTTGAGCACAGGTTAACCCGTGAGTGAAATATGGCACACTGTACCTGTACCCATACACACCACAACCTGCATGGGTCAGGGTATGGTGTAACCCATGCAGACCTGTGGTTTGTGAAAAACCTGTGCTGTGGAAAAACCTGTGGGAAGTTGTCAATACACAAAATGAGGCAAATTTATTAATGTTGTTGAGGCTGGCATAGCCACAAGCCAGTGCCAGCCACAGCAGTGACTGTTATTGGGCACAATCACCCCATCCCCATAGACTTGTACCAATATATATAGCTTGAGTATAATAGGGGAATACAGTCCACTGCTCACCCCATCTGTGCTCATCTGAGCCTAGCTAAGCTTCTACTGTGTCCCATGGACATATATCTCGCACATATTCTCAACAGGTTATGAGCCCCGCTGGCTCTTAGCTATTAGGCAAGCAGAACAGTTCACGGAAACAGCGCTAACTACATTATCAAATATCTTATATCACATCCTTACCATCCTACCCCTATGGATGCTCTAATTGGGTATGACAATGAAGACCAAAATGTTCCAGGCAATGATGAGGGACCTGAACCAGGGGCTGCTCCAAGACCTGACCAGAACCCTGGCAACAGAGAACCAATAGGTCCCTATATGGACAAATGTTTCCTTGGCGCAATATCCTCCTTTAAAACACCTGAACCACTGAACGATGAGAATTGGGTGGCTTGGAAGGGACAGATCTCACCAATGCTAAAGTTAAACCAGGTGTGGATGCATTGTGAAGGCCCTGAGGCAGTGCCAGACCCAGACGACACTTGGAGACCCATATGGGACACAGCTGAAGATGTTGCATGCATACTCATCTCCAACAACATCTTGGCGCTGCAGTTTGTGCACATATCACAAGCAGCAACCGTTAGACAGATGTGGGAGAGCCTTAAATCAATCCATGAACATTGTGGTCAACAGAGCATCACTGCATTGAGACATACCTTATATCAAGCACGGGCCAAGGATGGAGATGACATTGTCACCCACCTGACCAAAATGCACTCCATTCAAGCCCAACTCCATCAGATGGGATCGAGAGTACCTGATGGGGACTTTACGAACATATTAGTGTTGTCTCTGCCAGTGTCATGGGATCCATTCATGACATCCTACCTCAGATCCCAAACTGGGGATAAGGTGTTGATGTCGCAACAGTTCATTGCAATCATCTGCAATGAATGCAATAGATGGAAGTCGGCAAACAGAGATATTGAAACTACAGAGACCACACCGACTGCGTTGTCCTCCAAACGTACTAAGAAGAGGAAAGCTATTGAGAAAAAGAGGGAGAAAAGAGCTTGCCACATTTGTGGTAGAGACAATTGCCTTGTGAAGGATTGCTTCTTCAAAGGAAAGTCGAAGTGTACCAATGGTGGTTGCTTCAACCACGAAACCTCTGAGTGCAGGAGTGCTGAGAAGGGGAAAGGGAAAAGCACAACTACTATTGATAGCATGACTACCCAGAACAGGAAACACCATAAGGTGGAACATGTCCAACAGGCATGCAATGTCCAGGAAGATGAAGAAATGGAAGACAGCATGTACATTGCTAAAATTAAACAGTCATCTGACTATGCTGATATTAATACCAACTCTTGGTTGGCAGATTCAGCAGCATCTTCACACTTATCGAACAAGTGTGAGATGTTTATAGAGTTCACACCACTCAACAAATCCATTACAGGAGTGGGGAACACAGACATTCCTGTTAAAGGCAGGGGGACAGTTAAATTAAAGAGTTGGACTAATGCACAGACATTTGTGATCGTGCTATGAGATGTACTCTATGTGCCACAGGCACCAAACAATTTACTTTCCATTTCTCACCTGGATGAGAGTGGCAGACATGTGAATATGGGGGATGGATGCATCCACCTGTATGATAAAAATAAGAACTTGATTGCTGTTGGACGAAAGGTAGAGTGAATGTACTTACTGGATGTTACAGCACAACCAGCCCTCAAATGGGTAACCCTCTCAACAGAGATGGCAAATACTTGGCAGGATTGGCACTGCCAATTTGGTCATATTGGTGTGAGTGGGCTACAATGCACACTCAGCAAGTGGCTGGTGACAGGGATGATGGTAAATGATACAGACTTACCAAAGTTCGACTGTGCTGCATGTACACAAGCCAAACTTGCGTGCGCACCATTCCCATGCCAAAGTGAAAGCAGAGCCGAGAGACCAGGCAATTTGACACACATGGACCTCTGGGAGTGCCATGCGATAGGAATACACAGCATGGGATACTTCATATCTTTTATAGATGACCACAGTTGATGCACCGCAATTGAGTTCCTGTGGACGAAGGATCAAGCTGCCGAAAAATTGTGAAATTATGTAGCTTACCTTGAATGCCAATGTAACATGTGCCCCAAGCAATTCCACGCAGACAACAGTGGCAAATACATAACAGGTGACCTGTAGAGATGGTGCATGTCAAAGGGAATCAAATTAGAATATATGGCACCACACTCACCTGTGCAGAATGGTGTGGCAGAATGGATGAACCGTACGTTGGCTGCACTTGCTTGTGCAATGATTTTTTCCACACAGGTACCTAAATTTCTTTGGCCCGAGGCCATCACACACGCTGCCTATTGGTGCAACAGGACACACACATGCGCACTTGAATCGAAAACACCACTTGAGGCGTGGAGCAGACACAAACTGGATGTCTTGCATCTGCGCAAGTTTGGAAGCCCAGTTTGGATCCTGAACGAGGGTCAACTTACCAAACTACAACCCAAAAGTACAAAACATACCTTCATGGGCTTCATGGATGGACCCAAGGCCATCAAATACTATGATGCTGTGACGAGACAGGTGCATGTCTTACACAACTTTCACTTCCCTGTTATATCAACTCCCCAAACACAATCAAATATAAGTGCCACTCTGCCGCAGAATTCTGCACAGAGCAGAGGGGAGTCAGTGCCCATCGGGACAGAAAGTGAATGTAAGAATGTCACCCACCCAGATGAGAGCAATGATGACAGGAGAAAAAGGAAATGAACTGCTGATGAAATGCCAAACGGTGAAGTCAGAATGAATCAGAGGCAAAAGAGAACACATGATTATTGCCTGTTAAACGATCCTTGGGCAGACAAAGACGAAATGGGCACAATGACAGACACAACCTCCAGTGAGATGGCGAATATGACCTCTGCTGAGAGGGTTTATGCCACGTCCAGTGAGCCAAGCATCGCACCAGACAATCCGAGAACTCTGTGCGAAGCGCGTGAGCCCCCAGACTGGCCTGACTGGGAAACAGCCATACAAGCCGAATTAGACCAGCTACAAAAAATGGGTACTTGGGAGTTAGTGGACCCACTTCAAGGGTGCACCCCAATCACAAATAAGTGGGTACTCACCAAAAAATACAATAAAGATGGCAACTTGCAGAAGTACAAGGCCAGGTTGGTCGCCCATGGCTACTCACAACAGACAGGCATGGACTACAATGACACATTCTCCTCAGTTGTGCGCCTAGAAATGATCCAAACCCTATTAGCCTTAGCTGTTGCTGAGGACTGGGAAATCCAACAAATGGATGTGAAAGGTGCTTACCTAAATGGCATGATCAAGGAACAGATCTATATGAAACAACCTGAGGGTTATGATGATGGAACTGGCCGTGCATGTCACTTGATTAAGTCCCTATATGGTCTTAAACAGGCTGGGCGTGAGTGGAACAACAAGCTAAATAAACAATTAGAGTCCCTTGGATGGAAACCTACCATAGTAGATCCATGTGCATACACCAGGAGAACGGCAGATGGCATAGAAGTTGTCGCAGTATGGGTCGACGACCTGCTGCTTTTCGCAAGTGATACTAAATTGATGACAAAAATGAAACTCAAGCTAAAATCAACTTTTGAAATCACTGACCTCAGAGAGCCAGCCAAGATTGTTGGCATTGAGATTGACAGAGATTGGGCAAACAGAACGATCATGATCTCGCAAAGACAATCATCAGGAAATTGAAGAGGCTCTGCTCAAACTTTATCTAACATTACCATACATTATCATTGTCCACATATGTATCCATATGCATCATTCTGATACACAACTGGATCATGTTAGTTACTGCCTGGGA
>Ga0307518_10000541_pt1 | contig 28668 bp, 13 predicted proteins | sample 25_EM_MG_FD_203889 | JGI IMG/M metagenome (GOLD analysis project Ga0307518, IMG submission 203889) | Populus trichocarpa ectomycorrhiza microbial communities from riparian zone in the Pacific Northwest, United States - 25_EM | ecosystem: Host-associated > Plants > Roots > Unclassified | place... | reverse complement strand
AAAAGGAAAGGGAAAGAAAAGAAAACAATCGGTTCAAAGATCTGGTCTTCGAAGCTAGCTTTTGTAGACTTCGTTGGCTGCTGAATCTCAAAATATCACCAAAGGCCTTATTCCTAATAAACTCCAATGTCCGTGGTGAGGAACAATATTATTAATTCATACATTTTAAAGCCATTTGGATCTTCATCTTAATCTACAACCTTTAGAACATAAGGCAAGGCAAGCATGATGCTCTTGTCTTTATTCAGGACATTTCATCGACCTGCACTGCTGGTAAGGCTCACTGTAAAAAACGAAGACAAGGAAAGACGGGAAGAAAATAAAAGAGCACGCAGGAAGCCCCCCCGACGGCTTTGTCCCGCTCTTGACACAAATCTGCGACTCGTAAAATGACACAACACACTTTGATCCCTTAGTTATAAAATTGTATAGTTGAATTCTTATTTGATCAAATTGGAAAAACAAGTAGCTATCCAAAAACAACAACAACAACAACAAAATCGTGTTAGGCGGTAATGCATATAGTATTCCTTGTATATCATCTAGATTTAAACTTATAAATAGAGTTTGGTTACTATACCGGGATAAAAAAACAGTAACAATAATGACAAAGAAGACTACAAAAAAAAAAAAAACAAAAATAGAATTGTGTTTGGTAGTGATGTATAATATAAAGTGATTGTCTCTATATCCTCTTTGTTTACGATGAACATGATATAATAAAATAAAAAAATATATTTTACTCTTAATATATATTGTTATCAAACTTTAGTGTATATTGAGTGTTAAAATTAATAATACTATAATAATTCTATTTACAAAACCAAGATTGACATGGCGGGTTAACCCGAGACCTGAAATGGTTCGAATTTAAAAAAAATTAGAAAAAATTGACTCGACCCAGCCCGGTAAAAACCCCAAGTCAACTCAGGATAAAACACTGGTTAAAAACCCATTGACTTTTTCAAAAAGAATTCTGGTCAAAACAAGGTTGCTTTGATTATTTAAAAAAATGGGTCAACCGGGTTGACCATCCCGATCCATGACTTAGACCTTGTCTTGGATTGACTTCTAAGTCGGGTTTTAAAACTATGATAAAAATTATTTTTATCTATACATTGACCTGGGTCAACTTGTGTTGATCATCCCAACCCGTGACTTAGGCCTTATCCCAGTCGACCTCCGATAAATAAAAAAAGTAGGGAAACAGAAAGTTGGTTTTCCTCACAAAAATTAAAGGATAGACAAAAATACAAACATTTTACCTTGGCTTTCCTTTTCATTTTATATATTTCCCTTGTATTTATCTCCAAGATTCAATATGGTAATTAAGTACATATGATTCGCATTCATACAAATACAACTGATCTATTTAAAATTTGACTAAAAAAATAATAATGATAAAATACAATATCTCCTTGAGGTATTATAAAATTACAGAAACTCTCTTAAAGACTAATTACTATGTAAATAATAGTTAAAATAAGTGATTTAAAAATAGAAGATATTAATTATAAATTAAATTTAAAAAACAAAACAAATCAAAATTAAAAAAAAATCAGATGTTGTTGAGCTTGGAAAGCCAAGGCCACAAGCTTGGCCTAAATAAAAAGACTAGGCTCGTGTTCCTAGTTTTCTTTTATTTTTAGAAAAAATGTCTTCCAACCAATTCCTTTAAGAAAAAAATATTGGACAACATAGTGTTCATCTAGGCAGGCGACATGTCATCTACGGATTATAATTTTTGGTCATCTTTGATGACTAGAAAAGTGGATTATGAGTTTTTAGATCTCAAAAACCTAATTTTTGACTTGGTTTAATCCTATATCTTTCAATTTTTTTAACATCTACTTCATAAAATCAATCTTTAATTTAACCTAGAAATATTATATGACATTGGATAAGTAAAAATATGTAGATTGAAATAGATCCCAATTCATGAAACAATGTTAACATACCTTGCAATTATGAAATTGCCAAGAAATTAAGTTCCATGACCAAAGTGCAGAAAAAATTTAGAAATATAAAAAGAGAAAATTGATCATGAACAATGATGTAAACTGTGAAATGTGAGGGAATGAACAACTTATCCAGTGTTTTGCCCATCTCTTTTAGTTTAAACTAGATATGTGCTCGTGCTACACTGCAGGCCACAAAAAAAAATTGAACTAAAAAAAATATCCACTTAAGTTTCATCGCCTAACCCTTAAAAAAATCCGAACAAGAAATAAAAATAAATAAAAGAATATATACCCGTAACAATTTTTTATAACTAAAAAATGAACTAAAATTCTAAGATGACATAATTTTATTTTTAAAATATTGATATGACAACATATTGAATCGATCCGGGTTTTGCGGCCTAACCCTTCAAACCCGTGACTTGGGTAATAGACTCTAACATGTTAATTTTTTTAGATTATTGTTTTTATTTAATTATATAATACTTGAGTTGGGTGATGGACTTAACTTGTTTTAATAGCTTTTTTATTTTTTAAATTATTTTTTGTTTAATTATATGATAAAAAAATAGATGTTTGTAAATTTGAGTACCAACTAAATATCAAGGAGTTTATTTTAAACGGTTATAAACTTACAAATATCAAATTAAAACAAATTACATAGCCCAATTCAAAACAAACAAAATATTAAAACATGAAATTGAAAAAAAAATAAGAAAAATAAATGCAGATGGAAAAATAATAATAATAATAATAATAATTCAAATGAAAATGAAAATCGAGCAACTGCCTTTTAGGGGTAAAAAACTCATTTTGACCTATGTTTTCATCAATAAACACCTAAGAAACATTGTAAGGAATTTAAAAAACTCATTCTTGGTATAAAATCACCATTTAATCAGTTAAAAAAGAAGGGAATCAACTTGATTCAAAAACAAATTCCAAAGCCTAATCTGATTTTTTAGGCAAGATAAATGGCAAAAAAAACCCTAAATGAAATTCCTTCCATCAAATGAAACCCATTGCACTAAGAACAATGAGTTTTGTTGTTGAAAAGTATCATTTTTTAAACTTTCTCTCTCTCATCATAATACAACCACTCTCTCAAGTTTAGGGATTAAAACATGAAAAAAATAAAGTTTTGGATCGGAATGTAAAAAACTTATAAAAGAAAGATTAAAATCAAAAGAAAATTGAAAAAAAAACTCCAGGGTCTAAGAATGCTAAGAACATGTCTTAGCTACGATAACAAAAAAACAACATGGGATTTTGATCAATTATCAAACTTAATCCTTGGTTTTTTAATTATATCTAATCAAAAAAATTGAATTTGATTTTTTTATATCGAGCATCGATTTAATATCTTACACTTCTCTAAACACCACAAAAAACTGTGAAAAGTTAATCGGGACAAATTACCAACACAAACCTTAAAAAAAAATAAAAAATTGGAAGGATCTAATAAAAAAAACTTAAGTGACAAAAAAAACAAAGGATGAAAAGAAACTCATGATACAATTATAATCCACTGAATGAACAGGAAACTCTTAAATGTTTCAGTCTTCTTTGTAATTGTAATTTTTAATCGCGATATAGTGTGAAAAAGATGTTCTGTCAGTCGTTAAGAATTCTTCCAATATTGGAATTTGGAGTATTTTCCAGATATTTTATCTTATTTAGTAAAACGGCAACAAACAATATAATTTGTTTTGTACTCCTACCATGTATTTTCGTATTAAAACTTTTCATTTTTTTATTCTCAATTTTCATATATAGGGCTCCTCACCAGCTAAACAACTCCAAAAAGGGGTCTGCGATTACCACAAAAAAAAAAAAAAAAAAGAATCTATACTTGGAGTTTGATTTTTTCTTCTGTTTTTTTTTTTATTGATCGAATCTATGGTCTCTCTAGACATTAAAAAATGAATGTGTTTTCAAAGTTTCAAAAAAAGAACAGTTTCCCTGATTTAAAGATGCTCAGTACTGAAAATTGCTGAGACGTCAGCTTAAAGCTCAGTGGTAACACACAAGTAATTACAAAACCATAATAATTTAGACTATAATTTCATGAATAGTAGCAAGGAAAGGTGTTAAGAATTCATGAGCCCTAATAAAGGCTATAGGGCTAGAGTTAGAATATCATATGACAAAGAAATTGTGAATATTTTTCTATACGGTGATGGGTTGTTTACGACAAGGAAGTAAATAACATTGTTGTCAGAGCCATAATATTAAACATTGTCGTCGGGGCCATCTAATAAAATTACTAAATCACCATTTAACTAGTGTGAAAGGGTTTTGGTAATTTAATAAACATGCGTGAGCATTGCATGCATCAGCGGCGGCTGGCGCCTTCATATTTAAAGTTATGATTAGAATGGTAGCAGTGATGACTGTTTAGAGTATTTTTTAGATTAAAATATATTAAAATAAAGTTTTTTTATTTTATAAAAATTATTTTTAATAGTATATCAAAACGATTTAAAAATATATATATATAAAAAAATTATCTTAAATAAAAAAATTCAAAAATTTTGAAAACACGGTTTGCACCGCGTTCCCAAACACTTTCCTAGAGCAGCGCGTGTTGTTTATGAATTTTTGTTTTGACACTGATATTTTTTTAATTTTCTCTTATCTTTTTAATTTACACGTTAAGCCATTCAATTTTCCAAAAGAGTCATTCAATTTATTTTTCTTTATATTTGATATCTGTTTTTTTATTTGTTTTATTTAAATTAATTTATAAAATTATTATTCTTTAATTTTATTATTCTTTAATTTTTTCAAATATTATATTTGTTCCCTATTCTTTTAAATGCTAGTTTTTTTTATCATTTTCTTGATTTATTTTATTTTTTAATTTCATCCCTTATTGTTTTTATTTAATTTTATTTTTATACCATATTTGATTCCCATTCTTTTGATTGTTTTTTTTTGTTTTATTTTCCTTATTCATTTTATTTCTTAATTTCATCCTTCATGTTTTATTTCATTTAATTTTTATACCAGATTTAGTTCTTATTTTTTTATTGTTATTTTTTTTATTTGAGGTGGTCGACAATTTTTCTTCATGATATTTTTTGGTTTACCTTCTTTATGGAGACTCAATCTCATGATTCGGATTACAGACTTTGATGATTAGCTTGATTTGACTCTCTTTTTGGATTCTTTTTTAGAATTTTTTTTTCAATTTCATCATTCAATAGTTATTAAACCTTCAACTTCGTGAATTGTTTTTTTATTTCTATGAGATTATCTTAATCTCATATCTCATGATGCGAGTTAATCGAATTAAATCGGGTTGACTTGGGTATTTTCATGATTTTTCTTAATTTTTTTTTTTCAATTTCTCCTTTCATCATTTAGTTTGTCTGAGAGTTGACCTTCATTGTTTTATTCAACTTATTTTAGAGGTTATCTTGATCTTACAACTGAGTTGCGAGTTTTACATGTTGACTAGATATGTTTTTTTGTTCTTTTTAAATAATTTTTTAAAATTCCATTTGATTTACTGGTAATTGAGTTTTAAGTTTTTTTTTTGTTTTTTTTTTTTAATGAAGTTATCATATTTTCATTTAATTTTTACTTTGTTATGAAATAAGATCATTGAGATCTTTTAAGAATATCTAAAAGATGTCTTTTTATAGTATTGACAAGTGCTAACTATTTTTTTATTAGTCAATGTCCTTTTTTTTTGTTTTTTTTTGTCTTTGGTTTTTTTATAATCATATTATTAAATATCTAAGCTTATTAAACCTTTAGAATTAATGAAATGGGTTTCACATTTTTCTTACTCTTTTAAAAATATTAACACCATCTAAGTTTTTTTTTTTTTTTACCTTAAAGAAAAATTTATCTCGATCCTGGTTCAAGTTCTAATAATGACTTAGATTTTGGATAGTGACATGTAGATTGTGGATGTAATTTTCTAGAATGACATCTTCATATCCTCAAAATTATATATTGCAACGTTCTGAAAAGTTTTTGATTAATGATCTACTAACATCTCCTCTTTTAATGTCAATTATGTAGAAAAAAGCTTGCAAAAATGAACTAACCACTGTAAACTGTTTATGAAATCTCAACCAAATTCAAATCAATGTTTTAAGACACTGAGACACAAGTATTAACTATAAATCTAAAATGCATAGGGAATTTACTGTACAAAATGCATTGTAAATCCCTTCATGTGAAAATGTGGACAGAATGTTCATAATTCCTTTTTTTTGTTTATTTTTTTTAATTTGACCCTTATTGGACTAGATTATAGGCTAATTTATTGTAAAAGGGTGAGATTGAAAGATAGAGGATCAAAGTGAAAAATACAGAAGGGATGGGTGGCTTTAACAAAGTTTGGGGAAAATATTTATTATAGTCCCTATACTTTTCAAATTATAAATATCAAGTCCTTTTAATTTTTAAAATTGAAGGCCAAAATCAATTTTGGTGTCAGATTTCATATTATTTATTTTTTGATCCTTAATTTGAGAGATGTGAGAGAAAGTGACTGGAATCTGACTCTAAAAAAAAAGTTTATGTTGGCACCCATTACATATTTTTTTACCTTGGAATTGCTTAGAACAATATATCCGAGCTTGGTAAGATTTTTGTTTTCAAGTTGATTTCGGGTCTTGTGATGTTTTTTTTTTCTTTGGTTTTTTAAGGGCATGAATGAGGTTATCAAGTTACCTAGAATGTTTTTATAGGTATTTTGGGTCAAAATTAGTTGAAAAATTAGTTTTCTAGTTAAAAAAACTTATGCCTTGATTTTCCGATCATTATGGTGGTTGGAAACTAGGTAATATCAAACAACGTGTCATCTGCCTCAGCAGATGACACGTTGTCTAACTTATCTTTTTTTTCAAGAAAAATTAAAACGAACGATATATCATCAGCCCCATAAAAAAAATTAAGGGTAAAAGCACGCTGGCTACTCTTACAAGCCTGGGCATGAGCCTTTACTAGATAGGCTAAGCTCACTGGTTTAGCTTGCTAGGCCTAGCAGTGTCTGAGCATTTTTTTAATATTTTTTTAATTAATACTTTTTTATGTGTATTTTTTCAAAATAATTTTTAAACTTATATTTATATTAATACAACTTATCTCTTTTATTTTGTTTATCTAACCTATTTTAAATAGAGATTGTTTTTTAGTTATTTTGTACGCGTTTAATTTTTTGAGAGATCATTTTAATTCATCTATAATTTTATTTTTTATGATATAAATGAAATTTATTTTAAAAAATTAAAAATATTTATTTTTAAATAATATTTTTAATATGTGAAATTTTACATAATGTTTTTTTGTCTAACTATTTTTATTACCATTTAATTAAATAAAAATTTTATTTTTGTGAACAAAAATAGTTAAACACAACCATATAACAAGGACAAATATCTTGGTCCATATCAAACTTTTAATTTTTATTTTTATTTACCATTAATAATTTTATATTTATTTATTAACAAATATAATTCTCAATTTATTTTATTAAATATATACACAAGTTTTTTGAATTCCACTTGATGTTTTTATATAAAAAAAACATATTGAAATAACCAGGAAAAGAAATCCAACCCGTGACAGAGCTTGTTTGATATGTAAACTGGGTACTATAGTCAAAATCAACTAATATTTTACACAATTCGAATTAGGCATAGAAGGCTCTGCACACGAGTTACCTTGCCTTATTTATATATCTAGCTCCTGAAAGAATATATACTCACTTCTCTCCACACAACCTCCTATCGATATAATAACAAATTCTCCCCAAAATTAAGTTCCTATTGGATTCATTTTTCCCGGAGGAACCACTGTCAATAAAGTATTCATCTGTAGGAACATTTTGCAATCCCCTCGACCAGTGTCAGGAAGTTCAATATTTAGTGTTCTTTCTTTCTAGCTTAATGGCCTCGTAGGATATCATCACCTCTTTGAACTTTGCCTCGGCAGCCTCTGCAATAAATCACGAGAAGCAACTTTAAGTTTCACTTCAAAGCTGTGGCATCACAGTACAAGATCACGGTTAGCGATGGAAAACAAAATCCAACCTTTATTATCTTGGTTCTGATCTGGGTGAAACTCCTTTGCCTTGGTCCTGAATGCCGTCTGCATATATATAAAAGGAAAAAGTCCATTTAGAATCGCATGAATCAAAAAAGAGAACAATAATCCCCAGTTATAAGATGAAGCTCTTGATTTGAAAAAAGAGCAGGCAATGAAACCAAGTGGAATTGAGTATTACAGATGCAATCAGCAATAATCAGCCCCTAAGCTTTCAAGTAAGAAGAGAATGTGTAGATAAGACATGAAAGTAGATAAACTAAATAGAGAATCCGGTGCTTAAGTCAGATTAAAGATTTGAACACATGAAGACATGGATGATAACACCATGTACAGAAAGCAGATAAGATATAAATTGCACAATAGTCAACCCCTAACATTTTCCAAGTTTTCAAGTAAGAAGAGAATGTGTAGAAAATACATGAATGTAAACATACTAAATAGAGAATCTGGAGCTTAAGTTAGATTACAGATTTAAACACATGACGGTGTGGATAATACTCTAAATAGAGGATGTAGATAAGATGTGAATGGCACAATAGTTTTTTTTTTTGTTCAGTGGGGGTTTCATGGGACTCGAAATACAAATATCAATTGTCAACTCTGATACACTGGCTAATAATGATTTCAAAGAGATGATATTTATCATGAGTGATACCTTAATCTCAGCTTCAGTATATGGTATTGTTCTGGACCTGTCACAAAAAGTCCAGTGAAAATATGTTAATCCCAACTGTTAATGGTACAGTCCAGATAACTGAGAAAATCTCATGATTAAATAAATTGAGAAGCTTAATTATACTGTATCACATTCCAAAAGCCTCTTAATCATCTAAAAAAGCTATATATCTCAAGAATCAAGACAGCTACACAAGTTGACTGTCTCACAAATAGGTACTAATAGCTCTTGGCATTACCTGTCAAGTCCCAAAACTGAGTAATGATGTGATAATGAATAGCTTCCACTGTCTCTTGAAGTTCTCCTGAAGTTAGTTCTCTGTTCTCTGAAAGACGTATCAGTTTTCCAATACCAATCATCACGCTGAAAATTTTGATGATATGCACCTGGGCCATTTTCCCTCCACTTCTCATGGTCCCTTGTGTATTTGTTCCTTTCACGGTTAAACACACTTTGCATACGTCTTATACGCTCCTGAAAAACAAAAGGACAACATCAATACATCATAATTGCATGCAAATACAATCAAGAAAGGAAACTGCTGGAGAGATCAAAATCAGAGCAGGATAAATGAATTTGACAGCTTCAGAGAAAGACAAAACTAGGCTTATCACTGTGATATGGTGCATACAAAGAAAAGCAACCTACATGATTTATAAACAGAATTGAAGAGGACCCAACAGAAGGAGAGAGTTATACGACAGAATTTCTTAGGTCTAGAGAATTCTTCGAGGTTCTATTGTTATAGAAATACAAAATGGTTAAGATAACTAAGCTAATACAAAGAAGGACCCCTATTATGTTTCTACTATCTGACCCCAATCTTGAGGCATAAAAAAAAAGTTTTGCAGAAATATAGATCAAGTGGATAGGGCAAAGCAGGGAAAGACACCTTTCTGTTCACAATGTAACTCAGATAGAGACAGAGAATTTTAACCAGAAGTAGCCTAACTTGCTAAGAATTTGTAGTTTGTTTTGATGGCTAAGAATCAGCTTATTTAAGCTATTATGCATCCAGACTAGCATTATAGATCTGAATTCAAAAACATATTTCTGAATTCAAACTGCATAAGGAGCAGTACTCCAATTGATCCGTCTTGAAAACCTTGCTTCCTCATGCAATTAAATGACAAGATATGAAGAAAATAAAATAGATTAGTAACATAAAGTTCATGGCAATGTACCAGAACCAGCTTGACAGATAATTGCTATCTACTCTAAGCCCACCTATTACTCTTAGAGCTAGCAACAATCTAGTTTCACAACACAAAGCAGTCAAATACTTGCAGGATAATATGTGAAGGCATATATGAAGAAACCATATAACAAAAAATTGATAAAGTATGTTCAGCGGGGTTCCATAATCTAATAATGTTACTAATATGGCATCCAAAAGGAATGATTCACAAGACCAAAACTCACCACTCTCTCCATTTCCTCTTCATATGCTTCTTGCATTCGACGATTGTAATTCTTGCACGCTTCCTCCTGAAAATATGTCCGAAATGACCTGGCAGATCCAGTTGCTCCTTTCCATGCTGATTGTGACCTGGTTAGCTAATCAGGCACATTTACAGACATGATCAGCTCAGCCATTGGCAAGCATAAACAAGAAAAACATAAAAAGAAAATTCTTTTCTTCTAATTATAATTATAAAATTCACATTCTTTTAGCAGACTAAACACTCAGAACCAGTCACTTCTTATTGTAGACAATATTTTCCTGGAGACTGGGTTTCTAAACAATAAACTTTAGCTAAATTTTCAATGATATATAAAAAAATAGAGATTACTCTTGGGCATTCAATTTGACCAAAATGAGAGCTGAATTTAAGTTAACGATGCAGGAAGGCCGTGCATTTATACTTGCAATAGTCTACCTGAGCATACAACTCATCAATAGTCCACCGCAGCCGTCTGGCCTGCCATGCCAAATCAATCAACTTTCTCAGAATCTAATGAAACAACTTTACGTGTTATCCATTCCTCAATTACTAAGGCAGATTCCAACGTTTTAATTACTAATTACACCAATACATATTGAATGCATTTGCTTATCTACCACAAAATAAATAAATTATCTCCAAGAAATTAAACATAAACATAAACAATAATAGAAGAACAAGATTAAGAAAGAGCACTAACAGCGTAGGTGGTGGCAGTGGCACCAATTAGACCGAACATGACAACTCCCCAGAGACTCATGTCTTCGGATTTTCCTTGGTACGGTGGCGGTCTGTTTGGAGACGGCCACGGATTATCCTTACTCCGATTAATTTCCTCGCCTCCCATTTTATTGTATTGTATTTAAATACAAAAACTAATAAATCCCTCACTGATTTCTATCGATTGGGTTCTACGAAACCCTAGAAGCATATTTTTAGGGTTTCGACTGTCTACTTTCTTGCACTGCCTCTCTCTTCTCTTTTCTTTGATAAATATGTGATTTTTCTTTTTTTGTCTGAATGGAAAGGGAAGAAGGATTGAAATGGATTTCTCGTGTAATACGGAGCTTCTGGTTTATTGAAATTGGGAGCGAGAGAGATGCGTGAGGTGGCAATTGGAGAAGGGTTATCTAAACTGTATTTCGCTCATGCCTTAGTCTTGCATGTACCTGACGAGGTGGGACATTGCACATTTACATTTCAAAGTTTAATAATGAAAAAATTATAATAATTTCATAATTCATGTTATACAAGTATTAAATATATCTTACACTTCTAGTTGCCTTCCTTCTATTCCTGTGTGGTTTGAAAGAATTTTCAAAATAAAAAATAAATTTATACCAATTGATGATAGAGATAACTCACGTTGTTGTGCTGCAGGATGATCTAATTGTTTTCAACATAATTAAAAAAAATAATTCGTGGCAATACAAATGTTCTTAAAAAACAAAAAATAAATTTAAGATTAAATTAATTAACTCAATTAATTTGAATAAACTCAACTAATTAAATAACATGAAGAAAAAAATACAAAAAAGGTAAATAAAGTGAAAGAAAACTGAAAACAAAAAAAGGTAAAGAAAACCCAACCCGAGCTTATCTGGGTTAGCATTTCAAATATGATATTTGGTCAGGACACCAGGGTAACCCTACTGAAAATAAATTGAATAAAATTATTAAGCTCAATCACCAAACAACTTAATGCTGAAAGATGAAATTAAAAAAGAAATTAAAAAAAAACAAGGAAAAAAATATTCCTAGTCAAACCAGGTAAACCCGCTAACCTCGTGATCATGGGTATAACATTAAGATAACCCCATAAAAAGAAAACCAAAAAAAAATATGAAGACCAATATTTAATCAATAAAACATTAAATCATGAAATTAAAATAAAAAAATTAGTTTTAAGAAAAAAAATCAAACATTGAAGGATCTTATCTAATAACAAAGAAAAAATTAAATGAGAATGTGATAATCTCATAAAAATTAAAATGAAAAAAATAAGCTCAATTTTCAGCAAATAAAATAATGAAGGACTAAATTGAAGAAATTTTTTTTTTACAAATAGGTCAAAAAAGCAAGACCCGAGTCCACTCGGGTCAGCATGCAAGATAACTGACTTAGTTGTGATACCAAGGTAATCTCATCAAAAAAATTGAATAAAACTATGAAGATTAATTACCAAATAACCCAATGTTGAAGGCGATATAACCCGAATTATTTTAAAAATCAATGCAAAATACAATAAAAAGCAAATAAAAAAATAACAAAGCTCAATCCTCAATTAAATAAACGTTGAATGATGAACCTGAAAAAAAAACTTCAAAAAAGATAAAAAAAAAACAAAGCAAACTCAACCAAGTCTTTTAAACCTAGGTCAATCTTCCAAATTCATAACCTGTGAAATCCTAGACTTGGGATCAACTAAGAAGTTCAATTTCCATCTAATTTAATGTTGAATAATGAAATCAGAAAAAAAATCAATTTTAAAAATTTGTCAAATTTTTAAAAAATAACCATTAAAAGAATGGGGATTAAATATGATATTAAAACAAAAACAAAAGAGGATGCAATTGCAAAAAAATAAAATCAATTTTAAAAATTATCTCAAATAAAACAAATAGCAATCAAAATAATAAGGACCAAATCTGATATATAAAAAAACTAAAGGATGATGAAATTAAAAACAAGTTTCAATTTGATAAATTATTTCATATAAAACAAATAGTAATAAAAAATAAGGATCAAATCTGAAGGTGAAAACAATTGAAAGGTTGCCTGAAATTTTGAAGTGTTAGCATGAGAATCGATGAAGCGAGAGAAAAGAAGGGGGGAAAAAATTATCGATGTCAAACCAGATACTCGTTGGATACATGCGCCTCCATATCATGGAGGGGCCACTGGAAGCTTTCAAATATCATTGTGAAATGCGGTGTTTGGTCATTGAACGACGTCGCACGCGCTACCCGAAAGGTATGGACACGTGTCCACGCGTTATGCATGTAATGCTCGTGTCGGCTACTTTTGTTTTTCAATAATATTTATATTTTCTAAGTTACTAAATTGCCCCTAGCTAAAACTAATAATAACAAAAAAAAAAACATAAGGAAAAGACAAAAATGCTCTTGAACGACAACTTTAGTTTTTTTTTAAAGGATAAATTTGTCATTTTGTTGTTTTAAAAAAATAAAAAACAAGAAAACCCTTTATGGAAGCTTAATAATTTTTTTTTGTTTTTAAGGGTAATTAAATCATTTCATTGTTTTATGAAAAAAAAAGACTAAGAAGCCCTTTGATGCCAGTCTATTTTTTTTATTTATAAGGGTAATTAAGTCTTTTAACTATTCTAAATAAGGAGAAAAGATTGATCTAGATAATGCAAATGAACACTACCGAAAAACAAAATTCCCTTTAATTTGCACTTCCTTGGCATTTTCAATAGAGGGTAAAAACATCATTATACTACACAACAAAATAAGTCTTGGTCCACAATGAAACACCAATGAATTTTAGTTTTTTTTATATGAAATAACATGACAATCACAATTAATATATAAATAAGTAAATACTAAATATTTACTAATTTATACGAGGAAATATTGAACAATTAACTTTTTTTTTTGTAAGGAAACTCATGTCATGAAATTCATAATTATATATTTACGAGGTAACTTAATAATCTAATAGTCAAGTTTAGTACATGTGGGTTTTATAAATGAAAAAAAAAACACATAATTGATTTGATCAAAATACAATTATGAAAAAAATAACTCATTTATTTCTTACTTATAAAACATAAATCATACTCTTGGAGCAACTCAATTACTCAAAAGCTGACCTAATAACTTAAGCATCTGATCCATTAGGTTTAACAGATATTTTATTCACTATCTAATTTGTGAATTTAATGTTTGATAAATAAATTTAAAGTAAAGATAAAGTTTATGAAACAAAAACACTTTGTAAATGAAATTATAAGGATGTTATAATCATGAGATTCCTATTGTATCAAAGTATTGTTTCTAAATATTCTTGGTCAATGCTCTCTTAATAATGGACATTTATTAAAGTTGTTGAGACTAGTACATATTATATTATTTTCTTTATGAAAGAAAGTAGCTGATCTTGTAAGCTAAGATATGAGGGATACTTAGAAATAATATGTAAGTGCTTATCAGATGAGATATACATTGAACTGACTCGCATGAAAATTCTACATGGAGTTATCACTTGTGTTTATGGAAAGACTCACATGATGGTTGTGTAAATGATTCGTATACTTGAGATTACCATGTTATCTTATACAAAGAGTGTTATGTTTTGATCATGTTATACGTTATCTTGGTAAATGTAATAAATAAACAGACATTGGATATAACGTAAACCATATAAAGATATTTAAATGATCAAGAGAGGATTCATCACCCTGAGTGAATTAAAAAAAAATCTAAATGTTCTCAAATAGTATTGACTGTTAAATCATTGTACAAGGTGGAATGAGATTTGAAAAGAGTTTCAAATCTTATTCAAATAATCAATCACTATAATGTTGTGAACAAATATGATTTGGCATGGAAAACACACTCCATGCTAAAATGTTTAAATCAGAGCATTATTGATAAAATGGATAATAATTACACTGAGAAACCGGTCACTAAAAAGTTAAGTCAAACCACTTATGACTTTTTTAATATTTAGGGGATCATAACATATTGCTAGACAGTGCACTTAATCTTCAAATATAAATTAATCAATTATTGAATTGATAGTGAATTAAATTATTTAATTTATTTAATTCTATTTATTTAGAATTATAATTTATATTTTGGTCAACAAATTAGAAACTTAATATGTCACACATATTAAAAATTATTAGTCAGGAATTAAAATGGGATAATTAATCAAATGTGATTTGATTGAAAATAATTTTAGAAATTAAGCACTAAAATGTATTTAATTAAGGGATTATAATTCTAGTCCTATAATAATCAAGTAGGGACTTTATTGATTAAATTTATAAAATTATCCTTATATAATATATGAATATTATTTAAGGGGCAAATTGATATTTTTTATTTATTTATAGGGTTTTTAGGATTCCCTATAAATATAAAGTCAGGCCTATTATTTAGGTAGAGAATATTTATGTCAGATAATTTTTACAAAAAAACTACATAAACAAAAAATTAGAGCTAACACTCTAAACTTAGCAAGTCCTTTTCTCCTAAATAAAGATTTAGAAGATTTCTCACTGGTGATTCATGTGGATTACCGTTATAGCCAAAAAATTAGACGACTTGTGATTTGTGATAACCCAGCCTTAAAGCATATATTCAAAGCTGAAAAAAAGTTCAGATCTTTAAGTAATCTTCGCATAAACCCTTAAACAACTCTAGATATGTCTAACGAGATCCTTGGGATTCCCAAATAATTTTAAATTTATTATTTCTGCTGCGTGTATGAATTTTGGGAACCCAATATATACAACGAGGATAAATGAGAGCATCTTAGTCACTTGCAAGAAGTGTTTCAAACTTCAAGGAATCAAGAGTTATATGCTAATTTGAAAAAGTGTGAATTCTTCATTATCAATCTTGTTTTCTTTGGTTTTGTTATTTTCAGTGAAGGAGTGAAAATGGATCCTATGAAGATTGAAGTAGTTCTAAGCTAGCCACTCAAACTCTTTATAATATTCAGAGTTTTCATGGTCTAACATCTTTTTATCGTTGTTTTATAATAATAAAAAAAATAGCATTATTACTGCTTCAATCACTGAATACTTGAAAGGAGATAATTTCAAGTGGATTGACGAGGTAGAGAAGTGTTTGGGACTTATGAAGCAAAAGGTGACTAATGTGCATATTATTTATCTACAAGATTTCTAAAAAGTTTTTGAAGTTAAATATGATGCATCTAATGTTGACATTGATGTTATTTTTAACTAAAAAAGCAAACCTATTAATTTTTATAGTGAGAAGCTCAATAATTTAGGAAGAAAATATTCAATTTATGATAAGAAGTTAAATGCCATTGTTCGTGCTTTGGACCATTAGTGTCAGTATTTGTGTCTAAAACCATCTGTGTTACTTTTTAATCATGAGGATTTGAAGTTTCTTAATATTCAACAAAAACTTAGTTGAAGATATGCTTATTGGGTTGGATTTCTACAAACTTTTAGTTTCTCTATGAAACACAAATATAGAATTCATAATATTTTTGCTAATGCTTTGAGTCAAAGACATTTGTTATTGACAAATATGCAACTAGAAGTGATAGGTTTTAAAATATTAAAAGATGTTTACAAGCATGATGGTGGCTTTGGAAAGATATGAGTTGAATGTGAAAGTGGTGTTTCCAAGCATTTTGTTGTGTTGAAGGGTTATCTTTTCAAAAGAAACTGCTTGTGTTTTTAAGAAGTTAAAAATGTGTGCTAGTTAATGAATGTCTAGTTTTATGTCGACGTCATTTATTTGGATTTTAATTGAGTTATTTCAATGTTTTGGGTTGTTCCAAATATATAATGATGATTCAAACTATATATTGGGTCTTTTGGTAAAAATCTGAATTGAAAGTCTTTAACTTGATCTTTTGACAAAAATCTGATTTTTATCTGTATCTTTAAAATGATAAGTTATTCACGTATGTATCTCTTTGATTTTATATCTTGGAGTGGTGTGTGAAAATATTTATTTATGTGAGTAACTTATTACTTTACCGTATCTATTTCATCCCAGTATCAATTTCAAAACAAGTTTAGGCTAATTATAAATTTAAAAAATTTAGTTCGAGTTTCATATGTTATGCTAACGGTAGAAACAAGCCAAATTTAAGTTTTATGAAAATATTGATTTCAACCGGATGACTAAGATCCCGTTTGTTTTTTCATTTTGAAAGCACTTTAAAAAAATTAATTTTTTTCTTTACTTCAAATTAATTATTTTGGTGTTTTTAAATTATTTTGATATGCTAATGTCAAAAATAATTTTTAAAAAATAAAAAAATATATTTTAATATATTTTTAAATAAAAAATACTTTAAAAAACAACTATTATCATTCTTTCAAACATTCCTTAGACTTAGACGCACTCGACTTTGCTCTTGTGGTACAACACTCCCACTCCCAGTGAGGTACGAAAAGAGTGCAGCTACATTTTGTTCAGAGTACTAGAGTTTTTAAACCCGGCCCGATTCAAGACCCGGGTTTCGGGTTTTAACCAGGTCAATTTCAATTATTTTTAAAAATCAAAACGATATCGTTTTAGTAAAAAACAAGTCAACATGTTGCAACCGGGTTTTTTACCGGGTCACCAGGTCATCCCGGGTTTTGACTTTCCCTATTTTTTTTAAACCCGGCTCGGTTCCAAGCCCGGGTCGACCTGCTGAACCGGGCCGGGTTTCAAAACTATGGACAATTGTTTTCAACCTAACAAGGAAAAAGGAGCTACCCACCTCCACTACCGTCAGTCCCAAGTATCTTAACGCCCAACGAGTTATCCTCCTAATAATTAACAGATCAAGTGCTTGAATGATACCCAATTATTTTATCACAAATAGATCCTAGTCTTTTCGAACATTATCGTGATACCAACCGAAACAGATATCAGGCAAATGTATTTTTTTAGCTTCATAAACCTCACAACAGAAAGTCTCGTACATCCTCAAATTCCCAATGAAACAGGCAAAAATCAAAATCACCAACAGAAGTCTCCCTTCTTACCCGGACAATATACATATATCTGTGATTCTAGCACGTAATCTTCTTCCAAAAAATGTGAAGAACGCAGAGTTAGGAGCTTAAACCTATACAAAAAAAGAAACAAGAACTTTCTTCCCTATTTTTGTTTGTTTCAAAACGAGTTCCAGTATGAAAAGTCAAACTTGAACCACTTCAATTCTTTGTTAGAAGGAATCAACGCCTTGTTATCTCTCTTCAGCATTCAGAGCTCCGGTTTCAAACGTGCTGCTGAAAGCATGAGTGTTTCCAGGTCAAGAAAATAGAAACAAAAGTTTGAGTTGAGATTATAAGAAGTACTGCTGATTACCATTCGGTCCTAAATTGTCAATAGCTGAACTGGAATCAAATCCCATTTGGAAATAGCTCTGGAGCTCATTATCTAATACAGCCTACACATGCGGAAACAATTCCAAGAAAAAGTTTTTGATGAGCAATTGATTCTGCAGAGCATTTGCAAAGATGCATCACTTACATGAGGTGCTGGAGAAAATTGTGGATTGGAATTTGGAATGACTTGTATGCCGGGTTGAAAAATTCTATGTGAATACGGGTGTGAGCTTATCCCGGGACTGAATCCTAGAATAGCTGCATTGCCACCACGTGAATGAAGGATCTGATGGAAGGGAAACCTATCAGGCTTTATTCAAAGAAACATATACGAAAATTGTCTATAAATTCTTTCACCACATAAACCTTGCTTACATCTTTAGATAGAATCCTCTCAACATCAATTTGCAGTTCCGGATTTACAGTGGCAAGTTTCATTGACAAAAACTGCAATAGCAGGCAAGTATTAGTAACTTGTAGTCATTCGGAAGCACAAATGGCTTCAGTGATATTGAATTCATCACAAAGAACTCTCAGTGCTTATAATTTGCAAATGTGATTCTCGTAGAAAAGAAGCTAAACTTGATTCTCATCCGTTTTATGATAGGAATTACAAACTTAATGCTTGACTTATAAATCACTATCCTTTATGGGTATTATCATCCCATGGACATCAGTTAGACTCCAGAAATAGCAACACTTTTTGCAGACGCTAATGATGATATACTATGAATTTATTCTGCTTCCAATAGTTCACCAGGGTGCTTTGTTGTGTGTGTTTTTTTTCCCTAAAAGTTAGAGCTACAATTCAAACTAGCAAATTTATCATGCGGCTTAGTGAACATTAAGAGTACAGGTTCATATGACAATTTCACAGTCCATAATCTCGATCTTAGAATGGCATACCTCAACTTGCTGTTGCAATGATTGCACATAGTTGATAATCTCATCAAGCATTACTGCCTTTCCAGTAATCTAAAACAATGATCAACACCAAACTAATCAGCATCTGTTTTTTTTCACTCAAATAAATAGTTTCCATTAAGAAGCTATTTAAGTACCTTATTGCATCCTGGGACAAGTTCTTGTAGCATTCTCATCCGCTCGCTGATCTTTTCTCTTCTCACCTGCAAAAAGGCCTCTATGTTCAATATGAAAATGAGCCAGATCATTTTCCCATTGTCAACACATAATAGTGAGAAGGTACCCTCTCTGCAAGGCTGTGACTATTGGTAGCCTGACCCCTTCTGGCTCTCACATGAAAGTAATTCTCTTTAGGAACTTCTCCACTTTGAGTATCGTCTTTAGCTTGTTTAGCTGCCTGTTTGCCCCGCAAATTAGGACCGGGGTTTTGTTCAGTTTTTTGTGTCTCTTCATCCAGTTCTTTTGCAATATCACAACTCTCTCCAGAAAGATCCTTTCGTAACTCTCCTTCAGTATTCTAGATTTAAAGATAAAAGATTCATGAATTCACAAATACGAAACACAAAATTACATTGCTGCAGAATCTTTTAACTTCCTAAAGTATAAGATTAGACCTAATTCAAATTACCTTGTTTGGATCCAAAGGAGAATTAGACTCGGGTACTCGTTTTCTTCTCTTTCCATTTGGTGAAGCTCCTATACTTGTCTCTTCTGATAATTGCTGATCTTCCTGATGTTGAGCATTGTTTGCCTCCTTGTTGTAATTTGGAGGGCACCCAGTATGAGTAATCTGACCACACTCGGTCAGGCCAAGAGAGCCAACCATTTCTGAGAAATTCCCACTTCCAAAGCCAGGAAACTTTGGCACCAGCTCAACAAAGCCTGAACCAGATGGGTAATGAACAAGGTTACTAATACCTGGGTTTTCCATTACAATTGGGAAAGGAGAATTGGAAAACCCACTTTGAGAAACTATTGATGAACCACCAAAATTCCCAGGCTGGCTTAGTGAAACTACTGGATCCCAAGCAGAAACATAGAAGGGGTTTGTGTTCATTCCTGAAGATGGACAATTCATAACACTCTCACCTCTATTTTGATATCCTAAATCATCATTACTATCACCGCTACCATCCATGTTCTGGGATTCAAAAGCTAAACCCCCAAATTCTAAGGAATAGCCTATGTATACGATTGAGGAGAGAACCCAAAGCAACAGTCAGCAAAGACAAGTGCTAAATATAGATATGAAACAGAAGGAACTATAACCTTAAAAGTGAGAAGTGAGTTTGACCAAAATTAGCTGGTGATATCTTGCACGACTCAACAAGGAACAAGTAACCTTGGCAGCTTTATAAAACTGTGATGGTGCTATAAAGTAAAAGAAACCCATCGCAGCAGCATCCCGTAGACACAAAGTGAAAAAGAGAAATCCAATGTATCAGGCATAAAATCTAACCAGCATCAGCTACTTCAATATTTGGAAAACCCTACGATCAAGTCTACTCTAATTTGCAAGAGAAAAATGAAAAATGGTTCCTACAGACAGCAAAGTGAACCTTTCAGAGCATAAAGTAGACACAGACAAACAATGGCATTAGCTAACAAACAGCTCATCAAAAGGAAAGCAGATTCCCTTTTTTCACTTTTTGTTGGACTAGCAAAAATTTCTCACCTTCTCCACTCATTTAAGCACCACCATATTGATCTTATCACCCTTGAATCTCTTCAATTAAGACCAAAATCCAAGAGGATCACCACAAGACTTGTAGCAATGAACGTGGAATTAGAGAAATGGTGTCCGGAGAAATTCCTAAAACGGAAATGACAAGTTCCAAAATTTTAATTGAAGACCAAACAACCCCAAGAACCAAGAAAAGGTACGTTTTCAGGCACCCTTTTGCAATATTCTCAGATGGGTGTCCAAAAAAGCATCAAATTCTACTTGAATTATGCAAGAACTGAAAAGAACCGAGTTTCATTCACAGTCCCCTCAATGGATGGATTGATAGCACCCCCGAAGAGCATCAAATGCTTTCTCAAACAGACAAGAAAAAAACAAATTTCATCAGATCGGCACTTCTACAATCAGTTAAAGAAGCATCAAATTCCAACCTTTTCAACAGACCACGGACAATGTAGAGACCTATGAAGCTAGAGAGACAGGGAGAGTGGAATACAAAAGTAGAGATAGAGAGAGAGTGTCTCTTGGGTTACCTGCTCGAGTTAACAGGTGACATGTATGATTTTAAAAGACAGACTAACTACTACCCAACTGCTTTTGTTGCTAAATTATTATAGAACCTAATCACTTTACTCCTTGTAATTTCTTTTTTTATTATTATTATTATCTTTAAAAATTATTAAAACCCTGCACAGTGCTTTTCCTTTCTTTTCTTTTTTTCTTTTAGAAACAAAAAAGAAATAGTAAATATATATTGTCTGAGAAAAGATTGGAAGAGGTTCTTCTCTTCAAGCCCAAGCTTTGCTTGCTTGTTAGATTGCTTCCTTCTTCGACATATACTTTATGTTTTTTTACCGACACATTTGCCAACTATTCTACCAGGCTCTCTTTGCTGTTACACACTCATCTTTCTCAGTGCCAACAAACAAACCTTTCTTTTCTTTTGAGAGTTCTCATTATGCTCCTGAGGTCCATCATTCTCAATGAATGAGCACCACTGCTCTCCATCAACTTGTCTCCAAACCCTCCTCCTTCCCGAGCCCCAATCCATCAAATAAATAAGCTCCAGGAATTTTCAAGCTTGAAATTATTTTTTTATTATATTGATGTTAAAAATAAATTTTAAAAAATAAAAATAATATTTGCTTTCAAATTATGAAATATTTTTTAAAAAACAAAATTAGTAGCTGGTCACAGGCTACAAAAATACCTTAATGTTAAAAAGTAAATTAAAAAAAAAGGTCTCCTTCATGCAAAAGAGGTCCCTTCTATTTGATGGTTGGTTTTTATGTGATTACGACTGTGTGGCTGTGATTACAGAACTCAAAGAGAGTACTCTAAGTGTCAACACAGGGTATGGTGTCTACATTTTTTATTTTTTATTTTATTTAGCTTATGTTAGATTATTAATTAACACCTGCAGCAATCTTTTTCTTTTTTACTTTGGAGGCTCTGGCCAATGGAGAACACATGGAATAATGGAATCTAATCATCAATTTTACCCTCTTGTCCTGGTACAGTTTCCAGCTGTAGGTTTTAGTGTGCAAAAAACCCTCTCAAGTCTCAACCACCCTAACCTGTTCAAAACCAAATTATCTGGTCAACTTCGAGTCTGCTGTGACCTTGCTGGAATTTTTAAATTTAATCCGAAATTAACGGCCAGTTTTGTTCCAAAAGCATAATCCTGTGTGAGACACCTCATTGCAAAGAATGAATTATTGTACAGTAGGCAGCAGCTGTTTGAAACCACGGCCAAAGCTGCATTTTATAAAAATTTAATTTTTTTAAAAAAATTATTCTCTTTAATTTTTTTATGTTCTTTAAATATACTAGTGTTAAAAATATTTTTTTAAAAAATAAAAAATATTTTAAAAATAACAACTACAAGTTTGTTTAGAAACATGGTGACGATTGCTTTTCAAAGTGTTTTTCACTCGGAAATGCATTAAAATAATATTTTTTTATCTTTAAAATTATTTTTGACATCAGCACATCATAATAATAAAAAAACAAAAAAATATAATTTAAAATTAAAAAAAATAAAAAGTATTTAACTTTTTAAAAATATATTCTTAAATCATAAAAATAAACGGGTCTAAAATAGCGGTGGATGGTGTGGGGATCGGGGATGATTTGATTTTGCAATTTGCATGATGCCAAGCGGTTCCCTCGTGCATAGTCAAAATGAGTGTATAGATATGATGATTGAGATGGGGCACCCAAGTAATCAATGTGGGCACTCACACCAAATCCATCTTCAGTTTACGACTGAGAGAGGTGGGGGCAAGCCAGGCCCTCAGGAAGCTAAGGCATCTGATTTTTTCTTCCTTCCTTCCTTCTTGCCCCCTCCTTATATATGCTCTGGCTGAGAATGCGTTGTGATGCATTATTGTATTCCAACAAAAAGAAAAGAAAAGGAGAGAAGAGAAAAAAACACCCAATCCAGCTAGAAAGCACGGGATGGAGATTGAAAGCCAGTGATAATTGGGACTCACCGTACAGATTAGAGAAAATCTTTCCTATTTTTTTCTTTTTTGGAATGATTAAAGGAAGATTTATGGTTACAAAGTGCATAATTAATCATGCATGCAGATGTTGACTTAATGAGAGCATGCAACGCATGCAGCGACTTCCATTTTCATGGAAAGAGCGCAGGGGCAAGGACTGTGCAGGTTTCGAGTGATTGTTGGTAATGGTCATGGACCAGAGAGTAATCATGCAATGTCGTTTTCAAATATGAGACGAAGAAATTGCAAAGAAAATACATTTGCTGCAACTTCTAAATTAAAGAAGTCTATGCATAGTTTGTTTGTGGTTTTCTAAGAAATCATTTTCCTTTTATTATAAACGAAATATATTTTTTAGAAGGTGTAAAAAATAAAAAAAAAATTAAATTATTTATTAATTATATTAAATTTGTTCCTCAATCTAATTCATTTTAGAACAAAATCCTAAGTTCAAGTCACTTTAATTATCCGCTTAAGAGCTATATGGAGTGCTCTATTTCAAGTTTGGAGAGCTACAGGATTTGATCCAGTATTTGTCAATTGTGGTGAGAAGAGAGCAACCTCAAATTCATTTTGATTATATCTATCTCTTTAAAAACTTTGATGTTTCAAAAATTAATATGTTCAGCAACGAGATCATTTCATAAAAAGTATAATTAAAAGAGTTTGCAATTTACTATGATCAACAACTATAAAAACATGAATAATTCAATTTTGAAAAGAATTATGAGAAACTGATATAAGAATTAGCGGATTTTTTCTACCACTTTTCATCTTTAACTGCATATTAACATAATTTAAAATATTTAGAAATTTTGTTGTTTCAAATTCAATTATTGATTTTAGTAGGCAAATGATAAATTACTTGCACAATTAAATGACACTTCTCATATATTTTTTCTTTCAATTCCCGCTTTTTTTTTTCAATTAATATCCTTTCAGTTTTTAAAAGTTCATTAACCATTTGAAAAAAACCCTCATCAATAAGCCGGACACTCATGTTTGATCTTCTCTCAAATAGTCCTCTTTAGCCCCAGTCTCCATACCAAAAACCAACCCATCACCTATATCAATCCACAAATAATTTTTCCATTCCAATCATTTATCAAAATTATCTACCAATTCAATCCAAATAACACATAATTATAATAAAATTGATTCAACACCTCTCTCAATCACATAAATATATAATAACCCAATTAACCATTCATCTTATCAGGCAAAAAAAAATAAAAAACCCAAAATATTAAAAAGAAACCCTAAAAAATAAAATAGAGAAAACAAAATTACCTTTGAAAAATGAATTAGAAACAATATTGATGACCTAAGATTTTTTTGTTATAGATTTTTATAAATAGAAAAGATCTTAAAAGACTCATACTACTCAAGATAGTGTGGGTCTGAAAAATATGTCAGAACCAATTAACTCGTTTTAGCAATTAGTCAATTTCAAGGAATTGTAGGTCTGACAAATGTGTAAGACCCAAATAATTTGGGCTCGGTAATAAGCCAAGCTCAAGGTAGCATGAGTCTGGCATGTTTGTCAAATCCAAAGTACATGGGTTCAGTAGTCAGCCAAACCCAAAATAACATGGTTCTAGCAAACATGCCAAACCCAAAATAATTGGATTCAACAGTCAGGCAAGCCCAATGTAACGTGAGTCTAGCAAAAATGATAGACCCAAAGGACTTGAATTCGGCAGTCAGCCAAGCTTAAGACTATATGAGTTTGAAAAACATATCAAACCTATAACATTTGGATCAACTATTACCAAGTTCTAAGTCTATATGTCTAATTATAGACAATCCCCTAAATTAAAAGTATTGTATGCATGATAAATTGACATCCATCTTCATCTAAAACAATAATATGACTCATCCGTATCCAATGTAATTATTTTTGCTATACTTATAGGTGTATAAAAGATCTTTTAAGGGACATACCATACTTATTATCTTATTAATGATATATAAGAGATATTTGTCCCCCCAATAATATCACCGAAAGTATAGAACTTTTCAGTCCTTCTCTTTTCTATAAAAAGACAAAACTCATGGGCTATAAATACACCATAAATCCTTCAAGATAAAGGTTCATAATCTTCATTATCTACCGCATATATATTTTCAGAGCATCTCTCTTTAAAACATCTTTGTATTTTCTATCTCTAAAAAGATACTTATTTAAGCATTAAAGAGTCACCATCTCCGTCAAAATGGATCTTTTACAAGTACTGGCCACAAGTCACATTAATCTACCAAGCATTAGCTATCAATCATCTTGGTTAGGGAGAATATACAAGATTGTTAGAATCAACTAATCAACCAATTATCCAATTGCAAAACCCTATTCTTAAGCTACATGAAGCTACAACAACATTACCACGTGTGAGGCTTGTTAACATGTATTGATAATCCTTTTTACTCTTCTTACCTTCCATTTCATGCAGCATAGCCTTGTGTTTTTCTTTAGAGTACCATCAATCCATCACTCTTCTTCTAAGAAATAAAACTTGAAGTTCAATTTTTTTTTTTCACTCAATCAATCAATTTTGTAATATTCGATTAAAAAGGCCAAACTTCTTCATTTGCCAATCAAAACCCTAATTTTTTTTCATTATTGGAAATAATTGTGATCCATCAAATGATACAATTATATCTACGGATTTGTAAAATTAAAAGAAAAACTTGAGACTCTATTTTAATTTAGAGAGAGAAAATCAAGAATCTAGAGAAGGAAAATCAAAAAGAAAAAACCCTTAAAAATAAAAACACAAAAAGAAAAAGGATAAAAAAAAGGTTGAGTAGTACTCAGATACTTTGTAAAGGAGGGTTCCGAGTAGTTTAATAATGTGTGCCTGACTATGGCTGAACTATAATTTTAGATATAGTACCAATGGTGGTGATTATTATTTATTAATTAAAATACTATTAAAAACGACTAACTATTACTGTTAATTGAATTTAAAAGATGGGATATGGTTTACTTTTAAAATATTTTTTGATTTATTTTAAATATTATACAAGTAAAAAGACCTGGGCTTGTTTATGGAGCTTTTCAGGCCCATATTTATATAGGCTTTTATAGAAAAACCAAGCGTGTGGGCCTGACCCATCAACGCCTGCACGCTTGGCTTTTTTTTGTGTGTTTTTTATTTTATTATTATTATTATTAATTATATTTTTCAATATTCGGTTAGTTTTGTAGATTTATTGCGGTCTAAAAAATCATGGTATTTTAGTTAATGCTCGATTTTACAAGTGTCTATTTTTGTTATCATATAATTAAGTACAGAAAATGTTATTAAACTCAATATATTTTATATTTCAGGTCATCTGTTTGGCGGGTTAAGTCATGAAGCTTGGATTATAAAAAAATAAAGTCAAAACATATTTTTACTTGTCGTCCAGGTTTTCTTTAGACCTGCCAAGTCAACTGAGGCACACCACTGCAACCCCCACATGGTTTAATTTTGAATTCAAATTAGGTAATGAGTTGAGTTAGGAAATTTTAAGGTTGACTCAATATGACGAGTTTAATACCAAATCTAAATAATATCTTGTGGCCTAAACATTTTTTCCATTCATAAAAAAATTAAATATAATTTATAGGGAAGCACATGCTAATAAACTAGTTCGAGTGATATATAATTTATTTGACCTGGTTCAATTATAACTTTTCATGTATGTTTCCATCATGTAAAAAAAAAGGTATGATAGTGATGGATAAACCATTGCAAGGCATGAAGTGAAATGCAGCAGAAAATATTAATTGAAAACGAACTCTTTAAGTTAGGGTTTCGAGCACGACTTGTATCATTTGCATATTTTGGTGCATTTTTTCCCGATCTTTAGAACCAACTAATTTTAAATGTGAAGCGCGGCCTGTACAATGGACACTGAGAGAAAGAAACATTCTGGACCAGCGATCCAGTCGACTTATATCATTGAACTGCGTGATCTGGCCCATGTATTTTTTAACTAGCAGGCCGAGTCTATTTCCCCCCTTCAATGTTGTGGGTGGAGCCGCAGGGCTTGCTGAGAAAAGTTCATCTCCAGCAAGACGCCTCAAAATCTGTCAACAAAGTGAATATATTCCAAATCATCACGTAAAAATTTGGGTTTCAATTGTTTTTAGAAACGAGCACAATTTCAAAAAAACTTGGAAAAATAACAAGGCTAAATGAGTTGCACTGTCAGGAACAATGTAACTCAATAGATTATGTTGTTAAGAATAATAAAATCTATAAATTACGTTGAGAAATGGCTCAATTATTTTCTTAGTAAGAAATTTGTGAAGGCAACGCAACTTTCACGGTCGAATTTGTGAAATCTTGCCTTCAAAGACAAATTTGCCCTATTATATATAAATATAATTAAAATAATAATTAACCATGTACCAAGCAATAATAATTAAAATTATCATAATTCCTTTTCTTTTTTGAGGTTACACTGTTAAAATTATCATAACTTTTTTTTAGGTTGTGCTGTTATCAAAATAGTTTCATTGTTTGGACAATTGCAATCTATTTATTTGTGTTATCTATTGAACTATGTTATTTTTCTATTATTGTGATATTTAATTGTGTTTCTCAAAACGTTTATTTTCTAAAAAAAATAGTTTTATTTTATTTTTATTTTTAATTTTATTTTAATAATTTCACATTAAATTGACTTAGAATTAAGTTTGATTTTTATTTTGGTTGGCTTTATATAAGGCTTTGCGATATTAAAAATGAGTTTCAACGTTGAGTTGATGCTCAATTTGACAAAATACAATTTAATTTTATCAATTTAAACAAATGAAAACTTTAGGGACCCAATTTAATATTGAAAATATATTCAAAAAAAAATTTTCCTAAGAAATAACATCTTTATCTTCGTTTTCTGACTTGATCGTTTGTTAGAATCAATAAATTTATTATTATTTATTAGCACATATAATTCTTAATTTATTTTATTGATCGCATATATAGGTTTTTTAATTTACAATTAAAATTTGTATCGATGACAAAAAAAAAATTAACGACTTTCATTCTTTTTTTAGAGCTGAAAAAACATTTTCTTCATCTATGTAGGAAATCAAACTATTCTGAATTCTTTTTGAAATTATTAAAGCTTACTTAAACTCTTTTAGGTCAAAGTAGAAAATAAAGAATAATAATTTATTAAGTATAGAATAAGAGTTTTTGCGGTTTTTAACACTATTAATTATTTTTGATAATATAACATAATGGAGAAAATATTTGGAAAAATAGCATAATTTAACGATTTATATATATTATATGTGGATCTTATATCGCAGTTTTTATTTGCGACAAGCAAGTCGTAGATAACATC
>Ga0307518_10000539_pt1 | contig 28692 bp, 18 predicted proteins | sample 25_EM_MG_FD_203889 | JGI IMG/M metagenome (GOLD analysis project Ga0307518, IMG submission 203889) | Populus trichocarpa ectomycorrhiza microbial communities from riparian zone in the Pacific Northwest, United States - 25_EM | ecosystem: Host-associated > Plants > Roots > Unclassified | place... | reverse complement strand
ATATAATGTGAAGCAAAATTGTCATTCTTTCAAAGATAGATGGGAAAAATATATAAGGTGCAAGAATGTATTTTGTTGTGTAGATAAAGATGAAGATATAAAATAAATTAATTTTTAAAGTATTTTTGAATGTATTTTTATTTTTTAAAATAAAAAATATATATTTTATATCTCAAATATCTTATTTAAAGGGATGTCGTACGTGTATTGTGCTGCAAGTATTTTTTTAAACTGTAAAAATATATAAAGTGTATTCATGTATTTTTGTATAGATAAAGATAAAGATATAAAATAAATATATTTTAAAAATATTCTTGAATGAATTTTTATTTTTTAAAAATAAAAAACATATATTTTATATCTCAACTATCCTATTTAAAGGGATGCCGTGTGTATATCTAGTATTACTTTTTTTTTTGAAAATATATATTAAAATTATTTTTTAAAAGTTTTTTAACATTAATATATCAAAATCATAAAAAAATATATTTCATTAAATAAAATATATTAAAAAAACACATAAATTACCACACCCTAAGCACTAACAAGAAACAATTAAACAATTGGAGATCTCGGAACTAACCAAGTTGTGCTCTGATGCATACAAACACAAGAGTCCAAAAAATCAGGATTAAGAAAGTGGTTGAACAATGATTTTATCTCACTTGGGACCCTTCTTTATCAACTGAAATTATTGTTTATCCACCTCAAAAGTCCAGCCCTCGATCCTTGAAGAAAATGCTGTCCCTCCATGTTATATTCTTCCTTGCTTCCTCTGCCTGTAAAAGATGTACGAACGGTGACCAAAAGTGACCACAGGACACATCCCCAAAAATATCTAACCTCGCACGTATTTTCTGCTTTATAGGCTGTGATGGTGTTGGGTTACAAAATTGGCTTTTCCTGCCCAATCTTTTGACTGATCGAACTCTTTTCATCAAGTTTTTAATCATGGGTCCAATTACTCATGAAATCACTGTGTTTTAAGCTTATCTTCTTTATTTGTTTCCAAACCTTGGGCCTGGAGAGACTCAATTGCTAGGGATACGATACTAGTTATCTATCACCTAGAAAAAACCATAGTAATCTCACCTTGTAGGGTTTTAAAACTACTTGTAGACAAAAGCGGGTGTTCTTTTTCTTTTTTTTTATAATCATCATGGGCAACATCTTACTGAAAAAATATAGTTTAACTAGTTAAATTTTAAATTTATTTTTAAAAATTACTAGTTTAAATGTTATAAATTTTAGGGTTGTTGGAGACTTATCTGGTTGTTAACTTCAGAGCTTCGAGAAATGAGTCGAGGCACGCATAAACTGACCCGGACATCCACGATTACAAAAAAAAATATTATATTGCAATAATTTAAATCATAGTTATCAAACCTAACTCTAACTCGTAAGTAAATTTTATCACTCGTTTATATAGAACCTAACTTAGTACATACCAAGTTTTCTTTAAAATTATTTAAAAGTTAATCTAATCAAACATAGATGATATGATGAGTCAATTCACACCGCTGTTGATCTTGCCAAACCAAAATGAAACTAGATAAAAAGTGAGTTTCCTATCGGTAAACGTGAGCAGATGTTCAGGTGAGGAGATGAAGAAGAAGAAGACCGGAAGTTCACAGGGAATCATAAATTCTAATTTTCTAGCACATTATGCAATAGATTATGCAGCTAGGCAGCCTGGACCTAACTCACACTTCATCATGTGCTTGCTTGTGCTCAGTATATGCAGTCAACCCAGCTGGTCATGTGACAAAAAGAATATTACAACTCTTAAATCCTGATGACATTATTACTCATAATTCGACCCTTCTTCCTAGCTTCCTCTTCTCATATATATTAAAATTTGGATTCTTTTTGGTATATATTTTTGATAAAGACATGTTTATGGTTTTAATTTGATTAGTTGAGTTTCTATGGTTTGGTTCGTTGGACAGCAGAGGTCTACACAAGCAAAGCTAACCCAATCTTTTATTTTAAATAAAAGATGGAATTTTTTGTATTTTTTATGAAATTTTAATTATTTTTTAAAATAATTTCTCCTTCATTGGCAGAAGCTCCTTATTGTCTGTCAGTCAATTTTCTGATATTTAGATTAAAAGTTAAGACATGCGAATTTCCAAATCTCTACTGTATTCAACCATGTTCCTGATGGGCTTGTTTTATCACTTACAGGGACAAGCACGAACAGCCATGAGAGACATTAAAGCCTTTGTTTAAGGTAAGGCCATAAATAATTGCATGAACTTGCTGGTAAAAGAAGCAAGAACACTTGTAGTAAAGTGGCAGCTCCATAATTTCAACACTTGTAGATATTGTAAATCTATCTAGAAAATATTATAAAATTGATGAAAGAGATGTTAACGGAGGTGCGAGGAGGATAGCGACATACGTGCACGTTTCAGTACAGTAGTGCTGCGAAGATTTGACGATCTTCAGTAGGGTCTTTGTCTTTTTCAGCAGATATAGAGGTACAGTACATCAGGCACGGACACTGTCTGGCTTTCCCTGTAGACTTGACATGCTCTGTTTTGGGTGCCAACTGCCATGCATGAAGATTTTCTTTCTTTCTTTCTCAAAATTCACCGCCATTATAAATATTTTAAAAAATTAGCTGGAAGCATTAATAAAAAGGAGTCCGGTGGTGGTTGCGTTCTTAAAAAAAAAAAAAAAAAAAAAGTGTAAAAATAATAATAAAAAAATATTTTAAAATATTTTTTACTTGAAAATATATTAAAATAATATTTTTTATTTTAAAAATATTATTTTTAACATTAACACATTAAAATAATCTGAAAAAAAAATTAAAGTATAAAAATTAAATTTAAAAAAAAACTTTCAAAATAAAAAAACAAATAAATAGATGTTTTATGTATTTTTTTGTGTTATTATTGTCATTATAGCTCCCGCATGGCTTAATAATACTATTTATAACAAGGATAGTTGAAAAGGAAAAGTTCATCTAGGTGGTGGTCCAGTGGTAAGAATTTGGGACTAAGAGGTTTGCTCCCTCTGTGGTCTCAGGTTCAAGTCATGTGGTTGCTCATATGATAGCCATTGAAAACTTACATGGTCGTTAACTTCAGGGCCCGTGAGATTAGTCGAGGTGCACGCAAGCTAGCCCGGACACCCACGTTAAACTAAATAAATAAATAAAAAGGAAAAGTCCGATCTATCATCTAAGTAATGACTGCAGTCCGAGTCCCACTCTTTTCAGATAATTGTTGAAATCTGAGAAAGATGTAACAAAAAAGAAAAGAAGAATATCGACATAGATTCTTCTGTTCAAGCACAGACAAAGATTTTTTTCCATCACTTTTTTCCTTCATATGGTGGTGGTTTCAGAGGATTGCGCTGTGAAGCAATCATGCAACTGCGCCAGGGACCTGTTGCCTGTTGGTGAAGAAGGTACATCAGAGGCATCTATTTACTTGAGACCAGGGAGAGGAACAATACCTGTGCGATTCAAAACACTACAGCTGACATGAGATTTGCTGCCCAGTATAGATTCTAACTCTCTGGATAAAGTTTATCGCCATTGATTCTCCCTTCAACTTTATATAAAAAATATTAGATATATAAGTGGTAAAGAAGGCGTGAGCTTTTTGTAAGCTCTATTTTATTTAAATTTATTGTTTTAATAATATTAACAAAATATATCTATTCAAGTCAAGATCACAAGCAAAGTTTAAAGTTTTTATTTTTTTTCTATCTTAAATTTATTTTATATCAATTTATATCCAATATAAAATAAATGAAAATACCCTTTATTTATTCCTTACCAAGCTTATTTTTTTGTACTTGTATCTTAAATTCCATTTTTCTTTTTCTTTTTATATTATCACATCTATTTGAAAATTACTATTCGTATATAAATTTTTAATTTGATCTTTTTATTCCAATCTTCAAATAATCATGGACATTAATTTTCTTTTTTAATGGTAGGGGTAAATTATATGATCAATCGATAATAAATCTCATCTCTAAGAGAAAAAGAGAGTACAGTAATTACCAGAAAAGAATTATCCTTTTCGTAAAAGTAAATATAATACAATCTTTATTATTATTATTATTATTATTATTATTTGTTTAGAATGAAATACAATACAAGCTCTATAAAAGAATAAGAAAAAAACACATCAAGATGATGCCCTTTTCTTTATTAGAAAATGCACCCAGTTTATACAGAAAAAATAAAAAATAAAAACTACCTCAACCTTTCATGTGTAAAGAAAATTGTCATCCCAAACCACAGGGAGACGCTAAAGCAGGACCTGAGCGCAGATCAGTGCTTCAAGTCATCATAAACTTTTCGGGCAACCCTCACCCGATGGTCTACTGGTTCTTTATTCAGGATGAGCTATAAGCAAACAGGAGAGAATGTAAGGCAAAAGGAAAATTGCTATTGAAGAAATAGCCTCTCAGGAAATCTTGCGTGAATTGAAAAGGGTTAAGAACTCGTACAATTATTAACCTTGATCTCCATAAGTTCCTGTATGGGTTGGCGACATATAGGACACCTATCCGATCGAGACCTCAACTCCTTTGCGCATCCGCTGCACAAGCACTGCCAGAGAAGATATTGGTTATTCATTTAATTCAGTAACAAATGCAAAAGGCGTGGAACATGGTAAACAGATGTGATTCTAAGTGCAGATGATTGTAGTTAAGACCATGTTTCGTAACAAAAAATTATCGTCATCGCCTGTTCTCAACCAGCACCGAGTTAAGGTTGATTCAGGGCCTAACTAACAAGATCCACTGAAAGAGCAGTAAGGATGTTATTGCAAAGAGATATCTTTCAAGCAAACTGTTGAATTGCTGGGATTATTTAATCTACCAAGCATGTTCCCCAAGAATTCACAAAATTCAATTTCATTATTCTAGCTGAAGAGCTTTAAGGCATAAACTAGTTTCTCAAGATTATGCTTTGCAATAGTTGCCTGCACCCAGACCATTAGAATGGTCTAACAATCTAAACCTGCATTAGTTGCGTGTACCGACGCCATTAGAATGGTCAAAAAATCTAAACCTCTTAATTGCTTCAACCCTTGAGCCAATTTATTTGAACTCGCCAATGGAATGAGGACATCTTGATGAATCCGAAAGTTTGCACATCAAGAAGGCAGACTAGCGATGTTTTCATGTCAGAATTGATGCAACCACAAACCCTATGATACCAGATGGAACATGACTCAATGCAAGACCGGTTGTTAATAATAAAAGTCCATGATTAGCTAATATAAAGAATAATCAAGATAAAATATATATAGATAAAGGCCAGCATTCTCACCATATGTCGACAAGGTAAAACAGCAGTATCCTTTGGCTCAGTCATGCAAATAATGCATTCTTTTCCGGAATCAGTCTCCCCATCAACACCAGCACCATCAGAATTGGCAATGCCAAAGATCTCTCGCAACTCATAACGAATCCCATTAATCCATAAGATTTGTTTGGCTACTTTTACTTGAAAATGGCCTTCGTTATTTTTCACCAAGACAGCTTCAGTTATTTGTGCATGAGTAGACATGGTTGGCAAAGGCTTGTCAGGCTCTTGACTCGTAGATGTAGAGAGAGAAGGTGAGGATGCTTCAGCAAAGATAACAAGCGGAAATATATCTTCCTCGGGCGAGGGCTTTGATAGCTGATCCAATTCAAAAAAGCCTAGGTCAATGCCGGTTCCTGATGGCTGTGAGAATATTTGGCCCACTCCTTTCTCAAAGGGGATTTTCCTTGGCGTATAGATTTCAGGGTAAACTGGTACAAATGTACAATTGTCTCCTTCCTTTGCAAAATAAAATATGGTGATGCTGTCATTGAAAAGAAAAGAAAAATTGTCACATGTATGAAGGAATAATTGGTCCTACGCTGGATTCATATAATTTAGAAAAAACAAGATACACAACATATCTGCAAATCCAAGCCAGTAAAGAACATCTTAATCACCAAAGCACCTCGCAAAAGGCCCACATGGCAACTCTTTGAAGCTCCAATATTTTTCAAACAATTACCATAACCATTCAAAACAAGTTTACTCTCGAACTCTACAAGACAGCCAAAAATGAATGCACATTCCAAAGGTTGCAGCATATTGTATAACCAAAAATCAGATCAACATTGCTAATGGCCCTAAACCAAAAATTTCAAATGGAACTTTATCTCGTAGTCACTTATATTTGGTCAAATAGCAGCCTACACAAATAGAACTTGGATGAAGATTTTAGGGCTTTAGATCAAACAAAGCAACTAAAGAGCAAAAAAGCTAAACATCAATTAATAGCAAGTTACATTATCTGAAATTTGAAAGTTACGAAGATCTTAATAAGCAAACTCCATGATTTACTCAAAATCTTAAAAAAGATATTAACTAGCTCAATATGAAAATTTTCAAAGGAGAAAACCACAAGTCTCATCCACACCATCAAGAAAACTGCTGCTCCTACTTCAACTCCCCCAATCCCCTGCTAGAATTGTATCTTACAGGGGTGCAAAACTGTATTCAACCACCCTCAAAGTTCAGATCTATTTTTGGAAACCAGATTGTTGCTTCAAGATGGATCCTACAAAAAACCTAAACATTAAATGGTGAAATACCCAAACACTTAATCGTACTTGGACCAGGGGAACTTCTCTTACTTTCAAGTCCTTCAAATCCCCAACTAGGGTTGACTAGTACTTGAAGACACAGATCTGTATTTGAGCTCTCTCAGAATGGTGATCCACCTTTTGCAAATTAAAGATGTTGCTTCAATTTGGATTCCATGAAAAACTTAACATCAGGCATCACTTAAACTAATCCTAAATGGAAACAAAATATTTACTGAAAGTTATTTCATCAACCACATTGTTACAGACGCTATTCCAGCCAACACCATCCATAATAGTAATCTCAATACAATTTCAACCCCATTCACAGTATAGCTTGCAGGCTCACAGGCTCTATCACTACTAACAAGAATTGTCGCCAAATAGCCTCTACACCAACCACAGCCGATTAAATCAATGAGAAAGAAAGAACTGCCATCAGCAATAATTAAAATCAAACTAGATTCTATCCATAAATCTAAAACCAAAATCCAAATAATTACGCAACTACATATGGCAGAAAATAATCAGCATTAATATAAGTAGCTTCAAAACCAAATAATTACTTTTCCATGTGCTAATTAACTTACTAGTTAATGAAATCAGTTGATGCTATCCCAAGATATTTAAGGATTAATAAACTTGGCAGTGAAACTAAAAGTCTCATGTAAAATTGTCCTTGAGCATGACCTTTTGCTTTCCATAGCAGTCAGAAGATGAAGAAAACGACATGCTATCTAATGGGCAATGGAATTGCCCATGTGCAATCTTATATGACAATTGGCATTGCATTGATATTGTTTGCTCATTAAAAATGAGATGGATGATGGATCACTCACTCTGGTGCTAGATAACCGGTGGTCCCTAGCACACATATCAAATTCCAACCGCTGATCCTATCAGAAGCCATCTCAGCCAATCCAAAATCTGAAACCTTAGTCATTGTCCAAAATCTGAAACCTTAGTCATTGTTTAGGAACCTGTTTCAAACCATATAATGACTTTGACATACTTACAAACTTTCTTTTCTTTCCCTTTAACAATAAACCCCTCGGGTTATTCCATGTGGATCTCTTCGTCAAGGTCACCTTTAGGAAAGTCGTTTTTATGTCCATTTGATGTATTTTTAACTTGTCAATAACTGCGATGACTGTTAATGCATGTATGGAAATTATTCTTAACACACAAGTATGTATCAGAATAATCCACAACTTCTTGCTATTTAAAACCTTTGACAACAAGTCTAGTTTTGTCTTAGTGATGCAGGAAGAAAAAGACAAGATAGCCAACACAGTTAAAGGCTGGTTGTCTTGTTTGAATATCCAAATAAGTACAAACTCTTCATAAAATTATCAAAATATTCAAGTTTTTTTTTCTTTTATAGTAGTAACAACCCTTTAAATACAAGTAAAACCCTAAGTATCAATTTGCGTAACCAATATATAATCTCTATAGAAGCTTTTTTTAAACTCGTATCATGCACGTAATCAAAAAGATCATCATAGTTTAAACCTATGAATTCTTTTTTTGAAGTAACTACAACGGTGCGATCTTTACATTCAGTTTCTAGTTTTTCATGGTTGTTGTTACTCCTGTCACAGTTCTCCTCGTCAACCTCATCATCACAACAAGCATCATAGATTGGTGAAGAATCCTAATCCACACTTATCTCATCATGGAGTGGTAAAGAACTCCAATCCATAACTTCTTTCGTCTCAATAAATAGTGCTTGGTGCTCTTCAACTCTCTTCCTCCATTGAAGTGGAGCGTTTTTTCCTCTTTTAATCCATATCACACCATATGATTCCCGGCTCTAGCATGATGGCTCTAGCATGATGAAAAGAGTCTTGATTCTTATGACTACCTTTTAGTATGTCTAAGGGGTTGTGGCCACCTTCCAAAGGCTCATTTATGGCTTCCACTCTAATTTCAAGCATGGTTAATACCTCTTGCTTGGGTTGGTTTAGCATCCTTCACAACTCCAACATCTCTTGGTTTTGATTGAACCTAGGAACTCTTGATTGCTTGGCTGCCATCACCAAAAATAGGATCGATTTTGATCTGATACCGACTCATGTAGGAAGAAAAAGATAAAAGATAGCTAACATAACCAAAGGCTGGTTGTCTGGGCTGAAAAGCCAGAAAAAGAGAACAAATTCTTTATAAAATTATCAAAATTTCGAAGTAGTTTTTTATATATATATATATATATACACATATATATAATAACAGCAGCTTTAAATACTAACAAAACTATAAGTAAAATAAATCATTGCCCTTAAAAATAACTAAATCTTAGCCACCCAAACTGCCATCATAAATATTACATAAATAAACTATTAAGAGAAAAACCCTCCCTAATATGAAAGCTACTGCAGTTCTAACCACTTCGTCAATTTGTCAATGGTTCCATTAGCTTTCATATTCCTCTTGAAACTTTATGAGTCATGAGAACTCTCCTGATGTATATAATATTTCAAACATCTTGCTCAAGAGATGTTAACTTAGATAAAATATGTTACTCTTACCATTATCATGATCCTCTATTCTTTTCAAATTATGTAAACCTTTTCAATTGCAAACCCCCACCGAAATTGAATCACTGATCTTCCCAAAGCAGGTTTTATACACTAAGGCACTTACAGAATTGTTTCAATTCAATTTACCACAAAATTCACATTTATAATTCAGGAAAGTAGAATTTCCAAACGTCCCTACACCAAACCACATAAATTCTTAATCTTTCCAGTACCAATTCCTTCCAACCTACCAAAACTTTCTCCTATCAATCATAAATAACTCAAATTCACACTAACAATCACAAACAACAAAACCCCATTAACAAATTCCACATTAAAAACAAGACTTTAATCCCGATCAGATACTAAAATCACAAAACAAACACTAGCATCATTACAAAAGTAAAAAAAAAAGATTATCTGAATAGTACCTGCCATCAACAACAGCATCAAAAGTGAAGGAAACCAAGTGAGAATCCAAATTATTCTCATCAGCAACAACTTTAATACTAGACTTATTCACATTCACAAAATTCTTGACTGTCTTCGCTTGATTATGCTCCACATAACGCGGCGGCTGCACCAGTCCCGAATTATGATGTCTCACCTGTGTTGATGGTTGCAGTGGTGGTCCCATGAAACCAGCTTGATGATAATGATATGACCCCCATCCATTGTTATTGAAAGGAGGAGGAGGAGGAGGAGGGTGATGGTAACTATAAGAACCGTAAGCAGAACTTGTGGGAATCATAGGAGTACTGTATGGTGCATTCGCTGCAAAATAATAACTTTGTGGCTGTTGTAGAGGTGGTGTCGGTGGACGTGGAGGTGGAGGTGGAGGTGGCGGTAACGGTGATGATGATGGTGGTGGTATAGTACTTGTTAAGGAATTATTACTACAAGGTATTGAACTGTTTTGTGGGTAGAGGTTATTTGTATTGTTGGTGTCGGAGAAAGAGGGAGGTTGGTGAATTGGGGTGGTGGCGGTGGTGGAGGAGGAGGAAGGTAGAGAAGGGTGTTGTGGGTTTTGACGATGGTGGAGGTGGTTGTTTTGGCGGTGGTTTCTTCTGTGTCTGCTGGAAGCGGAACCCATCTTCGAACTGGTAGAACTTGTTTTGTTCAAAGTTGTTTAAGGAGACATTTGCTTTGGTTTTGGTGTTCTTTTCCCAGGCATATATGCCGAAACTAGATGGGACCACAATATTATATTTTTTGTTTCTGGAAGAAAAATAAATAATAATAATAATAATAACAATAATATATTCTATGTTTGAGTTTCCAATTCAAAAATATTTTAAAAAAATACAAAAATAAAACAAAAGCTCTTTCAAACATTCTCACGAATTATTGGGATAATCCAAGTTGATAAAAATAAAATATAAAAATAAAATAAAAATAACTTTAAAAAAGATTAATAGATTCAACCGAGTAGGTGGGTTAACCCGAATTTTTAACTAAATTAATAAAGTTTTTTTTTAATTTTTTTTAATCATAACTAGTTTAATTCAAGATTCACAAATATAAATAATAAATCAATGTTGGTTTACGTAATCAATTGGATTAGCATTATTTTCTTTGATTTGACTCGGATAAGGGGAGAGAGGAAATCTTGGTTGATTTTGACGGGAATAGGTTAGTGGAGGGAAGATTCTACTATAGCGGTACCCCCAACCAATTAAATATTTACTCATAAATTTTATTATATATATATATATTTTTTTGGGATGTTGGTGCTCTCATTCCATGATTTTTTATTTTCACTCTACTTTTATTATAAATTACATTGATAGAATACATTCTTCCTTTTTTTAATAAAATTTTAGAGTTTTTTTTTTTACATAATAAAATGGTATTGAAAGTTGTTTTTTAATTATTAAAATCAAAGTTTATTTCAAAGAAAAAAAATAAAAATTAGAGTTATTAAAATTCTAAATAAATATTTTATTATTGGATAATATTTTATTAATACCATCATTTGTAAAAGAAAGAAAAATAATTATATTTAGGGGTGTTTTGATCTATCTAAATAATTAAAATAGATCATAGAGTAGGAATAACAAATTAGGGTAATTATATAATAAAAGATTGCAACTAGGGTTTTTGTCTCTTTTGCTTTATATCCACATTTCCCAGCCTATAGATGGAATCTCCCTACCCTACCACTGAAGATTGATGATTTCAGCATCTTCTTTTTTGATTTGTTAGATAAACTATCATCAGCCAGCCCCTTTAGTTTATGCCATCATTCTGCTTTTGGTAATTAGTCTTCTACTTTTGGTAATTAGTCTTCTACTAGCTGGTTCGTGGGTGTTAGGTGTTAGGTGCTGGATTGGATAACTTTTAAAAAATTATACAAAAACAAATATTATGGTATTGCTGATATTTTTTTATTTTAGTAAAAAAAATTAAACCACGTGAAGGCTAACACGATCTGAGTTGGTATGTCAAACTCATGATCTGAATCATGAGATTGAGATAATCTCATAGAAAGTAAACAAAAAGAAACTTGAATCAACTTTGGTTAACATGTCAAATTTACGATCAGGATCATAAGACTGTGATAACTCCATAAAAAAATTAAAACAAATTATAAAGTCCAATTTTAAATAAATTCATTATTGAAAGTTGAAAGTTAAAAAAATTCAATCTAAAAACAGGACGCAATAAAACGACCTAATCTATTTGGGTTAACCTGTAAAACACGTGACTTGAATCATAAGACTGAGATAACTTCATAGAAAGTAAATCAAAATAAACAATGAAACATGATTCATAATTAAATTTATGTTGAAGGATGAAATTGAAAAAAAATATCAATTAAAAAAACTCAAGTCAACTGGGTTAACCTGCTAAATTTGTGGTTCGAGTCATGAGATTGAAATAACTTTATAAAAAGCAAATGAAAATAAATCATGAAACCTAATTCTCAATCAATTTAATACTGAATGATAAAATTAAAAACAAAATGTCAATTAAAAAATACAAAAAAAACTCAAGTCTACCGAGTTAACCCGTCAAACTCGTGATATTAGTTATGAGACCAAGCTAACCATATAAAGGCAAACCATAATAAATTATAAAGTCCAATCTCCAATAAATTAAATGTTAAAGTATGAATTTAGGGAAAGAAATATAAATTTAGAAAAAAAACCATAGGAAAACAAGACATTATTGAAATAGTGGTTTGTGAGGTGTTGCACAGTAAAAGCACCACCTCTTTTAGTTTATACAATCTCATTGTCTTGTGCTACACTGTGAGTCGTAAAATTTTGTTTGAGCAAAAAAAAATATCTAGGCATTGGTAACATGTCTTCTAAAAGAAGAAATTGATTTTAACCATGAATTGAATGATATTTCGATCTAATATTGAGATAGAAAAACATTTCATCAACCTTTGTTAACCTGGGCTGAATTGCGAAACTCACGGAGATGATTTTGAAAAAAATATTGAAAAGCTCAATCTCAAATTAACTCAATGTTGAAGGATAAAATCGATAAAAAACAACGTCTTATTAAAAAAATAGAGTGAACGCACATTATCGGATTCAATAAATTTTTATCCTATAAATTATTTTTTATTTAATTATATGACAATAAAACGCATGATAAAAAAAATAAAGGATAGAAAAAAACATCAAACAAAAACAAAAAAAAAACAAATAATACCCTTGATGCCGTGAATCAACCCGTCAAACTGTTACCTGGATAATGGACTCAATCGAGTTCAATAATTTTTTTTATCAATTTTTTAAAACCAAATATAAAATAGAAAAAAATACCTAGCCACGTGGTCCTGAATATTAAAAAAAAAAACAGCCCAACCAGCGCACCTAAATCTATCTTAATTTTTTTCTAATTTCTTAAATGGGTGGGCCATTTTTTTCCTTAAAAAAAGACAACATGCAATACGTCGCTTGCTTTCTGTAATTTGTTGGAAAATCAGGGATTGGTTTTTTTCAATTTAAAACTTATCTTGACCCAAAACACTTAGAAAATACCATGAACACTTTGATAAACCTATCTATGACCACCAAAAACCCAAAAAACATCTCTAAAAACAAAATCAATTTGAAGCCAAAATAACTCCTGCGGTTAGATCTATTTTCCCGGGTAAGAAGAAGAAGAAAAACACCTAGGTCAAACTACCTTTATAAAATATAACCCATTAACACCAAAATAACACCTAGGCTAGCCTATTGGCCCACATTACGCAAAAAAAAAAGAAGACCAAATGATAAAAAAAAAAACCTAGGTGTTATTAACGTGTCTATTAAAGAAATGAAAATATTTTATCAATGAATTTAAAATCAGTTACATATTAGATGATATTTTTATCTACTATTGAAAAAAAAACATATTGAATCAATTCAGGTCATTCTGAATTAAACATGCAAAAATTACGGGTATAATCTTGAAAAAACAAACCGAGAACCTAAATTTCGAATTAATTTAATGTTAAAGGATGAAATTAGAAAAAACAATCCAATTTCTTTTTATTTTTTTAAAAAAACTCTAGTGAACTTGAGTCAACCAATCAAACTCTCGATGCAAGTTATGCACGCCATCGTATTCAATGAAATTTTTATTCCATGGATTATTTTTCATTTTAATTGATTTACATGACAATAACACAAATGTGATATTTTCTAATGAACTATTTTAATAAATATTTTTTTCTTTATAACGAAGATATACATAATCTAGACACACCAAGAAAAAAAAAATCACCCGTAACATTAGAAATACAATAAATTTGTAAGAATTTTTAGATTAGTTAGCATACAGGAAATACAAATATAGAAGGAATATAATCATAACAATAAATAAATATACAAAAGGAATATAATCTTGCTTATCATAAAAAACGAATAAACATGTCTTCTCTATCTTTATTATTGGCATTTTTTCTATTTTGAAACAATTATTGAGCTCTATCTTAATGTTCAAACTGTTCATATCTCCTCTCTCTATCTCAATATAATCTATCCACATTTTTTCTTTCTTTCTTGTATTAATACTGAACCCTTCACCGTGAAATAATTTCAAAGAATCTTGAGGAGTGTAGCTCAAATGATTAGGTTTTAGGTTTTTTCTTTAGAGATTACCAGTTCAAGTTTTACAAATCTCAGAACCACCAGAGGTTTACATGGTTATTAACTTTAGGGTCTGTGGGATTAGTCGAGGTGCACGCAAATTCACCCGGACACTCACGTTAATAAAAAATATTCAAGGAAAAATATAAAGCTAGCCTTATGATTACCGTATTAAAAAACATATATTGAATTAGCATAATTCCTCAATTTAATCTTCCCTTTCAAAATTATAACAGATGTTTTCATGAAAAAAAAAGTCGAATGATATATAAAATAAAATTGTTTTGATTAAGAAAATACGCATCCTGAATGAAAACTATTAACGGATATAGAAGAAGGCACTCAGCCAAGAAATTCTAGTTTCTAAATGGTGAGTGAGAGACCCAAATGAATAAATGTTTAGTTTAAGGACCAAAAATGAACTTTCACATCAAATAACCAGTAACCGAAGACAAACGCAATACCTTACCTCTCTTCCCTTACTCCTATGATATGGTAATGTGATATATTATGTTTTTAAAAGTATTATTTAATTAAAAAAATAAAATATATTTTTAATATTTTTATTTTTAATATTAACACATTAAAATTATAAAAAATATATTATTTAGTTAGTTTTTTAGATAAAAAAATAATTTGAAAAATACTTTTTAAAAGTTACTAATACCAAGCAGGACTGTTGTAATGAAATTCGACCTAACTCAGGACTCATATAACATGTTAGGCGAGTATATTTTAATTCTTTAAAATAATATTATTTTAACTATTTTAAGTTAAATCAAAGTTATTTTAATATTTTTTTTAAAAAAATCAGCTCAATTTTTTATATGGTTAGCAAGTACTAAGTAAATTTAAAAAATAATATTATTTTAATAATTTTTTATTTAAAAATAATTTCAAAAACACTTTTTAAAAGTTCTCGTAATACTAAACAAGATTATAATAATAAAATCTGATTTGACTAATGATTTGAATTATATATTAGCCGAATTAATTTGAGTATATCTCACTCAATTAAAATAATATCATTTTAATTTTTTAAAATTAAATAAAAATTGTTTTAATTTTTTTTTTTTTAAATCAGCTCAATTTTTTACATGGTTAGTCGGTACCAGGTCAACTCCGGGCAGACTTTTCTTGGACACCCGCCTCGGATTAGATCGAGCCGGCCAGTCCGAGTTTAATAATTGTGCTCTTCCTCATCAACGACATGCCCCCCCCTTCAACTCTCTCTCTCTAAGGAGCTACCTAATTGAATTGCAAAGACAGGAACAAGAATAGAAAGGCTGAGGCCAATTCATCTTCCATCAAAACAAGGTAACTTAAACTCAAAAACCCATTTTTTCTTGTTTTCATTTCATTAGTATTTGCATATTTGCTGATCAATGTAACGATTTAAACTTTGCATTGACAGTGAGCAAAACACAGAAACCCAGTTGCTGTTATCATCATCTGCATCCATATCAATCTGCCTTTTGTTTTCTGAAGCCAAACTTTGCTGTCTAATTAGTAATTGAATTCAATGTGAAAGGATACGTGGGGATAAAATTAGATTATTGCTCATGGTTTCAAATTGTGGGTTTTGCTAGATATATAGTGTGTTTTGTCAATTAGATTGAAATTCCATTTGGTGGATTTTAGTTTGTTGTAATATAAAACAACATATTAAACTGCAAGGTAGGAAACTTTAACATAGAAAAAAGCATAAATTTGCAATTTTTAAGGAAGTAGTAGTTTGGGTTCTAACTTGTAATCCGGCAGCATTGTTAGTTAAATGTGATTTTTATTCTGCAATGAAGTTGTTTTGTGTTGTTCTGTCTTATAGAACAATGTGTTTTGTGTGGAGTGTGTATTTGAACTTCGAAGTTACTTTTTGGTTATTTTTATGAGAATGGACTTCTCTGTTAGTGATGGTTGGTGATTAAGATACTGTTTTGTAAAGTGTGGTGCAGCATTATCTGAATTTTATGCTTAATAATATGGTACAAAGTTTGTTTAGGAATTTTCTTGTCATATATTTAGTTTCATTTGTTTCCTTTACATAGTTTGAATAATCTATTTATTTATTATTTGATGATCTTATAATATTATTTTTTTATGAAGAATGAAATAAGATGTGAGATTACAACATAATACAAGTTTAATGTTTAGATGGGAACACGAATGTGAGTGTGCAGGTAAAGGAACGAGAAGATGAATAAACAAACACCTTATGTTAGAATCATACTAGTTTTGTAATATGTTTTTGGTTTGTTTGTGATTTTTGTGTTTTGTAGTTGGTTAGGATTTTGAAGAATCAGACGCAGGTAAAATGGGAGATATTGAGGAGAGTGTGAAGCAAGAGAAGAAAGTGGTATTTGTAACTGTTGGAACAACATTGTTTGATGCTCTTGTGAGAAGTGTGGATACTAAGGGAGTTAAACAAGAGTTATTAAGAAACGGATATACCCACCTCGTTATTCAAATGGGTCGAGGATCCTACACTCCTGCCAAGGTATTCTTTTTTATATAGTTCATTCCCTTTTCACTCATGTCATTTGTCCTTCTTGGTTTGATAAGATGTTGCGTTTGGTTTTCTGAGGATGGACAAAGGCTAGAGACGTCTTGTCTTAAATAAGTTAGATAATTGCCTCTGATCTAACTTCTTATGTAGGCAGCTCTTCTATCCTTGATATAATGCATCTTTCTATCCTACTGCATCTATAATGTCAAGGATCATAATTGAAATTTACGTGGGATCTACGTTTAAAGTAAAATACATATCTACGGCCCTTATTACGTGCTTTGAAAATTGTTAAAAATCATGTGAGATGAAAGGTTCTAGAAAAGCAATGAATCCTTTAGTGAAGTCTTATATTTTGGATATTTTAGATTCTTAGTAGGTTTGATTTTGGGGGAATATTGGAATCTTTCTTTTTTCACTTGATTCCTTCCTTGGACATATTACTCTTTGATTCATGCTTCCGTCAGATTTCATATGAGTTCCTCCTAAATGCAGAGTGAAGGAAAAGATGGATCTCTGGCTGTTGATTACTTCACTTTTTCACCAAGCATTGCAGACCATCTGAGATCAGCATCTCTTGTCATCAGCCATGCAGGTAAGATATTATTTATCTTTTAATTTTCATTAATATTCTGTGAATGTCAGGGTTATATTCCACTTTGTTACAACTATACAATTCACACCTAAGATCACACAAACTATCATATTTAAGCATGACAGAAAATGTTTGTAAGTTCTTATCAATTGAGGATTATCTGAAACAGAAAAATGCTGGTGGGGTCCAGGATCGGTTATAGTACACAGCAACATAGGCCCAGAATTGAAAGTATTGGTTGAATTAAGGTTTCCATGAGTAAGCATGGGGGAATATCATTGTCAGTACCTATCTGGAGGAAAACCACATTCATTATTAGAAGCAAGGTTATTTTGCGCCCCTTTACATTTTCTATAAAGGATAATCATTAACATGGAAGGTTTAGTTATTGAAAACGAGGAAGATACCTTGTTCTCCTTATACTTATTTTATAGCCCCTCAGGATTTGTATTCCTGCACTTTTGTGTCCAAAAAATTGATAAACTTTTCAAAGTCATTTTACTGCTTCATTCTCCTTGTCTATAATGATGCAGACCATTGAGAAATTTATCGAAACAACATGGTTCATGACATAATTCAGGTTCTCTATTATTTGATAATTGTAGCCTATCATGTGCCTGCGAGTATGTAGGAGAGTGCGTAACTTCTAAAAATTAAATTATAAATTTTACTTAGTCGGTTGCTGAAGGTCAATTGGTACTTTTCAGCTTAACTATTATCTGGTGATTGTGGTGTTGTACTGCAGCTTTTTCATATATATTTTTTATTTATCGAAAAGGTTGAGAGAATCTGTACTTTTTACATGAAAAAAAGGAAGAGGGGAGGGGATGGAAGCGAAATCTTTTTAGTTAGTCAAGCTATGCATGCCTTGATATGCAATGATGTTATAATTTAGTGAAAGCTGTCTCAAGGTAAAAGCTGTGATATGAAAATATCTGATAACTATGTGCTACCACAGTAACAGACACTTAATTTGGATGCTGGAGTGGTCATTAACTAGCTCTGTCTGTTGTGCAGGGTCAGGGAGCATATTTGAAACTTTGCGGCTTGGTAAACCTCTAATTGTTGTGGTTAATGAAGATTTGATGGACAATCATCAAACTGAACTTGCAGAAGAACTAGCAGAGAGGAAGCATTTATACTGTGCTCATCCTCAAACGCTTCATCAGACAATATCTGATATGAATATTGAGTCCCTCCTTCCATACCCGCCAGGTGATGCCACAGCAGTTGCCAAGCTGATAAACAGGTTTCTAGGTTTCCCAGATGATTGATGATTCTGTAAATTTTTTTATAACTGAATTAGATAATTGTATGTATGCACATGCCGGCAGAAGCATTGCCAGACTGTGGAGCTGCCTGATTTGGCAAGGCATAAAACATTGTTGTTGGACATGTCCAGCTAGTTGTCCGACAAAAATTGGAATAGATCCGGTTGATTTTACTTACAATTTATTGCACTTATATTTAGTTTCATGACACAATGTAAAACATTTTTGTTGAATGGAATGGTGAACATTTGGAAATTGGTGTGGCTATTTATTGGAAGAGTTGGAATGGTTACGATGCTAAGATTTTGTGTGGGAATTCGGTACTAGTTGATGATCAGGTTACCAACCTAAGGTTCCATTCAGCAAACTCTTAACAGATATTTTTTGCAAGCAGCTGACAATATCATTGATCAATGACACAGCTCTTGATGTAAAAAGATGAATATGATACTGGATCTGAATTTCATTTCCGATAGAGGTAACATGAGATGGCACTGTAGTATAGTAGGAAGTAGAAACTCCTTTGCATTATTTGTACAAGGTCCCTACGTGAATTAATTTCTTTTTCAAGACCAAACACTTCCAGTCTTGTACCAAATTGTGATTGCGAAATGACCTGTGTGACTTGCAGATTAGCACTCACAGCTGTTTTATTAAAGGGTCCCTGTTTTTGAAACCGGAGACAAAAAGGGACAAAGGCACAACCCATGCAGATAGTGATATACTGCTAGAGATGGGGTGGGGTGGGATGGGAGGGGAGGTCTTGCTGTTTTCTTGATGCCCAGTAGGGATGGAGGAAAAATCTTTTAGGTAAAAGGAGAAAAGAAGAAATCCTAATGCCCTAACCCTCTATAGGAGTAAAAAAATGAGCTGGGCTCTAGTGTCATTAAAAAATTCAAAATTTTTTGGCAAGGCAAATTGATTTTTTTTTTTAATAACTGAGGGTATCTGGGTCAACTTATTCGCATCTCGACTTATAGATAAAGTGATTTGAGCTTCATTGAACACTAATCTTCACATGTAACACGAGACCATGGGGCACTTCTGGTTTCCCTGGATCCTATGCAACAGTTGAGTTTATGATCACAATTCTTGGAATAATCCTATATGACAATTTCAACCCAGATAAAAATTTTGACCTGTGCGGTCATTTAGCAGCTAGCCCTTTGGAAATTAATTGCATGCCAAGGGTCATGACAAATTTTGGCTCTGCCATTGCTTAAGAAAGCAGCAAAATCAACTCCAACTAGGGATAGAAGCCATTTTCTTTTTGTCTACAGTCATAAATGCTCCCACCCATGAGGACTTGAGAGGACTGAATGTTTGAAGTCACTCTGTAAATATACATAGACTGAGCAAATGATATGATTTGAGTACAGAAGTAAAAATGGTGCAAAAGTTTCTAATCTTTTCTACAATGACAATGACCACTCCTTAGAAAAAACAGGAGAAAAGACAAACGAAGTACACAAAACACCTACATTACCCACGAGCAAGAGAGAGAGAAATAGAGTGGAGTTTTCTGACAGCATAGGCAATGTGACATCCCTAGGAAGGGAGAATTAATCCTCTTTTATACGTTCTTGCACCTCACATTATCATTCCCATCTCTCTATCTCTCACATAGTCATTTTTCTTCCTTGCTCTTTGTGCTCATGGAACCTAGCACCACTGATGACCCTGCAAAGTCACATGGAAACCATACCAATAAGCATCATAGCTTGCAATCTCAAATCCATGATCACCATCATGGCATTGGCACCCTCTCTTCCACCTCTATTCTTATAATCATCGTATCATCCATTTCTGTTGTTGTAGTTCTCACTATCTTTCTGATTATAGCAATGCTTAGAAGATACAAATATTCCAAAGATGGAGGCAACTGCAGAGACTTTAGCAGTTGCAACACTAGCAAGTTCATTGCTCATACCACCTTAAGATTCACTCCAAGCCCTGGTAATTGTCCCATGTCAAAGTTCTTGTGATCTTTATTCATTTCTCAATCTAAAAAGAATTGTGTTTGGAATGTAAATTTTCAACATCTAATTTTCAAAACCAGTGTATTTAGATCCAATCACCTGAAATTTTAAATTACATAATCCATGCAAATTTTTACTGGTGTGGAAATTTACAGTCTTTGGGAATATATCAGATGTTAAGGGTGGATGTCTATATGGAAGCAATATGGGCCATAAGCCTCCAGGCAAATACAAAGGAGTCCAGGTTTTCACATACAAGGAGCTTGAAATCGCCACAAACAAATTCAGTGAAGCAAATGTGACATTGAATGAAGGGTATGGAGTGGTGTATAGAGGTACCCTAAGTGATGGAACTGTGGCAGCAATTAAGATGCTCCATAGAGCAGGGAAGCAAGGAGAGCGTGCATTCAGGATAGAGGCAAGTGACTTCTTTTAAGAGCTTTTTGCCCCATTAGGCCCCTCTTCTTGATTTGTTATTTTCTTGGTTCCTAGTCTCTATATTGCTATAGAAGTTTAATAGCCTAAGAGGCTTAAAGTCAACCTCAAATACTCAAATGGGATTGCAATGTCAATGATAGATATTTAAGTGAAATGTTGCTAGTTGAATTTGAAATACATGCATAAATATTTCTATCTGTCAAGGCACCTACTCTTTTGTGTTGAATGCTAAGAAACCTTACACATGGGTGTGATACGTAGTGTCATTTTCTATCTCCATATTGCAGGTGGATTTGCTAAGCAGGTTGCACTCACCATACTTGGTGGAGCTACTTGGTTATTGTGCTGACCGGAACCACAGGCTCCTAGTATTTGAATTTATGCCTAATGGGACTCTTCAACACCATCTCCATCACAAGCAATATCGACCGTTGGATTGGGGGACACGATTGAGAATTGCCCTTGATTGTGCTAGGGCCCTGGAGTTCCTTCATGAGCTCACAATCCCAGCAGTAATCCATCGTGACTTCAAGTGTAGTAACATTTTACTAGACCAAAATTTTCGGGCTAAGGTTTCAGATTTCGGATCGGCTAAGATGGGCTCGGAAAGGATCAATGCTCGAAATTCGACGTGTTTGCCGAGTACCACTGGTTATCTAGCACCAGAGTGAGTGATCCATCATCTATCCTGCATCTCATTTTTAATGAGCAAACCATATCAATGCAAAGTCAATTGTCATATCAATGCTGATCATTTTCTGCCATATTTAGGTATTCTTCAACAGGTAAGCTCACCACAAAATCAGATGTATACAGCTATGGAGTTGTTCTTTTACAGCTCTTAACTGGCCGTAAACCTGTTGATACCAAGCAGCCCTCTGGTGAACATGTCCTTGTCTCCTGGGTTAGTGTGCCACTCCATTACTCCATTGTCAAAAAATCTACTAGCTAGAATATGTTTTTAATTCATACCATAAACTGTGAGAGCTAACTAGTAAGGAGGTTGTTAGCTACAAACCCTTGACCTCCTGTGATTATATGAATTCGCAGGCTCTTCCAAGGCTAACCAACAGAGATAAGATAGTGGAAATGGTTGATCCAGCCATGAAAGACCAGTATTCAAAGAAGGACTTGATCCAGGTTACCTTTCAGTTCTATACTATTAGCATCTGGATGTATCCTTAAACCTAAAATTTCCAACTAAATTTGTGCACTATGTTGCCTTTTCACAGGTGGCTGCTATTGCAGCAGTGTGTGTGCAACCAGAAGCAGATTATAGGCCTCTCATGACAGATGTTGTGCAGTCTCTAATCCCTCTGGTCAAGAACCTCTCTTCTGTATCTTCCTCTTGTTCCTCTAGATTTGTGAATCAGATGTTGTGCAGTCCAAGGCCTATGTAGATTTTGTTGTAATAAAGATTGATAATAAAAGACAGTGTTACCAGCTTGTGTCAAAAATCAAAGCTAGGAATTTGGAAATTGATATTTTGTCAGGCATTTTGAAGTCACCAATAGGCATGTAGTGTGGTGCTAATCACCTTGCAAAGCAGTTAAGAACAAGTTTCAAGTTAAGGTTCAAAATAATTTATCCTACATTTCGATTATAATCTCGTAAGCATGTCCATCATTCTCTATGCAGTAAACTACGTTGCATGATCATGATACACCATAATTGATATGGAATATTATTAAATCTGGTCCATTCTAATGGATTGATCTAGTAACCTATTGATCCAGAGTCTGATTTGGATCAGATTTCGTTTTAAATCAATTTAAAAGTTAACTTGGTCAAATCTAGATGGTTCAGCTAGTCAACCTGTAATCTAGTTAATTTGATCAAATTTATGTGAGATTTGATTCGATCAACTACAAGAAGTTTTATTTTTTAAATTTTTATCTAAAAAAATATTATTTTAATTTCTTTAAATTTTTTCCAGTTTTTTATAAATTCTGTTTGATCCAGCAAATAAGCAATTTAAAACTTGAGATGAGTAATTAGTATGATATGAAGTGATATAGAAACCACTCAAGTTCTCCAAGCAAGGCTATTCATTGTAAAGGTAAAAACTGTGATACACCATACAGATTGTAGTGAATAGAGGAAGTTTTAACAAACTGACATGCTGCTTTTGGTTAAATTATGATGCCAGTGGATGTTCGTTCCTCTGGACCCAACTAGTCTAGATTTATGGAAGTTGGCAGAGGACACGAGCGTTGGGAGAGAAACAGGGTGGCCATAGTGTGAAAAAATCGCAAGCAAGTGAAAAGTGTTATGTAGCCTACTAAAAAAAGTTCAGACAGAACAAAAATGGGGTGGCACCACCATTAAAGCTCCCATGTGAGTGTCTTAAATGGAAGCCAAAGGGGCACTAGAGGAGAATGCTCAAAGGGCTGAGCTGCCTAGAAGTATGGCAAGGACATGCCGTTACCATTGTATGGTAATGTTAACGAACTTGTTCATAAAGTTAGCAGCAAAGTTCAATGTTACATTGGTCCATCATTTTCATAATTCCATGTGCATTAGTTAAAGCAATGTTCTAAATTGAAGCTTAATGGAAAAGTAAAACAAATTAAACTTGTGTATGTATTATCATAATTATAAGATCCGGTCAGGCCAATGACTCGGTTCAAAGTATGGTTTACGAGTTGAGTAAGTCTATCCATAAGTTGTTAAATTAACCCGAGTTTATTAGATTTTTTTTTAATAAAACAATGATGGTTTAAACAATTTTTTTTAAAATAAAACTGAAATGTCATTTTAGAAAAATAAAAGATGTTGATAAGATAACTTGAGTTGTGGATAAACTTGCACGGTCATTGGCCATATTCAAAAAAAAGAAAAAAAACAAGTCACATGATCGACCTACTAGGCACGGCAGCTTTGATAACCATGTATGATATGCATTAACTTCATTGAACATTTACATCCAAGGTCATTGTCCCGGATACAGGCCAAAACTGTACTATATGTTCAGCAATTGACCTTCCATCTTCGCAAAAATCGAGAAAGGATGTCTAAGGTTGTCAATGCACTATTTATCATATCCAGATTTGCTTCTACTAGTATGGATCCTGGTTTCATGCCAATAAATAACTTCAGAGAAACTACTTCCTGCTCTTTTATCCTCCATACAATTCAATTAAAACCTGCATGCCCTCCAATATCAATACAGACGTGCTTGTAGCCTGTTCCTGCTGAGATGGAAATGAACTACAATAATTTTATTCCAACCACCTTTTACAGGACCACCAAAACTGCACAAAGGGGCCTTGAAAGCAGAAACTAAAATAGTATTCTCCTGATAAAAACTTAGAAAGAAATACTTGGCAGTTTTTTGTATCCATTTTGCGGGTGCCATTCAAGGGAAATTGTTACATGAACATTTCACCTGTGGTCATTTTGCAGCTTAAAAGGGGAAAAGGTGTACTAACTCTCTTTTTTTGGAGAAAGGAAGTCAATTGTAAACAGGTATAGAATCATTCTAATTCTAAGCACTCTACATATATACAGATGAGGCTACACTTTAACCTGAAGAGTTTCTAATCCCCTGAACAAAATCATCAGATGGAAGTAGGTAGGTTAAGACTTAAGAATGTTAACATAACACCTGATATGCAGCGGAAAGAAGACTCTTTCTGGTGCATGAGATAAGAATGTAGTGCTGCCAAAATTCATGTACTTGAACATCTTTCCAATGACACGAACAAATAAATATTTCCCATCTCAAGGAAACCGATGTTAGAAGTGAGGATTAATTTGCAGCCCCTTAACCAGAGGTTTTCCTAGTTTCAGCTTCCGAGTCAATGGCAGTACTTGTTTCTCCAACCTTTTCTCCTTGGAATTTCTTATTACCCAATTTATTAGTAGCACACTTTGCAAATGCAGAAGATAGGGCTGACTTGACAGTTAATTCTGGTTCTTTCTTCCTATGTTTGTTTGCATTTGCTTCCTCCATCTCCATTTCTGCAACCTCATCGACTGAGGAAGGTTCAGTGTCTTTCTGGACTGGGGTTTGTGGAACAACAGGGTGGCTTGAAACTACACGCTTGAATGGTTCATGAAAAGTATCATACAAGCGTTTCACCTGATCCATCAAATAAATGGATGCACATAAGAGTAGCAATTAAAACCAATCAAACATTTAATGCTTCACTAAAAGTTGCTAGCCAACAACAGTCTTGTCTACAATCAATTGAAGAATATTAAGGGTTATGAGCCTCAAGATAACATAATACAAGAACCCATGATATACCTTGCGCTCTCCTATTCCAGGGCAACGAGCTAGATCTTCCATGGATGCATCCATGATATTAGAAAGAGACTGCAAAAGGAGGAAAATCAGCTAACAGAGGAATATAGACTAACAAATAAACAACTAGCACATACTATCCAGAGCAAAATAAACAACTAGCCACATACTATCTAGGGCAAGGTCAATAGCATACCCCAAATGTAGATCCAAGTGTTACCACATCTGTCTTGTTAACACGTCGAACAGTTGTGAGAGCATGGTGTAGCTGCATTAAAAAAAAGATATTCAGTTTAACCAGTTCAAAGAGTGAATACTAAATGATTTAAGCAACTTTGTTCAAATTCATTGATTGATTGCTGATAGGAGACCAATAACAGGTTGTTACCCGAGATGAATAGTCAGTATCCATTTGGCCCTGAATAAGGTCTGCAGGCTTGTTTTCATACATTTTTATAGTCTCCAAGTAGCGACCACATTCCTCCAAGCTAGAAAAAACAATACCAAACAAGTTCGTCAAGGACAATCATTTCAAGGCCCTTACTGCAAGAGGACAAGTCCACTTGCAATATTGGTCCAACTCTATTAACGAAGTCAACAAAATTAAGTTGCAGATATAAAGAAAGAAAAATAAGTAGAGCAAACCATTATAAATTCTGTACAATCTCACTAGATACGAAACACAAGGAAAGATCAATGGAAACATGAGTAGCCTCAGACACAGTGAGTATAAAGACTATTTAAAATATAACCCATTTGCATTGGGATATGCAGCATACCTCCAAGCACATAATAGTGTACAATCATGAAGCAGAGCTGTTTTTGTGACTTCAAGTAAAGGCTTAACTACATCCTCCTGAAATCAATGAGAACAATGGTCGGTGTTGAACTCTTTAATACATGCAACAAACTGCCACAGTTCACTTTCCTAGTGGAAACCAGGCTTTGTTTTGCATATTAAATAAGCAGAGTAATGGCTGTAGAAGGCATGAGAAACTCATTGCATGGAAAGAGCAGCTTACCACATCAACATGGCATAGAACAACACGAAGCTTGCAGTTCTTTTGTAGCTCTCTTATACGGTAATATAGGTAGTCTGGATGGAGTAAATGATATCGAAGACTGCATCAAATCATCCAATTGCAAATTCTCAAAGTTAGCTTGTGGTAGGAATAAACAATGACGAAGACATGCAATACATTAATGGTTAATAGAGTTACAAATTTGGTTATGCTCAAGAATATATTCTGGTGTTGTTGTCTATCTCACACTTGAAAATGGTAAATGGGATATAGATATCAAAAGAGTAAAGCCTATAGAAAATCTGTAACTAACTTGGGAACTAGACTAGATCTCAGTACTTACGTCAGTATGGAGAATAATAAAAATCAGCATCATCAAGGCAGCTATTTTAAAGAATAAGAACAATTTTCTAGCTTTACCTTCAAACCAGTATAGTAACAAGTTAAAAATCAAATAATTAAAAAGCAGCCAAGAACTCAAATTCATACATTTGCAATGAGAAACAGGACAGAAGGAGAGGAAGGTCGAACCTTAGATAAAGAGCACATGAGCTCTGTCCAAGCAAATAGTCACAAACAACATCCGCAAAAGCCCACTTTACATTCCTAATATGTTTAAGCAAGGGGTTTCCCTTCTGCGCAATGACTAGGCAAATTTAAATTCAGGCCAATCTATGGAAGTACAATTCAACAAAATCTAAATCATCACTCACTATGAAACTCAGTAAAGCACGAAACTTGAGACACAATTCTTGTTCAAAAAAATAATTGTACAGGAAAACAGGAGTACTAAAATAACCAAGAACGAATAAAAAAGCTAATGCATGACTTCCAAAGACAAGCTTTTAAAAACTTTGATAATTCCCATGCCAATATTGCAACCGAAATTTATAAAAATGTCTTAAAACATAAGTAAACCTTAACCTGTCTATGACTAACAAGAATAGCATTGCGACTCTGATTATTTTGCACTGAAGATGAAGCCACTCCACCACCAAAAGAAGCAGCAGGAGCTGATGCCAATGGAGATGGTGAAACCTTTTCACTGTTTTCATCCAAAAATAAAAACTTTATCACAAAAAGTCTCCTCAAAATTAAAAAGACCAATCCCAGAACAGAAAACAAAAGAAAACCCATTAATATAAAGTACCTCGTGGTTGCAGAACTACTAGGCCCATGTTCAGATTTTGAAGGTGGAGGAGGAGGAGGAGAGTAGAATTCAGAGTTTTTAATAAAGGAGAAAGCTTGAGAGAAAGTTTGTGATGGCTTAAATAATGATGATTCTTGTGTTTGTGTAGGTTTAACTTGTGAGCTTTCAATTACTTCTTGGTAGGATGGTATTTGTATTAGTACTTTTTTGTTTTGGTTTGATGAATTTGTGTTTTGCTCTTCTCCTCTTTCTTCTCTCTCCATCTTTGATTACCGATTGTTTGTTTCTCGGGAAAATTTAAACAAGAAAGAGAATTTTGCCATAGAATGATAGACTAGGCCTAAAAACCGGGCCATTGGGCTCTACCATTAGATTCTAAGCCCACAGCTTCTAGGCCTGAGTTCTAGGCTTAGTTGATCCAAACAGCCGACATGTCGTTGATAGGTGACTTTAACTGGCCTGCCTTGAGTGATCGGCAGCTCTGTTTTAGCAGGAATTCTAGTGACCAACGGGAGGGAACAGTCAATTTGCGGATGCAAGACATTACAAACGATGTTTTTGGGGGTGTTTAAGAGTATGATTTTGTTGTTTATTAAAGTATATTTTTTATTTAAAAATATATTAAAATAATATTTTTTATTTTTAAAAAATTATTTTTAATATCAATACATCAAAATAATTTAAAAATATAAAAAAAATATTGATTTAAAATAAAAAAAACATAAAAAAATTCAATATTTTTAAAAAAATGTTTATGAAACACAAAAATAAATAGACTCATTACCATGCATGCTTAATGTGTAAAGGTTTTAAATATCCTATTGCATGCAATAAAACAAAAACAATGAAACAAAATAAAAAATTAAAATGGAATTTGATCGCACAGTTGGTCATACTATCAAATTAAACGAAACTTAAAAGAGAAAATCTTCGGAGACTTGAACTTAGAATTTATATCACAATAGTTTCATCATATACATATTTAAATTAGTATGATTTTAGATATTATCATTAATATGTATATACTTATATTATTCAAAAGACTCATGCTCGATTTGTTAAGGTGGTACTTAATTTGATGCTAAAGAAAACTCTTCTTTTCTAAAGTTTAGACCACCGAGGGATGCATTATGAATTCAATTTGGCTAGAAGGAAATGCAAAACTCCATAGGAATTGCTTCAAGAGTGAAGAATATTGGCATAATGATTGATTCTTTGAAATCAAAGATAAAGCTGTTTAGTGAAAAAAAACACAGAAAAAGAGTCTGATCAC
>Ga0307518_10000538_pt1 | contig 28705 bp, 27 predicted proteins | sample 25_EM_MG_FD_203889 | JGI IMG/M metagenome (GOLD analysis project Ga0307518, IMG submission 203889) | Populus trichocarpa ectomycorrhiza microbial communities from riparian zone in the Pacific Northwest, United States - 25_EM | ecosystem: Host-associated > Plants > Roots > Unclassified | place... | reverse complement strand
CAGCAGCACGAGGCCGAGGCCGTCCGCCGTGCCGTCGTCGAAGAACGCACGACGATCGCCCGCGACCTGCACGACGTGATCTCCCACCACGTCAGCGCGATCGGCGTGCACGCCGGCGCCGCGCGGCTCGGGCTACCGGAGGGCGAACCCGCAGTACGCCGTTCGCTCTCGGCCGTCGAATCGTCGAGCCGGGCCGCGATGGCCGATCTGCGACGCCTGCTGGATCTGTTGCACGGCAAGGAGAACGGCGACGTCCAGCGGCAGCCGGGGCTGGACAACCTCGACGAGCTGCTCGACAACCTCCGCACCGCCGGGCTGCCCGCGCGGCTGACCAGCCACGGCGGGCCGCGCGAACTCCCGGGTTCGGTGGACATCGCGCTGTACCGCATCGTGCAGGAGGCGCTGACGAACGCGCTCCGGCACGGCGCCGGCGGGATCGTCGAGATCGACCTCGCCTACCGGCAGACGGAGGTGCTTCTCACGATCACGAACGAGATCGGCCGCCCGAACGTGTCCGCCGAGTCGACGAAACGCGGTCTCGCCGGGATCAGGCAGCGGGTCGCGTTGTTCGGTGGCCAGGCCGAATGCGGGCCGCTCGACGACGGGCGGCACTGGCGGGTTCGAGTCGGTTTTCCTTTGGAGGCACAGTGATCCGGGTTCTGCTGGCCGACGACCACGCGATGTTCCGGTCCGGGATGCGCGCGGTACTCGACACCCAGGCCGACTTCGAATGCGTCGGCGAGGCGGCGGACGGACGCGAGGCCGTCGCGCAGGCGGCGTCGCTGCGCCCGGACGTCGCCGTGCTCGACGTCCGGATGCCCAAATTGGACGGTCTCGCCGCGACCGAGGCGATCATGTCCGCGCCCGGCAACGACACCCGCGTCCTCGTGCTGACGACCTACGACTCGGACGAGTACGTGTACCGCGCGCTGCGGGCCGGTGCGAGCGGGTTCCTGCTGAAGAGCCTCGCGCCCGAAGAACTCGTCTCGGCCATGCGGGTGGCCGCGCGCGGCGACGCGCTGATCGACCCGTCGGTGACCCGGCGGCTGGTGTCGACCTTCGCCACCAGCATCGAACCCGCGGCCGCCGAACCCGCGGAGCTCGAACGGCTCACCTCACGCGAACGCGAAGTCCTCCTGCTCGTCGCCGACGCCTCCAGCAACGCGGAGATCGCCGTGCGCCTGCACGTGGGCGAGGAGACGGTGAAGACCCACGTCTCCCGGATCCTGGCGAAGCTCGGGCTGCGGGACAGGGTGCACGCCGTCGTCTACGCCTACCGCAACGGTCTCGTCGGCGGCCGGTGATCGGTTCGGCTTGCTGATCCGTACGGCGGGTACGGCGTGTTGCGAAAGCCACTTTCGCAACCTTCAGCGTTGCGAAAGTGGCTTTCGCAACGTCATCGCTCCCAATCACGTGAGATCGGCGGCGCCAGGCGGTCGGCCCGCTGGGGGCGTTCGTAGTCCGCCGAGCATCGGGCCGGAGCACCACTTGATCGGTTCGCCGGACGGTCCCACCGGTGCCAGAATTCCGGCAAGGCACGTCGACGCGGGGAGCTGTGGATGAAACGCTGGGTCACGCTCACGATCGGGCTGGTCTTCCTGCTGGTCGGCGGCGTCTGGGTGCTGCAGGGCGCCGGGGTGCTGACCGGCAGCTTCATGACCGGGCAGAAGCTGTGGTTCCTGATCGGGCTCGTCGCGTTCCTGGTCGGGGTGGTGCTGGTGGCGGCCACCGCCCGCCGCACACGGCAGACCTCCAGTGACGACCGGGCCGAGTAGCCGCAGCTTTCGCGCCTACCGCCGAACACGCGTGATCAGAGGCGCGACACGCGTGATTGAAGGCGCGACACGCGTGATTGGAGACGTAACTCGCGGCCTCAAGCGATCTTGAAGATCGGGTAACCGGGCGCGATCTCCAGCAGCTTTTCGTCCGACGCCTTCGCGTCGACACCGTCGAAGAACACACCGACCTCGAACTTCCAGCGCTTGAGGTACGCGCGCAGGATCTCGGGCTTCTCGTGGTCGGCGAGTTCGGTGTAGGTGAACGTCTCGGTGCGGCGTCCGACGCTGAGCTGCCCCTCACCGGCGGCGCGCAGGTTCCGCACCCATTGCGTGACACCGCGCGGAGCGACCAGGTAGCGCTCGCCGCCCAGCTTCAGCAGGTTCACCGGGACCGAGCGCAGTTCGCCGCTCTTGCGACCGCGGACCGAGAGCACCCGGCTGCCCAGGACGCTGACACCGAGCTTCGTCAGCTTGAGCACGAACTCGTTGAACGCGTTGGTCGCCTTGGCCGGCTTGACGTAGCGGATCGCGGCGGCCGCCGGGACGGCTCCGGTGGCAGCGGTAGAGGTGGCGGCGGTGTTGGCGGCCGCAGCGCGAGCGGTGGCGGTGGCCGGAGCGCTCGCAGAAGTGGCGGTCGCAATACCGGTGGTGGTCATCTCGTCTCCTCGAATCGAAGTCTGCGAGAGCAGTGCTCTCTGTTAAGAGCAGTGAACACCAGAGCAGTGCATTACGTCAAGAGCAGTGCTCTCTTTTAGGTGCGATGCTCTACAGTGAGAGCATGGCCGCCACTCAGACCGCGCGCGAACGAGCCCGCGCCGAGCTCACCCGTGAGATCAAGGACGAAGCCCGCCGCCAGCTCGCCGAGGTCGGCGCGCTCGGCCTCTCACTCCGCGCGGTCGCGCGAGAGCTGGGCATGGTCTCGTCCGCGCTCTACCGGTACTTCTCCAGCCGCGAGGAGCTGCTGACCGCCCTGATCGTCGACGCCTACAACGCCGTCGGGGAAGCCGCGGAGGCCGCCGACGACCCGAAGAAGGCCCCACTGGAACGGTGGGACTCGATCTGGCACGCCGTGCGCGCCTGGGCGAAGGCGCATCCGCACGAGTACGCGCTGATCTACGGTTCGCCGATCCCCGGCTACCAGGCCCCGCAGGACACCGTCGCCCCCGCAGGCCGGGTGGCCTTCGCACTGGTCGCGGTCCTGCGCGACGCGAATCTCCGGGTCGAGACCGAGGTCGGCGAGATGCCGGTCGAGCTGCTGCACCAGCTCGACGCGCTCACCGAGATCCTCAAGGTCAACCTGGGCCCCGAGACCGCCTCCCGGCTGATCATGGCCTGGACCCAGCTGTTCGGGATGATCAACTTCGAGCTGTTCGGCCAGTACGTCGGCTCCGTCGACCCGTCGGACGCCTTCTTCGCGCACGGGGTCCGTCAGATGGCCGAGTTCACCGGGATCAAGATGACCGGCTGAGCGCGGTCCACGAGCGCATCAGCAACTGGACGGCGTCCACCACGTCCTCGTCGCCGGTGCCTTCCGGGCTGAGGAAGCGCTGCAACAGAAGGCCGTCCTCGAGCGCGTGCAGGATCAACGCGAGGAACGCCGGATCGGCGGGCGGTTCCGCGCCCCGCGCGGCGAGCTCGGTCCGGATCGAAGTCTCCAGCAGTGCCCTTGTCGACTTCTCGCCTTCGCCGACGAGCGGGCGGGCGTCGGGATTCCGCAGCGCGTAAAGCGCCAGCTCGGTGCGCAGCGTCAGCCAGCCGGCGAGATGTTCGGCGCGCTCGACGTTCCAGGCGCGCAGCCGGTCCATCATCTCGGCGAAGGAGCCGACGCCTTCACGCAGCGCGGCGACCTCCTCGGCCTCGCGCTGGGTGCGTCGGCGCAGCAGCTCGACGACCAGCTCGTGCTTGCCGTCGAAGTTGCCGTAGAAGGCGCCGCGCGTGAAGCCCGCCCGCTCGGCGATCTGCTCGACGGACGTGCCGTTGACCCCGCGTTCGGAGAACAGCTCGGCGGCCGCCGCGAGCAGACGCTGCCTGGTCTGTTCGCGGCTTTCCTCCCGCGTCAAGCGTTTCGCCGTCACACGGCGATCTTAGAGTTCGGGCTCGGGCTTCCGGCCGGACAGCCAGACCCCGCCCGCGAGGACGGCGGCGGCGACCACGACGGCCAGGGCGGTGAGCGACCACAACGCCTGGCTCGCCAGGAACGCGGCGACCGCGCCGAAGAGAACGGCGACGAGGAGCAACGGCGTGGTCCGGACGGCTGCGGCGGCGGGGACGGTGGCCATGGGAGCTTTCCCTTCGGGGGTGATGCGCGGAACACTCGGTTTTCGCGGAGGAGACCTCGACGGCTCGGTGGCCTTACGTCGAGCCGGGCGCGGATCACCCGTCCGGGCGAGATTGCGGCGTGGCGGCTAGCGTCACGACAGGACGACATCGAGGGAAAGGCGGCTCGCGGTGGAGAAGTGGGCGGAGCAGGTCGGCAGGATCCGGGTGATCGGAACCGGGGTGATGGGCCGGGGCATCGTCCAGCTCGCCGTGACGGCGGGGCTCGAGGTCGAGCTCGCCGACGCCAGGCCCGAGGCGGTCGGCGAGGCCATCGACCACGTCGGCGCGATGCTGGGCAAGCTCGCCTCGAAGGGCAAGATCACCGAGGAGGCCGCCGCGTCCGCGAAGGGCAGGCTGATCGCCGCCGAGGGTCCGCTGGCCCCCGCCGACGGCGTCGACCTCGTCGTCGAAGCGGTCCGCGAGGATCTGGAGATCAAACGCGCGCTGTTCGCCGAGCTGGAACGCGTCTGCGGCCCTGACACCGTGTTCGCCACCAACACCAGCTCGCTTTCGGTCACCGAGATCGGTGCCGCGCTGACCGATCCCGGCCGGTTGCTCGGCCTCCACTTCTTCAACCCGGTCCCGCTGATGCGACTGGTCGAGGTCGTGCCCGGCGCGCGGACCGCCGCGTGGCTGCCGCCCGCCGTGACCGAACTCGTCCGCGGCTGGGGACACGAACCCGTCCTCGCCCGCGACGCGCCGGGTTTCCTGGTCAACCACGCCGGCCGCGGGCTCGGCACCGAGGCGCTGCAGATCCTCGCCGAGGGGATCGCGAGCCCGGCCGAAGTGGACCGCGTCGCCCGTGACGTGCTCGGCCTGAAACTCGGCCCGTTCGAACTGCTCGACCTCACCGGTCTCGACGTCTCGCACGCCGTGCTCGAAAGCATCTGGAGCGGCTTCCACGGCGAACCGCGGCTGCGGCCGTCGTGGCTGACGCGTCCCCGCGTCGCGGCCGGGCTCTTCGGCCGCAAGAACAGCGAAGGCTTCTACAGCTATGTCGACGGGCAGCAACAGGTCGATCCGGAGCCGGCCGCGCCGGAAGCCCCGAACACCCCGGTGTGGGTCGACGACGAACGCCTCGGCACGCTGCTCTCGGCGGCGGGCATCCAGGTCGTGCACTCCGCCTACCCGGACACGGTCCTGATCGTCAGCCCCATCGGTTCGTCCACTGTGGACACCGCACTCGCGGCGGGCCTCCCGGCGGAACGCGTCGTCGGCGTCGATCCCCTCGGCGGCTACGGGAAACGCCTGACGCTTTCGGTCCACCCGGCGCTCGACCCGGCCGCCGGCCGCACCGCCTGGGGTGCGCTCGCCGCGACCGGCCTGCCGGTGACCGTGGTCCGCGACGGCCCCGCGCCGATCGCGCAGCGGCTGCTGGCGTCGATCGTCAACACCGCCTGTTTCATCGCCGGGCAACGGCTCGCGACGCCGGAGGACATCGACACCGCCGTCCGGCTCGGCCTCGGCTACCCCCGCGGCCCGTTGACCTGGGGTGACGAGGCGGGCGCGGAGCTTGTGCTGCGGGTGTTGCGCGGTCTCGTCGCGAGCACCGGCGACCAGCGCTACCGGCCGAGCGCCTGGCTCACCGAACGCGTCGCGCTCGGCCTGCCGCTGACGTCGACGGGCACCTCGCCGGCGGACCTCCTGCGCTGAAGTACATGAAGGCCCCCTTCCTTGCGTCTGGCGCAAGGAAGGGGGCCTTCATGTACTTGATCAATTACCAGGGGCGGTCGGTCACGCTTCCGTTGGAGGCGTTCCAGAACACGTAGCCGCCCTGGAAGTTGTTCTGCCGTCCGCCGGTGACGACCATCTCGTCGGTGGTCGGGTAGCGCAGGTACGAACGCTCCCAGCCGAGCGCGGCCCAGCGTTTGCGGATCTCGCCCCATACGCCGTGCGCGTCGGTCGCCATCGACCAGTAGATGGAACCGGCCTTGGTGAAGTGGGTGTACCGGCCGGCACCGTCCGGAGTGGCCGCCTCGTCCGTGGTCGGATAACCCATGGGACCGGATTCCCAGCCGAGCGCCGCCCACCGGACCCGGATCCGGCCGTAGATCGCCCTCGCGTCCGTCTGCACCGTGTAGTAGATCGACGCGGCGTTGCTGAAGTGGTTGTAGCGGCCGAGCCCGTCCGGGGTGCCCGCCTCATCGGTGCTCGGGTAGCCCAGCGGTCCCCGCTCCCAGTCGAGCGAAGCCCACTTCTGCCGGATCCTGCCGTAGATCGGGTGCGCCCCGGTGTTCACGGTGTAGTAGATCGACGTCTGCAGGACGCCGGGCCAGACCGGGAAGTGGTTGTACCGGCCGACACCGTCCGGAGTGGACTGTTCGTCGGTCGCGGGCGGCCCGAACTTCACGTGTCCGCCGGCGGCGAGGTACTTCTTGAGGATCTCGCCCTCGATCTGCTTCACGCCCGTGTCCTTCGACCAGTACAGCCGCCCGCGCTCGTAGGTGCGGAAGCGGACCGTGCCGTCGACGGCCTCGGGCGCGGTCGGCGCGCCGAGTCGTTGCGCCAGCGCGGGTTCGTCGCGGTAGCGCTTGTCGATCGGGGTGATGTAGTTCGCCGTGATCGTCTGATCCGTGGTGCCCATGGTGATTTCGGTCAGCCGCCCGGTCGCGCCGTTCGACCAGCCGGTGAAGGTCGACGCGCCGTCCGAAGCGACCTCGGCCGCCTGAATCTCCACCTTCGCGCCTTCGACCACCATGGCCGACGAGGCCCCGCCTTCCGGCGTGATGCCCAGCGCCGCGGCGACGTTGCTGGTCAGCGTGAGCCGGTGCTCGCGAGGCTTCGCGATGTAGGTCTTCGAGACCTTGACGCCGGCGCTGTCGGTCGCCGTCGCGGTGAACTCCAGGTTGGAGTCCGTGTGATCGGTGAACGGCATGGTGAACTCGGGTCCGGTGCCGCTGTGGTCCGGATGCGCGTGGCAGACCGCGTTCTCGGGGCAGTGCCGGACCAGGGTGGTCCAGGTGACCGGGAGTGCGCCGTCCTCGGTGTCGGTCACGGTCGCGCCGACCTTGACCTCCTCGCCGACGGCGAACAGGCGCTCACCGGGGTCGGTCATGGTCAGCTTCGGCGAGTGGTTCCCGGGCGCCACGGCGATGTCCGTGCTCCCGACCGCCTGCAGGCCGTCCTTCACCGTCAGTTTGGCGGTGAACTTCTCGGTGCCCGCCGGGTAGGCGTGGCTGACCTTCGCGCCGGTGCCGGTGGTGCCGTCGCCGAAGTCCCACTCGTAGGTCAGCTGGTCGCCGTCGAAGTCGTACGAACCGCTGCCGTCGAAGGTGACCGTGCGGGTTTCGGGGTTCGTTTCGGAGGTGGCGACCGCAACGGGCGCCTTGTTCCCGGTGGTGTAGCTGAGCCGTCGCAGCAGACCGCTGTAGATGTCGGCGTAGACGATGTCGCCGTTGGCCGCGGCCAGGAACTTGACCGGACCGCCGATGCCGGTGAACTTCGGCGGCGTCTCCTGCGGGCGGACGACGCGGCCCTGCGTGTCGTACTTGGCCGTCCAGAGCTTCTGCGTGGCGTAGTCGCCGAAGAAGTACGCGCCCCGGTATTCCTCCGGGTACGACTCTCCATTGTAGACAATGCCGGCGGTGACGCTGTTGCCGTTGTCGACGCCCTGCCCGTGGCGGATCGCCAGCATCGGCGGGGTGTTCACGGCCGAAGCGCACTGCGGCATCGCGGAGAAACCGTCCGCGGGCTGGTTGCCCTCGAAGCAGGGCCAGCCGAGATTCGCGCCCTTCTGGACGAAGTTGATCTCTTCCCAGGTGCCCCAGCCGACGTCGCCGACCACCGGGAGACCGGTGCTGGCGTCGAGGCTGAACCGGAACGGGCTGCGGAAGCCGCTCGCGAACACCTTGGAGCGCAAGGAGTTCGGGTTCGCCGCGGAGTAGTACGGGTTGTCGGGAACGCCCGCACCGTCCGCGGTGATGTGGAAGATCTTGCCGAAGATCTTGTCGAGGTCGTACACGTTGAGCGCGAACGGGTCGGCCGCGCCCTGGAACCGGGAGCTGTCGCCGGTCGAGACCCACACCGTGCCGTCGGGGGCGGCCACGACGCCGGTGATGCCGTGGATGTCGGTGTTGGCGGCGCCCTCGATGAGCACCTTCTCACCGGTCAGCCCGGTCGGCTGGGCGGTGCCGGTGACCGTCCAGCGCGAGGCGCGCAGGGCGATCCCGCCGCCGGCGACGTCGACCGCGCGGGCCGTGTAGATCGTGCGGGAGGTGGCGTAGTCGGGCGCGATCGCGATTCCGACCAGGCCCAGGTCACCACTGGTGCGCACGGACAGGGTGGCGATGCTCTGGGTCTGCCCGGTGGTGGACACCCAGGCGACGTTGCCCTGCTTCCCGGTGGTCAGCATCGAGCCGTCGGGCAGGTAGGCGAAGTCGGTCAGGTCGTATGGAGCCTGCCCGCTCTGCTGGTCACGCAGGACGAAGCCGGGCGGCAGCACCGGCGCCGCGGACGCCGATGTGGACGTCAACGGCACCAGCAAGGTCACTATCAGCAACGTCACGAGGGCGTGACAGAGCGCGCGGAATCTCGAAGGCATGCAGGGCCCCTTTCCCCAGTCGAACGTCTCATCGAAGGGGCCTACGTGGACATTTCACACTTTCGAGTGCCTTTATCGAACTGTGATCACCACCGCCGGTCGATCACCTGCCCCGTGCTCCGGTTCCAGGTGACGTAGCCGCTCTGGAAGCTGCTCTGCCGTCCGATGGCGATGCCGAACTCGTCCGTCGTGGGGTAGCGCAGGTACGACCGCTCCCAGCCGAGCGCGGCCCACCGCTGCCGGATCGCGCCGTAGATCGCGTGCGCGTCGGTCGCCATCGTCCAGTAGATCGAGCCCGCCTTGGTGAAGTGGTTGTACCGGCCGGCGCCGTCCGGCGTGGCGGACTCGTCCGTCGTGGGGTAGCCGAGCGGACCGGTTTCCCAGCCGAGCGCCTCCCACCGGACCCGGATGCGGCCCCAGATCGCGTGCGCGTCGGTCTGCACCGTGTAGTAGATCGACGCCTTCTTGCTGAAGTGGTTGTACCGGCCGATCCCGTCGGGGGTCGGGAGTTCGTCGGTCGTGGGGTAGCCGAGCGGGCCGGCCTCCCACCCCAGCGCCGCCCATTTGACCCGGATCCGCCCGTACACCGGATGCGCGCCGGTCGACGGCGTCCAGTAGATCGAGGACTGCATCGTGCCGGGCCGGTTCGGGAAGTGGTTGAAGCGGCCGACGCCGTCCGACGTGGCGGTCTCATCGGTCGCGGGCGGCCCGAACTTCCGGTGCCCGCCCAGCGCGAGATACTTCTTGAGGATCTCGCCCTCGATCTGCTTCACGCCGGTCTCGGCGCTCCAGTAGAGCCTGCCGTTCACGTACGGCCGGTAGCGCACGGTCCCGTCGGCGACCTCGGGCCCGACCGGCGCGCCGAGTCGTTGCCGCAGCGCGGGTTCCGCCTGGTAGCGCTTGTCGATCGGAGTGAGGTAGTTCGCGACCAGGGTCAGGTCGTTCGCCGGGACGGTGACGGTCACCGTGCGCGAAGCCCGCCCGTCGGACCAGTTCGAGAACGTCGAGACGCCGTCCGCGGCGATCTCCTCCGCCACGACCTCGAACGTCGCGCCTTCGGTCACCATCGCGGTGCTGACCCCGCCCTCGGCCGGGATGCTCAACGCCGCGGCCACATTGCCGGTCAGGGTCAGCCGGTGCTCACGCGGCATGGCGACGTACGTCTTGCTCGCCGTCACCCCGGCACTGTCGGTCACCGACGCGGTGATCTCGACGCGGGAGTCCTGGTGGTCGGTGAAGGGCACGGTGAACGCCGGTCCGCTGCCCGGCGAACCGGGATGCGCGTGACAGGTCGCCTCCTCCGGGCAGTGCCGGATCAGCGTGGTCCACGAGATCGGCAGCACACCGTCCTCGGCGTCGGTGGCCGTCATCCCGACGGTGACCGGTTCCCCGACCGCGAACGTCCGCGAGCCGGGATCCGCCATCATCGGCTCCGGCGAACGGTTTCCCGGTACCACGACGACGTCCGTGCCGCCGGAAGCGCCGAGACGGTCCGTGACGGTGAGCCGCGCTGTCGCTCGGGTGACCTCGGTGCCGTAGGCGTGGGTCACGCGGACGCCGGTCTGGCTCGTGCCGTCGCCGAAATCCCAGTGGTAGGTCAGCGGATCGCCGTCGAAGTCGTAGGAACCGGCGCCGTCGAAGGTCACCGTCCTCGTCGACGGCTCGGTGTTCGACGTCGCCACCGCGACCGGTTCCGCGTTCGTCCCCGGATAACTGAGCCGCCGCAGGTTGCCGGTGTGGATGTCGGCGTACACGATGTCGCCGTTGGCCGCGGCCGCGAACTTGACCGGACCGCCGACGCCGGTGAATTCCGGCGGCCGCTCCGGTGCCCGCACGAGCCTGCCTTGGCTGTCGTACGTCATCGTCCAGATCTTCTGCGTGACATAGTCACCGAAGAAGAAGGCGCCCCGGTATTCGTCCGGATAGGACGATCCACTGTAGACGATCCCGGCGGTGACGCTGTTGCCTTCGTCGACGCCGGAACCGTGGTGGTACGCGGTGATCGGCGGCGTGTTGACCACCCCGGCGCAGCCCGCCAGCCCGGAATACCCCGGCGTGGGGGCGTTTCCTTCCCAGCAGGGCCAGGCGTGGTTCGCCCCCGGCCGCACGACGTCCACCTCTTCCCACGTGTTCCAGCCGACGTCGCCCACGACCGGCAGGCCGAGCCGCGGGTCGAGGGAGAACCGGAACGGGCTGCGGTAGCCGCTGGAGAAGACCTTGGAGCGATTGGCATCCGGGGCCGCGGCGGAGTAGTACGGATTGCCGGGCACGCCGGCTCCGTCCGCGGTGACGTGCAGGATCTTGCCGTAGAGCTGATCGAGGTCGAGCGAACGCAACGCGCCCGGATCCATCCTGGTGAAGTCGGCGGCGTCGCCGATGGAGATCCACAACGTGCCGTCGGGCGCCGTGACGAGCCCTGTGACTCCGTGGACGTCGTAGAACCCGGGGAGGTCGACGAGCACCCGTTCGTTCGCGAGACCGGTGGGGACGTCCGTACCGGTCACCGTCCAGCGCCCCACCCGCATGGTGAACGCGCCGCCGCCCGTGTCGAACGACCACGCGAGGTAGATCCGGTGTGACGTGGCGTAATCCGGCGCGATGGCGAGTCCGACGAGCCCGAGGTCACCGGCGTCGTGGACGGGCAGATTCGCGATCGTCCTGGCCGGACCGGTGACCGGGACCCAGGCGACCTTGCCGCTCTTGCCGATGCTGAGCACGGAACCGTCCGGCAGATAAGCGAAATCGGTCAGGTCGAACGCGGCCTGACCGCTCGGCTGGTCACGCAGGACGAAGCCGGACGGCAGAGTGGGCGCTCCGGTCGCTTCCGGAGCGCCCACCCATCCCGGGAGAAGCAGGATCGAAACGGACAGTGCGATGAGTAACCTGCGCTTGATCATCGGCACTTCCCCATTTCCGGCGTGTCCTGGGCAGGTCGCCGGGAACAGGGAAGTCATTGCCGCCGGGAGCTTTCATTTATCTCAAAGCAACCGAACCGCAATGATCCGCAGGAGAACGATGGCGCAAGGCGATTCGGGTCAGGACCGACGGCTTCTCCGGCATCTACTGGATTTGGGTGCGGCTTGATCGCGGGCCAGGTCGCCACACTCGCCCCAGATACACCAGCAGCCACAACGGTCACAAGCGCCGCGCGTGAAGGACCCCATCCCTCGGCTCAGCCGAGGAAACTCGGCCTTCACACCTTCCCCAGTACATGAAGGCCCCCTTCCTTGCGCCTGGCGCAAGGAAGGGGGCCTTCATGTACTGGGGCGTGACGTGACGACCAGCGGTACCGAAGCGGATCAGGCCACGACCTGCACCACATCGCCGTTCTGCAGGGTCGTGAAGTACTTCTGCGAAGCCGCCGCCGACAAGTGGATGCAGCCGTGCGAGTACACCGAGAGGCTGCCGGTGTGGAACGCGATACCCGGCAGGAAGAACACCGAGTTCGGCATCGGCGCGTCGAAGGCCTTCGAGTGGTAGTTCTTGACCTTGGCCGAAACGTGGAACACCCCGGTCGGCGTGGCGTGCCCCTTCTTGCCGGGCAGCTGCTTGACCGGACCGTAGATGACCTTGCCGTCCTGCAGCAGCCACGTCTTCAGCGCGGAAAGGTCAACGCAGGCGCTCACGCCGGGCGAGGCCAGCGCGGCCTTGCAGGGCACGTCGGCCGCGTTCGCCGCGGGCTTGGGCGCCGGTTTCGGGGTGGGCTTCGGCTTGGGCTTCGAAGACGTCGGCTTCGGCGTGGAACTGCTGCTGCTCGGCGTCGGCGTCTGGGACGACGTGGCCGGGGTCGAAGACGGCGCCGACGTGGTCGTGGGCCCGCCCGCCGGGTCGCCCTGCGCGACGGCTCCGCCACCGGGCGCGCTGCCGCCGGCGTTTCCCGAACACGCGGTCAGCACCAGCGCGGTGGCCAGTGCGGTCACCCCCACCAGGAACTTCTTCACGACCCTTACCCCCGTTTGTCCGTAGTCCGTCTGACATGGGTAAAGACGGAGCTCACCCATCCGGGGTTGTTGATCGGCAGGTCACGATCGCGTCTCAGGGGGCTGAAGGGGCCCTTCAGCCCTCACGGCACGCGGCCGACGACCCTCGCGTACATGCGGCCCGGGTTGGCGCCCTCGTCCAGATATCCGGGCAGCGGCGGCAGGTCCCGCGCGAACACGGCCAGCCGCCCGAACAGTTCGTCCGCGTCGCGAGGCCGCCGTTCCGGGTCCTTCTCCAGCAGATCCGCGAGCAGGTCGTTCAGTCCACTCGGGACACCGTCCACTTCGGCCGGGCTCTCCTTGACCTGCTTCTCGAACACCGCGTACGCCGTCGGCCCGGTGAACAGCTGCTTGCCGGTCAGCATTTCGTGCAGGACACAGCCCAGCGCGTACAGATCGCTGCGCGGACCGGCGATCCCGCGTTGGATCTGCTCGGGCGCCATGTACGCGGGGGTGCCGAGGATCTGCCCGGCGCGGGTGAACTGGGCGACGTCGGTCTCGCGCAGCATCGCGAGCCCGAAGTCGAGCACCTTCACGCTGCCGTCGGGGCACAGCATCAGGTTGGTGGGCTTGAGATCGCGGTGACAGATGGACAGCCCGTGCGCGGCGGACAGCACGGCGCAGGCCTGCGCGGCGATCGCGGCCGCCCACGGCACCGGCAGCGGCCCGTGTTCGGCGGCGAGGTCGGCGACGGTCACGCCCTCGATGAACTGCATGACCTGGTACAACCGCTCGTCGTAGGTGCCGAAGTCGTACAACGTCGGCGCGCCCGCGTGTTCCAGGGTGGCGAGGATCCGCGCCTCGCGGATGAAGCGCTGTTCGAGTTCGGCGTCCGGGCCGCCGGGGAGCCCGAGGAACTTCACCGCCACGCGGCGGCCGAGATGCCGGTCGTGGCCCGCGTACACCGCGCCCATCCCACCCCGGCCGAGCGGGAGCTCGTCGAGTTCGTAGCGATCGGCGATCAGCACCTAGTTCTCCGGCTTGAGCTGTCCTTCGGTAAGCCCGGCCAAGCCTAGCCTCACCAGCTCCAGGCCCGATTCCGCCGCCTCGCGCAAGGCGTCCTCGAAGGCGGCGAGCCGGGCGAACGCCTCCCCGTGCGCGCGTTGCGTCTCGATCGGCAGCCGCGGGATCCGGGTGCGTTTGAGGTCGATCCTGGTCGACGACGTCGGCGCGAGCTGCCCGGCCGCCCGCAGGCAGCCGGCGAGGAACGCGGCGTCCAGCCGTTCGGGATCGGTACGGTACTTCGACATCGTCGGCTCCGCCGCGAACGTCTCTCCATTGTGGACATACGCGGGCACGGCGGGCGACGCGACGACATCGCCTTCCTCCACCGAATCCGGCACGGTGAGCACGCCGGACTTCAGCAGCTCCCCGATCGTGACGTACGAGGGCTTCTCGTCGGACACGACCAGCGACGGCGGTTCCGCCCGAAGACCCTCGAAACGCTTGAGGACCTCAAGGAAAGCCTCGCCCGCGTGTTCACCGCGCGCCTGATAGCGAGCCGGGGAAAGGTCGATCTCCTCGTCGAGCAGTTCGATGATCCGGACCGTGCCCGGCACGTCGGCGCCGCGCAGGTATTCCTCCACAGTGGACGGATCGGTCGCCAGGAGAAGCCGGGACGGCGGCCGTTCCCCGGCTTCCGGCCGCCGCAGCAGCCAGAGATCGGCGCCGCCGATCGTGACCACGGCACGCAAAGCCCCGGCACGCAACAGATTCCCGCGAATCCGCCGCCCCGTGCGACGACCGGCCGCGGCGGGCGGCATGCGGATCGCGACGAGCCCGCCGGGTTTCACATGCGCGAGACAGTGCTGCACCCACGCCAGTTCCGGTTCGCCGCGCGGCGGCTGGCCGTACACCCAGCGCGGGTCGCCGATGAGTTCGTCGTAACCCCATTCCCGTTCGTTGAACGGCGGATCGCAGACGACGGCGTCCGCGAGAACCCCTTCGTAGGAGTCCATCGACAGGGCGTCCGCGCCGTACATCTCCAGGTCCGCCCCCGCGAGCAGGAGCCGATGCGCGGCGATGCACGAAGTCGCCGGATCGTCGACCTGGCCGAGCAGCCGGGTTCCGCCGGACGCCAGCAGCAGCGTCCCGAGCCCGCACGCGGGGTCGAGCACGACGCCAGGATCGGGGCCGATGAGCCGGGACATCAACGCCGCCACCGGTTCCGGTGTGACGGACAGCTGGCGCGAGTGCGCCTCGACGTAGCGTTCGCACAGGAATTCGTAAGCCTCGCGCGCTCCTCGCTCTTCGGCGAAGCGGTCCAGCAGGCCGAGCAGCTCGGCGTCGTCGTAGCGGGGCGAGAAGGTCCACACGCCTCGCCGCGACAGATACGACCCCACCCTGCCGACCCGGTCGCCGAGCGCCAGATCGTCGCCGAGGTTCCGCAGCCGCTGCCATACCCGGTCCCCGAGCGAGATCTCGACCGGCTTCCCCCGCTCACGCAGCCAGTTTTCGACGACGGACAGGGAAAAGAGGGGGCTCGACGCCGTCCCGCCGACGGGCGGCGGAAAATCGCCGTAACGTCGACGCCAGTTGCTGACGGCGGCGCGGCCGACGCCGGCGATGCGCGCGATGTCCGCCGCGGTGACGGTGGCTTGCTCCTCCATCGCCGCATCGTAACCGACAGCTGACCATTCCAACCCTTTGTTTGTGAACTCAGTACACAGCTGCTTTACTGGGACCCATGAGGTACACCCTTCGGTACGCCGCCGGCTCGGACGTCGGACGGCGCCGCCAGGTCAACCAGGACTCGGTCTACGCCAGCGCCAGGATGCTGGCCGTCGCCGACGGCATCGGCGGGCAGCCGCACGGCGAAGTGGCCAGCGCCGAAGCGGTCGGCGTCCTGTCCCGGCTCGACGCCGACCTCCGCGGCTTCGACCTCGCGGACGTCGACCTGGCCGAGGTGCTCACCGGCGGCCTTCGCGCCATCGACGACCGGCTCGCCGCGACGGCCGAGCAGGAGCCAGAGACGCGAGGCATGGGCACCACCCTGACCATGCTGCTGTTCGACGGTGCGCATTTCACGGCCGCCCACATCGGCGACTCGAAGGGCTACCTCCTGCGCGGCGGCACGCTTCAGCGCTTCACCCGCGACCACACGCTCGCACAGGCCCTCGCGGACGACGGACGCATCGACCCGTCAGAGGTCGAGGGGCACCCTCGCGGCTCACTGTTGATGAAGGCGCTCCTGAGCACCGGCAGCGGCGAAGCGGACATCTGGGCCTTCGACGCCGTCCCCGGCGACCGCCTCCTGCTGTGCTCGGACGGGTTAACGGCAACGGTTGTCGAAACCGTTATCAAGGACGTCCTCGGCGCCTTCCAAGATCCCGCCGAGACCGTCCCGAGGCTGATCGACCTGGCCAACGAAGGCGGCGGGCCGGACAACATCACCTGCGTCGTGGCCGACGTTCTCGCACCTTCGGCCGCCTGAGCCCGCGAAGCCGCAAACGCAGGTCAGACCCGCCTTCGCGGGGGCTAAACGGCATCCGGTATCGTTCCCCACGGAGGATTGGCCGAGCGGCCTAAGGCGCACGCTTGGAAAGCGTGTTGGGTTCACGCCCTCGCAGGTTCGAATCCTGTATCCTCCGCCGTCAGCAAGGCCCCGGACGTTCCGACGTCCGGGGCCTTGTTGATTACTTAGCAGGACCTTCACTTAACAGAGTCAGTTGATCACGCTAAGTTTAATAGTGGTCGTTCCAGCCCCCGACGTCCCAAGGAGTCCGCCAAAATGGCCGGAGTCGAAGAGATCCGCGCTGGTATCGCGCTCGCGAACGAGAAGGCATCCGCGAGCATCGCCGCACTTCAGCAGGCAGCGCAGTCTCTCGAAGAAGCCCAGCTTTCGCTTTCCCAGGCCACCCAGGGCAGCACCCAGCACGAGGTGAGCCAGGCGCACGGGCTTCTCGCCGAAGCCCTGCAAGGCATCACCGGCATGCAGAGCACCATCCAGGCGGGCATCTCGTCGGCCGAGTCGTACTCGACCCGTCTCTGACATGTACCTCGAGGAACTGCACCAGCTGCTGACGGCCGTCCAAACCGGCCTCGCCGACGGACGTGCCCATGCCGAGCGGGCCAGGGGCCTGCTCGAGGAGTCCAGACGCGCCATCGTGGAACCCCAGGCCCAAGCCGTGCCATGGGTGCCGCCGCAGCTGGCGCAGGCCGACGAGGGAATGGAAAACCTCCTGACGCGCCTTTCCGCCGCTGACGACCTGGTCAGCGGCTACCAATCCCGTCTCTGAGATTGGCCAGCCGGTATGGGCAGCAAAGCGAGTGAACAGCGCAATCGGGTCGCCACGGCGCTCGAACGGGTCCGGCACCAGATCGGGCTCGTCCTCGGCGCCGCCGCCGGCGCCCGCCAAGCCGCCGAGGCGGAACTGGCCAAACTGCAGCTGGAACAGCACATCGTCCGGGTGGGGATGAACAACTCCACCTCGGAGCAGTACACCGAATGGTCCCGGCATCCCGCCGCGAACGAAGTGTTCGGCCTGCTGGGCAGCGTGCGCGGCCAGTTCTACGCCGACTGGGAAGCGGGCCCGAACGCGTTGCGCGAACTCGTCGCGAACAACGCGCCGGGGCCCGCGAGCCAGCAGCCGGGCAACTGGCTCGGCCGCGTCGGCGGGAATCCCGGCATCACCGCGCCCGGGCTGTGGCGTGTGGGCTCGGCGACCGTGCCGGGCCAGGACGTCCCGCGCACCTTCGACGTCGCGGTCCCCCTGCTCGACGAGTCGCATCTGTCGATCACGTCGGCACCGAAGACCAGGGCCGCGGTCGACGGCATCGTGCAGAACCTGCTGATGCGGATCCTGAGCACGTTCGAACCCGGTGCGGTGCGCATCCATCTGTGGGACGTCGGGCAGCTGACCGCGATCCTCCCCGACCTGTACCCGCTGAGCCGCACCAGCGCGCTCACCCTGTACGACCCGGGACGGCTCGAGGACCTCCTCGACGAACTGGCCGGGCACATCCGCCGCATCCACGCGACCGGGATGCAGGCGGGGCACACGTCGCTGCGGGAGATCCGCCAGGCGAGCGGTCAGCGCGTCGAACCGTTCCGCGTCGCGGTGCTCTACGGCAACGGCGAAACCCTCGAACCGGAGCGCGCCCGCGAACTGAAGCGGGTCGCCACCGGGGCGCTCGCGGCCGGCATCTGCCTGATCCTGATCGACGTGCCGACCATGCTGTCGACGTCGGTCGAATCGCTGAGCCTGCACGACGAACGGCACGCGACGAGCAGCATGACCGGCCCCGATCTGCTGGTCGACCTCGATCCGCCGATGCCGTCCGGGCAGGTCATCCGCGCCGCCGGACGGATCGCCGAGGCGCTGATCGCGAAACAGGGCGGGCCGCGCGCGTTCGCCGATCTGCTACCGACCGAGCTGGGCAAGGAGAGCTCGGCGCGGGAGCTGCGGGCGCCGGTCGGGTTCTACGAGGGCGAGGCGGTGGAGGTCGTCATCGGCGACGCCAGCCCGCACGTGCTCATCGGCGGGCCGAGCGGTTCGGGGAAGACGAACTTCCTGTATTCGCTGCTCGGCAGCCTCGCGGCGCGGTATTCGCCGGACGAACTCGCGCTGTACCTGCTGGACTTCAAGGAAGGCGTGTCGTTCGCCGGGCTCGCGCCGGGGCGGCGGGACGCCAGCTGGCTGCCGCACGCCAAGCTCATCGGGGTCAACGTCAACACCGACCGCGAGTTCGGCCTGGCGTTGCTGCGCTACCTCGCCGACGAGCTGCGCCGCCGGTCCGCCGCGGCGAAACTGCACGAGGTCACCAACCTCGCAGACCTGCGCGAGCAGGATCCCGGCGGGCACTGGCCGCGGATCGTCGCGGTGATCGACGAATTCCAGTACCTGTTCGCCGGCCGCGACGGCGTGACGGCGACCGCGACCCAGCTGCTGGAGGACATCGCGCGGCGAGGCCGGTCCCAGGGCATCCACCTGGTGCTGGCGAGCCAGGACGTCGCCGGGATCGAGGCCTTCTGGGGCAAACCGGCGGTGTTCGAGCAGTGCACGCTGCGGATCGCCATGCCGAAGGCGCGGCGGGTGCTGTCCGAGACCAACAACGCGGCCGTGTCGGCGCCGAAGTGGCACGCGGTGATCAACCATGATTCCGGTGTGGCGCACGGAAACCAGCTCGCCCACGTGCCGGACGCGAGCAGCAAGGACGTCTTCAACAAGCTGCAGCACCGGCTTTGGGAACGGTATTCGGAGTCGTTCAAACGGCCGAGACTGTTCGACGGCGCGCATTCCCCGGTGCTGGAACAGTTCCCGGCGTTCACCGACCTGAAGCCGACGGACAAACCGCGGGCACTGCTCGGCCAGTCCATCGACGTCGACGAGGCCGCCTGCGGGGTCGAACTGCCGAAGGCGCCGGGGCGAAACATCGCCGTCCTCGGCGCGGCCACGGCCGAGGCACTGTCCATCATGGACTCAGCCGCGCGTTCGCTGGCCCGGCAGCATCCGCACGGCTCGGTGGAATTCGTGCTCTCGTGCCCCATCGAAGCGTCCGTCCCCGCGGTGGCCGAGCTGGCCGAGCGCCTGCGCGCGGAGGGACACCAGGCCACCCTGGTCGACGATTTGCCCGCCCGGGTAATCGATATCGCGGAGAATCTGTCCTCTTTGGACAAAGCTCAGGTGCTGTTGCTGTACGGCGTCGACGCGTCGATCCCCGCGCTGGAGGCCAAGGCGCCCGGACAGCTCAAGAGCGGTTTGGATCAGCTGCGGGTGCTGCTCAAGCAGGGTCCGACGCACGGCGTCCACACCGTCGGCTGGTGGCGCAGTATCGCCCGCCTGAAGGACACGCTCGGGTTCGCCGGGACCGACGACATCGGCTCCTGGGCGGCATTGGACGTCCAGGGCAACGAACTGTCGCCGTTCGCCGCCGGCCAGGTCGTGCACTGGTCACCGAGGCCTGGCCGCGCGCTGTTCTTCGACCGCACCACGCACGGCGCCCCCGAGGTGATCATCCCGTTCCAGCGTCCGGAAGGGCTTCTCGATGGATGACGGCATCACCGCGGCCATGCGGTACAAGGAGATCGTCGGCCTCGCGCGCGCTTCCGCGGAGAACCTCCGGAACTGGGAGATCGGCCGCGCGGACGAACTGGAGGCCCGGCTCGCCGAGGCGCACCAGGCCGTCGCGGACGCCGCCGAACGCGAGCAGCGCGCCGTCGACCGATGCACGCGCTGGTGGAAGATGGCGCAGCACAACGTCGAAGGCCTCTCGTGGCTGCCGGAGGACGAAGACCCGCGTCCGGTGCCGACCGCGCGGGCCGGCTACCTGGAGAAGTACCTGGAAGAGGTCAAGCCGAGCTACCAGGAACTCGTACAGGCCGTCCTTTCCCTCGGCTGGCGCGCGAAACGCTCGTGAGTGGCAAGGACGGTTCTAACCGTCCTTGCCACTCACGAGACCCAAGGACTACGCCAGCCCGAAGATTTTCTCCAGGTGGTCCGCCAGGTCCCAGAACGCGTCCTGGACCGGGTTGCCGGCGCTCGGCCGGAACCGCAGCACCTGCGGGTCGTGGTCGCTCGCCTGCTTCGCGAACTCGGCGTTCAGGTGCACGACGTCGTAGTCGAGACCGCGCGGTGCCCGAGACGCCAGGATGTGGTCCAGCACCTGCGACTGGCCCTCGAAAACGTAGCTGTACCGCTCGTTTTCGGGCAGCGACGCGATGAGGTCCTTCAGCGCGCCACCGGCGGTCAGCGTCTTCACGGCGGGCGAGAACGGATAGTCGTTCAGGTCACCGGCCACGACGATGTTCGCGTTCTTGTCCGAAGCGAGCAGCTTGTCGACGAAGCCGCGGAGCAGGGTCGCCTGCTTGGCCCGCTGCACCTCGGAACTCCGGACCGGCGGCTGGTTGCGGCCGTGCGTCGGCTGGTCGCCACCCTTGGAGTTGAAGTGGTTCGCGATGACGAACACGGTGCGGCCCTTGAAGACGAACTCGCCGACCAGCGGTTTGCGGCTGGCCTCCCACGCCTCGTTCCCGGGCTCGACCCGGCCGGGCGAGACGGTCAGGTGGGTCTTGCCGTGCTCCTTGACCACACCGACCGGAGTGGTCGCGTCGCCGCCCTCGCGGTCCACAAAGGACACACGAGCCGGGTTGAACAGGAAGCCGACGCGGATGTTGCCGCCGGGCTGGCCGCCGTCCTTGCCGTTCTCCGGGTCGATCTGACGCCATTCGTAGCGCGGGCCACCGGCGGCGACGATCGCGTCGACGAACTTCTGCAACGTCTGGTCCGCGGCGACGGTGCCGTCGTTCGTCGGCCCGTTGTTGTCCTGGATCTCTTCCAGGTTCAGGATGTCCGGCTTCGCCAGGTTGGTGGCGATCGCCTTGGCCAGCTCGCCGAACTTCTCCGCACTGTCCAAAGCGGACAGATTCTCGACGTTGTAGGTCGCCACGGAAAGCTCACCACTGCGCTGCGCGCGCGTGCTCTCGCGCTGCAAGCCGTTGTCCTTGGCCGCACCCAGCTTCGTCGCGAACAGCGTGTAGCCGCCGAAGTTGCTGTACTCGACCGGCCCGGAGGTCTCGCCGGTGAGCACGTCACCGGTGTTGACCTTCGGGAACGGCTGCTCGGCGAACGGGATCAGCGAAGCCACCTTGAGCACGCCGGTGTTGAGCCGGTCGTAGTCCAGGTACACCGCGCCACCGCGGACGCTCGGGTTCTGCTTCGGTTTGGTGGTCACGTAAAGCTCGTTGAACGACGACGTCGGGCCGACGACGCGCGCGTCGGAGACGCTGACGATCTCGCTCTCGTGCGTCTCCCAGAAGTCCAGCGAGTACTTCGCGGGCTCCAGCGGCAACGGCTCGATGCTGCCGCCCGGCGCGGGGGCGACGGAGTCCGGCACCGTGTCCGGCGTGACGACGGTCGGGGCGGGCAAAGCGTTTCCGCTCGACTGGACCGTCCACTGTGCACTCGTCAGCTCGGTGAGCGACTGGTACGGCGAGGTCGCGGGCGCGTCCGGGTAGAACTCGCGGACGGTGCCGGTGGCGGTCACCGCGTCGCCGACGGCCACGGCGGGCGTGGTCGAGCCGGTGAAGACGAACAGGCCCTCGCTGGTACGCGGGTCGGCGTCGGGCGCGGTGTCGGTGATCCAGAACCCGCGCGCCGAACCGAAGCTCCGGATAGCGGTGACGACGCCGGTGACCCCGGCGACCTTCCGGTCCTTGAGCGGCGAGATCCGTGTGGTGCCTTGGATTTCGTGGATCTTGGCGTCCACCGGCGGCGGGCCGGTCTCGCCCGGCGTCTCACCCTTGCCGTTGGTCGGCGTGGGCGCGCCGGACGTGAAGTCGGCGGCGTTGTCGTCGGTGTCCGCGAGCGTCGCGCCCCTGGCGACGGACGCGGTGTTGGACGGCGCGGGTGCCGCTGCCCCCTCGCGGATGACGGCGGTGGAGCCGAAACCCACCAGATCCTTGATCCGGCCGTCGGCCGCGCAGTCGGCGGCCGTCTTGCAGGTCAGCGCCGTGGTGCCCTGGACGAGCGCGATGGTGCCGGCGGTCGCGGACAGGGCCAGCGAGCCGGTCGCGTCCGGCGTCGGCAACGCGACCGTGCCGCCCGAGCCCTTCGCCTGCGCGATGAGGTATCGCGCGCCCGGCGCGACGCTGCCGGTCAGCGGCGTGACCTGCCAGCTGTTCCCCGACGCGGGCGCGTACTGGACGCTGAAGCCGTCGAGGCTGACGGCGGCCGCGCCGCGGTTCGCGAGTTCGACGAAGTCGTTGGTCAGCGTGGCGCCCGAATTGCCACCGCCGCCGTAGACCTCGGCGATCACGGCGTCGGCGCTGGGCGCGGCGAGCGCGGCCGGAGCGGTCATGCCGCTCACGACCAGGCCCGAGGCGACGGCCACGGTCAGGGCCCGCCTCCGGGCAGCACGTCGGGATGTGGTCACGCTGAGTCCCCTTTTCGCAAGATCGGTCGACGCATACTCCCCCGAACAAGTGAAATGAGGAAGACGTCAAGACAACGATTCGTCACCGCTAGCCCGTTCGGCCCCTGGTTTCGCCGTGGTCACGCGTGAGAAGATCGAAGTCCGCCGCCTGCTATGCACAGGAGGCGTTTTTCATGCGCAGACTGCTTTGCGCGCTCGTCGCGGCCGGTCTCGTGATCCCGGTTCCCCCGGCCGCCGCCAAGCCACCGGAGAAGGCCGCGTTCGAAGTGATGACCCCGGCGAGCACGGTCGCTTCCCGCACCGACCGGCGGCCGAACGCGGGCGGGATCTTCGACCCGGTCGCGCGCAAGACCTTCATCTCGTGGTCCGGCAAGGCCGCGGACACCTACGTCCAGGCGTACGACCACCACACCGGCGTCTGGACGGCGCCGAAGAAGATCGCCGACGGCGAGTCCGATCCGCACAACTACCCGACGATGCTGCTGGCCGGCGACGGGCATCTACTGATCTTCCGCGGCATGCACAACAAGCGGACCGTGATCAGCCGCGCGCCGCTCGCGCATTCCCTCGACGGCACCTGGACCGACGTCGAGGTCCCCGAGGGGGCCGCGGCGAGCTACCCGATGCCGGTGAAGACCGTCGACGGCGCGCTCTTCCTGTTCTACCGCGAGACCACCAACGAGCTGGATCCGGCGGCGAACTCCGACTTCCGCCCGATGAAGTACCTCGTTTCCCGCGATCACGGGAAGACGTGGAAGAACTCCGTGCGGCTGACCGGGAAGCGGTGGGCGTTCGGTTCGCTGGGCCGGGCGGACCACATGGACGAGATCTACGTCGGGCAGCTGCGGTATCTGCCGTCGTCCGGGCGGATCCACTTCGTCTACACGCTCGCGGGCGGCGGGCCGTCGCAGCACAAGCACGACGTCTACCACCGGAACGTCTATCACCTGTCGTTCGACGTCCGGACCCTGCACTTCTTCTCCGCGTCGGGCCGCGACCTCGGTACGCAGGTCGACGACGCCGAGCAGGAGCGGTATCTCAAGGTCGTCGAAACCCCGCTCGAACTCCCCGGCGGGCTCAAGTCGCCGGACTACATCCTGCAGGTCGGCACCCAGCGCGACGGCAAACCGTTCGTCACCTGGTTCCAGTTCGACGCCGCGGGTTCGCCGCGCGATTTCGCGGGCGCGTGGAACGGCCGGAACTGGGAAGTGCGCGAAGTCGCGAACGGTCTCCGATTGCGCGAGATCGAACAGCTCAATGGCGGCACTTGGCGCGTTTACGGAACGCGAGACGGACAGCCGAACATCGAAACGTTCTTGCTCGAGAACGGTCGCGTCTGGAAGCCGGAAACCTTGATCACCACGCCGAAACCCGTCCAGCGCGTCGAAATGATCACCGGTTTCCGGGATCCCGCCCGGATTCTGGCGACCGGCGCGTCCAGTGCCCGTGACGTCTCCGTGGCCGACGGTGACATTTATGTCGCGGGAGCCCCGCGGAAATAGCCCATTGGTGTTCCGCTGCCTTAAATGAACCTCAAGTCCGGGTACAACCCGGCATTTCCGGAGCTACCTTGGCGACGTGAGCGAGGACACAAATCCTCCCTCACGTCGCCGGAGGAGGTGTCCGATGAACTGGCTCATCGTCGGTACGGCACTGGTCCTGCTGCTGACCACCGCCTTGGCCGTCGACCTGCGCGACCGGAAACGCGGCGGACGCCCGGTGGCCCCTTTCGGCGGGGCACGGCTCGACGCCGTCCTGCGCGAGGCGGACCTGGGCGAACGGCTTATGGACGCTCACCGGGGAGGGTGAGCAGGGGGAACTGGGGGCGCACCGCCGGTGCACGGGACCCGTCGGGGGAGGACGGAGCCCGTACACCGGCGGTGGTTCAAAAAACTCGTGAGTGGCAAGGACGGTTCTAACCGTCCTTGCCACTCACGAGTTTTGAACCGCCGCAAGGTCACAGCCGTATCACAGGGCGGAGGGGCCGGTTTCCCCCTGACTACGGAGGTATCGATGCGACGGCGACTGCCGATGGCCCTGTTCGCGCTGGTCGCCTGGGTGCTCGCGGGCTGCTCGACGGCCACGGGCGCCGCCCCGGCGACCCCGGGCGCCAACCAGGCCGACATCACGTTCTCCCAGCAGATGGTGCCGCACCACCAGCAGTCGATCCAGGTCGCGAACCTGGCATCGGAACACTCGGCGTCCGAGTACGTGAAGGCCACCGCGGCCAAGATCGTCAAGGCGGAGTCGGCCGAAGTCCGGACGATGACCGCCTGGCTCCAGTCGTGGAACGCGGCCGTGCTCCCCGCGGCGGGCCACGCCGGGCACGCGATGCCGGGGATGATCACCGAAGGGCAGGTCGCGTCGCTGCAGAACCTGACCGGCGCCGAATTCGACAAGGTGTGGCTCCCGCTGATGGCCGAGCATCTGCGCAACGGCGTCGCGATGGCCAAGACGGTGCTCACCTCCGGCGAGCACGCCGAAACGAAAGCGCTGGCACAGGAGATCGTCGAGAACCAGACGGCGGCGATCGGCGAGATCACCGCGCAGCTTTCTTGACCCCCTGAAGGCACCGGAAGGCCCTCCGGTATTGTTCTCGGCGGTGGCGTGTCCGAGCGGCCGAAGGAGCACGACTCGAAATCGTGTGACGGTTAATACCCGTCCGTGGGTTCAAATCCCACCGCCACCGCAGCGAAGAGCCGGTCTCCACGGAGACCGGCTCTTCTGCGTTCGCGGCTACTTGTTGAACTTGTCCTTGAGGTCCTGCACGCCGCCTTCCGCGCGGTCGCGAAGGTCGTGCCCGGCCTCCTTGACCTCGCCCTCGGTCTGGTCGGCCCGGCCGGAGTTCGCGAGGTCCTGGTTGCCGGTCTTCTCGCCGAGCTTCTCCTTGGCGGCGCCGATGGCCTGCTCGGCCTTGTCCTTCGCCTTGTCGAAAACGCTCATGGCGGATGTTCCTCCTTCGACTGCGGCCACCGTCTGCGGCCGCCTGACGGGAGGGTTACCCGTGACGCGGGGTCCGACACATCCTTCACCCGGTGCGGTTACCCCGCTGCCCGTGGAAGAAGTCTTCGAGCAGGGCCGCGCATTCGGCCTCCAGGACACCGCCGACGACCTCCGCGCGGTGACTGAGCCGCCGGTCGCGGACGACGTCCCACAGCGACCCCACGGCCCCGGTCTTGGGCTCCCAGGCGCCGAAGACGACCTTCGCGACCCTGGCCATCACGAGGGCGCCGGCGCACATCGTGCACGGCTCCAGCGTCACCGCGAGCGTGCAGCCTTCGAGCCGCCAGCCGTCGCCGTAGATCTTCGACGCGGCCCGCAGCGCGAGGATCTCCGCGTGCGCCGTCGGGTCGCCGAGTTCTTCGCGGGCGTTGCGCGCGGACGCGAGCGGGGTCCCGTCCGGGGACAGGACGACGGCGCCGATCGGCACGTCTTCGCCCGCACCTCGCGCCGCCGACATCGCCGCCCGGACGGCGGCGATGTCGGCGGCGGAGGCTGCGGGGCTCAGATCTCGTCCAGGATCTTCGTGAACTCGGCGGCGAAGCCGCACCGCTGCGCGACCATCTGGAGTTGTTCGTCCGGATAGAGGTCGACCTCGCCGACGATCACCTGCAGTTCGGCCCCGGGCAGTCCGAGGTCGGACAGGATCTCCAGGTCGCCTTCCGGCCAGACCGCGTCGTCGTCCTCGTCCGGCGGGTCGACTCTCAGCACGTCGAGGACGTCGGCGGCGATGTCGTAGTCGAGCGCCGCGGCGGCGTCGGACAGCAGCAGCGACGGACCTCTCGGGCTCGGCCGGACGATCACGAAGAACTCGTCGTCGACCGCCAGCAGCCCGAACGCGGCCCCTGTCGAACGTAGTTTGCCGAGCTCCGTGATCGCAGCGTCGAGCTCGCCGAGCGCCCCCGGATCAAGGGAACTGCACCGCCACCGACCGTCCTCCCGCACCACGGCCACCGCGAACCCCGTGATCGGCTCTTGCACCGCCATGCGCACACCGTATTCCGCCCGCATTCGGAACGCACGCACGGTGCGCCCGAAGCGCCGCATGCGCCACTATCGAGACATGACCGGACCCACCGACCTGCCCACCCTCCCCGACGCGCGCTTCGCCGGTTTGCTGGACGAAGCCCGCGCTCTCCAGACGAAAACCGTAGAGCTCCGCCGGGAGATCCACCGGAATCCGGAGATCGGCCTCCACCTGCCGAAGACCAAAGCCTCGATCAAAGCCGCCCTCGACGGCCTGCCGCTGGAGATCACCGAGGGCAAATCGACCACCTCGCTGACCGCCGTCCTCCGCGGCGGGAAGCCGGGCCCGGCGATCCTGCTCCGCGGCGACATGGACGCGTTGCCGCTGCACGAGGACACCGGCCTCGACTTCACCTCCGAAGACGACGGCGCGATGCACGCCTGCGGGCACGACACCCACGTCGCCATGCTGGCGTCGGCCGCGCGGCTGCTCTGCGAGCACGCCGACGAGCTGGCCGGGTCGGTGGTGTTCATGTTCCAGCCCGGTGAAGAGGGCGAGCACGGCGCGCGCCACATGATCCACGAGGGCGTGCTCGACGCCGCGGGCGAGCGCGTCGAGAAGGCGTTCGGCCTGCACATCTTCACCTCGGCCGCGTCCGGCGTCGTGCAGACGCGGCCGGGTCCGATCATGGCGTCGGCGAACAGCTTCCACCTCACCGTCACCGGCCGGGGCGGGCACGGCTCGGCGCCGCATCAGGCGATCGACCCGGTGCCGGCGGCGGCCGCGATGGTGGGCGCGCTGCAGACGATGGTGACCCGCAAGGTCAGCGTGTTCGAGCCCGCGGTGGTGTCGGTGACCCGCATCGAGACGGGGACGACGACGAACATCATCCCGGAGACGGCGTTCCTGGAAGGCACGATCCGCACGCTGTCCGAGCGGACGCAGGCGTTCGTGCGCGAGGAGCTGCCGCGGGTGTGCGAGGCGGTCGGTGCGGCGCACGGCGTCAAGGTGAGCGCCGAGGTCCTCCCCGGCTACCCGGTCACGGTGAACGATCCGCGGATCGCGGACCGGGTGCTGGAGCTGGCGGCCGAGGTCCTCGGCGCCGACAACTCCGAGGTCATGGAGAACCCGGTGATGGGCGCGGAGGACTTCTCCTACGTCCTGCAGCGGGTGCCGGGCGCGTTCGCGTTCCTGGGGGCCTGCCCGCCCGACGCCGACCTGGCCACGGTGGAGGCGAACCACTCGAACCGGGTCGTCTTCGACGAGGACGCGATGGCCAACGGCGTGGCGATGTACGCCGCCTTCGCGCTGGACGCCCTTCGCTAGCCATTACACAACAGCGTTGATTTAATGGTTTTATGAGCGATGACACCCTGGCCGTCCTGGCCGCACAGGAGGAGCGCCTGGTCTTCCGCCGGTTCGACCACGAGACCGCGCTGGAGCTGGGCGCCCACCTGCTCGCGGCGGCACGGGACCGCGCCCTCCCGGTGACGGTCTCCGTGCGCCGCGGCGGGCAGCGGCTGTTCCACGCGGCGTTGCCGGGCACTTCGGCCGACAACGACGCGTGGATCGACCGCAAGAGCCGCGTCGTCGACCGTTACGGGCACAGCTCGTTCTTCGTCGGCGAGCAGTTCCGCGCGAAGGGCACGACGTTCGAAGCCGGCTCCCGCCTCGACCCGGATCTGTACGCCGCGCACGGTGGCGTGTTCCCGGTGATCGTCGAGGGAGTCGGCCCGGTCGGCACCGTGGGCGTCTCAGGGTTACCCCAGGCCGACGATCACGCGTTCGTCGTCGAGCAGCTGGAGATCTTCCTCGCCACAGGGTCCTAAGTGGACTATCCACGGAGTTGTCCACAGGTTGTTCACGTGTGGACAACTCCGTGCGGCGGCGGCAAAACCGGACGAGTTCCGGTTATTTCTTGACACACCCCCCGTGGTCTAGTCCAATCGCTGATACACGCGGATCGCCGACGTCCCCGAAGACACCGGTGGTGGTCAACCTGATCTCCGCCTTGAAGACGTTGAAAGCCAAGTACGGCAACGACTTCGTGCTGACGATGGCGCCGGAGACGTTCTTCGTCCAGCTGGGACACCAGTTCTACGGGCCCGGCCCGATCATGGGACTCGACGGCCAGTACCACACGATGGGCACCGCGGACTTCCACACGGCGATGACCGACATGGTGCTCACCGGCTTCCCCGTCGCGGGCGACGGGCACGGCTGAGGTTCCGGAGCCGTGGGGCGGGTA
>Ga0307518_10000537_pt1 | contig 28756 bp, 27 predicted proteins | sample 25_EM_MG_FD_203889 | JGI IMG/M metagenome (GOLD analysis project Ga0307518, IMG submission 203889) | Populus trichocarpa ectomycorrhiza microbial communities from riparian zone in the Pacific Northwest, United States - 25_EM | ecosystem: Host-associated > Plants > Roots > Unclassified | place... | reverse complement strand
CAGCTCGATCCGCCGCGGGATGCCCGCCGCGATCTCCCGGTCGTGCGTGATGATCACGACCGTCGTCCCCTGCGAGCTCAACGTGGCCAGCAGGTTGAGGATCGCCGCGCCGTTGCCCGTGTCGAGGTTCCCGGTCGGCTCGTCGGCCAGCAGGATCGACGGCGAGTTGACGACCGCCCGCGCGATCGCCACCCGCTGCCGTTCCCCGCCGGAGAGCTCGTTCGGGAAATGCCCCGCCCGATGCGCGAGACCCACCCGGTCGAGCGCGGCCAGCGCCCGCTCACGCCGTTTCCGCCGCGGCACCCCCGCGTACAGCAGGCCCGTCGCGACGTTGTCGACCGCGCTCACCCCCTCGCTGAGGAAGAACTGCTGGAACACGAACCCGATCCACCGTGACCGCAACGCGGAAAGCTTGCGGTCGGGCAGTTTCGCCACGTCGTGCCCGCGCAGTTCGATGACGCCGCTGGTCGGCCGGTCGAGTGTGCCCATCAGCTGCAGCAGCGTCGACTTGCCGGAACCGGACGGCCCGAGGATGGCGACCATCTCCCTGTCCTCAATGGACAGTGTCACCTCGTGCAGGGCGCGTACGCCGCCGGGATAGGTGCGCGAGGCGTTGCGCACGGCCAGCACCGGGGTCATGACGTCGTCACCACCCGCATCCCGGCGGCGAGGCCGGTGCCGGTGACTTCGACGCGTCCATTGCTGAACAGGCCGGTCTTCACCGCGATGAGGCGCCGCTTGCCGCCTTCGTCGACCTCGACGGCGTATCCGCCCTCGGCGAGCGCGAGCAGCGCCCCGACCGGGACCGCCAACACTCCACTGTGGACTTCCTTGGTGAACCGCACGGACACCGGTGTCGAATCGAGCGTTCCCGCCGCGGCCGGATCGTCCAGCTTGATCTTCACCTTGATCTTCGGCTTGCCGTCGTCCTGACCGGCGCCGTCCTTGCCGTTCTCCGCGACCTTGCCGACGTCGGTGATCACGCCGGTCGTGGTCTTGCCGCCGGTGATGTCGACCCCGACCTTGTCCCCCGCCTTGGCGATGGCCTGCTTGGCGGCGTCGAGCTTGACCTCGACGAGCCGTTCGGTGCCGGTGTACTTCAACAGTTCGCCGCCGCCGGGACCGCCGAGTTGGGCGGCGAGCTGCGAAACCCGGATCTCGCCGGGCGCGAGGACGACGTCGCCCTGCCCGAACGCGCCGGTCTGCTCCACGCCGAGCGACTTCTGCCATTTCTTGATCGCGGCGGCGGTCGCGGAGGTGAACTTCTTGTCGGGCGTGCCGAAACCGCCGAAACCGAGCGCCTTCAGGTTCTCTTCCAGCTGCTTGACGTCCGGGCCGTCCGTGGCCCCGTCGGCGAGGTCGCGGAAGAACGGAAGCGTGCCGTAGAACAACGGAACGGGCTTCGCGTCGACGCCGTACACGGCCTTGCCGCGAGTGAGTACCGCGCCCGCGTCCGGCAGCGACGTGATGGTGCCCTGTTTCCGGCCGGCGAGGGAGCTTTCCTCGCCGTAGCCCAGTTTCCCGTTCGCTTCCTCTTCCTCCTGCAGGTCGGTCTTCTCGACCTTCGCGGTCTCGACCGGCGGCGGCGCCTGCCCGACCTGCTGAGCCTCGGACGTGACTCTGGTCAGCACGACCACGGACATCGTCCCGACCACGACGACGAGGACCGCCGCGATGATGAACCAGCGCGCCCGGCGCGATCGCCGTGCGCCGCCGGGTCCTTCGTGTTCGCTCATTTCGCCGGGGCCGCCCTCATGCTCATACCGAGACCACAGGCCTTCGCCGCTTCTTCGAACTTCTTGGGGTCACCCGCGTCCATCGTCATGGCGGCGCCCTTGCCACTGGGATCGGGATCGGGGAAGTCGATGCCGTGCTCGCGCATGCACTTGGCTTCCTTGCGCATCTTGTCGAGCTCTTCCGGCGTGGGCGGTTTGATCTCGCCGCCGTTCGGCAGCAGCTTGCGGCACGCGTCGTTGGCGGCCTTCATCTTGTTCTCGTCGGGCCTGCCCTCGCCCGCCTCGATCGAGATCATTCCCTTCCCGTCGCCGGTGGTCTGGGGATCCGGCATGTCGATCCCGTGCTCACGCATGCACTTCGCGAAGGCCCGCATCTTGTCCTCGTCGGACACGTTGTCCGCCTGTTTCCCGTCGCCCGCGCCGGCGGCCGGCGGGGAAGAGATCGAGGCGACCTTGTCGCCGCCGTCCCCGCCACCACCGCAACCGGCCACCAGCGCGAAGACCGCTCCGGCGATCAGTACCGCCATGGGTCGTTTCCGCATCGCTGCTCCTTCGGTCGTCTTGGCGCCCCGATTTCTACGGAGACGGCGATTCCGGGGCGGTAAGCGATGTTGCTTATGTCGCGCTTACAGTCCCGGTCAGCGGGACAGAGATCCGATCTTTCTGCCGTCTTTCCGGGTGAACTAGCTCCTCGATGAGCCTTTCGGAGGTTCACATCCGACCTCTGGCTTTCTAAAGTCCCCGACGTCCACACCTCAGCGAGGAGGAGTGCATGATTCGCCGCAAGCCACTCCGGGCCCTGGCGGCCCTCGTCATCGCGACCACCGCACTGGGCGTCGTGCCCGCCGCGGAAGCCGCGCCGCTCCCGTCCGATCACGCCTACGACGACCCGTTCACCGCCGACCGGACGCGCTGGTGGCGCGACGACCGCTTCGGCCAGTTCATCCACTTCGGCGCGTACTCCCAGCTGCAGGGGAAGTACACCCGCCCTGATGGAAGCGTTTGCCAGGACGCCGAGTGGATCCAGCGGAACTGCCAGATCCCGCGCGCCGAATACGAGCAGATCGCCGCGAAGTTCAACCCGGCCGGTTTCGACGCGAACGCCATCGCGCAGTCGGCGAAGGACGCCGGGCAGAAGTACGTGGTGATCACGTCGAAGCACCACGAGGGCTACGCGATGTGGCCGACGAAGGTCAACAAGTTCAACCTCCGCGACCATTCGGCGTTCGACAAGAACCGCGACATCCTCGCCGAACTGAAACGCGCGACGGCCGCGCGCGACGTCAAACTCGGCTTCTACTATTCGATCTGGGATTGGCACGATCCGGACTTCCCTGACCCCGCGACGTTCCCGAAGTACAAGGAGCGGATGTACGCCCAGCTCAAGGAACTCGTCGACAACTACCACCCGGCGGTGCTGTGGTTCGACGGCGAATGGAGCACCGACCGGCCCAACAACCCTTGGACGGAAAGGGATGGCGAGGAGCTGGAGGCCTACGTCCGCAGCCTGGATCCGTCCATTGTGGTCAACAACCGCGTCGGCAAACGGCGGGTGGTCGACGGCGACACGGGAACGCCCGAGCAGGAGATCCCGGACAAGCCGGTCGACGGGCAGCTGTGGGAGTCGTGCATGACCCTCAACGGCAGCTGGGGGTACACCGACTGGGACCACAACTGGAAGTCCTCGGCGGATCTGACCAGGAAACTGCTCTCGATCGCCGGCCGTAGTGGGAACTTCCTGCTCAATGTCGGCCCCGATCGCAACGGGCGTGTGCCGCGGGAATCCATCGACCGGCTGAAGCAGATGGGCCAGTGGCTGCGGACGAACGGTCAGTCCGCCGCCGTCTACGGGGCGGGCGCGCCGGGACTGGTCGCCGAACCGGGCTGGGGCGTCGTCAGCCGTCGCGGCGACAAGCTCTACGCGTCGGTGTTCGACTGGCCCGCTTCGGGCGGTTCGCTGACGCTCGACGCGTTGGCGCCCTTCCGGGTCCGCGACGCGCGGGTGCTCGGCAGCCGTCAGCGCGTGCGGGTCGAGCAGTCACCCGGAAGCGTGCAGCTCACGCCGTCGGGCGGCCGGACGAACGACATCGCGACCGTCATCGAGCTGAGCGTCGATCCCCTGCCGCAGGCGCCTGCCGGACGCGGAACCGGGCTGACCGCCGAGTACTGGCCGAACGCGGACTTCACCGGGACGCCGACGGTGCGCCGGATCGAGCCGGGCGTCAACCACAACTGGAAGTTCACCGGCTCACCGGACGCGAAGATCCCGGCGGAGACCTTCTCGTCGCGCTGGACCGGGCAGGTCGCCGCACGCGATACCGGGAAGTACACGTTCACCACCGTCTCGGACGACACCGTGCGGCTGTGGGTCGACGGGAAACTCCTGATCGACAACACCACACCGCATGGCCCAAGTGTCGACAAAGCGACACTCGACCTGGTCGCCGGCCGGTCTTACGCGATCCGGCTCGAACACACCGAACGCGGCGGGGAGGCGTCGATGAAACTGCTGTGGTCCAGCCCGAACACTCCGCAGCAGGTGATCCCGGCACGGCAGTTGCACCCGGCCGGATGATGCGTGATTGAAGCCGTAACTCGCGTGATTCCAGCCGTAACTCGCGTGTTGAGGCCGTATCACGCAGTTACGGCTCCAAGCACGCGAGTTACGGCCTCAAACACGCGAGTTACGGCTTCGCGCCACCCGGTCGGCTGGGCCGCGCTTATCCCCCGCTTACCCCCTCCCGGGGCAGACTGGCCAGGTGAGAGTGCTGGTAGTGGAAGACGAGCGGCTCCTGGCGGACACGATCGCCGAGGGCCTGCGACGGTTCTCCATGGCCGTCGACGTCTGCTACGACGGCGCGCAGGCCCTGGACCGGGTGGGGGTGCACGGCTACGACGTCGTCGTGCTCGACCGGGATCTCCCCGTCGTGCACGGCGACGAGGTCTGCGCCGCGGTGATCGGGACCGGCGGTGAAGCGCGGGTCCTCATGTTGACGGCCGCGGCCGACGTCAACGACCGGGTCGCCGGGCTGGGCCTCGGCGCCGACGACTACCTGACGAAACCGTTCGCGTTCGCCGAACTCGTCGCCCGGGTGCAGGCGCTCTCGCGGCGCGCGCGGCCCGCGTTGCCGCCGGTACTGGAACGCGGCGGCGTCGTCCTCGACCTGCCCCGGCATCAGGCCTCCCGCGACGGCCGGTTCCTTCCCTTGTCCCCCAAGGAATTCGCGGTCTTGGAGGTGCTCATGCGCGCCGAAGGGACCGTGGTCAGCGCAGAAGAACTGCTGGAGAAGGCGTGGGACGAACACGCCGACCCGTTCACGAACGCCGTCCGGGTGGCGATGATGACGTTGCGGCGCAAACTCGGTGAACCGCCGCTGATCGAGACCGTGCCCGGCGCGGGTTACCGGTTCGGGTCGTGAAACCGCTCCGGCTTTCCGTCCGCACCAAGCTGACGGCGCTCTACGGCGGCGCGTTCCTGATCGTCGGGCTCGCCCTGCTCATCGTCAACTACCTGCTGGTGAGCTCGACCCTGCCGGACACGGCGGCGTTCGCGAACGGGGCGACCGCCGGGGTCCAGTTCGAAATGGCCCGGCCGTACCCGGTGGACACCACGATCATGCCCGCTCAGCGCGCCGAAGCCACCCAGCTCGTCGCGACGTCGATCACCGAATACCGCTCGGACGTCCTTTCGACCCTGCTGTGGCAATCACTGGTGGCGCTGGCGATCGCCGGCGCGCTCGCGGTGCTGCTCGGCTGGCTGATGGCGAGCCGCGTGCTGCGGCCGCTGCACGCGATCACTTCGACGGCACGGAAACTCGAAGTCGAGAACCTCGACCGGCGTATCGACCTCGACGGCCCCGACGACGAACTCAAGGAACTCGCGGACACCTTCGACGGCATGCTCGACCGGCTCGCCGTGTCGTTCGACAGCCAGAAACGCTTCGTCGCCAACGCTTCCCACGAATTGCGGACCCCGCTCGCGGTGCAGCGGACACTGGTCGAGGTCGCGATGGCCGATCCCGAAGCGAGCCCCGAGGTCCGGAAACTCGGCGAACATCTGATCTATACCAACGAACGCAGCGAGCGGATGATCGAAGGTCTGCTCGTGCTCGCCCGCAGCGACCGCGGCCTGACCGCGCGCGCCCCCGTCCGGCTGGACGAGGTCGCGGCGACGGTGATCCGGTCGGCGTCGGCCATGGCCGAGGAGGCGGGGGTCACGGTGGAGTCGCGGCTGCGGCCGCGGACCGTGTCCGGCGATCCCGTGCTGCTGGAACGGCTGGTCACGAACCTCGTGCACAACGCCATCACCTACAACCGCAAGGGCGGCTGGATCCACGTCGACATCGGCGGCGATCCGGCGCTGGTGGTGCGCAACACCGGCCCGCAGGTGCCGCTGGACGCCGTACCCGCCCTGTTCGAGCCGTTCCGGAGACTTTCGGGCGACCGCACCGGCGATTCCCGCAACGCCGGGCTCGGCCTGTCGATCGTCCGGTCCATCGCGAAGGCGCACGGCGGGACCGCGGGCGCGGAACCGGGCGGCCGCGGCGGCGGACTGGTCGTCCGGGTGCGGCTACCGTAGATTCCCCCGATCGTGACTGTGCGTGTCCGGCGCGTCACGCGGCAAGCCGCCCTCCGCTCCCGCAGAATTCCCCTTGCCGTCATGAACAAAATAGTGAGCAGGACACATGACATCGGCGCGCCTCACACGTCAAGGCGACGCGCCGTTTTAACGTGGACACCCACAAAGGTGAAGAATCGGGGAGGCGAGAATGCGAGCGCTACGGGTGGTCGGGCTGCACGAGGACGGTAAGTCCATCGTGTGCGAAGACCCGGCGAGCCGCACGCGCTTCCTGCTCCCCGCGGATGAGAGGCTGCGAGCGGCGGCGAGGGGTGACATCACCCGCCTCGGCCAGATCGAAATCGAGTTGGAGAGCCAAATGCGGCCACGCGAGATCCAGGCACGAATCCGGGCCGGTGAGTCCGTGGAGCAGGTCGCGAGCAGCGCCGGCGTCACCGTGCAGCGCGTCGAGCGGTTCGCGTACCCCGTCCTGCTCGAACGATCCCGCACCGCCGAGCTGGCCCAGCGGGCCCATCCGGTCCGCGAGGACGGCCCCGACGTCCAGACCCTCGGCGAGGTCGTCGCGCACTCCTTCGGGCAGCGCGGTCACGACTACAGCCAGGCGACCTGGGACTCCTGGCGAGGCGACGACGGCAAGTGGGTCGTCGTGCTGAGCTGGAAGGCCGGCCGCTCGGACAACCGCGCGCACTGGGCGTTCGCACCCGGCGCGCACGGCGGCACCGTGCAGGCCCTCGACGAGAACGCCGAAGTCCTGCTCAACCCCAACGCCTACCGCGCCCCGCGCACGGTGCGGGCACTGGAACCCGGCAAGGACGCGGTCGTCCAGCCGACCCTCGATTCGGTCCCGGACGAGCCGGTCGCGAAGGTGATCGACGCGCCGATAGCCGAGCCCGAAGAAGAGGCCGAGCCACCACTTCCGGCTGACGAGCCGGAGGAAGTGGCCGAACCCGCTCCACGGGCGAAGGGGAAGAAGAACCACCCCATCGTTCCATCCTGGGAAGACGTCCTTCTGGGCGTCCGATCGCAACGAGGTTGAATCCGCACGTAGTGGCCCCTTCCGGTGGAGGGGCCATTACGTGCGTCCGGGGACCTGCGCGATCAGCGATTTCGGCGCCACGAGGCAATACGCGTCGGTGACGATCCGGGCGATCTCGGCCCAGTCGACGTCGGTGTCCAGCCGCACCCCGAGCCATCCCCGATGACCGACATACGGCGGCCGGAAGAACCGCTCCGGCTCGGCGCCCACCAGTTCCTCCTGCGCCCCGGGCGGCGCCGGGCACCAGAAGGCGACCTTGTCGTCGTGATGACGGTCCGCGTACATGACGAACGTCTTCTTGCCGCGCACGAACCACGTCGGCTCGCCGTGACTGAGCCGCTCGGAGGCTTCCGGCAGCGCGAGACAAAGCCGTCTGAGTGAATCGAGCGGGTCACCGGCCATGGAGCTCAGTATCCTCGGGTCGGGGGGATTTCATGCAGGATTGGTACGTACGCACCGTCCGATTGCGTTTCCAGGTCTTCACCGGGGCGCCGTACGCGCATGTCTCGCCGATGGAATGGCGGATCGACCCGGAGGCACTGCGCGGCATCGCCCGGAGCCGCGGCTACCTGGAGATCGCGCCGATGTTCCAAGGCTGTCTGAGCTTTCAGTTCGCGCCTCAGTACGTCCCGCCGGTGCCGGTCTTCGACGGCCCGGACCGGCCGGACAAGGATCGGGAACGCTGGCTGCTCAACCGTCTCAGTGACTCGGACCAGGTCTGGATCAGCCTCAAGCACGCGAACCTCTCCGCCCGGCGTGTCGCGGAGGTCGCCGAGGCGGAAGGCCTGCGTGTCGCGGCCGATTTCGGCGACCCGACCGACCGGGTGCTCCTGCTCAGCCGGAATCCGTCGCCGCCGCGCCTCCCGCTGCCCGCGCCCAACGGACTCCGGTTCCGCTATGCCCGGTTGAACTACATCGCGCCCGTCGCCGTCCTCGTCCTCGCCGTCGCGTCGGCGGTGATCGTCGGAAGTCCGTCGGATTACGAAGCGCCGATCGCCGATCTCCTGTTCATGGCCGCCTTCGCCGGTGCCATCCCGGCCGCGTTCACCACCAGCCTGTTCCCGCGCACCACCCGTGTCGGCTGGCTGGCCCGGGAATTCGACGGCAGCCTCCATGTCGAGTTCGCGATGCGGTCTTATCGCCTGCCCACCGACCTGGTCGTGCAGATCGCCGCTTATCACGGATATGTGCTTTACGGGCAGTCGGCGACCCAGGCCGGTGGGCCGAGTCTCAAGTTCTACAAACGCTAGAAGACGACGATCAGCACGCCGATCCACGCGATCACGATCCCCGCGGCCGCGCCGAACGACGCCCACCGCACGATCGGCACCCGCCGCGCGAGCCACAGCGACGGCGTGATCCCGGCGGTCACGACGGCGGACGCGAGCAGCGCGAGCCAGCCGTTGGTCTCGCGCGCGAGGGTGTTCGCCAGTGCCAGCATCGCCACGACGACCACGGCCGCGACGAACGCCGAAACCGTCAGCCCGGTCAGCCACGGCGTCGGCTCCCCGGCCGGGTCCGGGGTGCCGAAGAGGCGCCGCGCGAGTTCGCTGCGGGGTGCGGGGGCGGGCGGGTCGATGATGACGCCGTCGCCGGAGACGGGGTCGACGAACCGCACGGACGTGCCCATCGTGGCGGCGACCCGCTGGGCGAGCTGTCGGCCTCGTTGGGAGACCACGGAAGCGGCTTCGGTGCCGGAGGAGCCGACGGCGGACGCGACCCTGGCCCATTCGTGCAACGCCTGGGCGAGATCCGAACCGATCGCGAGTGAGTGCGGGTCCACCTCGCGCGCGCTGTCGCCACCCGGCCCGGCCAGCACCGCGCGTCCCTCACGGATCCGCAATTCCATGGGTTCTCCTCGTGATCGCTCGGGTGCTCACGATAGCGGTGGACGCGTCTCGTAGAACGCGATCGCGCCCGCCGTGGCGACATTCAGCGAATCGACGCCTTCGGGCATCGGGATCCGCACCGCGACGTCGGCGGCGGCGATGGCCTCGTCGGTCAGGCCGGGGCCCTCCGCGCCCAGCATCAACGCGACTTTCTCCGGTGTCTGGTCCCGCAACTGGCGCAGGGAAACGGAATCCGCACGAGGCGTGAGGGCGGCGATGCGGAAACCGCGGTCTCGCAGCAATTCCAGGTCGCCGGGCCAAGACCCGAAGGTGGCGAACGGGACGCGCAGGACGTGCCCCATCGAGACGCGGACGCTGCGCCGGTACAGCGGGTCCGAGCAGCCGGCGCCGAGCAGGATCCCGTCGACGCCGAGCGCGGCCGCGTTGCGGAACAACGAACCGAGGTTCTCGTGGTCACCGACGCCTTCGAGTACCGCGAGCACCCGTGCGCCGTCGATGACGTCTTCGACCGTCGGCGGCGGAACAGGCCGGTCGGCGACGGCCAGGATCCCGCGGTTCAGGTGGAATCCGACCACGTCGGCCATCGTCTCGGCCGAAGTCACGTAACCGGGGACGTCGACCGCGTCCAGATCTTCGCCCAGTTCGTCGAACCGCCGTTCCACGCCGAGCAGGGAACGGACGGGATAGCGGGATTTGAGCAGCCGCTCGACCACGACGGTGCCTTCGGCGATCACAAAGCCACGCCCACCCGGCCTATCGGGACGCCGATCGGCTGTGGACAAGTCGCGGAAATCGTCGAGCCGCGGGTCGTCACGGTCGCCGATGGTGATCAGTTCAGCCACCCGGAGAGTGTGCCATCCGCCCGCCGCGCGGCGTTTGCGTCCGAACGTCGAGGGGTAGGTGGTACGAACGGAGGTATTTTGCTGTCAGTTAACCCCTAGTGACAGAGAGCACCAGTTTGGCCGCTAGCCGGGCGACTGCGATGCGTGAAACCGTTGGGCCGCCTGGCAGTCCCGCCTGGATCCCGCGGAGCGTGGCCAATGAGGAGCTCGACGAACATGGGTAAGAATCTTTCGGCGGACCCCTCCGAGCCGCAGGATCGCGGCCGCTATCGCCGAAAGGTCCAGCGCTGCCTCGACACCTTGGCCCGTATGCTCACCGACGGAAGTTTTTCCTTCCCGCGCAAGAACATCGGGCTCGAGGTCGAGCTGAACCTCGTCGACGCGGAGCTGCGCCCGTCGATGACGAACACCACGGTGCTCGAAGCGCTGAACGACCCGTCGTTCACCACCGAGCTGGGCCAGCACAACCTGGAGCTCAACGTGCCGCCGCGGCCGCTGGCAGGCGAATCCTCGCTGCAACTGGAGGACGACCTCAACGCGTATCTGGGCGCCGCTTCGCGCAAAGCCGAGGAATCCGGTGCCTCGCTGGCGATGATCGGCATCCTCCCGACGCTGCGGCACGAGCACTTCGACCAGAAGTGGCTCACCAACAACGCCCGGTATTCGCTGCTCAACGACCGGATCTTCGCCGCGCGCGGCGAGCGCACCGTGCTCTCGATGGAGGGCGCGCCGCTCCCCGGCCGCCAGCCCGAGCGGCTGCGCAGTTACTCCGAATCCATCCTGCCGGAGGCCGCCTGCACCTCCGTCCAGCTGCATCTGCAGGTCGCGCCGGAGGAGTTCGCGGCGCACTGGAACGCGGCGCAGGCGCTGGCGGGCGTCCAGGTCGCCGTCGGCGCGAATTCGCCGTTCCTGCTCGGCAAGGCGCTCTGGCACGAGACCCGGATCCCGCTGTTCCTGCAGGCCACGGACACCCGGCCGGAAGAGCTGAAGAACCAGGGCGTGCGGCCGAGGGTGTGGTTCGGCGAGCGGTGGATCACGTCGATCTTCGACCTGTTCGAGGAGAACGTCCGGTACTTCCCCGGTCTCCTGCCCGAGACCGATCGGGAGGATCCGATCGAGGCGCTCGACTCCGGGCAGGCGCCGAAACTCACCGAGCTGCGGATGCACAACGGCACCGTCTGGCGCTGGAACCGGCCGGTCTACGACGTCGTCGACGGCCTGCCGCATCTGCGGGTGGAGAACCGCGTGCTGCCCGCCGGCCCGACCGTCGTCGACATGGTCGCGAACGCCGCCTTCTTCTACGGCGCGCAGCGGGCCCTCGCCGAAGCCGACCGTCCAGTGTGGACACAGATGTCGTTCCAGGCGGCCGAGGAGAACATGTACGCGGGCGCGCGCCGGGGTTTCGACGCGCAGCTGTACTGGCCGGGTATCGGCTGGATCCCGCCGGACGAGCTGGTGCTGCGGGTCCTGCTGCCGCTGGCGCACGAGGGATTGCGCCGGTCGGACGTTTCGGACGAGGCGAGAGAGCGCTATCTGGGCATCATCGAGCAGCGTTGTCTCACCAGGCGGACCGGCGCGGCGTGGCAGCGGGAGTACGTCCTGCGCGCGGAGGAGCGCGGCGCCGAACGGGAAACCGCGCTGAACCGGATGCTGGGCCGGTACCTGGAGCTGTCCGCCACGGAGACGCCGGTGCACACCTGGCCGCTGGAGGCCTAGCCGGCGTGATCGGAGGCGGAACTCGCGTGATTGAAGCCGTAACTCGCGTGATTGAGCACCGCACACGCGAGTTACGCCTCTGATCACGTGAGTCACGTGAGCCGACCATCTAGAGTTTCCTCCCAGGGAGGTGGCTCGTGCCCAAGATCATCGGCCGCTCGTTGGAGGAGCACCGGCGCGAGGTCCGCAGCAGGGTGTTCGACGTCCTGCGCGGCCAGCTGTACGAGCGCGGGTTCGACGCGATCACGCTCGCGGGTGTCGCCGCCGAAGCGGGCCTCGGCCGGACGGCGATGTACAACCACTTCCCCGACAAAGAAAGCCTGCTGGTGGCCTTCGTCGAGGACGAGGCGACGCGGTACGTCGAACGGCTGTCGGCGGCCGTCGCGACCGCCGACACCCCGGTCGAGAAGCTTTCGACGTTCGTCCGGCTGCAGCTGCGGGTGCTGGCCGAGTACCACCTGCCGCCGGGGACGGCGCTCGCGTCGGCGCTGGCGCCCGCCGCGTACCGGCGGATCAGCGCGCACGCCGATCCGATCACCGGCCAGCTGCGCGAGATCCTCGCCGAAGGGGTGCCGGACGAGGATCCCGACGTCCTGATCCCGATGATCACCGCCGCGCTGGGCAGCCGTCAGGTCGTCGACGTGCCACCCGAACGGCTGGACGACGCGATCGAGGGAGCCGTCCGCTTCGTGCTCAGAGCGGTCGGGATGACGGAAAACCCGTAAATTAGGGAGCCTAACCCGTGGTTGTGCCTTACGCTCTTTCTGACAGCATGTCAGATCGATGCTTGGAGGCTCTGTCCATGCCGGTGACCACCGACGTCGAATCCGGGCCGTTCTCCGCGACCCTGCGCGCCTCCACCCTGCCCGCCCACGAGCGGGCCAACCACTCCGAGTACATGAACGCGCTGCTCGGCGGCGAGCTCACGCGCGACGGCTACACGCGGCTGGCGATCCAGTACTACTTCATCTACCAGGCCATCGAGCAGGCCGCCGACAAGCTGGCGAAAGACCCGGTGGCGGGCAAATTCGTCTTCGAGGAGCTGCGGCGGCTGCCCAGCCTCGAACGCGACCTCGAACACCTCGTCGGCCCGGACTGGCGCGAGACCATCCGGCCGCTGCCCTCGACGGAGCGTTACGCGCGGCGCGTCGCCGAGGCGTCGGACTGGTCCGGCGGGTTCGTCGCCCACCACTACACGCGCTACCTCGGCGACATCGCCGGCGGCCAGGTCATCCGGCGGCTGCTGGAGCGCAAGTACGAGCTCACCGAGGCGGGTTCGCTGTTCTACCACTTCGACCAGCTGGGCAGCGCCCCGAAGTTCCGGGACAATTACCGCGAACAGCTGAACGCGGCACCGTGGAGCGAGGGCGAACGCGCGCGGCTGATCGAGGAGGCGATCGTGGCCTTCGAGTGCAACATCGCGGTGTTCGACGAGCTGGCGAGTGAGCTGGACGAGTACCGAGCCGCCTGACCTCGTGAGTGGCAAGGACGGTTAGAACCGTCCTTGCCACTCACGAGGCGTTTCCGTGGCCTGCTCGCCTTCCTCGGCGTCATCGCCCCCTATCACCTGGCGGGACCGCCCCAGCCGGCTTGATGACCGCCGTCACATCGCCTTGACCTCCAGCTAACTGGAGCTAGCAGGGTGGGTTTCAGGCGGTGGCCCCACCGGGTACAGCCGCTACGAACGGGTCGTTCCACCTGGGGAGAAACGCGGCGCCCCCGGTCGCCGCAAACGGGTGAAGACGACTAAGTTCGTCCTTGGAAACTTGTGTCGAAGACAGAAGGAGGGCCGATGGCCCGCTACGTGCTCCCCGATCTCGACTATGACTACAGCGCTCTGGCGCCGCACATCTCGGGCGAGATCAACGAGCTGCACCACAGCAAGCACCACGCGACCTACGTGAAGGGCGCGAACGACACGCTCGACAAGATCGCCGAGGCCCGCGAGGCCGGCAACTTCGGTGACATCGTCGGCCTGCAGACCACGCTGGCGTTCCACCTCGCCGGGCACGCCAACCACGTCGTGTGGTGGAAGATCCTCTCCCCGGAAGGCGGCGACAAGCCGACCGGCGAGCTGGCCTCCGCGATCGACGAGGCGTTCGGCTCCTTCGACAAGTTCAAGGCGCAGTTCACCGCGGTCGCGACCACGATCCAGGGCAACGGCTGGGCCGCGCTCTCCTGGGACCCGATCGGCAAGACGCTGATCACCCAGCAGCTGCGCGACCACCACAACAACCTGGTCCTCCCGACCACGCCGATCCTGCTGGTCGACGTCTGGGAGCACGCGTTCTACCTGGACTACAAGAACGTGAAGCCGGACTACGTCAAGGCGCTCTGGAACATCTTCAACTGGGCCGAGATCTCCAAGCGGTTCGACAACGCCGTCGCCGGTGGCAACGGCCTGCTGCTCGGCTGACTTCTCGCCACGAAGCGGGGCTCTCCTTCCTGGAGGGCCCCGTTCTTCGTTTCTTGACCTCCAGCGAAGTCGAGGTGTCAAGGTGGACGCATGGACGTCGCCGCATACCTCGATCGACTCGGGCTCGATCGCCCCGCCACCGCGGACGTCGCGGCGTTGCGGACGCTGCAGGAGCGCCATCTCACGGTGGTGCCGTTCGAGAATCTGAGCATCCACCTCGGCGAACCGATCCTCCTGGACACCGAGGCGCTGTTCGACAAGATCGTGCGGCGGGGCCGTGGTGGCTTCTGTTACGAGCTGAACGGGCTTTTCGCCGCCTTGCTGGGAGAGCTGGGCTTCGACGTCACGCTGCACGGGGCGAAAGTCTTCAGACAGGACGGCACCCTCGGGCCGCCGTTCGACCACGCCGCCGTCCGCGTCGAACTGGACGAGCCGTGGCTGGCGGACGTCGGCTTCGGCCGGTTCAGCCGGTTCCCGCTGCGGCTGTCCGCCACCGAGGCGCAGGCCGACCCGGACGGCGAGTTCCTGGTGCTCGACGCGCCCTACGGCGACATCGACGTCCTCCAGGACGGCAAGCCCCAGTACCGGATCGAGCGGCGGCCGCGGGCGCTGGACGAGTTCGTCCCGACGGCGTTCTGGCAGGCGACGTCGCCGGACTCGCATTTCACGCGGGGGCCGACCTGCTCGCTGCCGACCAAACACGGCCGCGTCACGCTGGCGGGTGACAGGCTGATCGTCACCACCCACGGCGTCCGCGAGGAGACCGGACTTTCGGGTGACCAGGAGATCTTGGACGCCTATCGGAAGGAGTTCGGGATCGCACTCGACCGGGTGCCTTGACCCGGGCGGCGCGGTCATCGACCATGAACCCTCCAGCATGAACGAAGCCCCACCTCCGGGGGTGACCCGGTTGCGGGGCTTCGTCCGTTCCCGAACTGACTGCCGCTCCCACCACGAAGCGGACATGTATGAGGTTAGCCTAACCTCATCTACCCCGGCAAGGGGTACGGCCGAGAGACGCCGATCTCACCCTTATGAGTGACTTGTCCCATGACTCTTCTCAACGGCAAGGCCGTGGTGATCACCGGCTCCGGACAGGGCCTGGGCAGGGCTTTCGCGCACCACGCGGCTTCGGAAGGAGCGGCGGTCGTGGTGAACGACGTCGAAGCCGGACTCGCGGAAGAGGTCGCGAGGGAGATTCGCGGCCTGGGCGGCCGGGCCGTGTCCTCTGAGGCCTCGGTCGCCGACGCCGAGCAGGCCGCCGGGCTGATCGACCGGTGCGTCGCCGAGTTCGGGAGGCTCGACGGCCTGGTCAACAACGCCGGCGTCAACTATCGGGCCGAGCCGTGGGCGGACGACCCGGTGCGGATGCGTGAAGTGGTCGAGGTCAACGTGCTCGGCCCGCTGTTCTGCGGGACCGCGGCGGCGAAGGTGCTGCGCGCCCAGGGCGGCGGTGTGATCGTGAACGTCGGCTCCGGCTCGATGATCGGCCAGCGGCGCGCGGCCGCGTACTCGGCGTCGAAGGGCGCCGTCGCCTCCATGACCGCCTCGTGGGCGGTGGACCTGGCCGAACACGGCATCCGGGTCAACGCCGTCGCGCCGGTGGCCTGGACGCGGATGGCCCGCGACGATCCGAGCGTCGTCCAGACCCCGGAGCACACCCCGGAACGGGTGGCGCCGCTGGTGACGTACCTGCTCAGCGACCTCTCGGCGGGGATCACCGGGCAGATCATCCGGTTCCGCGGCGACATCCTGTGCGTGCTGCGGCAAACCGCGATCAAGGACCCCGTGCTGGAACGGGACGGCTGGACCGTCGAAGACATCGCGCAGGCGTTGGGCGGCGAGCTGCGGGAGGCGCTGGAACCGCCTCCTTCGGCCAGGTGGTCGTGAGTGGCATGCCTCGTGAGTGGTAAGGACGGTTCTAACCGTCCTTACCACTCACGAGCCCCGACCCACGCCCCACCGCCGCCCTTGCTCGCTCCTGAAGTACGTGATGGCCCCCTTCACTGCGCTAGACGCAGTGAAGGGGGCCTTCACGTACTTGGCGAGGGGTGAAGGTCGAGTTTCCTCGGCTCAGCCGAGGAAAGGAGGCCTTCACGCGCCACCGCTGTGACTGCTGGGACCAGTGGTGTCGCCGAGGCCGCGGATGGCGATCGCGTAGTCCGTGAAGGCCTCCTTTACTACCCTCAAGGTAGGCAAGGAGGCCTTCACGGACCTTCGACCACCGGGCCACGTCCAGTAGGTACCTGAGACACCCTTGGTTCTAACCGTCCTTCCCACTCACGAGCCCTTGGGCGTTTCGCCGGACAGCGTGCGCCCGAAGGGCTAGCTTCACCCCGTGGCCACCCCGAACGACTACCGCGCCATCGCGCGCAAAACCGACCGTCCGATGTGGATTTGGGCGGGCTGCGCGCTGGTCAGTGTCCTGCTGCTGTTCGGCGCGGGCATCGTCGTCGCGATCACCCTGCTGAGCCAGGACGACGAGCCGGAAGCCGAGCTCCCTGCGGTCTGGCCGTCCAGGTCCGGGCAGGAGCTCCGCCCGGTCACGATGCCGACGGGTGAGATGGTGGCCGCGCTGACGGACGAAACCGCCGCGCAGGTGCTGTGCCAGGCGATCCCGGAGCAGCGCTGGGAGGAGATCCTCGGCGGCCGCACGCTTCGCGAGGCCGGCCAGTCCTGCCACGCGGTCACCGCGCAGCTCGACGTCAGCGCGCAAATGGCGCCGGCGCTGCCGGACGACACGAGCCGCGGTCTGCCCACGAAGACCACGGTCGCGGGCAAGCTCGCGGTCATCGCCACGGACAAGGACGGCACCACCCTGAGCGTCGAACTCGTCGAGGTCGCGCCGCACAACGGCGCCTCGCCGGTACTGCACGTCTCGATCCGCAGCCGGATCGTGAAAGGCCCGGAAACCGAGAAGAAGGCGAGGGCGCTCGCCGAAGCGCTGATCGCGGGTGCGATGCCGCCGGGGCCGAAGTTGCCGAAAATCGGCGAGAACGGCGAGATCCCGCTGGAGAAGACCGAGCCCGGCCCGATCAAGGACAAGCCACTTCCGGTGATCTCGTGGCTGCTGTGCGGAGAACTCGGCCGCGCGCTCGGCGTTCCGGCCGACACGGCGAAGCCGACGTTCTTCGCCGGATGCGAGCTCAACGGCGTGACCGCGGATTACAGCGAGCTGTCCACCGCCGTCGCCGCGACCACGACCGTCGCCGGGCGGCCCACCCAAGTCGACGGACGAGGCGTCGTCGTCCAGCTCACCGACGATCCGGCCGGGCAGACGCTCAAGTTCAAGGGCACCGGCGATCTCGTGGCCCTCGCCGAGAAGATGGTGCCGCCGTTGCTCGGCCGTTAGGCCCGGTAGTTCGACAGCAGGTCGCCGAGAAGCGTCTCGTACGCCTTCCGCTCGAAACGGGCGCCGGTGAACCGGTACTCCTCCGGGTCGTCGAACGGCTCGTAGTCGGTTTGCCAGCCGAAGGCCCGCCACTCGACCACGTCGTCGCCGAAGACGATCTCGACGCTGTATCCACCGCAGCCGAGATCGCCGCACAGCGGACACACGAGCAGCGCGACCCTGCCGTCGTCGAAATCGCCCGGCAGGCGACCCAGGAGACGGCAAAGCGTCTCGACCGCCGCCTCCTGCCACCGCTCGTCGTCCAGGAACAGCGGTGTCCGCTGCTCAGCGGGAACCAAGGAGTGCAGCGCGACGCCGTCGATCGTCCAGTCGAGAAACCCGGTCCCCGAGGGCTCGACGCCGAGCCGGTTCACACCCGCTCCCGTTTCAGCACCCGAAGGCCGTTCCCGAACCGCCGCACCGGCAGGCTCACCCCGCCTCGCCGGATCAGCACGACAGCGCACACCACCGCGGCGACCGCCGAGATCGCGCCGCCGATGTAGAACGGCGAGCGGCCGCCGAAGGCGTCGGCCATCCAGCCGGTCATCGGGCCGCCGATGGGGTTGCCGCCGATCAGCACCAGCACGTACAGGCCCATCACGCGGCCGCGCATCTCCGGGCTGACCGCGGTCTGCACCAGCGCGTTCGCCGTGTTCAGGAAGGTGATCGTGGCGAAGCCGAGCGGGATCAGCGCGAGGCCGAAGGTCAGGTACGTCGGCATGAACGCGGTGATCACCTCGAACGCGCCGAGCAGGAACGCCGAGACCAGCAGCAGCCGCACGCGCGGACCACCGCGGGTGTTGCGACGCGCCGACATCAGCGCGCCGGTGAAGGTGCCGACGGCGACCAGCGTCGACAGCAGGCCGTAGCCGTCGGCGTTGGTGTGGAAGACGTTCGCGGCGACGATCGGCAGCGACGTGAAGTACGTGATGCCGAACGTGCTCACGAAGAACACCAGCACCATCACGGTCATCAGGTCACTGCGCCGCCGGACGTACCGCAGCCCCTCGACGAGCTGCCCCTTCTCGCGCGGGATGGCCGGGCCGCGGAAGAGCTTGTCCGGGTTCATCAGCACCAGCGCGGCGATGACGGCGCCCGTGCTCACCGCGTTCGCCATGAACAGCCAGCCGGTGCCGACCCAGGTGATCGCGAAACCCGCGATGGCCGGGCCGACGATCCGGGCCATGTTGAAGATCGACGAGTTGAGCGCGACGGCGTTGGTGACCTTGTCCCTGCCGACCATTTCGGCGACGAACGACTGCCGCGCGGGCACCTCCAGCGAGGCCGTCACGCCGAGGGTGAAGCAGAGGAGGTACACGTGCCAGAGCGCCGCGATCCCGCTCAGATCGAGGGCGCCGAGGACCACCGCCTGCGTCAGCACGGCGATCTGGATCCCGATCAGCAGCCGCCGTTTGTCGACGCGGTCGGCCAGCACCCCCGCCCACAGCGAGAGGAACAGCGTCGGCGCGAACTGCAGCGCGACCGCGATGCCGAGTGCGATCGGGTCGTTGCCGCTGAGGGTGAACACCAGCCAGTCCTGCGCGATGCGCTGCATCCAGGTGCCGATGTTCGAGATGACCTGGCCGGTGAAGAAGAGCCGGTAGTTACGGACCTTCAGCGAGGAGAACATGCTCCCGCGCGGCTTCTCGCGCGCGGATGGTGGCGGTGGAACGGGTTCCCGGATAGCGGAGGTCTTGGAAGGACACTGTGTTTCGCTACCCGTGGTCGTCACCGCTGTTAGTTCCCCGCCATCCTGTCGATGATCTCGGAGGCGCGAGAGAGCACTTCACGTTCTTCGGCGCTCAACTCCGCCAATTGCTTGTCCAGCCAGATCTCCCGCGCGGTGATCTGCTCGATCACGTAGGCCCGGCCGCGATCGGACAGTTCGACGATGGCCTGGCGGCCGTCCGTCGGATGCGGCCTGCGCTCGACGTAACCCATCTCCTCGAGCGCGGCGATCACCCTCGTCATCGAGGGCGGCTGGACGCCTTCCTTCGCGGCGAGCTGGCCAGGGGTCAGCGCACCGCATTTGTGCAACGTCGACAACGCGGACACCTGGGTCAGCGAAATGCCGTCACCGGCTCGCTGGGCCCGTAGCCGTCGATTGAGCCGCACCACCGCGAGACGCAGGCGGCTCGCCAATGAGCGCTCGTGCGTGTCTCCGGACATATAGTTAGCATACCTCACGATCGGATCATCGGCCCGTGAGATCGCCCACGGCTGACATAACCGCTGGTCAGTTGAACGCGGCCTGGATCGGCCCGACCGCGAAATAGGCCACGAACATCACCGCGATACCCCACATCAGCGGGTGCACGCCCTTGGCCTTCCCGGTGACCGCGCGGATGACGACGTAGCTGACGAAGCCGGCGCCGATACCGTTCGCGATCGAGTAGGTGAACGGCATGACCACGATCGTCAGGAACGCGGGCAGCGCGACGGTGAAGTCGGAGAAGTCGATCTCCTTGACCTGGCTCATCATCAGCGCGCCGACGACGACCAGTGCCGGAGCGGCGGCCTCGACCGGGACCACCTGGTAGAGCGGGGTCAGGAACATGGCCGCGATGAACAGCACGCCGGTGACCACGTTCGCGAGCCCGGTCCTGGCGCCCTCGGCGATACCGGACGCGGACTCGACGTACACGGTGTTCGAACTCGAAGACGCGAGCCCGCCCGCCGCGCCGGCGAGACCGTCGACGAACAGCGCCTTGCCGACGTTCGGGAGCTTGCCGTCCGCCGGGAGCAGGCCGCCCTCCTTCGCCAGGCCGGTCATCGAGCCCATGGTGTCGAAGAAGTCCGCCAGCACCAGGGTGAACACCAGCAGCACGACGGTGATGATCGGCAGCCGCGTCCAAGCGCCGAAGGAGATGTCGCCGACCAGCGAGAGGTCCGGCAGGCCGAGGACCTGATCCGGCAGCGCCGGGTAGCCGAGGTTCCAGCCCAGCGGGTTGACGCCCTTGGACGGGCCGACCTTGGTGATCGCCTCGACGACGATCGCCAGCACGGTCGAGGCCAGGACACCGATCAGGATCGCGCCCTTGACCCGCTTCGCCACCAGGATTCCGGTGACGAGCAGGCCGACGACGAACACCAGCGTCGGCCACGACGCGATCGAACCGTTGATCCCCAGCCCGACCGGCACGGTCGTCTTCGCGTCGTCCGGGACGCGGCGGACGAAACCGGCGTCGACCAGGCCGATCAGGCAGATGAACAGGCCGATGCCGACCGCGATCGCGGATTTCAGCGGCGGCGGCACGGCGTTGAACACGGCCGTCCGGATGCCGGCGAACACCAGCAGGACGATGACCAGACCTTCGATGACCACCAGGCCCATCGCCTCCGGCCAGGTCATCTGGGAGGCGAAGGTGACTGCGATCAGGCTGTTGATGCCGAGACCGGTGGCGATGGCGAACGGGTAGTTCGCGACCAGGCCCATGATGATCGTCAGCACCCCGGCGACCAGCGCGGTCACCGCGGCGACCTGCGGCACGGGGAGGATGTTGCCGAGGACGTCCTTGTGCGCGCCCGCGTCTTCGGCGGAGAAACTGCCGAGGATCAGCGGGTTCAGCACCACGATGTAGGCCATCGTGAAGAAGGTGACGATCCCGCCGCGGATCTCACGCCCCGGTGTCGAGCCGCGCTCGCTGATCTTGAAGAACCGGTCCAGTGTGGACCGGGTGCGCTGCTCCGCCATCGCGTACCACCCTTCGCCCGTTGCCGGGTACCCTTCCCCACGTGGGCGAATCGATCAATTCCGGGGAAGTAAACGGTTCATTGCGGCCAACGCCGGAGCTGCCGAAGCGGCTGACCGACCTGACGCCGGTCGTGATCGTAGGTACCTCACTCTGGGCGGTCGCGACCGTGGTCCTGTTCTTTGTGACCGACGGCATCTGGGTGCAGACGGCGTTCTCCGGCCTGGTGCTCGGCTTCATCGGTCTCGCGATCATCGCCTGGCAGCGCGCCGCCGCCCGGCGGGGCTCGAAGAGCGCCCAAAGACTCTAAGAGCGCTCAGCGACTTCAGGAGCCCGCGTTTCGTCCTCTGAATGCGGTACTTGCGTGTGCAACTACCGCATTCAGAGGACGAAACGCGGTCAGTTGAGGAGCGACGACGGCGAAGGGTCGTCGAGCAGGGCCGTCAGGACGTGACGGTCGGCCCATCGGTCCGTGGCCCAGGCGAAAGCCCGGCCGAGGCCTTCCGGGGTGTCGGCGGCGTGCAGCCTGCCATCGGACCACCAGGCGACTTCGTGTTCCGCGTCCTCGAAGGTCACCGTCAGCGCCTCGTGCAGCAGCACGCCACCCTCGGGCAGCTCGACGCCCAGCTGATCGGCGGCCAGCCGGAGCGCGGACAGCTCCGTCCACGGCACGTACTCGCCGTCTTCGGTGACCTTGGCGTCGAGACCACTCGCCACCGGCAGGTCCAGCAGCTCCGCCAGCGCCGCGGCGCCACTCGCCGAGACGACCATTCGTTCCGGCGCCAGCACGGCGGCGAACCATGGCACATCGAGCACGACGGCGTCGCGAGCGTCGACGGCCGAGCCGTCCGCGGCGCGGACCCGGTCCGGCGCGGGAACGTCCACTGTGTACTCGGCGAGGGCCGCGTGCGCCCGGGAAGCGAGCCCGGGGCTCACCTTGCGCTCGGGGTCTCCGAGCCGATCCAGGAGATCCTCGACGTCTTCGGCGTCCGCCCCCAGCTCCGTCCGAACCCCGGCGGCGAGCAGGATCTCCTTGCTCAACCCCAAATCCGGGACGACGTCGTAGAGCCCGGCCAGCGCCGACGCTTCCGGCATCCGCCAGTCGAGCGGCGCGTGCCCGTCCAGCAACGCGTACCGCGCGAGCCACCAGCCGGTGTGCCCGCCGGGTTCGGTGAGGGCGCGCCAGGTTTCGGGACGCGCCGCGAGCAGACGCAGCGCCTCCGGCCAGGCGTCGTCGCCGACGAGGTCGAGATCGCGTACGGCGAGCACCCGTGACGGCGGCCGTTCCCGGGAGTCCCACCACTCGTGTTCCTCGGGCAGCCCGTGTTCGGGTTCGAGGGGTTCGTCGTCGGTGATGATCGCGAACGAATCGAGCACGCCGACCGCGACGAGCGTGGCCACCGGCCAGTCTTCGGCGAATTCCTCGTCCAGCACGGACAAAGCGCCGTCTTCTTCGAACACCTCGGGGTCGAAGATGTCGCCCAGCGGCGACGTCGGCAGGACGAGCTCGTCCGCGCGACGCCAGCCGTCCTCGCTCGGCAGAGCCAGCGCACCCGCCCAATCGGGGGCTTCGTCGCCGACCTCGGCGATCAGGCGGAGCACCGCGCCCGCGAGCGCCATACCGTCCAAACCGGACCGTACGTCTTCGACGCTGCGTTCGACGGCCGCACTCAGTGCGTCGGCTTCGAGCAGGTCGCTCGCCTCGGCGTGCTTGGCGCCCAAACGTTCCAGCAACGGATGCGCCGCGGCCGGATGCACCAGCCGCAGGCCGATGATGTCCACATCGGACAGAAGTTCGAGCAGTTCCGCCGAGCCGCCGACGAGCAACGCGTCGCGGACGCCGGGCAAGGTGCGGCCGTCGGACATCGGCACCGGCAAGGCGCCGAGATCGTCCTTGGCGAGGTCGTGCGCTTCGAGCGCCGGGAGCAGCACGTCGTAGAGCGAACGCCACCACGAGGGCTCGCGCTGGACCCCGGTCAGCAGCTCGATGGCCTCAGCGGGCGAAAGCGACCGCGCGCCGACCGCGCGAAGGTCCACACCGGACAGTGAAAGCAGCCCGGGCACGAGATCGGCCAGCAGCGGCGCCAATCCCGGCACGTCCACCGACAGGACCCGTGCCTGACGCCCCGGCAAGTCGTCACCCGCCTGCGCGGGAAGCCACGGCAAATCGCTGAGATTCTCGAGGATGGCTTCGCGCAGCGTTCCGTCCACAGTGGAACGCGGGAAACCCGCGCCGGGCACGAGCGCCAGCCGTTCCTTGCCCGGCAAGGAACAAACGAGATCGACGTATTCCCGCGCGGCGTTCTTCAACGCCGCGGTCAGCTCCGGCCCCGGCAGCGCGCGGCGCCGGGACGGCTCGATCGGAAGCGTCGCGATCAGCCTGGCGGGCAGGGAAAGCTCGTCGTCGGTCGGGGTCGGCGCGTGCAGGACGTCTTCGCCGAGCGGCCGGGGCGAACCGGATCCATCGAGCGGAACGGCCCAGACGACCTCGCCGCGATGCACCTGCCAGTGCTCGGAACCGTCCGGCGACGCGAGCTCGACGACGCCGTCACCGAGATCGGAGCGGCGCCAGACACCGCCTTCGACCTCGACGCTTTCCAGCCAGGGCAAGGTGAGCAGGAGATCGCCGATGTCGTTCTTCAGGTCCGCCAGCAGGGCCTGACCGTCGACCCCGTCACGCAGCGGAAGCCGGACCTCGGTGGTGAAACCTTCGGGCACGGGCGGTTCGTCGTCCGCGACCGGCCAAGGCAGCCGCAGCACGGGAACGTCGCCGGTGCGATCGGCTTCGGCGCGCGTGCGTTCCGCGGAGAACGCGACCCCGCCGGTCACCGAAACGATCCTCGGCTCGGCGGAAACCGTGAGCACGGCGGCGAATCCGACGCCGAACCGGCCGACGGTCTCCTCCCCCTTGCCGGAAGCGCGAAGGGAGGCAAGGGATTCGACCCCGCGGGCGTCCAGGGGCGCACCCGTGTTGGCGAACCTCAGCTCACCGTCCACAAGGGACACCCGGAGCGTGCCGCGATCACCGGCGGCGAGTGCGGCATCGGCGGCGTTCTGCGCCAGCTCGACGAACAGCCGGTCGCGGTAGCCGCCGACACGCAGGTCGTTCTCGGTGTTCGTGTCCTCGGTGAACCGCGTCGGCGAATCGGCCCACGCCCGCAGGACGGCGGCGCGGAGCCGCTCGGTGCTGAACGGGTCAGTGCTCACTGGCGCTTTCGGCTTCGACCTGAGCTTCGTCGGCGGTCTCGGTGGTCTCGGCAGTGGCGGCCTCGGGCTCGACCTCCGGCTGGACCTCGGCGGTCTCGGGCGCCTCGGCGACCGGTGCCTCGGACTCGTCGACGACCGCAGCCTCCGCGGTCTCGGCCGGCTCGGGTTCCGGAGCCTCGGCAGGAGCCTCCGGGGCCGGCTCGAAGTCCATCAGCGAGTCGTCGTAGACCAGCTCCGCCACCGGCACCGACGAGGTCACCTCGACCTCGATCTCGGAATGCGCGCCGCAGCCGTACTCGACGTCGACGACGTGGCCGTCCGCCGGGGAGATGTCGTTGGTGCACGCGCCGAAGGCCGCGCTGAGCGACCCGGCGAGCGACACGAAGAACCCGCAGCTCCCGCAGACGTCCGGCGCGCTGCGCGCCATGTCCGACCGCGGGCCGAACTCACCGCTGTGCCAGCGGGCGGCGGCGTCGAGCCTGCCGTGCCGCGACAGCACGTGGACCCGGCCGAGACCGGTCTCCTTGGCGACCGCTTCGACCGCCGGGTCGTCGGACTCCAGATACGCCGGGACGAGCCGCGGGTCGTCCTTCTCCACCGGGAAGATGTCGCCGACGCCGAGGTCGCCCGCCTGCACCCGGCGGTCCCACGGCACCCACGCCGGGGCGACCCGCGCGTCCGGGCCCGGGATCAGCACGACCTCGCTGACCGTGATCGGCTCGTCCTCACCGGCGAGCGCGACCGTCACCGACCAGCGCCAGCCTCGATACCCCGTCACGGTCGCCTCGAACAGGTGGCTCGCGGAGACCGCGTCCTCCCGGTCGACGCCGACGTGCGCGCCGACCTGTTCGGCACCGGCGTCCTCCAGCACCGCCGCGCGGGCCAGATCGACCGCCTCGGCGAGTTTGCGCTGGATGGAGCCGTCGTCCAGGGTCAACAGCAGGGTCATGCCCCCATTCTGCCGCACGCGTTATCGCGGTCCGTGTCAGGCTGTCCGCGTGCGCACGCTGATGACCACCTCGCTCCTGCTGGCCGCCGTCCTCGGTGGCTGCGCCGCCGCGCCGGGGAGCGACGCCGCGCCGCCCGCGCCCGAGAAACTGAAGGTGCGGGTGCTCTCGACGTTGCCCCACGACCCGGGCGCCTTCACCCAGGGCCTCGAGTTCTCCGGCGAGACGCTGTACGAGGGCACCGGCCTGGCCGGGAAGTCGTCGATGCGGGCCGGGCCCGCGGGTGCGGCGCCGACGGTCCGGCAGGAACTGCCCGGCCTGTTCGGCGAGGGCATCACCGTGCTCGGGGCGACGGCCTGGCAGATCACCTGGAAGGACGGCGTCGCGATCGAACGCGACGCCAAGACGCTGGCCGAGCGGAGGCGGGTGACGTACACCGGCGAAGGCTGGGGCCTCTGTCATCGCGGCGGGCAGCTGGTGATGAGCGACGGGTCGTCGAAGCTGACCTTCCGCGATCCTGTGTCCTTCGCGCCGACGGGCAGTGTCGATGTGGGCCGTGACCAGCTGAACGAGCTCGAATGCGTCGGCGAGTCCGTGTACGCGAACGTCTGGCAGACCGACCGGATCCTGCGGATCGACGCCGCGACCGGGCGGGTCACCGGTGAGATCGACGCTTCCGGGTTGCTCGACCAGGCCGAGCGTGGTTCCGCGGACGTCCTCAACGGCATCGCGGCGGTGCCGGGGACCGACGAATTCCTGATCACCGGAAAGCTCTGGCCGAGGATGTTCCGAGTGAAATTCATCCCGACCTCCTAGAAAGCAGTGGTGAACGCGCGAAGCGGACCTCGCGTAAGGCAGGATTGAAGCGTGGGAATCTTCGGCTCGAACTCTGGACCCGACGGCACGCGTTCCGGCCGGTCGGGCAAGGAGCGTGGCCGCAAGAGCAAACGGAAGTGGACGCCGGAGCCCGGCGCCGCCCAGGCACGCAGCTGGTCCGCACCGCCGCCGACCAGGGTCGATCAGCAGCCGGTGCCGCCGCACGCGGCCCGCCCGCAGCCGCCGCACCAGCCCCACTACCAGCCACATCCGGCCGGGCCCACCGCCGACGAAGCGCGCACGAGCGCGATCCCGATGGGCCACCACCAGCCACCGCCGCCGCCCCCGCCGCCGAGGACGCCTCCCCGTGGCGCGCGGCCATACCCGGATCCTTCGCAGCGTCAGACCGAACCCGTCCGGCGTCGCCCGGGCGGGTTCTACGACGAGCACCCGCCGGGAAGCGGCGAGTACGAGCACTACGACACCGGCGGTTACGCGGGCGAACCCCGGGTCGCCGAAGAACAGCCTCACGAGCATCCGACGACCGCGGTGCCGCCCCGGGCGGGCGCCCTGCCGAAGATGCCGAAGAAGATCACGGTCACCCGGGTCGCGGCGATGCGCAGCCGTCAGCTCACCGGGCAGGCCGTCGGCGCCTTCCAGCGCGCGACTAAGGCGGACGGCGCCGACAAGTCGGGCCTCACTTCGCTGACGTACGCGGTGATGCTGAACTACGCCAGCGACGCCGCGATGGCGATCGCGCTGGCGAACACCTTGTTCTTCGCCGCCACCAGCGGGGAGAGCAAGGGCAAGGTCGCGCTCTACCTGCTCATCACGATCGCCCCGTTCGCGCTGGTCGCGCCGGTGATCGGCCCGGCGCTGGACAAGATCCAGCGCGGACGGCGGCTCGCGATGTGCGTGTCCTCGGCCGGGCAGGCGCTGATGGCGATCGTGATGGCGCTGCACTTCGACGACTGGCTCCTGTACCCGGCGGCGCTGGGCATGATGGTGCTCTCGAAGTCGTTCACCGTGCTCAAGGCCGCGGTGACGCCACGGGTGCTGCCGCCCGAGATCACGCTGTCCAAGACCAACGCGCGGCTGACCGTGTTCGGCCTGGTCGCGGCCGGCGCGTTCGGCGCGCTCGCGAGCGGGGTCAACGCGATCTGGGGTTCTCAGGGCGCGCTGTGGTTCACCATGCTGATCTGCGTCGCCGCCGCGGTGCAGTCGATGCGGATCCCGTCCTGGGTCGAGAAGACCGAGGGCGAGGTGCCGGCGTCGCTGTCCGCGCATCCCGAGCGGCGGGTCAAGAAGCAGCGGCAGCCGATGGGGCGGCAGATCGTCGTCTCGTTGTGGGGCAACGGAACCGTCCGCGTGCTGACCGGGTTCCTGATGATGTTCTCCGCGTTCGCGGTGAAGGCGCAGGCCGAAGGCAGCGGGCAGAGCCCGTTCGACCAGCTGCTGCTGCTCGGCATCATCGGCGCCGCGGCGGGCGTCGGTGGCTTCCTCGGCAACGCACTGGGCTCGCGGCTGCACTTCGGCAAACCGGATCAGGTGATCCTGGCCTGTGTCGGAGCCTGTCTCGGCATCGCGGTCATCGCCACCGTGGCGGCGGGGCTGGCGACGGCGGCGATCGTCGCGCTCGTCGGCGCGACCGCGAGCGCCCTGGCGAAGATCAGTCTCGACGCCGTCATTCAGGAAGACCTGCCGGAAGAGTCGCGCGCGTCGGCGTTCGGGCGGTCGGAGACCGTGCTGCAGATGTCCTGGTGCTTCGGCGGCGCCGTCGGCCTGCTGCTGCCGCCGACGTACTGGATCGGCTTCCTGGTGCTGTCGATCCTGCTGGCCGTCGGGTTCACGCAGACGTTCATGGTCCGGCGCGGTACCTCGCTGGTCCCGGGTCTCGGCGGCGACCGGCCGCTGCGCCCGGCGCCGACCAGCGAAACGCCGGTCCCCTCGCAGCCCGGTGACTCCCGGTGGCGGCCGGGCTCGTAATCTTCACCGTATGCGGCGACTTCGTATTTTGGCCCTGCTCGCGGCGGGTGGTTTCGTGGTGGCCGGTTGCGCGGCCCCCGGCCCCGAAGAGGTGACCTTCTTCGCCGACGGCAAGACGGTGAACGTCGGCCCGCTGGCGTCGTGCGACATCAAGAGCGCCCAGTGCACCACCAGGCCCGACGCCGCGGGCAAGCTGCGGATCCGGCCGGGGAAGCCGGTGCAGATCTCGGTGCCGAGCGCGATCGCGGAAACGCCGTGGAAGGTCACGGTGCAGTACGTGAACGGCCAGGGCGAGCCGCAGGAGCTCAAGCAGGACATCATCACGTCGCTGGACCGGTTCGCCTACACCGTGACGACGCCGCGGCCCGACGACCAGATCCTCGTCGTCGAGGTCGCGCAGGCTTCGGTGGTCAGCCGGACCGGGCGTCCGGAGGACGCGGAGGCGCTGACGACGGCCATCTGGTCGCTGCAGGTCGAGCCGCCGGCCGCCTGAGGGAGCAAGGGACCTTTGCTACCACGCGGGCTCCCGATCCCCTGCTGAA
>Ga0307518_10000536_pt1 | contig 28762 bp, 41 predicted proteins | sample 25_EM_MG_FD_203889 | JGI IMG/M metagenome (GOLD analysis project Ga0307518, IMG submission 203889) | Populus trichocarpa ectomycorrhiza microbial communities from riparian zone in the Pacific Northwest, United States - 25_EM | ecosystem: Host-associated > Plants > Roots > Unclassified | place... | reverse complement strand
ATTGTGCGGGTATGTGTATGGCAGCAAAAGTAAATCTCAAGAAATAATGAGTGCGGGACCATGTTCTAGGTCCGCCAATAAAACCTTTTGCCTATTTGAAAGGGTATTGTGATGTGACCATATAGTAAATAGAGGGTTAGTCACCTTGCATTAATCTTGGCCTTTTGCAATATCTCGACCGTGGCTGATCTAAGCGTCGGAACGCTCAGTTCTGTCGGAAACGCACATATGAAGCACAGGGGTGAGTTAGATGGCGCAAGCCGGTATGATGCAGAAATCTGCAGGTAAGACGAATAAACTCCCTTCCCACACGCAGAAAGTGATGAACCAACCCCATTTGAGTGTAATGACTCCAGGAGGTTGTGGATGAAATGTAGTGACTGTGACCGTAAATCATTGAGTTCGTGGAGATCGTGGCCTAAGAAAAGGGTGACGATGAACTGTCTATTGAATGCATGTATATGTGGACTGACAAGTATCGGAGAAAGGTGACCACATTGGGACAGAGCAGTGCAGGCGTACTGAACAGCCGGATCTACTGGCAAGCCTGAGAGGAGAAATAGGTGTTAGCCACAGCTGCGTCGATGCCTGTAGGATTGGGCACCTTACCTTGCAAAGAGTTCTACGGCGTCCGTCATGGTATTAAGCTATCGAGGACGAGCAGTGAGACAATTGCCCGACACCAGGATCGCACCCGGATCATGATGACACACCTCGCTTAGCTCCAGCTGTTGCTTCGCAAGAGATTGGATGGTCATGATGGACTGGGAGATGAGGGTCATCATTTTCCTCTGGCAGTTCGACGATGTTAGTATGTATGTAGAAAAAGAAACGACTCACACGACCTGTTCGCGCGGTCCAGGTGTATCAGGGTCACGCGGATAGAGCCGGATGGGATGGCACGGGGCTTACGCCATTACGCCATCGCCGTCCGCGTGCTTTCTCGTTGCATGAGGTGGAGGCAGAGAGTACTCTTCCGGATTTCACTCGAGGTTTTCTCCCGCTGCCAGTGATAAAAATCCAACGCTGGAGTTGCGGGTGACTTTCCTTCTTTAGGTAGACGGAAGCCGATCACCCCGGCCGGGGATTCATCACGTGATATGACGCCCTTCATGCCCATGACCGCAGCGTACCTTTGAGCGAACTCCGCACTTGGCTCCGTCGTATCCTTCCATCGAGCCCAACCAAGTTTGCCGCATATTTTGTGACCTGATCGTCGACTGTACACCACTGTACCCACAATGTGGTGGCTAGACCCGGGGAAAGACATCCTCAATGTGGTGCGTCATCTGGCGGCTCCCTACTACTTTCTGGGCATTTAACCCCATGATCCTCAGGTCTTTAATAGAATTCTCGCACCATACATCGAGAACCTCGACATGAATCAAGTTAACTACGGAATAGCTCAAGGTAGATCTAAGTCAGCCATTTTGCTGTGGGGAATTCAGTATATTTCCAGGTCAACTGACACTGCGCAATTTGCGGCTCAAGAAAGGGGCGCTTGATAAGTTCAGACTTCCGGTAGACGTTCTCGAAGGTTTGCATATGCAGTTCGTCTCTCGTTTTATGTATCTTATGTACGTCAGGCTATTTGGGAACGTTTACTTTGTCACTTCGCTGGATGAACCTTGGTAACAAACCGGTGGAAATATTGATAGAAGACGTTTACCTCCTTGTCGTACCCTCTCCACAGAGTAATGTCGATCCAGAGGAAGAGGAAGAACGTGCTCAAGCCGCCAAACAAGAACATCTGGAGAATGCCGAATTTTTACACCTACGCGATCAAAATGTCACCTCAGGTTTGTTCAAGTATCAATTGGTTTTCACGTATGTTACCCTAAACATTGTCGACCAAATAGACGAGGCGCCACAGGGATTTTGGTCCTCTCTCACAGCAAAAATAGTCAATAATATCCAAATAACGGTTAGGAACATCCATATCCGGTACGAAGACAAGATGAGCGTACCTGGCGTAAGTAGCTTTATCAATGGTGTAAGTCTCTCAAACACTCAAATACATGACGCTAGCATCCGTTTGCTGTGGGCGTCACTTTAGCTAGCTTCAATGCTAGTTCTGTCAACGAAAATTGGGAACCCGCATTCATTGAAAGTACTGCGGGCGCGATTCACAAAGTATGTGGTCTTTCCACCCTTGGAAGGTTATACTGAGTACAATTTAGTTTGCAAACCTTGCATCACTCGCTGTGTATTTTGACACTGATTCCCAAAGTATGGCAGGCCTCCCAATAGGAGCTGCCAAGGAAAAATTTTCGGCCATGGTAAGAGAAAGTCTACCTCTATACCTATTGCACTGATTGGGAACAAGATTTCGCTCAGTGACAGGAGCTCTTCACACCAATTCATACTGAGCCCGGTCTCAGGGCAAGGGAGAGTAAGTACAGCTATTCGACTCGGCTCCATTAAATCTCATGTCAGTAACAGATCGTACTAAACCACAAAATGGATGACCAGATGCCTCACTATGATATCCACCTGTTCTTTGACGAAATCGGGGTTTCTTTGGACGATGATCAATACCGTGATGCTATTTCATTGGTCGATATGTACCATGTTTACCTCAGGCAGCATCAAGTAAGTGAGTGGGGCTTACCTTTGCGATGTCGCTTAGCCATTTCCTGCAGTACCGTAAGCACCGTCCGAGCGACGAGGAGTTTGCAAGGAACCGTGGGAGAGCCTACTTCGTATTTGCTATCCAAGCTATCCTAGGTGGAGTTCGTGAACGGCGACGAAAATGGACCTGGGCTTACTTCGCTGAGCGTCGAGACGACCGGAATGAGTATGTTGAGCTCTTCAAGAAGAAGATAATGGATGCTTTACAGGAAACTGTACGTTTTCTCTCTCAATCAACGCCAACTTTCTGAACTTTTGGCTTTAGGAAGCCCTTGCGTTACAAACTTTGGAGAGGAAGCTCTCGTATGAGGACATCCGCTTTTATAGATCAATAGCACGGTCCCAGCTGAAAAAGGATGCAGCACAAATGAAACAACTGGAGGAGGAGCATGCTCGTCGGCAGCAGCAGTCACGGAGCTGGTCGTCGTGGCTTTGGGGTACTTCACCCCAGGAGGCTCCTAGCGAAGAGCCTATTTTCCAAAGGCAGATGACAGACGCAGAGCGCAAGCAGTTGTATGAAGTTCTGGACTACGATGAGAGGTCAGCAATCGCAGAGGCCTTCGAAAGCCGGGATGCCCTTATGTTACGGGTTGTGGCCGAACTAAAGAGGGGATCCTTTACTCTCAAAGCAGATCCTAGAGGGGCTGTTAAGACCATCATTTCTACAATCTTTGATTCCTTCCGTGCCGATTTCACGCAACGACAGGACAACTTCGAAACATCGATCTCATTGGGAGGGTTCAGCGTTTACGATGGAACAACAGCCAATACTCTTCATCCGCAGATCATTCAAGTCAAGAATCCAAGTTCAAAGGAAGTCAGGCCTCGAGCGCACGGGGAATCTGTGGACCCCTTCTTTTTCCTCAAGTTTGAAAGTAATCCTCTTGATCAGAGAGCGGATACAGCACTGACTGCCCGCATGCGTCATATGGAGATCATTTACCACAAAGGATACATAGAGGCAATCAGCAGATTTTTCAGGCCCCCCAAGAGCCAACTTGAGTCGGTAGAGGCTCTGTTGGTGAGTATGCCAATCGCCTGCATTTTTAAGACCCTCATCCGTGTTAGAACGTGGCCAGCGAGACATTGGAAGGTTTGCGGAAGGACACTCGCGCCGGTCTAGAATACGCCCTTCAAACCCATAAGACTATTGATCTACAGGTTGATATAAATGCCCCTGTCATCATCATCCCCGAGGAGTACGATTATTTGAATGAACAACTACTATTGTCTGACAATGGGATTTAGTGTTACGTCCGTTCATACTGGACATCTCATTCTGGACGCGGGACACATATCCATCGAAAGCGACCTTGCAGACAAAAACATCCTTCGGGAGATACAAGCAAAGAGGAACCAGCAATACAATGAAGAAGACTACAGGCGCCTGGAGTCAATGATGTATGATAAGGTGCTTCTACGCCTGGAGGCAGCACAGGTAAACTTGATGTTTTGTAGAGGGGAGGAACCTTTTTTAACCCCGTTACGTCCTAACCAGTTCGTCGTCGGAAATGATTTGCAGTCTTGCCGTGACGCTCTCATTTCCGAAAATGGGGATTTTCTTCACTTGTTGGAGCGCACCAACATCGAACTAAAAGTTCAAAGTTCCATTGTGCCGAGTGCGATCAATCTTACTCGCTTCAAGGTGTCTGGGAAACTTCCCAGTCTTCATGTTAACATTTCTGACGCGAAGTATAAAACCCTTATGCGACTTATTGACGTCACAATACCCGATGTCAACGATTCAGATGGAAATCGACTAGATGATCAAGGATCTATAGGCGTTCCTCTCTCTACGCGCCTTTTCAGGTCAACCGGGCCCGAGTACAATATTGAGGACCCCCAATCCGAGTCGGAGGACGGATCAAGCAATTTCGGTGACATATTCTTTGAAGCAAGAGACGGAGGATCACAAGTACGCGTTCACTACTCCATCGATTATTTCCCTTACTTAATGGGACATTACTAGGATCAAGAGATACAGCAACAAATGTTCCACATGGACTTCGCTGTTGATGGATTATGTGCAACCATTTCGAGATCCTCTGTCAATGGGTACGAGCGCCCTTTGGGCAATTGCTCCCTCCACGATTTCCGTCTGGGACTTTCCGTCCTCAATGAAAAGATCGTTGTGAATGTCAATTTAAAGTGAGCTCTTGCGTCAATTCACTGCCAAAGGTGTTGAAGCAGGCGTAGGAAAATGGGTATGAGCGTTATACAAGCAAAGGGGGAACCTCTGGAACTTATGTCATCCGAGCGTCCTGATACTAGTGAAGAAGAAAAGTTGCTCTCAGTGTCCTATACACGCCTTTTGAAGGCGTCATCAACTTTATCCAAGACCTACAATGACGTCGAGCAAAATGTGGATATTGTCCTGTCCACTTTCATTTTCAAGGCTGTCCCTGAGCCTGTCGTCTCGCTGTACGATTTCATCATGAACACTTTCCTCCCGCAGGAAACCAGCACGTCAATACCACAAGAAAATCCTCAGCCAAGAGAGAATACTGCCATGGCCAGTTCGAATACAAATGGCGCCATCCGTGTCACAGTCAAACTGGACAGTATACGAGGTGTGTGATGCTGTACAAATTTATTGAAACGGATTAACCACTGTCACGTTCAGTTATGTTGATCGACGAAGTCACCGTCTTGGCAACCCTCAGCCTGTCGACGGCTTATGTCTCTATCGTCATAAAGTCAAGTACAATGTTCATCACTGGCAAGCTGGGAAGTTTAGCACTAAGTGACGACCGTCCGATTGATGTTAGTCGACCCGAGTTCAAGCAAATCTTGTCCATCGAAGGTCGCAACTTGGCCGAGTTCCGATATCGAACCTATGATCCCGCTGACGAAGACTTTTCTGGCATCAATTCATCCATTCATCTCACTACTGGTTCCCTCAAAATTCATTTTCTCGAAGAACCACTCCGTGACATCCATCTGTTTGTTACAAAGCTTGCGCAACTCAAAGTCCTCTATGATGCTGCGCGTGATGCAGCTGTTCAGAGAGCATCAGAAATTGAACGTATGCAATTTGAGGTGTCTGTAAAGACGCCGATTATCATCTTTCCATGCGACTCTACACGCGACCCCGATGTCTTGACAATGCGGCTTGGTGAAATTCTTGCACATAACTCTTATGACGGAAATTCGAGCAACATCACGGCAAGCCTCAGGGGCATCCAGTTAAATTCAGAGTTTTACTGTGATGGAAACCCGTTGAAGCTAAAGATTGTCGACGACATCAACATTGTTGCGGATGCACTTCAGACTACGGAAATCGATCGCTCACGGGAAGCTGACCTCCCGGATATACAAGTGAGCGACATTTACTCGTTTCCAGGAGGAAATTTCAATAACAATCATTGAAGGTTGCTGTCAAAATATCTGATGTCAAGCTACACTTGACACAGATTCAGTACCAGAATCTGATCAGCCTTTTCCAGTCGGTATCTAGGGTATTTTCCTCCGACAACCCCACCCATGTGAACCCTATCGTCTCACCCAGTCCTTGCCTCGGCGACAATTCTGTCGAGGCTGTGGAACGACGCAATACAGTAAATTTGGAGCCTGAGGTCCGGAGCACGCCTGCCGGCGATGGGATGCGACCGTGGACAACCGTCGACGTTGTGGCATCGGTCAAGGCGGTCAAGCTTCACCTATATGACGCCGGGGCCAACACCGAATCGAAACTCCAGGACCATGGAATAGTGCAGGTTTCATTGAATAGTACTACCCTTCGCTACAAGTCCCTCTCTGATGGTGCTTCGGAGGCTCAGCTCGTGTTGGAATCGTTTACTATGAGCAACACGAGACCCGGAGGGTCTAGATTCAGGGAAATCATCCCTGCTGCTGACCATGGCCGCAACCAGTTCATGGTTCTGTATACATCTTCTGGAACTTCGTCACTTGCGATAGTGACAGTTGATGCTCCACATATTATCTTTGCGATTGAGCCATTGATCGCACTTATTTCCTTCTTCGCCAGTGTACCGGGGATTGCGACTGATACTGGTCAGAGGGAAGACGTAGTAAATGATATGTCTCAACAGACTGTCTCCCGTTCTGGCACCGACATTCGTGTCGAACTGCACGACATCTCTATTAGTGTACTTGAGGACGATTCCAATGCACAATCACAAGCCATTCGATTGTACATTGACCAAATCATATTGTCTCAACAGGTAAGGACTACGATGGGCTTGAAGGTGTTGGTACTGACAGCTCCAGGTTATTGTGGCCTTGACCATGAATAAACTTGGGATGTCTTTAATTCGCATGGGAACTGACTCCGATACCGTCCGTTTCTTAGATGAGGTCGATCTCACCTTGTCAGTTGACAGCCAGTCTTCGACTCGAGAACAACTTTTGAACATCGAAATCTCGTCCAAACCAATTATCTTTCGCGTGTCTTACCGCGATATCATGCTCATTACTGCCATCACGACCAAGGCGGCGCAACTGTATGGGAAGTCTCACGGATCCATTTCAAATGACGAAACTCGGCCTTCGAAAGTATTAACGACTGCAGAACCCAGCTCAGCGCAATTACAATCGACGAATGCAACGAGCAAAGCACGTGTAGTGACATCTAAAGAGCAGGTATGAAATTTCTTATCCTGTCAATAGTCATTTTTACCAGATGTAGTTGAAAGCAACCATGGATGGTTTTCGTTTGATCCTCATCGGAGACATGCATGAACAACCCATGCTCCATCTCAACCTGAAACCATTTGTTGTGATGGTTAAGGACTGGTCCTCCGAGGTACGGTTTTCTGGTTAGTCTTTGGTTTACTCATCCACAGTATACCTCCAGCTTTCTGCGTCCACTATTATTGAACCCCAAATAAATTACTGGAATTTAACCAATTCACACTGGGAACCTTGTATGATTCCTTCCCTTCTATGATAATCAATAATTGATATTCTTTTGGAAGTGATTGACCCTTGGAGCCTTAGCCTATCGGTATTGTTGTTGCTCATTCCCGATGCGGCTCTACTAATTTCCCTGCAGGTGACAACGGAACAGCCTTTAGATGGCTTCAAGGCTTCCATTACTGCTTGCGATCGCCTTGACCTGAATATCAGCACTACATTGATCGAGCTTGCTACCGCATCCATCAAGATGTTGGGTAAGGAAGGTGAAGGAGTGTTGCAGAAAGCTCGAGGGAGTTACGCGCCATATCGCATCCAAAATCGCACCGGTTATCTGTTGTTCTTGTGGTCTGATGATGTCAATGCTGCCTTTAGGGAGTCCAATGCAGTGAAGATTGATCATAATCGGACTATTGATTGGCGGTTTGATGATTGGAAGACAACACGCGAGGTGAGTGTAAGAGTAATAATAAAAAATCCAAAGTAACTGTTTTTCAGCACGTTTCAGCGTATGAGCAACACAATGTTTGTGTACAAATTGCTGGAAAACCTTGGGAAGCAGTTCGGGGTATACCTGTTGACAGAGAGGGCGAGTTTACCTTTTCGTTGCGCCCCAGAGGAGACGGGTACACAGATCGTCTGTTGTGTGCTATTACGGTGGAGGACAACGTCAAGGTGGTGACGCTACGATCAACCTATCTTGTTGTCAACCACACTTTCTATCCGTTGGAGCTGATGCTGGTTGACAACACGGGTCATCCAGCTTATTCTTTGGAGAAGATTTGTTAGTTCTAAACTTGTCTCACCGGATTTCATCCCACTAATGTTCGCCCAAGTTCCCGGTCATGATTACGCATTACCAATTGAGTCTGTTACCCGGAACAGGATAAGGTTGCAGCCCGACCGTAAGCACCACATTTTGTGGCGGTACCTTGAACTCACATAACCTCAAGAAGGATTCGGTTACAAATGGTGTTCCTCGCTTCGTTTCGATGATCTGATAGCGAAGAAATCTCTGACAATACAGTGTCCTCATGGGGACGCGAGGGAAGTGCCTTTCCGCTTCCAAGCCTGGGTGCAAGCGGACTCAAATGATCTTACTGCGCGGTAAGTCCACCATACTATTTGGCGCTTGGATTCTCAAATAGTCCAGTAAATCACCCAAAATCACTCTCAAGCTACGTGCACCTATTGAACTCGAAAACCTCCTGCCATACAACGTACAATACCGAATTTTCGATAGAAACGCAAATACCAACTGGAAAAGTTACCTTCGAAATGGTGGCATTATGCCAGTGCACTCTGTACAGTTGGACCACCTGGTGTTGCTCAATGTGGAGGTACAAGACACCAGTCCGTCCATTCTGCAGCTTGATTCAGCAAGGTCTTAACAATTATTTAGTTTTCGCACCAAGTGAATTCGCCATTATCAATGCTGACCCTCAATCAGACTTTGATACCGAGACTCGCTTAATCCTCCGGGACCAAACCAATAGGAAACTGAACCTGAAACTCAATTATATGTGCGCAATTTCTTTCTTCGTTTATCTCTGGTTGATCGACACATATGCTAAGTCGGTACCCTGAGTCTGGCGGAGCGTTCAAAGTACAAATCTACAGCCCCTATCTGGTTGTGAATAAGACCGGACTTCCGTTCAACGTGAAAGCAGTTCGTTCCAATCGTGCTAGTTCTCCTGTGGAAATAGCCGGTGATACCCGCCGAGGTATGGCACTTGCCCATTTCCTACTCCAGCGTTAACCGTTCATTTCTTTTCCATCAGACGTCCTTATGGGTCGTGTCCCATTTTGTAAATGGCTATGTCTTTGCTTCCTTTTGTATATGCTCACCTCACATGCAGTGTTGTCTCATCCTCATGAAAATGGCCACGCATTTGTGTTCCAAGTTGCGGACTCCATCTGGTCTAATGTAGGGCACGATTTTGTATCGTGAATGGCTTCCGATGGTTCGCATTCTAGGTAGTAGGGCTTGAAGCTCCGGCGGCTGAGACCAAAATGGTCATTCCCTCCTCGAAACAGAAGAATGAGGAATACCATATCGGGTTGTCATGGACAGAGGGCCTTGGAAAGTATAAACTTACTAAGGTCATTATTCTTGCTCCTAGGTTTTTGGTGAAGAATGATCTATCAGAGCCGTTGCATTTCCGCGAATACCAAGGGCTTCCTCGAGGTAGAGCCGTACTTAACCCCGGCGAACGCTGTCCGCTGCAGGCTTTGCGTACCAGCCAAGAGAAACTTCTTACTATCGCCCGTCCTGGCTTGAACACACGATGGTAAGCACTCAAAGCAACGAGCGCTATTGTTGACAGTAGTTTTAAGGTCTGCTCCAATCAACCTGGAAGACATCGGAGTCGTATATCTGCGTCTTCCAATGGATGACGATGAGGTTCAGCTCATAAAGGGCGACATAAAATTGGACGGCTCTATCATATTTGTTACTTTCTGTAGAGCCGATGGGTGGCCATTCGAGATTGAGAACCAAAGTGATCATACAGTCATTATTTGTCAACGGGTATTTGCATTGTACCCCGAAATCAGTGTCCGTTGCTGATATTTATCAGGACGCCAATTGCAACGAGGCAAATTCAACGGTTGTCAAGTCTGCTTACCCGCGTTACAAGATGGCGCCACATTCAACGATACCATATGCTTGGGATCAACTTGCTGCGAAAGAAAAGAAGCTCATGTTGATGATACACGATGCGCGTCGCGTAGTGGATATCATGGAAATCGGGGCCCTTGTACCCTTCAAATTTCACGTGGGCATGTCCTTTATTTTTTTGGGAACTATCCTCGATGGGTTTCCAGGACCGGAGTCGTACTCGCGCCGTGTCGTTGGACGTGCGAGCGGAAGGTCACAAACAAATCTTGCGCATTACCCCCTATGTTGCGGAGCGGAGTGTCTACAAGCCGAAGCATAGGAACACTGGCTCGCTCTCACGGTCGGATACCCTAGCCAGCACAGAGGCCTTCGAAGCTGTCGCCGAAGACTCAACCCTAATTCTTACAATCAAGGTTGACCTTTCTGGGATTGGCATTTCTCTGATGAACCGCAGAATAATCGAAGTGATCTATGTCTCGGTGGATTCTTTGGAATTCGAGTATAATAACAGTACGACAGCTCAAGCAGTGACCTTCTCGTGCGGTTCCCTACAGATCGACAATCAACTTCATGATGCAGTGTATCCTGTCATCCTGCAACCGAGCCCTATCTCGAGGGAGAACTCAGGGATGGCAGCTGTGCTTCCAACGGTCCAAGCTTCTATCGCCTGGTTGAAGGACCAAGGTATGTTATTGAATATTTTATAAGCCTTGTGTGATTCACTGCCTCGAATCAAGAACACGGTGTCTTATTCGTCAAGTATTGTTCGATCCTCTTACAGGCATTGACCATTGAGGCCGATGAGGATCTCCTGTTTGCGATATATGATTTGACCCAGATTAAAGGTTTATCATGGGAAGAGGAAACAGAGGAGTGAGTGGTTTGGAACATAAATTTTATGACTCATGGTATACCTTGTTTAATACCTAGCGTCTTAATCCAGCACCCAGACGATATTCCAGAGCCCCAGGCCACAGATTCCGGGCAAGAAGTTTACTTCGAAGTGTTAGAACTACAACCAATCCAGCTCTCCTTGTCCTTCACACGAACCGAGCGGATTAGTAGTGAGGACAAGTGGGTCCCCTTTTTTGTTTTCGACGTGTAGTTGATCCATTTCCTTTCACGCAGACTCAGTATACGAAATCCGATTGCAGTAGTCGTAAATGCACTTACGATGACTCTCGGCAATGTCAATGATGCACCACTCGAGCTCAACGCGCTCGCTATACGGGACATGCGATTAACTCTACCTGAACTGCAAACACGCATTGCGTATCACTACCGACAGGATGTGTTGCGGCAGCTCTATCGCATCCTGGGCTCGGCTGATTTCATAGGAAATCCAGTTGGCTTGTTCACGAACGTTAGCTCGGGGGTCGCAGATATCTTTTACGCCCCATATCACGGTGTTGTCATGCATGGGAATAAAGAACTGGGCATCGGTATTGCCAAGGTAAAGTTTACGATTACCTTTCTTACTTGCTCTCACCGTTCCCCAGGGTGCAGCGAGCTTCGTGAAGAAGACCGTGTTTGGCCTTTCTGACAGCGTTACCAAGTTCACTAGTAGCGTGGGTAAAGGTGAAATGCTCCCTATCAGATCCAGATTATGGTTGTAACATGTAGTTAGGATTATCCGCCGCCACCTTTGATGCGGAGTATCAAGCACAACGAAGGGTGTCTCAACGGCGCAATCGGCCTCGCCATGCTATGTGGGGATCGAATTCATATGACGTAGAACTTTACCTGACAGACAAATTTGTAGCTACGGTGTCACCGCGGGTGGCGAAGCATTCGCGAATAGCGTTTTCAGTGCGATGGAAGGTATTGTGGTACGCGCGGCACTTCTTTGCTATTTTCTGTGCGTTTTGTTGATCCCATTTTAGTCCAAGCCACTTCAAGGAGCCGAGACAGAAGGGGCGGTTGGGTTCTTCAAAGGTATCGGCAAGGGTTTGGTTGGGTGCGCCACTTTCCAGTCTTATTCGCCCTGGTATCCGTGTGACCATCGCCCAGCGCTGTAACAAAGCCCGCTGTGGGTGTGTTTGACCTTGCCGCAAACCTTTCCGAAGGTGTGCAACTTGAGCAGGATGCACTTGAGGTACGAACCACTGAGTTCATTTCCAGGTATTAGGAATACAACCACCGTGTTTGATAAGCCCGAACGCGAACGAGTGCGTCTGGTAAGTTCCAAATTGGCACAAATGACCAATGGATTAACATACCCCTTTCGCAGCCAAGACATGTCCCGCCCGACAGTGTGCTGGTGGTAGGTCCACTTACGTTTTCAGGCTCAGTCTTTGTTATCTACCTCCTTCCTTTAGCCCTACTCTACCCGCGAGGCACTTGGCCAGTATTGGATGAGAGATCTGGAACATGGTACCTACCGAAAGGAATCGTATGTCGCTTACATCGGTAAGTGTGCGCTCCAAGGCATACTTGATTATTGGTTCATTTCGCCTAGGTTTACCTGGCGGCGACAATGTTGTCCTTCTGACCACCGTGAGGGTGCTCTCATTCGGGTCGAAGAAGTTGCGGCTCGACTGGGATCTACTTCTCGCTAATGTCCTGGGTGTTGCGGTTGAAGACAATGGTATCCGTTTCTCCCACAAACTGGGCAAGGATCATGACAGATTTGTACTCATACCTGACAAAAATGCTCTGACATGGTTCTTTGGACAAATTGCATCTGTAGTCAGGGCTTTCAATACTCGTAGAAGAATGGACAATTGAACCCATGCCTTATTTCTCGTATCAAGAGGACCAACTTTATTGGATGTAGCGACTGTATTACTTAGCAACCTGTACCTTTGCAATGCTCATAAATGAGATCCTCGAAACAGAACTGTACAGAAAAGGGTGAAGGAAGAATGAAAGTGGTGGAAAACGAATGGCATGGCTCTCGAAGCCGGGAAAATAACAATAATGTAACAAAGATGATATGGGTATAATTCTTGTGGGATATCTCCTAAGTGGTTGTCTCCTGACGACGCACAGAAGGGATGCGAGCCCTGGGTGAGACAGTGACGTCACTAGCGGTTGGGCTCGGTTGTGTATGCAAGATTGCTGTCGCTGTGCTAGAGATACGTTCTCTGGTAGGAAGTTTAGTAAACTCAGTGATGTGTTTCTCCCCCGTACGGTCAGTGGCACTCCCCGAGTCGTCCGAGTCATTATATGTTGCAAGCTTGCTGCTTTCGAAACTGCCGTAGCTGCCACGTGGGCTGGTGGAGTAGGCGCTTTGGAACTCGGTATCAGAGTCATCCGTGGTGGAGGACAACGCAGGTGTCAACGCAGGTGTAGTTGGTGTTGTAACAGGCACATCGGGTGACAAAGCGCTCAGCGATGCACCGGAGGCGATCTTGCGCAAAGACTGCGTCTCCGTTGTGGGTGTCGGCGTTATGTCCTCAATAGCGTTGGTCTTGACGGTCTCAGGTTCAAAATGACCAGGGATATTCTCCCCACGGTTCAGTGATGAAGAACGGCGGGGATTCAAGACAGTGTCAAGAGAGCCGCGAGTGATAGTCGTCGCCGAACCTGTTTGATTCGTGGACATAGTGTCGCTTCGCTCCCTGCGCTTTACCCTCGTGGGAGGGTTGTTCACCAGCTTTGTCCCTCTGGGAGGACGTACACGAACGGGGACCGCAGCATCTGAACTCTCTTCACCGCGTTCATCTGTACCATAGCCCGAACCTGTCCCATGGCGTCCAAGCGACCGGCTCTTCCAGTCTTGAATACGCTCTGAAGCTAGGGCAGTTTCTAACTGGAATCATCTCAGTGAGCGACGACGGCAGGAAGGTATAGATTAATTACTTACTTTTTGCTGTATCTGCAAGACCTTTTGTGCAATTCTGTCACTGCGTTCGCTGATGCCTTCATCAACAGCCATCATCCCGTCCTGAACGTTCTCCTCTTGCGTCGCAGAGAACCGCTTCTTGCGCGAAGGTGAGACGGAAATCTCTTCCTCTTCCGTAATAGTGGTCGTGTCCCTATCGACCTTGTCGTGGACGAGGGTATCGTCCATCCCTTCAAACGACTCTGCAAGGGTAGACTCTGTTCCAACGCTGCGTAGCCGTGATCCTGTACCTTCACCACAGCTGTTCTTCACAGCATCACTAGCTCTTCGTGACCTTGCACCTCTCGTAGACTGTGCCGAGGCTGACATACGCGAAGCAGGGCGGGAATCCATCTCCTCGCAGTAGTCAGATTCATCCACGTCGACGGCCATAGATGCAAGGGCACGCTCGATTTGTGCTTCAACTTCGGCGACCATTTCTGCACGCTCTTCCTCCATGCGTTCCATGGTCTCGCGCATTCTCTGGAGCTCAGTCAATGCCTCTTTGTGCGCCTTTTCCGTGTCAGTGAGCCCTAGGATATCGTGAGCCTCTGACGTGCGACAGCCCGTGATAGGATCATTACTCACGTTGTTGCAACTTGGCCTTCTCCGCGGATGTCAGTGACACCAACCCACTAAGGCGCTTCGTTTCCCGTTGTTCTTTGCCAATCTTGCCCCTCAACTGGTCCGCCTCGACACTGAGCCTCTCCGCGTACTGCTCGAACGTCACAAACTTATCGCGCCATAAGTCCGCCTCAGTCATCAAGAAGTTCAGGCGGCGGGAAAGTCGGCCGATCTTCGTTTCAAGGTCATCCCGGGCATCGACAAATGCGGTAGCACGCTTGCGGATGGAGAGTTGAATGTGTTGTTCCGCGGCAGTGAGTTGAGGAAGACGGCGGATGGCACCGAAGGAGGACAGACGCTTGAAGAGGGAAGGCTTCTTGAACTAGAACGATGATAAGTATTTCCAGCTACGAGATAGAAAAGTAAAGGCTTACTTTGTCCTCCAGAACGGCGTCAAATGCTTGGATAATCCTGGTAGAGTGCCACCACTCTGGGGGTTTGATGGTATCAGCAACGGCTGCCATCTCACCACCCCTCTTCGCCTGGACTTTGCATACGGGCCGGAATCGACCCGCAGGGAAGGCTTCCTTAAATTCACTAAGAGATTGCATAAGTAAAGCAGTAAGATGAGTGACATGGAAACGTACGAAGGCACACAGTGATCAGGGTGGTAATGAGGCTCGAAGGCGGTTAGAAGCCGTTGCCTATATCTGTCTCTTTGCTGCTTAGCTGAAACAATACCAGAGGGCGGCGAGGGGCAACTGAGGTAGTTGATGTCCCTATCAACCAAGTGCTAGTTGGTATACCGGCACAGCTTGGACGGGGAGGGGAACTCACAAGTCGACCACGCAGATCTCTGGTGCAGGTCGTACAGCATATCTGGCTTCGGTTGCGAGGCCCAGGATCCACGGCCCAGGATCGTCGATATATATCCTTGCATCGCGTGCATGAACCGCTGGGAGAGCGATTCCATTCCAGCCACGTAATTCGACAAGGTACTTGATAGTGGACACTGCAATCTACGCACGCATAAGCAAAGAACCCAGTTTCCAGGTCAAGAAAAGGGACATACTCCGAGCATCGCCGGGTGCCTAGAATAAAAGAGGACACGTCCGGTTGGTGCCAACGCGATCTGTGATCGAAGAGTATACGTTAATATAGCACCTCTGATACGCGATCGGATCCGCTGAAACAAAACGTACTTCGCAACACGTAAGAATGTTGTCGATGTTCAAAGCTTTGAACAAGGGCCACATCGTAAAGTTGATGTCAACGAGTCCCCTGCCAAAGTCGAGTCCACCTGGGAAACGTGCGATGACCTCTAAATTGGTCTCTTCGCTCCTGTCTGAAGCGTTGGTGCCGACACCTGAACCAGGTCGGGAAGACGGAGGACCGGGTGCAAGGGAAGCATCCAGCTTGATGAGCTCGCCTGCGCGTGGAGCAGGGTGGGCAAGAATCTTGGAGATCTGGAGGGTGTGGGACTGGACGTCCTTGGAGAAGCGAGCCCACGAGAGGGTGAGATAATCACGCATGAGGTCATAGATAGGGTGGCGTGAAACGAGCGCTGCAACCATGACACGTCAGATGTTTGATGAGACAATAACCTTCGGAAAACGTACCCAACGCGTACGGTAGCCAGAACACTGTATCGCCTGGGAGGAAAAGGGTGCTCTCTCCGGGGCCGTGCCCGTTCACCGTACTTGCGACATCAAAATCACTCTCACTGATAGCCCCGGCATCCGTCTCGGCACCTTCACCATCAGTTTCCCCATCGGTTCCCGTCCAGGGGCCTCTTCCAGAACGCTTACCTGGGCGACGGCCAGACTCTCCTGGAGAGCTATTGGCGGATCCAGGGCCGACTGATGATCGCAGCACCTTGAGACGGGAAGCGACCAAGGACTGAGCACTTTCCTTCCTTGACCGACCAGCCTCGAGGGTGCGACGAATGGCAGCACTTCTCTCGGCATCGGCGTGACTCCAGACTGTGAGACAGACGCCATGGTAAGTGATGGTACCACTACTACTGGTGCCTGTAGTCATCTGTTTTTCATACATCGGAGAAGAGGGTGCAGTTGGGGGCGGAGCGAGAACGGAGGGGGGGCCGAGATAGGCGGAGGAAGGACGGGCATTAGCGAATGGGTCGTCAGTGTAAGGATAGGCAAAGGTGGGCGCTGCTGAGGAGCGATCTGCAGTGAGAACTGAGGTGCGAAGTAGACCTACGTCAGAGGGGATGGGAGCAAGAGGTGTAGAGGGGGCAGGGAGTGTGAAGGTGAATGTGTGGACGGTGCTGGCGGGTTGGAGGGTGGAAGCAATGATCTCAATCTCGCGAGGGAAGGAGAGCTGGAGAGCGAAACAAATGAGTTATTAAAGAAAAATGAAAAGGGAGTGGAAAGAGTACCTTGAGTGCCTTGGAAAGCATCTTGGCGACCTCCGCCTTTGAAAGCGCCCCGGCGCCTTTGTGGACCTCTTCGCCTTTTGCGCCTTTTTTCTTCTTCTTACCGCCACCTGCACCGGGGGAGACGGTGCTTCCAAGGACCTCGGGTCTCCACCAGCGGGCGACGGCGCCCTCGGAGTGATGAAGGCCAAGGACGGCATCTGGATCAGCGAGAGTCCATGTGTGAGGGCTCTTTGGAAGACCCGATACGACGTAAAGCGATGTGAGGGGGAGTGAGGGGATATGCTGAGTGGGTGTGTTAGGTACAGAACGCGCTGAGACGATGGAAGTCCTGTTGGAAGCAGGGATGGGTTCCATGGACCTTCTGTGTGCGATGCCAAGGATGCGAGAAGCCTTGTCTAGTTGGCGGACAGGCCTCTGAGAGTCGCACTTTTCTGCGGAGACTTTGTCGGGAGCCGACACGGTGATGTAGTCGAGCTCGTCTGCAAGAGCGGGGTCTAAGGGAGGGGATGATGTGTTGTTGTCGGGGGTGGAGATGATCAAGTGGGAAGAAGAAGAGGCGACTTTGTTTGAGTTTGAGGTGTTTGGGTTCGTATTTGAGGGCGGAGCACTAGCGGTCGACTTGATGGAGGCCTTCCTGTTGGCCGCGACAAAGGACTGGTCCGATATTCTGTTCTTGAGTATCTTCTCGCTGATGGTGAGCACCGACGGCGAGGCAGCGACGGCGGGGGGCTGCACACTCGGTCGTCGGGGTTGTATGTTGGAGTTCATGCTATACAACTACGCTAAAGGTCATGTAAAGAAAAAAAAAAAACGGCAGGAAGTCTTGAAAGAGGGTATCTAGGAAGAAGAGAAAGAGGAGAACGGCGGCAGCGGCGACGACAAAAGTGAAAAAAAACCACCCTGACTGGCGCGAGTCGTGTTGGCGAGAAAAAACCTCCGCTCCATGTTCTGTCACGTAATGAATAATATTCCTGTCCACCGCGGCACAGCGACGCTGCACGCATCGCAGGGGGGGACCGCCCCCCCACCGCTCCCCTGCGCGTCGCTGCCCGCGTCGTCGCGCTCGTCGTGCTCGTCGTCGCCGATGGTCGCGTCGACGGAACAACGGTCGTCCTCCAATACATTGGTTCCTCGTCTAGTCCAAATCGGGATATTACATCACGTGCCTGGGTCACCGTCGGTCCCGCCCTGATTGGCCCGTCTCCACCATCGCCACCCCCCTGTCTGCACCGCGTCGAGTCCTTCCCCTCTCCTCCCGTCTTCTCCCCCGCCCAGTCCACTTGTCCTCCTCGCCCTCCCCGCCCCTGCAACAACTACCCCGAACCCTGGGCTCATGGGCGACAACCCAATGGTCAGTCCACCCGGCGGTATCACTGGTCCCCCGGCGGACGACGAGACACTCAATCCACCCATTCCACGACATTCCACCACTGTTGTAGAACGGCGTCGCGGGGATCCCATGCTCGTGCCCGGCGAAAAGCGCTCCGTATAGGACCGCACAACCCTCCGGTTCGACCTCCCACACGGCGCCGATCCCGAAGCCGACAGCGTTTCGTATCCCGAGTGCGGCGCGGGACCAGATTCGACCACATAGGCCCCGTCCGAATACGCATGGCGGTCCATCGGTACAGCAGTAGGCCGCCTTGCTTCCCCAATCCAGTCACACGCCACGGTAGCAGGTGACGATGGCTGCCCTGCCTCGCTCTCAACACTGGACTCAAGCCCCAACCCCTCCCCATCGTCTTCTTCAGCCACCTCTCCCTCATCCGACCAAACCTGCTCCACCCCTGCGACAGCACTGATGGACCACACACCCCCAAGTAGTGTCACCATCCCGACGATCACAAGACAAATATTCAGTCCATGCAACTGGCGGAATTGATCATAGTAGACAAGCCCATTCAAAATGGACGAGAAATTATAAAAGCAGAATGCCGCTACACCATCGTCAAAACACACCCTAACAAGGAAAACAACAGACCCACAAGGACACACAAAGGCGGGGTCGGCCAACCGCAATCCCTGGTTCAGGTACCACAGCTGTCCAAGCGCAAAAACGACTAGCCCTCCGACCAGCATCCATGCTTCCCATCTATAAAACTGATTCGAACCGTTCAGCGTTAGCAGCAGCAACTCAACACCGGATTTGGCAAATATCAGGCAGAGACCAGACATGATCCCAGATGCAGCAGCATATGCCAGTGCCACTAAGAGCTGAGTACGGCCGTCTACTACAAATGATGAGGTCAGAACAGAACAATACAAGAAAGAACGGTATTCACACAATCCAGACTCTGTAAACGGAGAATGAGGGGCGTCCTTTTTCCCATCTAACAGCGGGGTGCGTTCATGAGTGTCTGCCTCATCACATTCAGAGCGCTGAAAGCCCAGCGAAACGCTTAATGGGGACAGTGGAGGCGGTCCCTCTGTCGACGACGGTTGAACTAACTCGTTGTCACTTTGCAAAATGTGCCGCCTCTTAAACGAGTACTCGATTATGTGTGTCTGCATACATCACGCGATCAGTGGAATTAAGCTGGAAGACGGGTAAAGCCATACCACAATGAGGCACACGACTACTATAGCACCCTCCACACAAAACCATGCAAGGAACGCCGGTCGCGCAAAAAGGGCAATGAGTTCGTTCACACTGCGATTCGTCTCAGGCCCAGGAACAACGCCGTACACTGCGATAAGAACGGCACCACCCCCGATCAGTGCCGTCCCAAAGATGAGTGGCGGACGCAAGATAAGTCGCGCAAAGAGGGCGTTCCAAAGGAGAGAAACCGCGCCAAGCGGAGCAAGGATGACGACGGGGAGGGATGCGATCTGTGCGACTGACCCAAACACATTGGACGTCATGAAGACGACTATACAGCAAAGGGCCAGTCAGTGCCAGTACTTTATCCAAAGCGGATTTCACACGCACTAAATCCGAACAGCCATAGACTACGCAGAGATGTTTGAGCTTTCCACACCACTCCAAACAAAAAAAGACTCACGGGCGTCGATACTCTGCTATCTGTTCAGGCTTGGGGCGCTGAGAGTTGAGGACGTGACTGCGACGTTGGATTGCCAAGCCAACACTCTGGATGAAGGATGCCGCCAAACCGATGAATATCCCGAGGGGTATAGATATGCCAGCATTCATGACTCGGGCGGAAGGATCATTGGCAATGAATGACGCCAGAAACGTATCGGAGGGAGCGTAAGAGTGACGAACGAACGAAGACATAGCCACAATAGTGGTGCCACCGATGCCCTGCTTTTCATTCAGGATGGACGGAGACTAATGACTCAAGCACAGGGGAGGCTTCACGGTGCGCACAGAACCAAGGCATTATGTAATCTCACATCTCCAACTCCGATCACGTGATATCCTAAAAGCTACATGTTGTCCCCAATATGCACTACTGGTACGGTGGCCTCCCCGCGTAGAGAGCCTTTGGGAGGAAGTGGCCCCCGGATGTGATCGTCATCGCGTTTTGCAGGCGGTCTTATCCATTCAACGTGCTTCTACACTCGCGTGTGAGTCCAACAGCGCTCGCCAGCCCAAAGAGCATGACGTACCCGTGTGTGGTCAGCCCATCTTACCCCGACTTCAGTAAAGTGGTCGTCGTAGTGATTCTTCACCATCTGCAGCCACCCCTCAAGGACCGTCCCATCCTGATACACATTGTGCCATCTTTTTTGCACAATGTGCTCTGCAACCGCTCTGTTCACATTCCAACACTCATCTTCCGTCAGATTGCACAAGTCAACGCCGTAGAGGCAGCTTGGCAATGGACATCGCCAGCGTCCATCTGCATCCGGCGGGTCAGGTAGCATCCGCAATTCCCAGGGTATCGCATCGCGCACGTCTCGGTCGTCGATATTGAGCTCGTCCGATTCCCAAACGGAATCTGATGGCGCCGACCAATCAGATGCATATGCATGCCCCTCTGGATCCGACTCCGACCCTGAGGAGCTGGTGTCCACCCTTCCCCTCTGTTTCTTCTTCTTCGCAATCTCCAGCTTACGCCTGACAAGTACCACTGATTTACCAATTACGGGATTGCGTCTGGCGATGTCTTCATCACTGCCTTCCTCTTCGCTCGAGGCATAAGGCGGGAAATCATCCGCGCCATGTTCCTGTCCAACTGGCCACCCCCACGATACGCCATTCCTTGCGGCATCTCTCCTCTCCTTCTTCACGCGTTGCCTAAACGCATCCCATGCCTTGACGTTGATCCTTATCTTAGGTTTGGAAACCTCTTGGGCAAGAATCCAGTCCGAGTGTGCAGCAAACAGGCCGAGGATCTCGCTCTTGTGTACATGGAGTAATTGGCGTGGTGTCCGAGGATTACCTTCATCGTCTAGATCGGAATCATCAGAGTCATGAATGAGGCGCCGATGCCGGTCTTCCTTTGGGTAGGCAAAGAAGCGCAAGTATTGCTTTGTAAACCACTCTGGATCCCGTTTCTCGACGGGATCCATTTTTTCTCGCTTTTTACAAATTTTGTCCATGATATTGAGGAGCCGATGACGCCAGAAGTAGTTTTCAGAGCGTGAATAACTTGCCACATCCATGGTAAGGACCTCATATTTGCGATTCCTAGTCCACCATTAAGTATCAACCTGGCTTCAACCCAATTTTGAAACCTACCTGTCTTTTGAGGTCCAGCGGAGCCCTTCTGGTGCTTGGTGTGCTATAAACAATGTGTCCTTAAGACGGCCCAAGTCACCCGTAATGAACAAAAACACGTACAGTGCATGAAAACAGCGGGCATTCCCCTCTCTCCTTGGATTTTGAGCAAGAGTTCACACTCCCCATCATCATTTCTAAACGAAGAGTTCCTGCGTCGTAGAAGCCTGCCACCGAAAAGTCCCTTCAGCGTTAGTTGGGTGAAGGGTCTCTCTCCCTCGCGCATGCACCATTCCTTCAATCGTAAGTTAAGCTCTGCCTCGACGATCTTGACACCGAATTCGGAGAGCCACTCTGGATCAACGATGTTGAGGATACCACGGAAACGGAACTTGCGATTATCTTCTCCTGGTCCATCGAGCGGGGTTTCAGACTCGTCGAGGCTGTACAGGGGTGAGATGCTTTCAATACCGCTAAAAAGGCGTCAAGCGCATACCCTATCACTTGACCATTATGTTCGAGAATGAATGAGTAGAGGACAAGCTGGCACCGGCCCGTTGATTTACATTTCTCGTCAAGGACATCCTTCTCATGGTATGGTCCGAGAGGCTCTTGCAAGATCTTGCTGAGGACTTTGCGTCTGATCATGCGGGTGTTCGATGTTCGAAAGTAGCCAATAATGATCTCAACGTTTCCAAGAGCCAGAATACTTGGGCTGAAAGCAACCACTTGGCCTTTGAGTCTACACATGTATGTATCTGAGTTTTAACTTGGCTGTGCAAGTAAGGAGTACATACTATACGCGTACGTCTGCTGCTGCGACAAAGTCACGTCCTCCTTGCACTACGTACCACCCTTCTCGAGATGGCAGATTTCGTCCAAGGTCTTGATCCAGGAAAGCTAGTCTTGGCTGGGACGGTATGAGGCCCCGCAGTGTCTGTCGGTGCGAAAGTGACCTTGGATCCACTCCAGCTCCTCGCATTTGCCATCAGCCCGTTTGCCGTCCCCGCATACAATTTGCCGATCCTCCTCTTTGGAACTTTTGCTCAAGAGACTAGCGATGCTGTGCAGTCGCTGAAGTTGGTGTGTCTCTTATCCTCGCGCCCCCATGTGCGGTCCACTCTTACTATTGGATAGTTCACTGGCTGTCTGGTGGTTTCCATTCCTTACGATCTGATCTGGGTATTCAAAAACGAGCAAAATGGTTTCATTCGGCTGCTGACTATCACGTTGTTCCTGTTGAAGGTGTGCGACAAAGGCTGTCGAACAGAATTTTATGCGCTGAGCCAACATGTTAGTTCCCTATGTCCGCAGTCTTCTTAGCTACCCTGCGTCAGCGTGGATCACAATTCATGCTCGGAACAGACGTGGGCGGTGCTACAGGTAATGTGTCTCGTACTATCTTTGCTCTGATACTCATAGATTAAAGTCTGGTCAATGCCTGGAGGGTTTACGTCCTCTGGCCGTGATGGTTATCAGACCGTCGATGACGAAGTCCGTCCTCCACCAACACGGGCCGTTTCTGCTCAGCCTCCAAGACCCAGTGCTACGCCTGGTTTGCAGCCCGCCGGTGTGCAGCCAGGAGCGTATCAGAATGCATAGGAATCTTACTTCCATTAATGTGACTGTGATGGACGTGTACCATAGCCCTGGCTACAAGAACGTGTCTATACTATCGACATCCTCGCCTTCAGTGAAATCCAAATCTTCCATCAGTGTGCACAATCCCTCGAGGAATTCTGATTTTCGTTCAGCCTTCTTGCGTTCATACAACCACGGGCAGTCGGTATTTAGGCATTCAATCGGTTCCATCAATCCATTGCTCGTACAAGTGGCGCATACTCTGTGAGTGTCCAAGAGCTTCTTCTCGCCCTTGTGAATCCGCCGTAGGAAGTTTGGAATTGCGTGTTGAGGGTTGGTTAGACAATCCTCACAGATACCTGGAGTGATTTAACATGTCACGCCCAACAAATGTTGTCGATATACCAACCTTCCGAGGCTGGACCGTCACACGACAGACATTGTAAGCTTTGGAAGTGCTCATCAATCTTGTATCTGTCAGTTGCAATTACTGCAGGCTTCTTTGGGGAAGATAACAGTGGATCCCGCTGATCGACCTCAATCGCTTTTGGCATTTCTTCGTACCAAGCCCGCACATCTGCACCAACGAGGTTGAAAACGCGTTCAAGTGGAGGGATGAGAACCTTTTCAATGTAATATGCAGCATCGATGTGCATGTGGCTAGAGGAATGGTGAATAGTCCAACATAGAAACGAGGGTCTACCCACGAATTCGCAAGAAATTCCTCTGGCGTTACAGCTCTTTCAACAAGTCGTTTATGAGGGTCACCACGTGAGATGATGTACGCCACCCTTTCACCATATTGCGGCTCGTCATTGGGATCACCCAACATTCTCCTGGCGGCTACTGCAACACCTGGCGGAGGAGGTCCCTTCTCACTAAGCAATGTGCATTTGTTGTAACTCAAGATTCGACTGTTTCCCCGGACATACCTGTATGTGCCCATTTTAACTTCCTTCGCGAAAATAAATTCTTGAATGGAAACCTTGTTGCGCAAGATCTTGGACCACGTCCGACAGCAGTATTTTTTTACCTGGCTCAGATCCTGGGTTCGAAATAGTGCCCTTTGCATAACGTCAACCCCCCAAAAAACCACATTCTTAAGCTATGCACTCACTTCAGGCAGGTCTCTGTCATTTTTGACTGGGCCAAAACTCCATCACGTCGGACGGTTTCGATCCCCTTGGCATCAAAAGTAGGAGTCCCGTTATCAGGGCTTTCGAATTTGAAGCCCACGTATCTTTTTTTTGCCAGAAGAACACAGGGCAGATATACCTACAACTCAAATATCTTAGCTCGTGTTTGAGTGTAACTGGCTGGGTTACTTTTTCGAACTTCAGCTTTACGGGAGGAGGATTCATAGCGGTAATTGTGTCCGCGATGTCCTGGCCAATCCTGAAAGCCTGCTCCTTCGTCTTGCCCTTCAGGTAAATGAAAACGGAGTCCGTGTCACCATAGACGACTCGGGCGCCCCACTTGTCCGTAGCATCGATGATACTGATAGCCTTCATCAAAGTTGATGAGCTTTTCCTTCGTCACAGGAGACGAATACTACCTTTTCCAACGTTTCGCGACCACTTTGCACAATACTGTCTGCAATCTCAACAGCGGGCATACGACCGGAATACGTTGCACTCGTGTATCCATAAGTGACGTTCGCGATATATTTCAGGCCAAGCTGGCGAGCATCCAAAATACGTCGTAACACCTTGAAGCTGGTGAGCTACATGTAGCGTGGGATGTAGTGGGTCGTGCCTTGTCATCCTTGGCACTTTTCATAGCTTGCTTCACCATCACTCTTGTATCCAGAAGCTCGGTCAACATGCGTCCCAAGAGACCCTGCCTTACGATTGGCTTGACATAGATGATGCCATTTGGAGCAACTGCACAATAAATCAGCGCAGATACTTAGGCACAGAACAGAAGAAGATAAACAAGAGACGCACTTGTGATGTGGTCCAGCAACTTCTCCAAGAGACCCGCAGGACGCTGTAGATCAGTCACCCCAAACTTATTTCGTCCCTGGAAATCGGCTATGCGTCCGAGACAAGTCGAGTAGCAATAATTGTACGCAATCATAACAGACGGATACAGCGATTGAAAGTCCAGGACAACAAGCGGACCTTTATAAAACGCAGAAAGCGGCTCCATAATGAGTGGCATGCATTCCGCAGCATTCTGCTTTCCAACCTGTACAAAGACTTAACCGTTATCATTCGTGTAATACAATAAAACAGCGTACGTCTTGTTTGCTTGGGGAGAGGAGCACAAAGCACTCAGGCTTCGCTATGCGGAACATAAATGATTCTACTTTGAATTGAGAACCACGGCTAGTGACAGAGAAAAAATCGACACCGAAAACGCGGGCGAATTCGCTGGCCTACGGATGAAAGTCATGCCAGGCTGAGCAATCAGGGTACCCACGCTGTTTTAGTAGTGATATCCAATGCTTCCAATATATACAAGTTCATCGAAGTGCGATCGAGGAAGTAGCGCAAAACGCTACAGGTATGAGCTGCAACAGGACTCTCAAACCACTTCGTCAGCGTAGACGGCTTATAGCGAGGAACTCTGTGGACGATTTTCAGCAAACAAATTTATAGGCATGGAATTCCCTACCTCCTCTGTAAGACGTGAAACACGACATTTTCGAAGGTATATGTATTCAAATTCTGTTCGGTCCGGATAATTCTCCAGACATTGAAGACATGGCGACCAGTTACTTGAAATGTAGATGTTGACTGCTCGCCCCACCGCTCATTGTCATTCCCGGAGTTCTTACTTGGGGCCCTAGATATCAACTCAGCTACATCAAGCCCTGTGAACGGTGAGAGCAGTAAGTAGATAGACGCAGACGACTAACCGTATTGGTTTCCTCGGGTGCTCAGATAACCCCAAGATGCACCTTGCACCTCCCAGCCGAGCACAATATCAGGGTCCAGATTGATGACAATATCGATCAAGCGGTTTATAAGCTCAAGCTCACTTGTCAAGGACTCCAGTGGGAAACCCCGCAGACGTTGTGGGTTGAACTGTTCGCATTGAAGAACAAGAATCCCTTGGTAAGGAGGGCTGGAATTCAGATTATCATGATCATCCCCAAGTGCATAAAACACCGCAGTTATTTCGTCGACGTTCGGATCCGGCAACCGGTCATCACGAGACGGAACTGAAAGCAGATAGGTTCAAGTAATCAAGAAACATGCCGATAGATAACCAACCAAATATTTCCAAAGAGAATAAAGTCATATGTTGGCCATCACGAACGCTAGTCGTGGATCTTTTAGGAAGAGCCGATTTCAGCCCATACAAGTTTCCCGGAGTGTGCCCTTCTATCTAGAGAATCGAAAAGGTCCAAAATGGCGTAAAGGCAGTTACGGGAAAAACCTACTTGCGACCGCATCTCCGCTCTTTTTCCTACAACGGGAGGATTGTCCTTCAGCCACACGTTGATCTGTCGACGACTAGGAGGACAACTCGAATATTCCCATCCACCAGGGCTTATTATACGGGATTTATCTCCAGTTGAAAGAGGGTCTAAAGTATTAGTCTGCCATTCCTCCAGTGTACTAAGGCGATTTGCATCGCCTTGTAAGTGGTAGACGAGCCCTGCGTACTCTCGGGGCCCGTAAGGGACATCATCTGGATTGGAATAAAAAGGATCGAGGTATGTCTTCTTTGGCAACCCGTATGCCTCAATGGTACTTAGCAATTCCGAAATCATGGGTGGTGGATACACATAGACGAAGCTATTTCTTTGGGGCGTGAAGTAGATTGATGAAGCAACCACCAATGGACCATACGACGCACGAGGTGCGCGAGAATTCATTGGTTCCTCTATGGGCATCAGATTCGAACCCACCGAGCTCTGAGCAGCATCAGTCGAGAGATTGACTTGGTTCAGGCACATTGCAGGTGTTGTGCTTAACAAGAAGTTGATATTCAATTCATAATGCAAAATCTCACTTGACAGACCTTCTTTCACCATCAGTAATCAAGAATGGATTATGTGCCGCGTCCTCTCGAAGTTCAACGAGTGTTTCATGTGTTGTAGACCTGAGGACTAGTTGGTATGTGTTCAGAGGTCCGAAGGCTACTCTTACCTTTCTGGAGTTACAGCATCGTGGATAGAGGACTGCCGGGGAATCCTAAGTAAATTGTCGATATAAAAATACGTTTAAATTGGAATTTCTCTCACTTTCTCGGTGGTGTGGACGGCTCTGAGGAGCTCCGTGATCTTTTATGCCTTGTTGCACTTTCAATACAAGGACCTTGTGGATAGGAAAAAACCTTACTCCGAAAGCCTATCCCAGGCATTTGCGAAACGGTTTGGTCCAAAGGGGCTTAGGTAGAGTCAGATACAGCAAATCGAGCATGATTCCATCGCTCACCTGTCTCCCCTTCCTTCGTGCGGTGCTACTTCTCCGTCGACTTGGGGATCTTCATCCCCCTGACAGTCATCGAAGTCTCCATCCTCACAAGCATCCTCTGCCCATTCCCCTTCATTGCGAGATAGGATCTGGTCAATATCTTGACTGGACAGTGTCGTTTCATCTACATCCACTTCAGCGTCCTCTGGGGTGCTCGTCCAAGTGTCGAATGGGTTTTCGGCCTCAACAGTGCTGCCTTCTAAGACATTCACATCCGTTTTGCCTGGCTTCCAAAATCTGAACTGAGGCTCCCATAGAGCTTCCACACTTTCGAAAGTTGTCATGACCCATGTGTCCCAGTTATCGTGATCTTCGGACACTAGCGGCTCGTTGTCCCTTTCTTCTTCGATCTTCTTCCTGAGTTCTTCCCACCAGCGAGCTTCTGCCACCCAATCGCCACCGCGACCTCTGGTGGTCTTGCTGAAATCAATTTGCAGCGTTGGTGTTGGAGATAAACCCTTGTTCATCCGACGTCGGCGTTCATCTTCCCATAATTCACGGACGCTCAAAACGACAGGCTCAGAAGGGAAAGGGGGTGCAGGAATTGTCAGTTTATTGTGCATGTTGCGCGCCTGGAGCTGGTGGCGGTTAAGGATCTGATGGGAGACCACGTCAACTTCAAGTGGCATTCGAGACTGACGGCAGTAGGCAGAAGTCATGAAGGGAGGTGCGACTGAAGAATCTTGACACTCGGGACTTCGTTCCCAGACCTCACCAAGATTAATCCAACCACATCCATATAGACCAAAATCGCACATGAACTGCAGAAGGTAGCTCAGGTGACTTTCGAAAACACGGAATTTTGTACGCATGATGGTGCCCGACTGCATTAATGTTACAGCACGACTCATCAGCGCAGGGTCGACGAGATGTATCTTGAGGAACGGAGTATATGATGAATGGAAGCCATAGAAATGCACCCCCTTGACGAGAATGATTGCGCGTATATATTGCGATTTCGATGGATTACGCTTGAGGGACAAGGCAATAGCATGATTGAGCGAGAGAGATAGCTTGGTGATATATCGATGAACTAGTTGAAATAAGGTAAGCCTTGTATGGCCAGATAAAGAGCAATACGTACCATTGTCGGGAGTTAGCTTGGCGGTGTATTCAATAAAGAAGTACGGGTACACTTGATGGATATGCACACACGCCTTTTGACCTGCAGATGACGCACCGTAGATACGGATGATAGGCACACGAGACAATG
>Ga0307518_10000535_pt1 | contig 28767 bp, 38 predicted proteins | sample 25_EM_MG_FD_203889 | JGI IMG/M metagenome (GOLD analysis project Ga0307518, IMG submission 203889) | Populus trichocarpa ectomycorrhiza microbial communities from riparian zone in the Pacific Northwest, United States - 25_EM | ecosystem: Host-associated > Plants > Roots > Unclassified | place... | reverse complement strand
AGCAGCGATAATCGGAAGGAGAGTCTCTAATGGGTCAGTATCCATGGCTGTCGGAGACGAAGAATATATGAACTCCGCTGCATGGCTTGTTAAGTTAACAAATAATTCAAAATATTACCAGCAGGAAGCGGCAGTAAGCGAAGACTACCGTACGGGCTCTAAGACGCGTCGCGGGGACGAGGCGGGCCACCTGGGGACCTCACGTCGGGGGCATTCCAGCAAGTTTCGTAAGTTTTGATAGATTGCTAAAATAGGCTAGAAAAGAACAAATGCTATCCCGCAATGTAGGAGGAGCGCGCGCGCTCCTCGATAAGATGCGGCCACCATCGTTCATTCCACAACTAAATAATCTCATGTGAGCATTCAAGGTCGATTCTGGTTTATCGGCTGTCACGTATCCAAGGCAGAGAGGTTTCCAGCAGCTGATGCCTCACGATTGCGATATGGGGCGAGATGCCCCGAAGCACATGGGAGGAAAAAAAAACAAGCGAACTCAATTTGAGAATCAGGTTCATGGTCTGAGCCGAGCACGACGAACGATGATCGCGTAAGGAAAATCCTGCTAGCCGTGCGTTGTGTTCTCTCTTGCATGATGCTACTTCTAACTGAATCAACTTTACGCTCGCTAAATCTCATCTGGAGTATTAGCGCTACGAACAAGAGAGCTGCCCTACTTGGCCGTGTCAGCAACTGGGCTGACGATGTCCGACCCAGTTCTGGAATCGGTACTCCTCATAATTCAGTCGCTTCTGACTCTCAAACCAATTCAACTTGTCACCCACTGTCTTCAACTGTCCCTTCCTCAACGACCAAGGCTACCGGTATCAATTCCGCGACCTCCGATAAAGATCCAGCCCACAACGAGAGTTGCTCGACAGTTCTGAGCGATTTACCGGTGCACAATGTGAATGAAGACAGTGAAGTGGAACGTACTGCTATTCCTGTCCAGAATGCAGGCCGTCACAAAACCAAGGTATGTCTTTGATTAAGTGAATCAACCTGCCTGATTCCCTACGACTTCTAGCTGGTGGCGTGCACAAACAACATTGCCATTCACCCAGAAGACAGTGATGACGAGTTTGACATGCCCGTTTCCAAAGTCGCCCGGGCCGGTTCTAAGCGCAAGGCGGAGCCCATCTCTGAGTATGTCGTTACACATGAGGTTGATGAGGCGGATAATGACGAGTCTGATGTTGGCCATCCCAACAGAGATACCCGAATGTGGACAGCAAAGGAGGGTCGCGTTACTGCAATGGTGCGTCACCCCATTCGTTTAAGCACGATACTAATATTGGAGTAGCAGACTAATATCATAGTCAACAAGCCAGCGAAGAAAGTGAAGACGGGAAACGATAACGAAGCCAACACCAAGACTGAAGATTTGAGGCAGTCGGCCACAACGAGCTCCATGCTTAGTCAAATGTCATCAGATGGAACCAATAGCGTGTCCGGTGAGCGCACCCGTTACACCAATAGGCACCTGCCTGCCGCGCTGCAAGAGGATAGGAAGTGGACGAAGCGGATACTTCCCGCTCTCCTGACATGGGCTGGAAGCCTGGCTGATCCATGGGTAATCCCAGACCAAGACCTGATACGAACCCTCCGAATTATCATCACCACCGTTAATCCAGACTTCGTGGACGCAATTGACATACGCCACGGAACACCCATTTTCACGCTTGTACTACAACTTTCTTTGTAATTTAATTGGATGCTTGACTCATGCTTTCTTGGAACAGGCTACTCGGCGCCTCGGCGTGTGGCGCAGCAACTTTGGCTCCACTGGCATTGCACTTATCGCTCATTTCCTCGCATCGGGTCCTAATGGCATGCAGCCCGATCCTAATGAAACGCAACCCGATGATATTGTTCGTGACACCTGTAACGAACTCCTCAATGGGCTCACATTTTTATATGAAGACCTTCGTCCTAGGAATCCTGCGAAAGCCTTTCGGTCCCCTTTTGTATTGTATCTCCTGGCCGATACCCATCTGCGGCCCTGCATCGGGTGCCCTGATATCCCCAGATTTGACACTAATGCTCTGAAAGAACATGGCGTCAAAGGGGCGATTGCATTGTGCTGTTCTGCGGTATGTAATGTGATTAATTCATTGGATGGCAGGGCAACCCATGGATTTAGCTTGAGCGTGCCATTCGTTTACTCCAAAGGAATGACCTGCATGTTGACAACCAGATTAGTTCCCGTGGCAAGGCCACTGCGCAGATTCCACTCAAGCTTAGCGGGGCATCTGTGAAGGAAACATCGACTGCTTTAGCATTCTCCGAGCAGAATTGGGGAAAGTGCACTGGGCAGTATTCCATCTCAGTCGCTAAACGAGATCACATTGCTCTGAAGGAGATCGTCACGCTAGCAAATGTCTTCATCACACCTACAGATATGTTATCGGAGGATGGAAGCCGTCAGGGTAACCTAATGGCAGAGGATCTTACCGTGTCTGCTGATCAGCGATGGGCATATGTAAGACCATGTTATGGTCTACCCATAACATGCTGACATCTTCTACAGAACTCAACGTTCATTAATCATGGTTCCCTGCTTCGGTTGAAAAATCATCACTTATTCTTCAATATATGTTTAGCATGCGCTGCGCTCCATTCTTCTTCCCCTCGAGTTGCTCGCTATGATATTTTGTCTAATTAGAATGTCTATTCACATGTTCGTAACCGTTTCCCGCAACCTTTGTTTTGAGTCGTGACCACAAGTTCTACATAGATAGCCAGTCATGGATATGCACCCAGCCTCGGGAGTGTCTGGTGAACACCTGCCTTGAGATGTTGGTCGAGCAAAGAATGCGGCCACCAGGCCAGCATGCGCTTCTTTGCTTTCCAGCGCTGATGTAACGAGCTTGTAGACCAATCGGAAGTGGTGTTCTTCTGGGGAAGCAGTGAAGCACACATCTGTTCCTTCCAGGTTGCGGACAGCAAAGAACCCCTTGACATCAGTCTTCGACATTCGAGAAGTGGAGAAGCCCAGGCTCGTCTGGTTGGACTCGAGTACGTACATATCATTGGCTTGTGTGTGCTATCTTTCTTACCAGCGAGGATGTCACTGAGGCTCATGACTCAACTGGGTGAATTGCGACTTATTCCATGGTGTTACAGAGTGCCGTGATGCGTTGAAGATGAACAAAAAACAAGCAAGCTATGTATGATGAGGTACGTTTGAGTACTTGGAAGTTGGATCTGATTGAAAGCGTCCGGGTCTATCCGAGTCGGCATATATTGTTATTATCCTGCAAGCTGTCTGTGGTCTATAAGCGGGGAAGAACTTGTTTTCCGCTCGAACAAAAATCCACTCCGAACATGGGCATAGAGGGGCGTCTTGGGTAAGGACATTGATCGGATTCAATCCTACGGTTCATTATGCATTAACTGGAACTCAGCCGCTTGATCATCATGCCTGCAACAATGGTGGGCGCTGCTTACACAGTTATTTCTCCCTGCTATCTGCATGCGAGGCATCTTTACAAAGACTAATACGTATTCTATGAAAGCCAGATTCTGTAGGACCTTGAAATCAAGGGCTTCTTATCGAACACCGAAGGCCACAGGTGCCCGTGATGCAACACCATCCCCTTGTCTAAATTATATACCCCGGCGCAGCCTATGCTAGCCTATGGCATATCTACATGATCAAAGTGCACAAGTGGCGTAACATCCATTCCCACCCACAACGTACATATTTCGGCGTCCGCACCCCCTTTGACCATCAAACACTACATGTCCACTTCTCCCAATATTCCTCGCAAACAGAGCGTTGGTATCATCGGCGCTGGTGCGGCTGGACTTATCACCGCACACATTCTCCTACAGGATGGATTCGAGGACGTGCAACTACTGACTCGAGATAAATCCGTCGGAGGCGTGTGGGCCAAGCAACGCATATACCCTGGTATATCGCTCAATAAGTGAGTGTTTGGGGAATCGTTACTGAGTTGTTCTCACTATCGTTCAGCGTTCATGGAGAGTTCTGTTTCTCCCCCCTTCCCATGCCCCCTCCTCAAACCTCAACGGGCAACAGCCTTAGTGGGGAGGGCATGTGCGCCTACATGGAAAAATTCGCAGACACCTTCCTTCCCGGGAAAATACGGTTCGAAACCGAAATTTTGGAAATACGCCGCACCGACTCTGGTTCCGGCTGGGAAGTCGAGGTTCAAGACCTGAGAACAGGGGTTAAGGAAGTCCTGACCTATGCCCGCATCATCCTCTGCACTGGTGTTTGTCCATTTTCTATTTAAATAAGCATTCTATGACGGCGCACATTTTTGGGCAGGGATGTAGTGAGCCCTCTATTCCGGGGAGCCTATCAACGGAAGCTGCCCAGAAAGCCGGTTTTGATGGTCTTGTAATCCACTCTTCTGAGTTTGCAAAGCATATGGATAAGATACTGGAAGATCATAAATCAAACCCAGACTACTCTGTTGTAGTCGTTGGAGGTGGCAAATCTGCCCAAGAGTAAGACCTTTTTTTCGTTGTGAAACATAGAACGGCTCAGTCCTCACAGCATATCTGCTTTTCTGGCTCAACATGGCGTCAAGATCACGGTCGTCTTCGAAAAGATAGACGCTTTCTTGTCATCTCCTGTCCAGCTTCCTGATTGCATTCGCAAAAGCCGGTGTGTCTCCAGGGATTCCCTCCAACGTCCTTTTTTGCTGACACGTTTTTCCAGACTCTTCGCTGTAATGGCAGCGCACATCGAACTACGAACGAGATTGGAGTGTGTCTTCATTGATATGTGACTATGCATAGGAATAACCTCTCTCCCTCAGGCGCTTCCTACATACCACGTGGTTAGGCGGTAAGATCACACGTGCATTCTGGGATGCCTTGGCATGGGGTTCGGTATGTGATGGTCATGAGCCCGCAAAACCATCGTAACGCCCGCTATTACAGTACAATGCTCTCAACATACCAGCGGATTCACCTCTGCGTAACAGCCACTCTTTGTTCTGGGGCATCCGTACCAATGATGAAGGCAGTTCCAGGGAGGGCAGCTTCTTTTCCCTCTCCACCAGCGGGAAGATCAAGCTCGCTGCCCCTACTAGGGTTGTGGAGTACGTGGGGGAGAGACAGTCGCTATTACTCAGAAACGGTACAGAACTCAAAGCTAATGCTGTCGTACTCGCGACAGGTTTTGGTTCGTCGTGGACTAGCATCTTCGCGGGTGAGTAAGCAACCGCCGTAGAGCTCCGAAACGAGATGGCATAGATTGACTTTCCATAGAAAAAACTATCGAAGAATTGGGTATCGGAAGGCATCCCCCACCAGCAAATGATCAGGAGCATATTTGGAACTATACATCTTTAAGAGATCCGCCTTGCTCGAATACGCACGGCGCACAATGGGTGGCTTCCATTTATCGAGGGTTGGTCCCCTCCAAAAATATCAATTGCCGAGATTTTGCCATCAATGGAGCTATCGTGCGTATCTTGCATCCTGCGGCGAACCTTACCTTTCATGCATGGCGTAGTTTACGACGAATAATGGATATAGCTTTGAAATCATGGCCCACTGGATATCTTCGTATTTCCTTGGGGACAAGATGAGACTCCCTCGTTCTCCAGAAGATGCACTCATGCATGCAGAGAGGAATGGCGCGTGGATGCGACAGCGTTTCCCTGAGTCACTCCTCTGGGTCAACGAGGCTTACAGCAGCAGTCTGGCATTCTGGTCGTGAGTGGGCTTCATCTACGTTCGCTGGTATTCTCGCTTTTCATTGTGGTCGGCGTGTGCATAGATGGCCACAAGCAATGGACGAGCTACTGGACGACATGGGTCTTCCGAGCATGCGCAGTGGTGGGAACTGGTTGACATGGCCATTCAAGGTTATTTCACCTGCTGAAATCAAGGACCTGGGCAAAGAGCGACATGCAAAACGAGAGGCTGACTTGAGGGGTGCCGAGCTGCAGCAGTAGGCCCGAAGCACCACACTGGTGGCCACTTATGTACATACGATGTTCTACAACTCTGATGCTTTTATCGCCTTCAGCCGTGATGCGTGAGCTCTCCATAAAGCGAGGCATTTATTAGGCATAGAAGACCCGGTGTGACTACTTTGACAAGCTAGTAATACAGCTTCCCTTGTGAATTTCTTTGATAGCAGTACGGCGTTCGTTACACAGTCCCCTTGGATTTTGTCGCGTTGGCCCTGCTGTTCTGAAATTGTTCCTCTGTCATCAAAACTATAGGCAGTCGCATGAGTTTGAAAGAGCTGCCATTGGGAAATCCTCGTTTGCGAGCCTCTGCTTCATCATCAACCACTTCTAATTGCTATGTATTGAAAGCGCGTAAGAATGGTTCCATGAAACACCGGGGTAGTACACATACAACTGCCAACGATTTCTTGGCGGCAAACACACAGTCACTTTGAAGATATGTGCAATCTTCTGGAAAGAACATGGTGACAAGTTTGTGGTATCCAGGTGCCTGTACCGCTATATGCAAATGACTTGGACGCATATTGTGACGATTCATGAGAAGTAGAAGTTCGCCGATTGGTCCCTTGGTAAAAGTCAAGTGGATTGGATGAATGGCATGAAAAGACAACTGAGACGTACGTCGCCAGGGATCGGATAGGGAGGTGGTACTACCGCACGAAAGTCAAAGCTTCCATCTTTTCCGGATCGAAGGCGCCCACGACAGTCAGGGCGGGTACGCTCAGCATATTGCAAGTCATATAGACCTTGAATGGATAATCGTGCGCCACCCGTAAATAAGCAAGACTCGGGAAGTGGACTTACCATCGGTATCAGCTTCCCACGCATCAATGATGGCGTCTGGTATCGGAACACCTTCCGTGCTTAAGACCCGACCCTCGACATACAAGTACTCGCCTTTGCCTTCAGATGCGATGGACTCCCCATTACCGACTGCAGTACTTGTTCACTGCGGCACGATCAGAGTGTTATTAGTACTGCTCACCGTCTGGAGTGTCATCGGTGTAAAAAGGACCAAGTATACTGCTCTCCGTAGCGTTGCCAATCGTGGGGTTATTGAGAGCGTTCACTAACGCAGTGCCCCCAGAAATACTGAAGAGGGTGGCTACCTCTGGGCGGGCGGGCGTGGATGCCTGTCCTAGACGGGTCAAAAATTGAATCGCAGCCACCCACTCGTCTGTCGTGAGGCTGCATTCAGCACATCAGTCACAGGTCCCTCAGTTGGGTGAATGTCATTGACTCAGTCTCGTTCACGAAAGCGTGCAGATGTTTGATAAGGGTTTGGAAGAGAAACCTGAGCCGTCTAAAGCAAATTGAGACGAGCACCATATAACGGGTCGGTCGTCAAGGACTTACGGATTAGGTGTTCCCTCGGTGACCTTGAGGACATTGGCTGTTATAAGTTCGGGTCGATCAGGTATCTGAATGTATCAATGAATACCGCCTATCCACAATAGATCGTTCCGGTGAGATGCTAACAGGTAGGTCAAAGCGAGGAGGGATTCCATTGGACATGGTCGCACTCTTGGTGGTGAATCTGTGAAAGTAGTAGTACCTCCGTGTGGTCCTTCGGTCATCATGGACTGCTGAAGCGCAGTCTCCTTATCTCTGTCACTGCCTCGAAAGGCGCTTAGATACTCTCTAGTAGTCCCATGATCTCAACGCTCATCCAAGGTGACTGGTATTCAACAGAAATCATTCTGATTTGCGTTCAAGTGCTCAAAATCGACCAGCATCCGCGTTTGCGCGTCCGAGGTAAGTTTCCTCAACTTCCTGCGCTTGACTGACGTTTCTAGGTACGATCTTGATTCTTCCACGTCGACGCCTGGGTCCAGCTACCCTATAGACACGGTTTGAAGCGTTTCCGGGTGGCTGCGCGTCCGATGACCCTTCTCCTGGGTCGGAAACAGCCTTAAAATGGGACAACGATAACATTACGTACCAATAGTATCAGAGCACATACCAACAGGCGAATATCACCACGCCAAGTTTCATACTCGATACCTCATGCACTCAAACGCGTACAGGCCACAATAGTCTCTCACCCATCCTAATAACATATACTCTGAGATCTCATGTACTCAGAGGCGTTGATCCAACCATACTTTAGTCTTGACACCTCACGACAATACAATCATACAGACCAATAGTCGTTCTCATCCAGTTGAACGGGTTGCTTTGGGAATTAACATTGAAATGGCAGACGAAAAGCAACACCATCGCGGGTGTTCAAAAAACATACCATGTGGCATTTCCGGTCGTACTGACCTTGTACTTAAACAAGGTGATTATCGATTACTACTAGCTACGCAGGGCGCACGGACCCAAGAAAGTAAGAACTCGTTTTGTACGGTGGCTAATAGTTGACCCAACTTGCTTCTTTGATATGCTCCGGTCCGAGAACAGGCGACCCACCGCGGAGATGGCGAATTCAAGTCATGGTCTCACAAAGCCGAGGACAGAGGACACCGTGTTTACGAACATATCATATTATGTAAGACAAGGACATGACCATGGTAACTCCACACTGGCTGTACTATTTTCCACCTGATAACAGAGATTCCTTTCTACTAGGGACTACCTCGACCGAGTACTATCTAAGCGCCTTTCGAGGCAGGTCATAAAAGCTGCGGTTCGGCAGTCCATGATGACCGAAGGACCACACGGAGGTACTACTGCCTTCACAGATTCACCACCAAGAGTGCGACCATGTCCAATGGAATCTCTCCTCGCTTTGACCTACCTGTTAGCATCTCACCGGAACGATCTACTGTGGATAGGCGGTATTCATTGATACACTCAGATACCTGATCGACCCGAACTTATAACAGCCAATGTCCTCAAGGTCACCGAGGGAACACCTAATCCGTAAGTCCTTGACGACCGACCCGTTATATGGTGCTCGTCTCAATTTGCTTTAGACGGCTCAGGTTTCTCTTCCAAACCCTTATCAAACATCTGCACGCTTTCGTGAACGAGACTGAGTCAACGACATTCACCCAACTGAGGGACCTGTGACTGATGTGCTGAATGCAGCCTCACGACAGACGAGTGGGTGGCTGCGATTCAATTTTTGACCCGTCTTGGACAGGCATCTACGCCCGCCCGCCCAGAGGTGACCATCCTCTCTGGTATTTTTGGGGCCACTGAGTTAGTGAACGCTCTCAATAACCCCACGATTGGCAACGCTACAGAGAGCAGTATGCTTGGTCCTTTTTACACCGATGATACTCCAGACGGTGAGCAGCACTAGTAACATCCTGATCATGCCATAAACAAGCACTACAGTCAGTCATGGGGAGTCCATCGCATCTGAAGGCAAAGGCGAGTACTTGTATGTCGAGGGTCGTGTCTTAAGCACGGAAGGTGTTCCGATACCAGACGCCATCATTGATGCGTGGGAAGCTGATGCCGATTGTAAGTCCAACTCCTACTACTTACTTACGGGCGGCGCACGATTATCCATTCAAGGTCTATATGACTTGCAATATGCCGAGCGCACCCGCCCTGATTGTCGTGGGCGCCTTCGATCCGGAAAAGATGGAAGCTTTGACTTTCGTGCGGTAGTACCACCTCCCTATCCGATCCCTGGCGACGTATGTCTTTGTCTTTTAATGCCATTCATGCGATCCACTTGACTTTTACCAAGGGACCAATCGGCGAACTTCTACTTCTCATGAATCGTCACAATATGCGTCCAAGTCATTTGCACATAGTGGTACAGGCACCTGGTTACCACAAACTTGTCACTATGTTCTTTCCAGAAGATTGCACATATCTTCAAAGTGACTGTGTGTTTGCCGCCAAGAAATCGTTGACAGCTGTATGTGTGCCCACTTTTTTTCTTGGAACCATTCTTACGAGAATTCAATACATAGCCACTAGAAGCGGTTAATGATGAAGCAGAGGCTCGCAAACGAGGATTTCCCAATGGCAGCTCTTTCAAACTCATGCGGCTGCCTATCGTTTTGATGACAGAGGAACAATTCCAGGACTGCAGGGCCAACGCGACAAGATTCAAGGGGATTGTATGAATGAACGCTATTGCTATCGAAGAAGTTCACAAGGGAACTAGCTTGTCAGAGTAGTTTCACTGAATTTTCTATATCTCACAAATGCCTTACTTTGGGGAGAGCTTACGCATCACGGCTGAAGGTGATAAATATTTACCAGAGCATTGGAGTTCTAGACCGTCGGAAGGCGATATCTGATATCATTACGAACATCGTATGACATAACTGGCCACCAGTGCAGTGCTTCGGGCCTACCGCAGCATTTCGGTATCCCTCAAGACAGCCTCTCGTTTTGCACGCCCTCTTCGCCCAAGTTCTTGATTTCAGCAGAAAAAGGGAAAATGTATCAGCAAACTTGTGTATTTCGGATGTGGCTGCTCTCTTTTGGACTATTGCAAAGTCATTTTATTTAACGTAGTACTTCTAGTGATACATAGAAAGCACACGGAGGGTGACTAAACTGCGGCTTAGCATAACAGGTGTCAATGGGGACCAGTGTTCTGCAATGCCAAGTAATGTAGTGATAAGTAAAACAGAGAACAAGAACGAAAACGGAAACGCAACAAAGGACGAGCAGCGACATGGGTATCACTGAACAAAAGGAGAAGCATAGAATAATATATACGAAACATGCACGAGCGCGTCATGAAACCGTACCCGGTTCTAAGGCCCTGCTTGTATGACTTCGCTGGGGCTGCTTGGCACCCTCTTGTTGTCGTTGCCAAATTAATTCAGCCCACAGCGGGTTAGGCGGTATGTGGCCAACGAGGGCACCAAGGACCTCAAGCCTAGGATCCGTGCCTTAAGTGATAGTTCGACTCACAATAATAATCCACATACCATTTAGCCTTTTCTTCGTCGGTGTCAGCAAAGAAGAATATCTCTTGCTCTCCGGGGAAGATGATCCTAAAGGACCGCTCGACATTACAAAGCCCATCGTAGTCATCCCTATAGCTCCCGCCGGCCCCCGATACAGCTGGTCGGGCCGTTTGTATGTCCTCCACTGCAATCGCTTTCTTGAGGTTGATGGTGGCCGTAACCTTTTTGGTGACATCGTTGAATGCAATGAGATTTGCCCCGGTGACCCTGAGTTTCCGTCGCCGCCACGTCTATAAAATCATAGTAAAGCTCAGTCCTTTCTTCATAATATGAAATACCTACCGTGCAGTCACCTCCATTTTGCGTCAGGGTGCCCTCAAAATAAGTCACCTTATGCCAAGCAACGTGTCTGAGTCCCCGCAGACACTCATCTAAGCTTTGCGGTAGATGGTGGGATAAAACACCAGGCAATGTGGGTAACCTGAACATCTGCAGGACGATCTCTCCAAGTTCCATCGTTGTCACGCCTCCAGACGCCTCAGTGCGCTGTCCTATCAAAGGATAGCTAATCTCAAATAAACGGGTATCACACCGTGCTGCGACGTCTTTGAAGGAAATGAGTGCCCGAGCGAGAGTACAATCTTGCTTCATATATCTTGCAAGGTTGTCAGGGAGTTTCGCAGGGACTGCAGGAGGCGGCGGAGTAGCCCGTGACGCCTTCTTTGGGGAGGAACTCAAAAAGCTGAACATGCCACCTTTGGGTTTAGGTGCTGGAGCCGGCTGGGGAGGAGGAACGGGTGGTGCCAGGGCTTTGAACTGGGCAGCGATATGAGGGTCACGTCTGATCTTAAGTGTCAACGTAAATTCGAGTTTATTATGTTCGATTCTACGAGCATTGAGTCGACTTTTTTGTCGGGACATCAAAAGCAACTCACAGCTCGAATTCTTGATCAATCCGGGTGTCTCTGGACAGCCGAATTTCTGGAGTCGTGACGAAGTGAATTCCATTGTTCAAGGTGCAGGTCACAGCTGTTGGTTGCTGCGGTATTGGCACATTGAGCCCCTTTACCCCAATAACTGAAGGGGCAATTTCATCAGGCCTGTCACCAGCAAATAAAACTGTTGCAACTTACCCCTGACAAATACCTTGCCGTGAGCCTTGCCGGGTTTCTCCTGAGAGCGGTACTCTCTAATCTGTTTGGCATACTCGTTCTATCATAAGTGAGTACGGGTTATACAGAATAAAGGTGATGGACCTACCATATCAGACGGCCGTCGTACTGTCCTCCAAGCTTTACCGCCATTAACGTCGCCAGCTAGGGAGATGTGTGAGACTTGATCGGCATCTGCAGACGCGAAAATGGCTTCATGTTCGCGGATGCGATATTTCTACCGACGAGATCCATAATCAATCCACAGATCAATCTAAAATAGTAGTTTCTTACTCCTTGACGACCTTCGGGGTCGAGTTTCCGAAGTTCTCTTGATATGCTGTCAGCGAGGTGATCTTCTGAGTCAGATATACCGAGGTCCAAAAGCATGTCATTCCTTGTCAATGCTCCTGCATCACCGGTACTCCTGCTTCGGCGACGACTTGGCCGACCAATGCTCGGAGGACCACTGGCTGGACGCGGTGGCGTATAATACCCCAAAGATTCTTCTTCGTCCCGTCTCCTGGCTTCACGACGCTTCTCCAAAATCAGTTCCTCCCTTGCCCGGATAGCATCTTTGGTCGGAGAACCTGGTGGCTCGTCTGCATGAGGGCTCCTGAGCGATGGGGCCGTATAAATCGCGGAGTCTGTCGCAGCACGTTCCATAGGTATCGGCGCCGCCCTTGGTGGACGTACGATCACATCCTCTGGGCCTTCATCCACGCATAGACTCATATCCGTTTCGGTTCTCATGCTCTCATCACCAAACCCACCACTAGAGTCCGCACCGACTTCAAATTGTCCCACTTTGATGCCCTGGACGGCGGAGTCCATCCGGCCCTGCGAATGACCTGGTTTACTCGGCGTCGATCCCGATGTTCCCTTGACATTGTCCATGAGTCTGTCGAGCGCGGACCGCATTTCACCAAGTTGGACAGAGCCCATCGAATCACGTACACCGAATCCAAGTCCATTGTTCATATCGAAGCTCGTTTCGAGTGCGGCAAAACATGATTGTGGGCGTGCAAGGGGTGGCCCAATTTGGACTGCCTCTGGAGTTGATACCACAGTAGAACGAACTTCTTCGTGACCTTGCAGTGGGGCCCTGACAGTGGCGACGTGCAATGTGCGCTTTTCGGCTGTCTCGATTGTCGCGAACTCAGCACTACTGTCTGTGATGACAGACATCCTATCTACACGCTTTTCTTTCTCCTTGTTGATGTCGCCAGGCGCGTCATTCACATGATCAGCTTCACGGCGAGCAGGAGCAAGCTTAGACGTAGTGGCAGGGGAAATAGCAGGGGGAACGTCAACGCGGGGGGTAGAAGCGGGAGATCCTAAAGGGCTTTCCGTGCTACGTTTTCGCATGAGTCTCGCCTGGACTTCCTCTCTACTGATCCTAGTCTTTTGTCCTCTTGCCTGCTGTAACTCCTGCGCACTTGCAGTCTCGCGCAATGGCGATCCAGTGTGCAGGCTTGGGGAACCCAATGGAGAACCTGTTGCAAACCGGGATGCAAGGTTCAAGGGCGAGTCAGACCGTCTGTGCATGTTAAACGCGGATGGTGAGGCTGATCTGCGCTGCAACGTCACGCCAGATGGTGAAGCAGAACGCGATGGTGGAAACTGGGGTGTAATGATCGGAGATGCACCAGCAGGTGACATACGGCTGGCAGACAGATTACGCAAATGGGGACTGTCCCCATGTGTAGACGTCTGGGAAGACTCGGAGGAAACACCAACAAAAGAAAGCGGCAGCGTGAGCGGCGGAGGTGTGCTTGTAGCGAAAGGTGAGTTACGAGGAATAAGTTCTGATAGTTTGGGTACGCCATCCTCAGTCGTTGGACGATTACCATGGAGAACTTTTTGGAGTTCCGCCTCCAAGTCAATGTTAGAGAGCGACACTTCCGACTGACCTATGGAAAGGTTTGCGGGATCCACTGGATCATCGATTGAGTTCACCGAAGTATCCGCTATGTGAGGCTCGCCCCCAGTTCTCGGTACGGAAAAAGGATCGGCTGGAGAGGAGTCTTGAGGATAACTATTAGCAAGCATCCATGGAGTGGTGAAGTTATAGTTCACCTGCTGGTGTCACCCTAGGGGAATTCTCGGTCTTGGGCACCTGCAATTCGAAGCGTGGGATGAGGGAATCTCGTCGAGTGTCCTCGTTCCCCTTTACCACCTTTGTGGGACTGGGCGAAGGCGGCATCATATTGACATCTTCCTCTAACTGACCTCCTGCACGGCTATCACGGGTATGTTCGATATGTGAGGAGAGACCTTGTGGCACGTCAGATTCGGATAAGACAGCAGAGCTCTCTGCAGAGCGAGGTGGGGTGGATGGCGAGCTCTGATCAGAGTGTGGATTATGGAACGGGAAACCAGGAGCGGGTATGGCAGGTGAAGACACGCTGGCTCGACGGCGAGCTCTGTCTGCGTGATGGGATGGACCATACGGGAGACCACCTTCTGTTTCTGAACGAGATGAATTGCGACTCGGGGTGGAGGGTAAGCCAAGCCCCGGTGCGGTTGTGGAGACAGATAGCATGGCGTCGACGATCCCGGTGATGCTCTGATCACCATCGCCGAGCTGAATACTCTCAAAGCTGTCTTGATTGCCGTCATGAGATTGTGCGGTTAGCCTGTGACTCCCTGGGTTTTCTCCGTCATCATCAGGATCTGGTTCTCCATAGTCATCCTCGTCAGAGGAGAAGAAAGGGTTCTCCTCTTCTTCGTCACGGTCAAATTCTAAAACATCGCATCGTTCGTCGAAGGTAACAGTTTTGCGCCTGCGCCTTCTGCTATCAAGAGACGATTGATCAGCTGTTCTGGGGCCGTGGAGTCGTTTAGAGACTAGAGAAGGACGAGAGGGAGTTATGGGTTGCGTGGGTAGCGGAGCGAGAGGTGCAGGCGATGGAACTTTGACTGGCTTGGGAGGCGGTGGAGGGGGCTGCTCCTCTTCTGCTTCCACGGTTTCGATCTGTCTAAAAGGGCTCTTTGTCACAGGTTCTTTCTCTATAAGGCCTTGGTAGGCTTTAGATTGGCGCCTCTCGCGCTTGAAGGCAAAAGGGCGCTCGTTCTCTGCCTGTTCATGCATTGACTCTGGGCGGGGTCGTTTCTCACCGCTGACGCGGCGAGGAGTAACTGTTGGGAAGGGGGAATCGGATGTAAAAGGAGTGGGGATCTGTGATTTGAATGGTGATTTAGAGACGAGGTTGTTGTTTCTGAGATGCTTGTAGCTAGAGGATGATCGACGGGCGACAGGCGGAAATGGGGGTTTTCCATCGCGTTTGGAAATGCGAAGAGGTGTCGTTCCCGTGCTGGAAGTGGCAGATGGCGATCTATTCCATCCCAAAGCAGATTCACGAAGGATGGAAGATTGAACGCGATCTGGGGTGTTGGTGAGAGGTCTGTCTCGAAGTGGGGAGATGACTGAAGATCGTTGGGTGCTCATGGTGAGCAAGAAAAAAACGTTGTTCTACAAGATGTCGTCGTGGCTGTCGTGGCTGTCTCGGTCGTCGTCGTCGTCGTCGTCGAGCTCCTCAGCTGAGTTGGAAGCAATGGCATCAACAAAGACGAGCGTGGGAAATTACACCCTACGCGTACATCACATGACCGTGTTATCCGTTTACTCCTAATTGCCTCAGCGTCTCCTTCGCTCTCTGGGTAAGATCGTCAAACCTGCGCTGAGAAGCCCCGAAGACAGCCTGCTTCGTCTGTCCAGATACCTCCATGGGAACCATTCCCTGTAGCTCCTGATCAGTTGTAGTGAACTCCGCCGAATGGATCGTCGACAGAATCTTCAAGTTCTGGGCGCGATCGCGATTAGACACTACAACACACTGCATACTCCAGCCATCATGTGTGAAGTACACATCGGTTTCCAGCACGTATTTCCTTTGGTAGAAGTAGAGATTCGAGCGACTAGGAACTGTGACGGTCGTCTTCAAACGCCGCTCCGGCAACACTTCTTCCGACAGGAACTTCTTGTAGGTCCCGGCATTGTGGTCATTGATCTCCACACTTTTAAGGGAGTCCCGGTGAGCGATTCTCTCAGAAAGTGTCGTGGAGGTGAGTGATTTGAATCCGATGGTGTACTCCAGTTCATGAATATGCTGCCCGTTGGTGTTGTTCTCCCAGTGCATCAGCTTCTCGTTTTCAACGGCCACAAGGAATGTCGTTGCGGTCGCGTAGAGCATCTCCTCATTATCAACGTAATATATGGTGTGGCGGTTCTGGTTGATAATGGGCTTTGGAGATGCTACCGCGCGAAGACGACTTGAAACAGCGTTCATTATCTGCATCAGATGACCGGTAAATGACATTGCATACTTCACATGAAGGATGCCCTGGACATACATTGGCTTGGAAGGAAGATATAGCTTTCGAATTCCCTTTCAACTTCACCTTCAGGTATCAGGCCTTGGGCAATCTGAGCTTCATGAACGTAAGAACTGCCACAGACTTTCACAAGACGCGTACCTCCGGTCGTTGAATATTGAATGTTGAATGTTGAACGTTGAGGGTGCGTAACATCTTATCCATCTTCCGAATTAGGCAGCAATCGATATCGAGTGAACTTTGTCTGCTTATTCCGGCTTGCCCGCGAAGACATTGCCCGGACTCTTGCCTCATGCTCACGTTGGAGCTCTCAAAGAGATGCTGTGTACGAACGATCAGTAGCGATTTAATCAAGGCAGCTTTACATCTATCTCACTTCCTAATAATGACGAACTACAGCCGTCAAGGAATACATAGCATCAAAGGGAAAAACAATAACAACAGGAATGACCGAGACGTTCGAAAAAAAAAATTACCGGTTGTAGGATTGAGGATCAGTGACGGCCTTCATCATGTACAGCACGCAAGAACGGGAAAGCACGTCTTGGACATAAATCTTTCTATTTAGTTGCCGGTAGAAGCAGTATAATTGGTGGTCGCAAAGCCAACGAGAGAGTTGGTTGTATCATAAACGCTATAAAAACGCTCTCTATCGTCGCCATTGAAACACATCAGCTCAAAGGCACACATTAGTGGACTGGATGACATACAAAAAAGTATACCCGTTGACAAAGTCCATCCCAGATCCGGATGGGGTCCCGATGTCAGAGATGACTAAGTAGATGCCATCACTTCTGCCGCCAATCGCACTGTTGAGTGACCGTGGCCATATTTGCGCATTCGGACTAAGATCGTATGTAGATTCCCCAATGCGAAAACTCAATGTCTTGAGGTTATCGTACTGCAATTGTGTGATGCTCAGGAGCCCGGTTGTCTTGTCCAAGACACCACCTGTCGCAGCCTGGTACGCTTGGAAGGCATCTAGAACAGTGCAGGAGTTAGCCCATGGTTATATCTCCCAGTAAATAAAGCAACTGCACCAGTCGCGATGAGAATCAGAGTGGTACCAGTGTCGACGATACCAGCGCCGGATAAGACGGTCTCACCACCATAAGAAACACCCTGGTCTATTCCCCAAAAGGTACTCGCTGGATGAGTTTTCGTGATCGGTACGTACTTCATTGCGCTGGTGAGAACAGTGGGGTCATAGCCACCAAACGTAAGTTCGCCGACGTTCGAAGCTGAGGCTGGAGTGAAGTAGATGCCAAGAACTGCACTATTGATTTTTCCTGCAGCATAGAGATTGTCGATCACGGTTGGGACTGAGGAAGTGTTGGAGGTAGTGCCTTGGGTAAGGTCTTTGGGACCGAGACCGAGAATACCATCGATACCAGTGCCCTCTAACCCATCAGACTGGGTCGCAACGCCGATGGATTGTTGGCTGATAGTCAGAGCACTGCCAAACGTGATCGTATCCATATATTCGTCTCCGTAGAACGATCCGGACCCATAGGATATCGACTGCAAATGTGTGAGACATAGAAGATAGCTTAGATACTCAGAAGCTTACAACAGTATTACCCGTGGCGCGGCTAGTATTCGTGGAGACATATGGTTGGTTCGCACCAACCCAGGTGTTAGAACTTCCCGTATCAACGAGCAGTGTATCTATCTCAAGTGAAGGCGCTTTTAGAAAGCTATAGATGAGGATTCGCGAGGCGGAGCACTCACACTCCGTTGGAGGGCTTCCGACGCCAACCTTGGCGGTGTATATTGTTTGGCCATTCGTGATACCAACTATAACATCACGCTTGTTCAACCGTCCCTCGCGCAGGGCTTTAACCCTGGCTCGGTCGGCCTCGGCAATGTTGGTGATTCCTCTTGCCTTCACTTTGGCAGCGACGCTGAGTGTGATCTTCCCTGTACCAGCAGTAGTTCTGAAAGGGGATGCGTGGACAGATGAAATATCAGCAAGAAAGAGCAACGTCAACAACACTTTAGAGAGGAACATTGCTCGTAAAGTAACTTCAGAGAAGGGCGAGGTTATGAGGAAAGAAACCTCGTCGTCTCGCATTTATGTTGACCATGGCAAGGAACGACCATATGGTACAGGACCGGTATGCCATGCTTCCTAGGGTGATTCGTGTCGTCAGTTAAGCAGGCTAACGCATGGAAATTGCCACGACGTAATACCCCTAATATCGACATACGGAAGTGCGAAGTCCCCTCGAACGATTAAGTGGAGTCGCCTACATACTCACTTGACGACAAGGCGCGCGACCACTACGCATTGACCTATGCAGGACGCAACTCATGCCAAAGCAGGCACAGCAACGTCATAACTTGGTGGCCAGGATGGTTAGTTGCACAACCATTCATAGCTGCATACTAAAAACAGCGCCAACAATGCTCAGTCGGGTATGCGAGGAGAAAATCGGTACGTGCTTCGATGACCATACAGCAAATATATCGGGATGGATCAAGAGAGGCCATATGAAACATGGAGCCATAGTCACATTGGACCCTGTGCATTCATCGTACACTAAGCAAGAAGATGCGGGTCATGTTCGTCAGTTTGGCTCCAGCACAGTGGTTAGATGTTAGATCCCCACGTTATAATGCACGATGGTGGAAATGTGCACCAGATGGACTACTAAGGAAAGACCAGCTGACCATTAATGTATAACTTGGTGAGTTGTCCTAGCCTCCTAGGTTGTGGCCTTCAGTTCGTCGTAACGTGTGACCTGTCACGTGTAACATGTCACAGCCAACTGGAGTCACGATCGAGAGCGTGCTCCTGCGTGGTCCATGTGAACACGTCTGTAAGTTGTTCTTATACTCATAACGGATTGGAGATTGAGCTGAAGCGCTGACAGACGTAATTTACATGAACTTAACGAAATGCGCATAGTAGTAAGTACAACAATATTGCAATGAAGAGAATGGTGCATGTAAGTGTGCAAAAGCGAAGGCGAGGTGCCGATGTACCAACCCTTTCCAAATACGACACGGAGAACAGCGGACTGATTGCCGCCCTTGTTGCATACGTAGCCACGGTGTCACCATAGCGCCTCCGCAGCGCCTCTGTCCCTACACCCATGCCACACGAACAGTATGGCATCTTGTTCGGGTCAGATCCTGCACCTGGATAGGGTGGAGCGGCGTTCTGGGCGAAGTACTCGCAGTTCGACTTGTGCTCCCACGTGCGACATCGTTCAATGAACAGCGGGAGCAGATATCTCCATGCCTTAGTCTCGTCTGCATCCGTCTTGATAGAGAGCACGGTGCTCAGCTCGCCCATTAGCCTGTCATGGATGTCGTCCGACCCTGGTATGACCCACGAATCAGCTACGATAGTATGAGACGCAAGATCGAGCCGCAAATCAGTGACGAGAATGATGGCGTATGTGTTGTCCGTGGCAGGATTCCTTAAAGCAAATTCCGCGTGGGTCTGACCGGTCAGTCCAGCAGCGGAACAGAAAAGGATATGAAGTGAGTCTTTTACGTTCAAAAAGGTGTCATGTGCGACTCCTGGAACGACTTTCCGACTTTCACGTGCTCGGCGCTCCCGATGCGAAACCATGTGCGACACATGCGGAACAAACCAATCGAACGCCTTGGGATCCTTGGAGAGCTTGAACGAGGGACATCGATCCAAATTCAAATAGTGGACGTTCCAGAGTGTCGGAATGCCCCTATCGATTGTCATTCTGAAGTACTTGGTGATATCGCGCTCTCCTTCGACATCCAATGTCAACGTCATCGGTGCTACTATCTGTTGTGATGTCAAAAATATGACACCAGCAACGAAATCCTGACACTGACCTCGACATACTTTGATTTCCGTGCAACACGGAGTTTGGCATTCAGTGCGTCCACTGGAAGGGGAAAAGCGACAATCTGCTGATGTTTCTCGATGTGCAGGATGGCCTGATTTGCGGTCAACTGCGTGGTGCGAACGGTACATCCTTCAACAAGCGAGGCTTGTTCTGCAGTATCTGTGATGTCGATATGCAAGGTGAGTGACTGGACTCGCGTATTAGAGTCATCCATCTCCACATGGATTGGATGGTGCTCAACCGCACTATCAGACCCTCCATGGGTAATGGGCGAGGCCGCACCGTTGGCTGCACTGATATTGGTTGTTGGAGCCTTGGCAAGGACGTGAACATATCGTTCATCGGTAAGCAGAGCCTTGAATATGCCCAGTCCCAGCCCCAATTTTATGATCAGTGGCGTAGTAGACATCGTCGAGCGGACGGCGAGTCCAACGGTGCCACCGGAGGTAAGGATGAGAATAGGCGCTAGAATGGGGAAAGAAACAACCATCGGGGATGTACCATGTATCCCTGCACTATCCTCCGTAATTACTGCAGTCTTGTTCTGGCCTTGACCAGATATTGCCAGTTTACCGAAAGATGCTGAGATACATGCGAAGGCGTTGTGAGTAATTCCAGATCGTATTTCACATTGCAAAATGGGCGTGCCAACTGCTGAAAGTTCAGACTGTACATTGGTGATGGCGTGGCGTGGAACTACAAGGGCCACTGTGACAACTTGGGGAACCGTGCTCCAATCTCGGAAAATGGGAGAGACCTCTAGTGCACGGATTTCCTGCACCTTCGCGGGAGATAGCCAGGGAATAGTGAAGCCAGCAAGATGCAAATGGCAAGCCAGCTCTTGGTAAAAGTTCGACCCGGTGATAAGCGTTCGATCATTCAACACTAATCCTTCTAAGATGTGGATGACTTTGTCCCAGTCACACTGTACTCTCTTTTGGACGTGTGCGAGCAATAGCGCAAAGCTTCGACGTGTGTAGTGAAGTAGCCCCGATGATTGGATCTTGTGAAGCTTCTCATCCTTAGAAAGATGCGTCATATCCAGCCGTTTTGAAAGGTTCTCATGCGTGAACATCTGCAGGTAAATTTCGAACAGTGTTCTGGCTAGCTGTTCTGGTGCGAATAGAATGGACTCTTTCAATGAAGGTTCCACTGCATATCCATGATCGACAGATTTCCAAGCAAGGCGTTCATGATACTGGGTTTTAAGACCACCAGGCATGTCACGCATAAGGGTGTCGGACATGTTAGACCGTGTCGTAAAATGGGAGACATAAGTGGTGGGAACGACTCCTAGGAGGAGTGAGATGGTTGCCGGGTTGCCACACATGTGTGTCAAGATACCCTTCATAACTGATTCTCCTGTGAACAAAGTTTCGGTATACAGCGTCGACGAGGGCGAGTTACGAAGAAGGGGAACAGTGACAATGAGTAGGTTGTGCAATCCAAGATGATCAAACAAGTTGGACGTCTCGATCACATTGAATGAGGTCGGGGCTGGGGATACAGCCTGTAACCCATATGCTGTTTTATCAAGTTGCACAACCGATCGCTTCCATGGAGCAACAAAGGTCGGAGTATGTGGCTGAGGGCTAATGCCTATGGAATGGAGCGCCTGACAGAACGCAAGTGCTTCTCCAGCATACATCCGTACAACAAGGGATGCTGACGAAGCACTCGTGTGCCGGATGCGTCCTATGACAGCTTTGCACCAAGCATCGAATTGGTGGCGCGCAGCCTGCACCATCTTGAAGACTATAGTGGCATTCTCATCGGAGAGAGCACAGCCTGAAGAGGCAAGAGTTTCGGCAAGATGAAAGCCCAAGATAGGATCTGTGCCATAGTGCACAGCAACCTTGTCTCCAGACGCAGAGAATGCAAAGGTGGGGTTCACATTAGTAGCAGGCTTTGCAGCTTGAATGCCATCATCCGTGACTCCAGATGTCCAAAAGCGCTGGAACTGCTCTGTCGCGGCTCTCAGCGTGACTGGAGCAAGAGGCCCAGCTGAACGCATCGATGTAAAAACGAAAGTGTGCGGTCGAATATTCTTGAGTCCATCCTGGAAGTCCTTCGTAAAGCGTTTAGCCTGCCGCGCGTTGAAGCGGGCAGTCCCAAGCCACAACTTCCAGAACCGCTGGATGTCAGAAAGAGTGGCGTCATCGCACATAGTGATGGCATGAGAATATGGGCCTTGTCTCCACGTCTTCATGTTTTGTGCAAGTGGCACGAGTTTACGACATTGTTCGATGAGCAATGAGAGGGAATCCTTGTCAAGCATCATATGATAAAAAATATTCCAGATGCTAGAAAGCCTCTTCTCAGCACCACCATCCGCTAAGAGAGTAAAAAGAAACGTGTTGCGTGCTAGTACAAAATATGGAGTCAATAAGAGTGACACCGCCTATGTGCTACGTACCAAGAACTGCAGCTTCCATGTCACAGCAGGTAACATCGAGCTTACGAGGCCCTGTTAGATGGGTTAGGCGCATACAAGATAGACGCGTTTCAAGCTGCCTACCAGCTCCTGAAAGTGTTGCATCAGCATAAACAGTGTACAGGATGTGCCTGGGGTCTCCGCATCCAAGGAGTAACACATCTGCGTTGTGCTCGGGGGGTAAATTTTCAGTCAGACAGACAGCGGACGTATTTCCCAGTGGATAAAAGAACGTTCGACCTGGCCAATACAGCATATGCGACATCTTGAACTCTTTGGTTGACCAACGAAGAGCGAGTAACAAGCTGGCGATTGATAACGACTCAGCAGCACGACCGCAGCACGATGTACCTTAATTTTAAGCTCCGAACGCCGTCTGCAGCATGGCAAGGCATGCGTAGGTGGTCGTGTGTACATGAGGTCTTGAACTTGAGGGTGTCTGCGGTGGCCAGCCTTTACTATGACGGAAATGAGATAAGATAGGGACAAACCTGTTCACGTGACGTAAGTATCCAATGTCTTGAAAAAAAAAAGGTTGAATGTTTACTGTGTACATGATGTCGTTGGGATCGAAGTATAAGACATTCTGAAAAGTTGTTATCCTACAGCGAAATATTGATCTAAAGTGGTCTGTCTGGAATTATGGAGCTCCTCCTGACGTAAAGCAGTACAATATCGGTTCAACAGTTGAAACAATTCGAGTGAAAGTTGAGTGTCCTCGCAGTAATGCATACAAGTAGAGGCAAGTTGCTGACATAGGCGAATAACGTCGACGCGCGACAGCGAAGGTCCTGACGCGTCCACGGTGTGTGCAACTTCTCCTTCCGCGAAAGCGGTTGCATTGCTGCTACTTGCAACTGCGATTTCCTGGCGGACTTGATCAACGATCTCTTTTGTGCTCACGCAAGATTCGACTCCGTCGCTTGTGACTTGAGCCGTTGGAGGTGGACTGTAATACCATTAAATCGATGCAGACTTATGTACTGGAAGGAGGAAACTTACAATGGTGACACCTGAGGTGTCTCATTATTAATCCCAACAACAGGTTCTACGGAATCTGCTTCTCCGCGCCCCGAGTTCTCATGGACTCTGTAAGTCTTGCGGAAGCTGTGGAGCCAACCATCTCCGAAAAGGCGTTCCCGTTCTGGAACCTCGAACTCATCCTCAAACTGTTTGCGCTTCTCACGCAACATTGGGCCCGAGACTGTTTGCCCCTCGCCTTCCATGTGCTGCACCCAAAGAACTAATGCACGCTCAACGTCGGGTCGCGTAACGATCCGGGGACGCTTTGATGACAGCGCAGCAGGGTTGTCGTTCACCCGCGCCTCCATTTTGGCTCGGTCTCGTAACTTGCGCGACAAGGTCGATTGCTCGAAAATCAGGGCACCAGTCCTGAGCGTGCTGAAGTGTCTGACCACCTCAGATTGAGATACATCCGGGTGAGAGTCAATGAAAGCATAGACTGTCAACCAATCAGCGAGCGTGAGGTTCTGGCGCGGGGTGCGTGTAGGAGCATTATTGTCCGAAGGGCTTGTCTGCTGTCGTTTTTTTGGCCGGGTGTAATTAGCAGGTCGCTCCCGAGGTTTACGCGTACGTTTGACGTCCGTCGACATCGCAAAGGCGTCGAGAGGATATGAAACGCGTCTCTTTATGTAAGTAAACGGTCTATGGTACCATTTTGTAAGTAGCCACTCGAAGTACAAAATTTGAAGGGAAACAAATGCCACTTGAACACCTATCAAAATGCTGTAATACCTAAGGCGAAAGGTGTACATGTACACTATTATCCCGTTTTCTAGGGTAAGAGATTCTACTTAAGTAAGTGGGTAGGGGTGGATGGTCAGCACAATCCCGAGAAGATGTCATGAAGCTCACCAGTACGCAACTCACATAGATCGATACCACCCCATAACACCAACGTTGGTGTCATCCATCCCACTGCACCCTCTTCGCATATTCTCGGATCCTAGATACAAAATGATCCTCAACTTCGTTCCCGACCCCTGTCGCGACCTTCAATATGAGCTCGCTCACGCCGGTAGATCCCAGGATATCGACGTGGTCACTTGTGTTTGCGCCGCCACGTGGGATGTTTGGCACGGGACGGTGGGGGAACTATAATAGAGACATGTTTGTCAAACAAAATCACAATGACAAACCCTTTTATACAAAGTACCTCGACAGTCGTGATCTTGATTCCGCCCGGATTCCACCGGTTGCGCTTCCATCCCTCAACGCACATCGCACCAAGGCTCAAAAGGCTGACTGTCCCATCTCCATCGCCCATCTTCACACCGTTACGCACCTGTGAACAGTAGGATAAGAAACGACGACGAGCAGCAGCTGTAAACCAGTCCACCTTAGGCACCACGCTTTCATCCGTATGTTCGGCGTCTATCCAGCTGGATCGCAATAGCGGGACATTGGGACCCCCACTTGGCACGTTACATGTCCCAACAGCAGGCTCCGAACATGTGGCCCCATCCCGAGCGTCCAAAAACGATCCATCGTATTCATGTGGGCCATGTACATACCTACAAAAGAAGACATATTAATAGGGATCGTTAACATTTCTATGGAGCGACCAACCAATAGGACCTCTGGGAAATCGAGTAGGAAGTCAGTGGTACAATACGATACTTAAACTACACATACCTCGGTTTCCTTCCCCTGACCGTACACGCAGATGAATCGTGTAGTCGGAGCATCGGGCAGTCTCCAGGGTGGTGACATATAAGTAGCGATCTCTTGCGCGAAGAAAAAGGGTAGATGAGTATGTACCTGATCTCCAGTGGATTCGTCCATTTCCTGTGATCCAAATCATTCTTCTTGAGGACTTCGTCATCACGTTCAATTCCGAACGAATAGTTCGTTGCCATCATTTTCTGAATATTAAATCATACCAAACACACCCTCAGCTACACTCCTGCCACAAATGACAGAGGGCGAGTTAACTTGCCTGGAAACTCGGTGGAGTCTGCTGAAGGATCCAAGCGCCTGCATCCGTCGCAGTCATATTCTTCAGCGGTACTAAATCATCGCTGCTAGCGTCTTCACTTGCATATGCATTTACACTCGCTGGTCGGAATGCAAACAATTGACCGTGCGTGTGCATCGAATTTGGCGCGTCATCCGGCGCCCAGCTCCCGTTTCCCCACACCGCTGTGCCACCCTGTGATGCAAAGCATCATTTGCAAATCCCGACAGTGCGAAATAATAATACCTTAATCCACATGCTTGCACTTCCGGCCCAGCTCCGGAAGAGTTTTCGGCGCTCCTTTCTAGAGAAGAAGCGTTCAAGGACTCCACGCCAATGATGTAAGTATCTACTCCGATGGGTAGTACAGCGCCAACTTACCATAAGCCCCGGCGGGATTCATCTGTACAGTATCTTTCATCTCACCGGAAAGAAATGCAGACATGGCCTTTGCCTAAAACCATACAGGTGAGCTACAGCAACCTCAAACGGATCCATGCTCACCCACCACACCCTGTGCAAATGAGGTCATGATCAGTCAAGGAGATGCAAAACTTACTAAATGTGTCCCGGCAATACTAATAAATGTTTCGATGTGGTTCTGTGAGATAAGTGAAAACCATGATGACTCTTTCGACGTTTAAGCATACTTCGACCCAATCTGGTCCACCACCACCGTGCTCGGGAGATTCTACCCACTTAAAGCTATTCCAGTGCGATCAGCTAGCTAGCGGGATGCATCATAGCACAAGGAAACACCAACAAATACTAAGGTTCTCAATGAGAATCTGGAACAGGCAAATAAGGATATCCTCACCAACACAACCTGAAATGACTCTTGGCTTAGCCCCTCCATGCTGAACGAACAAGAAGTGGACGCACTGTAGAGCCCATAGAGTGTGCAGCTATCACTACTCTCTTCTTCTGACGTTTCCTGTGAACGAACCAGGTCAGTGAACGATAGAACACTCCAAGTTTGCGACTTGCTTACTTCAACCCCTCGATTGTTGCCTTCAATCGAGAGAAATAACCATCGCGTTCTTCGAGGTTCCACATTGACAGCCTCCAATCGTATGGTGCAAGGTAGAGATTATTTGTATCATAATTTACAACTGCAAGATTCTCGATGATCTTTGCCCTTGACATCGACAATCAGCGAGTTGCAGTGAGGGGAATAAGAGTTAGATAAGATACCATATCCAATATCCTTTCATAAAATTACTAGCAGCACTCATACCTTCTGCTGCTCTGATCTTTACCCCTAATGGATCAAGACCTGTATCTGGATCAAGCATCATGGCAGCTATCCATTTATCACGATTGAACATCACTTGGGAAATCATGTTGAAACCTCCCCAAAGCCTTTCGCGAAAAAATGCGCGATATTCTGGAGAGGTAGACCACGACTCTAGGCTCTGGGAGGAATTGAACTCTATCGTTCTGTGATATACATAGTTGGTGAAGCTCACCGTAGAAACTATTCCAGGCACGAGGACAACAGGATGCTGCGCGGTCAAGCCACGGGCTTTCATGGCTTCCCCAACCTGAAATTCGCGTCCATCGTTGTTTAGTTTCCACAATTCCGGGATGTTTCCGCGGAGCCGCTGCCATTCCATTTCCACACCAGACAAGTCTATCTCCGGAATCTTGAATGATATATCGTATTCTTCCATCAAGAGAGCAAGATGAGCATGCATCTCTTGTATGTCGTATGGTTGCATCAGAATGAACCCTAGCAGAACACCGACTACAGGAAGCACATCAGTAACGTTACGAACAATGGATGGGTGGATGGATGACGTACGGATGATGCCCAGAGGAAAAAGAAAGCGCGCTTTGAACAAGAAACGTGGATGGGGAACCTGAATGATGCAGGTTCCCAGTGAAACACGCCAGAAATGGTGTTGAAGAGGTCCATACCATCTTCACTGTTTCGTGTGCATCGGACGTCATTGCTTGGCGGTCTATCTCGAGCTGTGCTTCGTGCACAGCATCCACGAGTAGCTTGTTGTCACCGGTGGCATATTGAACATCGTCTTCGTGATCAGATTGTGTCGTGGAACCGGACTCGTCGTGTCGTGTCCAAAATTTCGTGCGTTTCGACAAGGTCATGGTCCGTTCTCTGGCACCAGGAAGTCTTTGGACGTGTGAAAGACGGGGCTTGCAAGTGATGAAGACAACGGTAAGCGTTTATGTAGAGCTCGTATGTTGTCGTTACTCGGGATTCGTATGATCCGATGTGGTGTTTACTGACAGTGAGACAAGCATCAAGACAACACCAAGACAACACAGATATGACACCCAAATTGACCAGCGCTCCATTGCTACACGATCTACGATGACCGACAAAGTTATCCCCGGCGCCGCGCTTCTCATTATCGACATGCAAGTGGACTTCGTTACTGGAAGTCTCGCCGTTCCCGGGGCGACAGCGCTCCTCGAGCCCATCAACGAGATCATCGATCTCCCTTTTGCCTACCGCGTTGCCTCCAAAGACTCTCACCCTCCGGGACACATTTCCTTCGCATCTACACATGGAAAACAGCCATTTGACAACACCACTATCTATCCACCGGAGGATCTCGTCCGACAAACTGGAGGAGATGTGGAAAAGATAAAGAAGAGGGGACTGGGACAGACGCTTTGGCCGGACCACTGTGTCCAAGGGACACCAGGCATAGAGATCATACCCGGTCTGAAAGTCGATGGCAGATTCGATATTGTTCTAAAGGGGACACATCTTGGGGTAGAGTGCTACTCAGCATTCAAAGACCCATGGCATCTCTTGTCCACCGACCTCGAGGACAATCTGCATCGGCGCAAAGTGAAGGATGTCTACGTTGTCGGTGTGGCCGGTGACTTTTGTGTGAAGGCAACTGCCATTGACGCAGCCAAAGCTGGATTCAACACCTTCGTTGTCACTGATGGGGTGCGCAGCGTCTCCGAAGGAGGTAAGGAATACGAAGAGATGAAGGCGACGGGAGTGGGAATCATCAATCTGGTCGAATTGAAACAGAGAATGCAAGTAGCTTGAGCAGCGGCACGTACAAGAATCGTATGTTTTCTTTTGAACTTTGCTCTCGTCGCGCTTTAGTTTTGGCAGTTGGTCGGGCATCAGCAAAAGAGGCAAAACCTAGCATCACCTTGCAAGCCTCGGAGAAACCCGGCGATTCTAGCAATGTCTAGCTAGTCCTTGCAAGGGAATCTTAGACCTGGTCGAGTTTGGCAAGAGTCGGACC
>Ga0307518_10000534_pt1 | contig 28836 bp, 28 predicted proteins | sample 25_EM_MG_FD_203889 | JGI IMG/M metagenome (GOLD analysis project Ga0307518, IMG submission 203889) | Populus trichocarpa ectomycorrhiza microbial communities from riparian zone in the Pacific Northwest, United States - 25_EM | ecosystem: Host-associated > Plants > Roots > Unclassified | place... | reverse complement strand
ACGTGAGTCGTCCGTCTGATCACGAGTGCCGTCCGGTTCAGCCGATCACGAAGGGGAGCTTCGCGGCCAGGTCGCCGAGTTCGGCTTTCTCGGCGTCGGTCGGCTGACGGCGGCCGGTGCCGACCAGCAGCGCGTCCGTGTCGGAGAACGACGCCGGGAACGTCTCCCCGGTGCGCCGCTCCAGGATCCGCCGCGTCTCGGCGAGCGCGTCGGCGGCGGGGCCGTCGAGCCGCGGGAGGTGCGCGACCAGGTCGAGGTGGTGCAGCGTCCACTCCAGGACGTACGCGGAAAGGAAGTCGCCCGCGGTCAGGACGATGTCGCGGGTGGCGACCCGGGCCGCCGGATCGGCGAGGGTCGCGGCCCGGCCGGCGGCGGAACCGACGTCGTCGAGGTGGAACTTGAGCAGCCGCGGTTCCTGGTACGCGGCGGCGAGCCGCACGATCAGCGCGTCCAGGTCGTCCTCACCGGTGGGCGGCTTGTCGGAGACCTCCCAGTAGGTGACCGCGTCGCGCGTCGGTTCCGTGTCGGCGGGGGTGGCGAGGGTGATCAGCACGTCCTGGGCGTCGACCACCAGGTGACAGGCCAGGTCCCGCACCAGCCAGCCGGCGCAGCCGGACGGCTTGTCGAAGTCTTCGTCGGGGGTTTCGGCGACGGCGGCGAGCAGCGCCGCCCAAGATCGGGAAAAGAGATCCACGGCGGCAAGTTAGCAGCGGTCGCTTCCCGGTCGCGACTCCTTTCGTTCCGTGCTCGAAGACGGAACTCGCGTGTTTGAAGGCGTAACTCACGTGTTTGGAGGCGTAACTCGCGAGTTACGCCTCCAGACACACGAGTTACGCCTCCAATCACGCGAGTTACGGCTCAGGAACCGGCGGCCGGGGCGGGTTCGGGGGCGGCCGCGTACAGGTCCGCGATGGTCGGCGCGTACCGGTCGTTGATGATCCGCCGCTTCAGCTTCAAAGTCGGCGTGACCTCTCCGGTTTCCGGCGTCCACGCCTTGGGGATCACGTGATACCGCTTGATCTGCTCGATCCTGGCCAGCCGCGCGTTCGCCGCCTCGACGGCCTTTTCGATCTCCGCGCGGACCTCCGCGTTGTCGGCGAGCGATTCACCTTCGGCGAGCTGGATGCCGTTCGCGGTCGCCCAGCCCGGCGCGATCTCGTCGTCGACGACGATCAGCGCCGTGACGTACGGCCGTTTCTCGCCGATCGCGACGGCCTGCCCGATCAGCGGGTGTTCCTTGAGCAGCCCTTCGATCTTCGTCGGCGCGATGTTCTTGCCGCTCGAGGTGATGATCAGTTCCTTCTTGCGGTCGGTGATCGTGACGAAACCGCGTTCGTCGATCGTCCCGATGTCGCCGGTGGCGAGCCAGCCGTCGGCGTCGACGTCCGGTTTGATCGTGCCGTCCGCCTGCAGGTAGCCGAGGAACACGATCGCGCCGCGGACGAGGAGTTCGCCGTCTTCGGCGACCTTCACCTCGATACCTTCCAGCGGGCGGCCGACCGAACCGGCCTTGAACGCCGACGGCGTGTTCGACGTGACCGCGCCGGTGGTCTCGGACAGCCCCCAGACCTCCTGGATCTCGACGCCGAGCCCGGCGATGAAGTACAGGATCTCCACCGGCAGCGCGGCGGCGCCGCTGGAGGCGACCTCGTTCTGGTCGAGGCCCAGCATCGCCCGCACCGGCGCGAGCGCGGCCGCGTCGGTCGCCGCGATCTTCTCCGCGAGTTCCGGCGGCACCTCCTTGCCGTCACTGCGCAGTTTGTAGCCCTGCTGCAGCAGCTCGTTCGCGCCGATCAGGCCGTTCCGCTTCTCCTCCGGCAGCGACCCGAGCAGGTTCTTCAGGCCCGCCACCATCTTTTCCCACACGCGCGGGACACCGAAGAAGCTCTTCGGGTGCACCTGACCCAGCGCGCCGACGACGCCCGTCGGGTCGCCGACGGTGTGCACGTGCCCGGCCCACACGATCGGCATGTAGATCGACAGTTCCCGTTCGGCGATATGCGCGAGCGGCAGGTACGCGATGTTCGTGGCGTGCATCGGGGAGTCGTGCAGCTTCTGGACGGCGACGGCCTGGTAGATCGCGTTGCGGTGCGACAGTACGACACCCTTGGGGTCGCCGGTGGTGCCGGAGGTGTAGATCATCGACAGCGGGTCGTCCGGGGTGATCGCGGACCACGCCGTCTCGAACGCCTCCGGGTCGGCCGCGTGCGCTTCGGCGCCCGCCGCGCGGAGATCGGCGAAGGACAGGAAACGCTTGTCGTCCTGGGGAATCACGGACGCGTCGAGCAGGACGACGTGCCGCAGCGCGGGCAGGTCGTCGAGGACCTGGGACCAGCGGTCGAGTTCGTCGGCACCGGCGAGGACGACGACGCCGGCGGCGCTGTGCCGGGCGACGAACCCGATCTGCTCCGGGCTGAGCGTCGCGTACGCGGTGCAGGGGATCGCGCCGAGATGGGCGGCGGCGAGGTCGGCGATCAGGTGTTCGGGACTGCTCGGCGCCATGATCAGCATCCGGTCGCGGACGCCGAGCCCGAGCCCGGCGAGCCCGCGCGACACCTCCGCGATGGCGGTGCGGAATTCGGCCCAGGTCAGGGTCGGCTTGCCCTCGACGTCGAGTGACGTCACCGCCGGCAGGTCACCGAACTCCTGGGCGTTGCGGTGAAGCAGGGCGGGGATGGTCTGGCCTTCGATCTGCTCGGCGACGGTCGGCTGGGTGGTCAACGCTGGCCTCCTCGATGCTGCCTGATCAGGCACACTGTAAGGGCTGTCGGCAGTGCTGGATAGAGAATCGCGGCCACGGTTGCGCTACGCGAAATGTCCACCTTTTCCGTTTTCACCGCGTCAGTCATGGACTTCTCGGACACTCTCGCCGACGATGGTGGCCGTGACTGACCTCGTAGCCGAGGCCGCGGCGCTGGACGCGGCCGATCCCTTGGCGCACAAGCGAAACGAATTCGACCTCGACGCTTCCGTCGCCTATTTCGACGGCAACTCGCTGGGCGCCCCGCCGAAGCACGTGGCCGAACGCGTCGCCGCGGTCGTCCGCGAGCAATGGGGTGGCCGGCTCATCCGGTCCTGGTCGGAAGGCTGGTGGGAGGCGCCGGTGCGGGTCGGCGAGCGGATCGCGCCGCTGGTGGGCGCGGCGCCGGGCCAGGTCGTCGTGGCGGACTCGACGAGTGTGGACCTGTTCAAGGCGCTGGTCGCCGCCACCCGGCTCCGGCCAGGGCGCGACGAGATCCTCGTCGACGCCGACACCTTCCCGACCGACGGCTACATCGCCGACGAGGTCGCCCGGCTGACCGGGCGCACGGTGCGCCGGGTGGTCGCCGAGGACATGCCCGCGCGGGTGAGCGAGCGGACGGCCGTCGCGCTGATCAACCACGTCGACTACGTCACCGGGCGCGCTCACGACATGGCCGAGCTGACCGCGGCACTGCACCGAGCCGGGGCGCTGGCGCTCTGGGACCTCTGCCACAGCGTCGGCGCGCTGCCCGTCGAACTGGACGCGGCGGGCGTGGACCTCGCCGTCGGCTGCACTTACAAATTCCTCAACGGTGGCCCCGGGGCGCCCGCTTTCCTTTACGTGGCGGCGAAATGGCTGGACCGCTTCGAGCAGCCGCTGGCGGGCTGGGCCGGCGACCGCGACCCGTTCGCGATGCGCGGCGCGTACGAGGCCGACGCCGGTATCGCGCGTGGCCGCGCGGGCACGCCCGACATCCTTTCGCTGCTCGCGCTCGACGCCGCCCTCGACGTCTGGGACGGCGTGGATCGCGGACTGCTGAGGGAGAAGGGCCTCGCGCTCGGCGACTTCTTCTTCCGGTGCGCGGACGAACTCCTCGACGGGGCGAAGATCCCGACCCCGCGCGGCCGGGACCGCGGGCACCAGATCTCGGTGATCGACGACGACGCGGCGAAGACGATGGCGGCCTTGATCGACCGCGGGGTGATCGGGGACTTCCGCCCGCCCAACGTGCTGAGGTTCGGGCTCGCGCCGCTCTACACCACGTACGGCGAGGTGCTCCGCGCCATCACGACGCTTCGGGAGCTCCGAGTCTGAACGAGATGACACTGGCGGTGGCGAAAAGGGTGAACCGCATTCGGAAATGGGTGGCAAATAGGTGATCACCTCGCCCCGGCGGGGGAGATCCGGAGATCCTTCGCGAATTCGCTGTTAGGCTCGTCATTCGCTCTCGCCGCGAGTGTGACGTAGATCCTTCCCCTGTGGCGTAAGGGAAACCCGCGCCGCCCGTCTCTCCGGCGAGGCGCGGGCCACGGCGCCTGGAGGAGGAGGGGATCGTGTCGTTCACCTATGTCGTCGTCGCCGTGTTCGGTGTCGCCTCCGGTTTTCTGCTCAACGAATTCGGCTCCCGGTATCCGGTGGAGACGGTTCTCGTCGCGATCCTGATCTGCGGGGTGGCGACCCTGTGCTGGGCGGGTGTCCGGATGCTGCGGGACGCGTCCGGGCGGGTCGAGGCGCTCATCGACGACGAACTCGGCCGCGCCAAGGAAGATCATTTCGCCGAATCCTCGGTGATAAGCGTCCGTAATTCTCGATTCCGTGGCGCGAAGGGCGTTACGACGGCGTTCCTCCGCGGCGATGTCGTTCGCAAACCGAACGGTATGTGGAGCTCTGGTCCGAAAGCGTGAGCGACGTCACGGCGAGTAGTTTTCGTCGGCTTTTTCGCCGGGACGCGGCGGCCGCGAGGGGTTACTTGATCGTGTCCGAAGAGTGTCGATCAAGCCGCTGCCTGCGCTAAACCGCCAGGTGATCTACTGGTGGGTCACTTAGCCGGGTGCCCTGTCCCACGTGGTGGACTTTCCTGGTCCGGCCGCCTCGTGTCAGCAGGTCACGGCCATACGCGACTACCCTTCGCGTCTGGACTTGACTCACCCGTTTGGGTCTCCTAGCGTCTTCGCGGGCGGAGCGGACCACGCTGTGTTGATCCGGCTATCGGATCCCGCGGGTATGAGATCCCCGGCGACCCGACACCAAAAACTGCCGGAAGGAAAACGGACCACGGTGAAGCAGAATTCCCTTCGACGAGGCCGCGGCTCTTCGATTCGTTCGCGCGTTCTGACGATCGCGCTCATTCCGAGCATCGCGCTGATGCTGGTCGGTCTGGCGATCGGCGGGTACCTGATCTTCGACGCGGTCGACGGCCGTGACTACGCGCAGCGGATCCGTGACTCGGAAGCCCCCTCTCTCCCCTTCTTCGTCCAAGTACAGGAGGAGCGGCGCCTGGCGCTGCGCGAGCTCGCCGGCGACCGGTCGCAGCACGCCACGCTCACCGAGCAGCGCGCCAAGACCGACGCCGCCGCCCAGGGCGTCGCCGCGCATCTGCAGAAGTTCGTCGGGGACTCGCCCGACAGCGTGCAGCGCAACATCGCCACCCTGAACGGGCTACTCCAGAAGATGCCGCAGATCCGGCAGTCGGCCGACTCCGGTCAGCTTCCGCTGCTGGACGCCTTCACCTTCTACAACCAGATCCTCGACCAGTTCGTCGACGGTCTCACCGGGCTCGCCCAGGACGCGCCGAACGCCGAGAACGCGTATCAGCGGATCACGGCGGTCCCGCTGTTCACCGCGATCGACCAGATGCAGCGCGCGAACGCCCTCGCCGCCGCGGCCGTCGCGGGCGGCGGCTTCACCGACGAGACCTACCGCGCGTACGTCACGGAGGTCGGTTCCTACCGCTCGCAGCTGGAGTCGTCGGTCTCGCGGATGCTCCCGGACGTCAAGGCGAAGTTCGACCAGCTCGTCGCGAGTGATCCGTGGAAGGCCGTCAACACGGTCGAGAACACCTTCCTGCAGAACAGCAAGGCCACGCTCCCCATCCCCGAGCAGACGTGGCTGCAGGCCGCGCGCGGCGTCAGCGACGCGATGATGCGCGGCTTCGTCGAGCAGAGTGGCACGGCCACGACGCAGGCGGTGGACGACGCCGACCGGACGCTGATCACGTCGGCCATCGCCGCGGCCATCGCGCTGCTGGTGGCGATCGGCGTGTTCATCATCGCCCTGCGGCTGTCGAACCGGCTCATCGGACGGCTGGCCCGGCTGCGCGAGGACACCCTCGACGTCGCCGAGATCCGGCTGCCGGAACTGGTGGACCGGGTGCGCGCGGGCGAACCCGTCGACCTCGACGACAAGGGTCACTTCCTCGACCACGGCGACGACGAGATCGGCCAGGTCGCGGAGGCCTTCAACAAGGCGCAGCAGACCGCGATCGCGGCCGCCGTCGAAGAGGCCAGGACCCGTGAGGGCACCAAGACGGTGTTCCTCAACATCGCGCACCGCAGCCAGGTCATCGTGCACCGCCAGCTCAAGGTGCTCGACCAGGCCGAGCGCAAGCAGGAGGACCCGGAGCAGCTGGACACGCTCTTCCAGCTGGACCACCTCTCCACCCGCGCCCGCCGCAACGCCGAGAACCTGATCATCCTCGGTGGCGGCCAGCCCGGCCGTCAGTGGCGCAAGCCGGTGACGCTCGCCGAGCTGACCCGCGGCGCCTCGGCCGAGACCGAGGATTTCGCCAGGGTGAAGACGGCGAAGATGCCCGCGATGGCGGTGCAGGGCCCGGTCGTCGGCGACCTCGTGCACCTGCTCGCGGAGCTGATCGACAACGCGACCTCCTTCTCGCCGCCGCAGTCGCGCGTCGAGCTGCGGGGCAACGTGGTCGGCAAGGGTGTCGTGATCGAGGTCGAGGACCAGGGCCTCGGTATCGAGCCCGAGCAGGCCGCCGAGCTGAACGCGATGTTGGCCGATCCGCCGGACTTCGGCATCATGGCGTTGTCAGCCGAGCCACGGCTGGGCCTGTTCGTGGTCGCGCGCCTCGCCGCTCGGCACGGGATCTCCGTGCACCTGCGCGAATCCGCGTACGGCGGCACCAGGGCCATCGTGCTCGTCCGCACCGACCTGCTCGCGCCGGTCCCGTCTGATGAGCCGGAGGACGAGGTGGACCCCGAGAGCACCGAGGTGCCGGAGGCCGCGCCGCTGCTTCCGGGCCGTCGTGCCCGCCACCGCACCGAGTTCCCCGCGGAGCGGCCCGAGCTGCCCGTGCCGATGCCGGTCGCGCCGCAGCCCCAGCCTCAGCAGCAGGCCCCGGAGCAGCCCGGTGGCGCGTTGCCGCCGCTGCCCCCGCGCCCGCCGCGGGTGCCCCGGCCGGAGACACCGCGTCCCGAGCCGATCCGCCCGGAACCCGCGCGTGCCGAGGCGCGTCCGCAGCCGGTGCAGCCGCCGGCGTGGCCGCCCGCCGACACCACCCGGCCCCAGGACGGCCGTCCGCCGCAGACCCGGCGGCCCGGCCCCGAGGCGCCCGGCAGGCCACCGCTGCCGCAGCGCCGCCGTCAGGCGAACCTGGTCCCCCAGCTGATGGAGGACCGGCCCGCCGCCCAGCGCGAGGAGGTCCGCGAGGACACGCCCGAGCTGGCCAGGAACCGGCTCGCTGCGTTCCAGCAGGGCACGCGCCGCGGCCGGGACACCGAACCCACCGACGACTACACCGACCTCGACATGTACGGAGATCGTGACTAGATGGCCAACGCGGGAGTCAGTGAACTCGACTGGTTGCTGGATGACCTGGTCAAGCGGGTCAGCGGTGCCGACAGGGCGGTAGTCCTGTCCTCCGACGGCCTGCTCATCGGACGGTCCGGGAACCTGTCGGAACAGGACGGCGAGCACCTGTCCGCGGTCGCGTCGGCGTTCCAGAGCCTCGCGCGGGGCACGGGACGGCACTTCGGCGGCGGCAACGTCCGCCAGACCATGGTCGAGATGGACCACGCCTTCCTGTTCGTCACCGCGGCGGGCCGCGGCGCGTGCCTCGCGCTGCTGGCGAAGGAGGACGCGGACATGGGCCTGGTGGCCTACGAGATGAACCTGATGGTCAAGCGGGTGGGCGCGGTGCTCACCTCGGCGCCCCGCGCCGCGACTCCCACTTCGCCATGAGCGGGCGGCACGAGTCGTGGTTCGAGGAGGAGGCCGGGCCGCTGGTCCGGTCGTACGCCGTCACGGGCGGGCGCACCCGCTCGGACACGCTCGGCCTCGACCTGATCACCCTGGTGGTCGCCATGCGCTCCTCGCACGAGGTCGCGGGCTTCGAACCGGAGTACGGGCGGATCCTCAACCTGTGCCAGAGACCGACGTCCGTCGCGGAGGTCGCCGCGCGTATCGATCTGCCGCTGCCGGTGGTGAAGGTGCTGCTGAGCGACCTCATCGAACAGAACCTCGTGCTGTTCCGCACCGCGACCCCGGTCACCGACACCCCCAACAAACACGTACTCCAGGCGGTTCTTGATGGCATCCGGAAACTCTGAGCCCAGGCGATCCTTGACCGCGAACGCGGTCAAGGTCCTCGTCGCCGGCGGGTTCGGGGTCGGTAAGACCACGATGGTCGGTTCGGTCAGCGAGGTTCCCCCGCTGCGCACCGAGGAGGTCATCACCGCGGCGTCCGAGGGCGTCGACGACCTCACCGGTGTCGAGAAGAAGACGACCACCACGGTGGCCCTCGACTTCGGCCGCATCACCATCAACCCCGAGCTGATCCTGTACCTGTTCGGCACACCGGGGCAGGACCGGTTCTGGTTCATGTGGGACGAGTTGGCCGAAGGCGCGCTCGGCGCCGTCGTGCTGGCGGACACCAGGCGGCTCGACAGCTGCTTCGCGGCCGTGGACTTCTTCGAGCGTCGCGGGCTGCCGTTCGTCGTCGCCGTCAACTGCTTCGACAACGCCTACCGCTACGGCACCGAGGAGGTCCGGCAGGCGCTCGACGTCGGCATGGACGTCCCGCTGCTGCTGTGCGACGCGCGGGAACGCGAGTCGACGAAGCAGGTGCTGACCGTGCTGATGGAGCACGTGCTGGCGCTTTCGGATCTGGCCGCCGGGTTGCCGCAGGGCCGCTGACGTTTGCGCGTGAAGGCCCCCTTCCCTCGGCTGAGCCGAGTGAAGGGGGCCTTCACGCGCATATCAGGACTTGCGGCGGCGGCGCAGCAGGGTGTCGAGCGCGTAGGTGCCCGGACCCACCACCGCGAACAGCAGGAAGATCCAGGAGTACAGCGCGGCCGTCTCGCCCTTGTTCTGCAACGGAAGCAGCGCGTCGGGCTGGTGTACGACGAAGTACGCGTACGCCATCGTGCCCGAGAGCAGCACCGCGACCGGGCGGGTGAACAGACCCGCCAGGACGAGCAGCGAACCGACCGTTTCGATCACCCCGGCGTACCAGCCCGGCCAGGTGCCGACCGGCACGGCGGCCTTGTCGAACAGGCCCATCTTCTGCAGGCCATGGCAGAGGAAGAGGAACGAGACCACGACGCGGACCACGGAGAGGGCGAGTCCCTGCCACTTCGGAGAGGCCGGGCCCACCTCGGTGGTCGTGGCGGCGGCTGTCTGGGTCATGACGCATCCTTCCGGCTCAAGGTGGTCTAAACCATTGATGCGATAAAGGATGCCGGATACCCCCATCGGCGGGGAACTTTCTTTCGGGGGGTAATTCCATGTTATGCCCTCGTTTATTGACAGCGAATCGACAGGTACGCGATAAAAAGGCCCCTTTCCTGGAATCAATCCAGGAAAGGGGCCTCGCGATTTCCGTTCAGCGGCGGCGGCGCAGGGTGTCGAGGGCGTAGGTGCCCGGGCCGATCGCGGCGATCAGCAGGAAGATCCAGCAGTAGAGGGTCGACAGCTCGCCCATGTTCTGCAGCGGCAGCAGGCCTTCCGGCGCGTGCACGGTGAAGTAGGCGTAGGCCATGACGCCGGAGAGGAGCACCGCGACCGGCCGGGTGAACAGGCCCACCAGCACCAGCACGGCGCCGACGACCTCGATCACGCTGCCGTACCAGCCGGGCCAGGAACCGAGCTCGACCGAGCCGCCCGCGCCGTCGACGCCGCCGAAGAATCCGAATCCCTGCAAACCGTGGCAGAGGAAGAGGAACGAGACGACGATCCGGACGGCCGACTGGATCGCGCCCTGCGCCTTGGCGGCACGCGGGGTGGTGGTGGCGGTGGTGGTCTCGGCGGGGGTGATGGTCTGCGTCATGGTTCCGGTCCTTCCGGGAGTGTCTGTCGGGCGGCTTCTGACCATGCGTCGGACGGGCTCGACGCGAATCGACATCCGGGCGGAAACTTTTTTCGCGGGCCGGTCACATCACCCGGTCGGAGCAAGGCCAGACTGGACGGCATGGCGGGTAAGACGAGTGCCGGGATCCTGCTCTTCCGCAGGTCGGGCGAGGTGACCGAGGTACTTCTCGGGCATATGGGCGGGCCGTTCTGGGCGAAGAAGGACGCGGGCGGCTGGTCGGTGCCCAAGGGTGAGTACGAGCCGGACGAGACGCCGGAGGCCGCGGCGCGGCGCGAGTTCCAGGAGGAGCTGGGGTTGCCGGCGCCGGAGGGGGAGTACCTCCCGCTCGGTGAGGTGAAGCAGTCCGGCGGCAAGGTCGTGACGGTCTGGGCGGTGGAGGGCGACCTCGACCCGGCTCAGGTCGTGCCGGGCACGTTCGAGATGGAGTGGCCGCCGCGGTCGGGCCGGACACAGGAGTTCCCGGAGGTCGACAGGGTCGCCTGGTTCGGGCTCGCCGACGCCGAGGAGAAGCTGCTCAAGGGGCAGCGCCCGTTCCTCGTCCGGCTGGGCGACCTGCTCAACGGCTGAGCGGTTCGCCGAAAGTCGCGGTGGTGTTGCGAAAGCCACTTTCGCAACGTCGGTGGCGGCACTCCTGGGGCACCTGGAACGGCGCCGCAAAGGTCAGCCTCCGGCGCTGCTCAACGGCTGAGCAGCTCGCCGAGGGGTTTGTCGGCCAGCGAGCCCAGCACGAGGTCGGCGTGGTCGAAGTTCAGCACCGCGGTGATCGCGTTCGGCACGGCGACGCATTCGAGCCCGGCGGCCTTCGCCGCGGTGACGCCGTGCGGTGAGTCCTCGAACGCGATCGCCTCCGCGGCGGGCAGGTCCAGGGCGGCGAGCGCGGCCAGATACAGGTCCGGGCTCGGCTTCGCCTGGTGGAGATCGCCGGTGAGCACGGCCTCGAACGCGTCCGCGAGACCGAGCCGCTTCAGGTGGGTGCTGACCCAGTCGCCGGTCGAACTGGACGCGATGGCCAGCCGCAGCCCCTGCTCCTTCGCGTCCGCGAGGTACTCCTCGACGCCGGGCCGCGGCCCCACGGCTTCCAGCAGCTCAGTGACCCTGGCGCGGACGCCGGTGCGGACGGCGACCCGGTCGAGGTTCTCGTCGTTCTTCTCCAGCAGTTCGAACATCGCGACGGCGGTGTTCTGCGTGCCGATCACGGTGTGCCAGACGTCGAGGGGGAGTTCGTCACCGCGGGCTCGGAAGGTCTCCTGCCAGGCCACGAGGACGGCCGCTTCGGTGTCGACCAGCGTCCCGTCGAAGTCGAAGATCAATGCGCCGGTCATGGGACGAGTCTACGTCTTGACTCACTGAGTGGTACGGATTACCGTACGCATTCGTTAGGAAACTTACCAAACGAACAAGTGTACTCGCAGTGAACGCCGCGCACCCGTCCCTCTCAACCCGCCGCCACGGATTCCCGGGGAGATCGATGTGAAGGCCCGAACCCGACTACTGCCACTAGGCGCGGCCGCCATCCTGTTGCCGACGCTGCTCAGCGGTAACGCGCAAGCCGCTGATGTCCTTCTGTCCCAAGGAAAACCCGTCCTCGTCTCGTCGGTGGAGTCGTCGTCCTACGGCGGCCCGCTCGCCGTCGACGGCAAGACGAGCACCCGCTGGGCGAGCGCGGAAGGCGTGGATCCGCAGTTCATCCGCATCGACCTCGGCGGCCCGTCGGCCATCAACCGGGTCAAGCTGAACTGGGAAGCCGCGTACGCCAGCGCGTATCGCCTGGAAGTCTCCAACGACGGCTCGTCGTGGACCTCGATCAAATCCGTCACCGGCGGCAACGGCGGGACCGACGATCTCACCGGGCTGTCCGGCCGCGGCCGGTACCTGCGCCTCGTCGGCACCAAACGCGCCACCAGCTACGGCTACTCCCTTTGGGAGATGCAGGTTTACGGGACGTCGGACTCGTCCGGCGACACGCAGGCGCCCACCGCGCCGACGAACCTCAAGGCGGGCTCGGTCACGGCGTCCACTGTGGACTTGACGTGGACCGGTTCGACGGACAACGTCGGCGTCAGCGGCTACGAAGTATTGCGGAACGGCCAGGTCGTCGGCACGACCGAAAGCGCTTCCTACACCGACAGCGGGCTGAGCGCGTCGACCGCGTACACCTACACCGTCCGGGCGAAGGACGCCGCCGGCAACACCTCGGCGGCCAGCAACCAGATCCAGGCGACCACGCAGGCCGGCGGTTCGTCGTTCGTCCTCGCCGCTTCCGGTGACATCGCCGAACAGTGCACCGCGTCCTCGTCCTCGTGCGTCCACCCGAAGACCGCCGCGCTGGTCGGCCAGATGAACCCGGCCGCGGTGATCACCATGGGCGACAACCAGTACGACGACGCCCACATCGAGGACTTCACGAGCTACTTCGACAAGACCTGGGGCAAGTACAAGAGCATCATGCACCCGGTCCCCGGCAACCACGAGACCTACGACCACACCCCGCTGGGCGCCTACAAGCAGTACTTCGGCAAGATCGCGACGCCGAACGGGAAGACCTACTACAGCTGGGAAATGGGCAACTGGCATTTCGTCGCCATCGACAGCACGGAGTTCTCGCCCGGGCTGGCCGCGAACGCGATCAGCGACGAGCAGCTGAACTGGATCAAGCAGGACCTGCAGAGCAACACCAAGCCCTGCGTCGCCGCGTACTACCACCACCCGCGCTACACCTCGGGTGACCACGGCGACAACGACAAGATGGCCACGCTCTGGGAGACCCTCGTCCAGAACAAGGTCGACCTGGTGCTCAACGGGCACGACCACCACTACGAGCGCTTCTACCCGCAGAACGTCGACGGTGACAAGGACGCGGCCGGTCCGGTGCAGATCATCGGCGGTGGCGGCGGGGCGACCCTCTACCCGGTCAAGACCGAACACCCGGCCACCGCGAAGGCGATCTCGACCTACGGCGTGCTCAAGCTGAACATGTCGGACAACGCCTTCTCGACCCAGCTGATCGGTCTCGACGGCAAGACGATCGACTCCTCGCCCACCTACACCTGCCACTGATTCCCGTGAGGAGGTGTCGCGTCGCGCCGCGACACCTCCTTCCGGCGCTGGAGGTCTCCTGTGTACATAGCCACCAGTAGGGGAGCGGACGCCGCGGCGGACGTCCCGAAGAGCGGCGTCAAACGGGCCGTCACCGGGAACGTCGTCGCGCTCGGCCTGGTCAGCCTCGTCACCGACATCTCGTCGGAGATGGTGACCGCGGTCCTCCCGCTCTACCTCGTCCTCGGTCTCGGCCTGAGCCCGCTGCAGTTCGGTGTGCTCGACGGCCTCTACTCCGGTGTCACCGCCGTCGTCCGGCTCGTCGGCGGCCATCTCGCGGACCGTTGGCAGAAGCTCAAGGCGGTCGCATGCTTCGGTTACGGGCTCTCGGCGCTGGGCAAGATCGGCCTGATGCTGGCGGGTTCGTCCACCGTCGCGATCGGCGCCGTGCTCGCGGCCGACCGCACCGGCAAAGGCGTCCGGACCGCCCCGCGCGACGCGCTGATCACCTTGAGCAGCGATCCCGAACATCTCGGCCGCGCGTTCGGCGTGCACCGCGCGATGGACACCTTCGGCGCGTTCCTCGGCCCGCTGGTCGCGATGGCCGTGCTCTGGCTCAGCCTGGGCAGCTACGACTCGGTGTTCTTCACGAGCTTCTGCATCGCCGCGATCGGCGTGATCATCCTGGTGGTGCTGGTCAAGGACCACCAGCCGAAGCCGCGAGCCGAGCGTCCGAAGGTCTCGTTGCGGGAGACCGCGGGCCTGATCCGGCAGGCGTCGTTCCGGCGGATCTGCGTGTGGGCGGCGCTGCTGGGCCTGGTCACCCTCAGCGACTCGTTCCTCTACCTCGTGCTGCAGCGCCGCTGGGAACTCGGCGCGGTCTTCTTTCCCTTGCTGCCACTGGGAACCGCGGGGGTGTACCTGTTGCTCGCCGTCCCGTTCGGCAGGCTTTCGGACCGGATCGGCCGCTGGAAGGTGTTCCTCGGCGGGCACGTCGCGCTGGTCGTCGCGCTGCTGGCGCTGCTCGGCCCGGTGGACGGCGGCATCCTCGCGGTGCTGGCGCTCGTGCTGCACGGTGTCTTCTACGCGGCCACCGACGGTGTCCTGATGGCCGCCGCCGGACCGCTGCTGCCCGAACACCAGCGGGCGAGCGGGCTGGCGCTGGTGCAGACCGGGCAGGCGACCACGCGGATGCTCGCGTCCGTCCTTTTCGGACTCGCGTGGACCACCTGGGATCTGCACGCCGCGGTCCTGGTCGCCGCGGGCGCGCTGGCCGTGGTGGTCGTGGCGGCCGCCGTCCTCCGTCCGTTGCGGACCTACGCGTGAGGGCGCGGATCCTGGGAGTGGCGGCGGCGGTCGTCGTCCTGATCGCGGCGGCCGTCGGCTACGGCGTCCTCTCCCGGGACCGCGGGCCCGCCGTCAACTCGGTCGCCGTCGTGACCGGGCAGCCGGTTTCGGTGCAGGCCAAGGGACAACTGCTGTTCCGCAACACCGCCGAAGGCCCCGACTTCGGGCATCTCGCCACCGTCCCGGCCGATCGTCCCGGCGAACCCCGGAAGGTGTCCGGCCTCAGCTGCGACCGGTTCGCCGCTTCGGCGGGCACGGCGCTGTGCCTGGCCGCGCAGCCCGGGGTGCTGCCGCCGATGACCGACGTCATCGTGCTGGACAAGGACCTCAAGGAGATCCGCCGGATCGAACTGCCGGGCACCCCCAGCCGCGGCCGGGTCTCGCCGGACGGGAAGCTCGCCTACTGGACGCTGTTCGTCAACGGGGATTCCTATGCGGAGACCGGGTTTTCGACCAGGGCGGGGATCTTCAACCTGACCACCGGCAAGCTGATGAAGAGCATCGAGGAGATGGGGCTCCTGCTCGACGGCAAGCCGTACTACTCGTCCGACGTGAACTACTGGGGGATCACCTTCGCCCCCGACGGCAAGAAGTTCTACGCGACCGTGGGGACGAAGGGGAAGACGTACCTGGTCGAGGCGGACTACGAGAAGCTCGTCGCGAGGATGATCCGGGAGAACGTCGAATGCCCGTCGCTCTCGCCGGACGCGAAGCGGATCGCCTTCAAGAAGAAGGTCTCCGCCGATCTCGCGGCGCCGTGGCGGCTGGCCGTCCTCGATCTGGCCTCCGGCAAGGAGACCTTGCTGGCCGAGACGCGGAGCGTGGACGACCAGGCTGCCTGGCTCGACGACCGGACCGTGGCGTACGGCGTGGACTCGGCGGTCTGGTCGGTGCCGGCGGACGGGAGCGGGGCGCCCCGGGAGCTGGTCCAGCAGGGTAGTTCGCCCGCGGGTGTGTAGTGGGCCTCGTGAGTGGCAAGGACGGTTCTAACCGTCCTTGCCACTCACGAGGCCAAGAGCGTCCGCCTGCTCCCGGAACACGTCGTAGGCGGCCGTCCCGAAGAGCACGAACCGCACCAGTTCCACCGAACACGACCCGGCCGCGAGCGTGTTCACCACCGTTTCGAGGGCGATCTCCGCCGCGGACTCGATGGGCCACCGGTAGATCCCGGTCGAGATCGCGGGGAACGCCACGGTGTGCGCGCCGAGGTCGGCGGCCACGTGCAGCGAGTTGCGGTGGCACGCCGCCAGCAGTGCCGAGCGGTCTTCGGAGCCGGACCACACCGGCCCGACGGTGTGCACCACCCAGCGCGCCGGAAGGCGGCCCGCCGTGGTGGCGACCGCCTCTCCGGTCTTCAGTCCCTTGCCGTAATGCCCCGCACGCAACGCCCGGCATTCGGTGAGGATCTCCGGCCCGCCGCGGCGGTGGATCGCGCCGTCCACCCCGCCGCCGCCGAGCAGTGACGAGTTCGCGGCGTTGACCACGACGTCGACCTCTTGTTCGGTGATGTCGCCTTCGACCAGTTCGATCATCGTGATCGCTCCGTCAGTCGGTGAAGTACTCGATCAGTACCGGGGCCACGGCCTTCGGCTTGAGCATATGCGTCTGGCCCTCGATCGTGCGGTGCTCGGCGCCGGGTACCGCCTTCGCCAGCGCGGCGACACCGTTGCGGATCCACGCGGGGCTCTTGCCGCCGTCCATGACCAGCGTCGGCACGGAAACGCTCGCCCAGCGGCCTTCGGGCAGCGGGGTGCCGTCGTGCAGTCCGTCGAACAACGCGGCGTCGTAGCGGAGGGTCGGCGCGACCTTCTTCAGCTTCGGCCACGCGGGCATGAACTGCATCATGAACACGACCGGCGCCGGGACGCGGACGCCTTCCCGCATGAAGGTCTTGATCGCGGTGCCGGGCTTTCCGGCGGCGATGGCCCTCTCCAGCCGTTCGTCGTAGTCGGCCGGGACCGGCGGACGGGTGTCGTCGACGACCAGCGGGAACTCGTAGACCGCCAGTTTCGTGATCGGCAGCCCGGCTTTCGCGGCTTCGAGGGCGAGCGCGGCGCCGGAGGAGATCCCGTAGACGTGGGCCGTCCCGCCCGCTTCCTTGATCAGTGCCGCGATGTCCTCGACTTCGCGGGCGACGGAGAACGGGGCGGTGTCGCCGCTCTCGCCGCGGCCGCGGCGGTCGTAGGTGTAGACGGTGAAGTGCGCGGCCAGTTCGGCGGCCAGCGGTTTGGCCGGGCCGAACTCGCGGTGGCACATCGCGCCGTCGACCAGGATGACGGCGGGGCCGGAGCCGGTGCGGGTGTAGGCGATGGTGGTGCCGTCTTGCGAGGTCACGGTGCTCATGGCGGGAATTCTCCTAGGGTTGTCTAGCGGCTGGCGCGGAGGATGACGGCGGTGACCCAGCCCCAGGCCAGCATCACGGTGGCCCAGAAGGCGAGCATCACGACGGCGTTCGCGTTGCCGGAGCTGATCCCGGCGAAGGAAGCGAAGAACGCGATGCCGGTGGCGCGGGAGCAGGCGGCCCAGCCACGGTGGCCCTCGCGGGAGAAGCGGCCCGCGAACACGAAGGTCGCGACGATCAGCGAGAGGAAACCGACCGAGCCGGCGGCCATGTGCAGGACGCCCGCGGTGCTGATGGTGGCGGGGCCGGTGCCCACCGGGAAGCCGTTGCCGGGATCGGCCTTGAAGACCGCGGCGAACAGCAGGCTGACGCCGAAGACGCCCAGCAGCCGTGGCCCCCACGTGCTGCCTCTTCCCGGTTCGAGCGTGCGGCTCAGCCCGATCGCTCCGGCGATCATCAGGACGCCGGTGACCAGGAAGTTCGTTACCTGGATCCAGCCGGCGTCGCCGTTGCTCAGCATGCTCGCCGGGTGCTTCGTCATGTCGAAGCCGTCGCGCACGGCGGCCTGGGTGAGCGTGGTCAGGAAGTACAGCGGACCCGAGACGGCGCCGCAGGCGAGCAGGGCGCGGGCCGGGAGGGCGACGTGGGTGCGGGTGGCGGTGATGGTCATCGGTTTCTGCCTTTCGGGGCGGGGTGCGTGGGCACAACTCTCGCTCCGAAAGTCTCGATTGTCAAGACAAAAAAATTTGTCGGTGGTGCCGATGGGACACCGTGAGGTGTCGCAACGGGGTTGGCTACTTGCCGTTTCGCAAGGTCAGAAGGGTGATCTCGCTCGGCGCGAAGACGCGCAGCGGCGGTCCCCAGAAGCCGGTGCCGCGGCTCGTGTAGAGCTGCGTGCGCTCGCCATGGCGCGAAAGGCCTGCCAGCACGGGCTGGTCGAGCCGGACCAGGAGATGGAACGGCCAGATCTGGCCGCCGTGCGTGTGCCCGGAGATCTGGAGGTCGATGCCCGCCTCCGCGGCCTGCTTGACCTGCTTCGGCTGGTGGGCGAGCAGGACGACCGGCGTGTCCGAGGCGACGCCGTCGAGCGCGGCGGGGAGGTCGGGGCCGTGGCCGGGCAGGCCGGAGGCGGCGCCGGTCGGGTCGTCGATCCCGGCGAAGACCAGCGTGTCGCCGCCTTGGTGGACCTTCGCGTGCCGGTTGTGCAGCGTGTCCCAGCCGAGGTCGCGCATATGGTCGAGCCAGGCCTGCGCCTCGCCGAAGTACTCGTGGTTGCCGGTGATGTAGAACTTGCCGAGCTTCGCCCGCACCTTGCCGAGCGGCGCGACCTGCTCCTGCCGCTTGGCGACGGAACCGTCGGCGAGGTCACCCGCGTGGGCGACGACGTCGGCGTCGAGTTCGTTCACCACTTCGACGACCTTCTCCGACCACTTCGTCCGGTTCAGCGGACCGAAATGGGTGTCGGTGATGATCGCGAAGCGGAGGCCGTCGAGCCCGGCGCCGAGACGGGGGAGCACGACGTCGAGTTCCTTGAGCCTCGGCACGCGCCGGGCCTCGACCATCCCGTACGCCGCCAGCGCCGCGAAGGCCACCAGGACTACGCCGGACACGATGCCCGCCGCACTGTCCACTCCGGACACGGCGAGGACGAGCCTCAGCACGTTTCCGAGTACCGACAACGAGAACAGCAGCCAGATGAGCCCGAGGGAGAGGTCGCCGATCTTCGCGGCGAGGTCGCGCTGCCACGGTCCGTGGCCGAGGACCATGCACGCGGGTACGGCGAGAGCGGCGACGGCGAACACGATCGTGCCGAGGACTTCGAGCGCGGCCGGGAGTTCGGGGGAGCCGACGATCGTCCACCACGGCACACCGAACAGGAGGGCGAGAACGGCGATCAGCGCGGCGACGCGGACAAGGATGCGGGGCATGATGTCGGCCAGAGTAACAGCCCAATGGTCTCTACCGCCGTTTTCGCTGAGGGGCGTCTCAGGTACGTAGGCGGGCGTACGCGAGGTGTCGCTTCACGGCCGACGCTTTCCGCGTCGCCGCGAATGACACTCGACGGCATGATTCGGACGATCGAACGTGTCGCCTACGCGACCGGGGCGCTCCTGTTCCTCAGCGGTCTCGTGCACGCGGTCGTGCTGGTCGCGTCCGGCGGTTCGTGGACCGGGCCACTGTCGATGCGGAAGGCGGTGACGTTCGGCCTGTCGTTCGGGCTGACGCTGATCACCGTCGCCTGGGCGACGTCGTACGTCGCGGTGCGGCCACGCGTGCGGAACGTGCTGCTCGGCGTCTTCACGGCGGCGAGTGTCGTGGAGACGGTGCTGGTGAGCATGCAGGCCTGGCGCGGGGTGCCGTCGCATTTCAACTTCGAGACCGGTTTCGACAACGCCGTGTCGACGACGCTCGCGGCGGGCGGCGGCGTCATCATCCTGACGGCGGTGACGTTCACGGCCGCGGCGTTGCGTGGCGAAGGGGAGACGACGGCGAGCATGCGGCTCGCGGTGCGGTTCGGGCTCGTCGCGCTGCTGGTGGCGCTGGGCGCGGGCGCGGCGATGATCGCGAGCGGCGTCGTCGAGGCGCGGGGCGGGAACCCGCAGGCCGCGTACACCACCGCCGGCGCGCTGAAACCGCTGCACGCGGTGGCGATGCACGCGATCCTCATCGTGCCGGGACTCGCCTGGCTGCTGCGGTTCGCGGACTGGACGGAACGGCGGCGCGTGCGGCTGGTGTGGGTGGCGATCGGCGCCTACTCGGTACTGACCGCGGTGGTGGGGGTGGAGTCGGTGACCGGGGTTTCGCCGCTGGCGGCCTCGCCGGTGGAGATGGTGACTTCGGGACTGGCTTTGGCGGTGCTGGGCTCGGCGGGCTTCGCGGCTCTCCTCGAAGCCCGCCGAGCTCGCTAGCGGCCCACGTAGGTGCGAAGGTGCCGCGCCGTCAGCGTCTCCCCGGAGGCGACCAGATCGGCCGGAGTCCCCGTGAACACCACCTGACCCCCGTCTGAACCCGCGCCCGGCCCGAGATCGACGATCCAGTCCGCGTGCGCCATCACCGCCTGGTGGTGCTCGATGACCACCACCGTGTTCCCGTCGTCGACGAGCCGGTCGAGCAGGCCCAGCAGCTGGTCGACGTCGGCGAGGTGCAGGCCGGTGGTCGGCTCGTCGAGAACGTAGGTCGCCGACTTCTCCGCCATCCGGATGGCGAGTTTGATCCGTTGCCGCTCCCCGCCGGACAGCGTCGTGAGCGGCTGCCCGAGCCCGAGGTAGCCGAGACCGACGTCGGAGAGCCGGTCCAGGATCGTCCGCGCCTGCCCCGACGGGAAGAACTCGCGCGCCTCGGCGACGGGCATGGCGAGCACCTCGCTGATGTCCTTGCCCCGCAGTTTGTAGGTCAGGACCTCGGCGGTGAACCGCTTGCCCTCGCATTCCTCGCAGACCGTCGCGACCCCGGCCATCATCGCCAGGTCGGTGTAGATCAGCCCGATGCCCTTGCATTTCGGGCACGCGCCTTCGGAGTTCGCGCTGAACAGGGCCGCCTTGACGCCGTTGGCCTTGGCGAACGCGGTGCGGATCGGGTCGAGCAGGCCGGTGTAGGTCGCCGGGTTGCTGCGCCGCGAGCCGCGGATGGCCGACTGGTCGAGCACCACCACATCGTCCCTTGTGGACAGTGAGCCGTGGATGAGCGAGCTCTTGCCCGAACCGGCGACCCCGGTGACGACGGTCAGCACACCGAGCGGGATGTCGACGTCGACGCCGCGCAGGTTGTGCCGGGTCGCGTTCCGGATCTCGATCTGCCCGCGTGCCACGCGGACGTCCGTGCGCAGTCGCGCGCGGTGGTCGAGGTGCCGTCCGGTCAGCGTGCCGGACGCCCGCAGGCCGGCGACGTCGCCGGTGTAGCAGATCTGCCCGCCGTTCGGCCCCGCGCCGGGCCCGAGATCCACGATGTGGTCGGCGATCTCGATCGTCTCCGGTTTGTGCTCGACGACGAGCACGGTGTTCCCCTTGTCCTTCAACAGGAGCAGGAGTCCGTTCATGCGCTGGATGTCGTGCGGGTGCAGCCCGACGGTCGGCTCGTCGAACACGTAGGTGACGTCGGTGAGGCTGGAACCCAGGTGCCGCACCATCTTCACGCGCTGCGCCTCGCCGCCCGAAAGCGTCCCGGATTCGCGATCGAGGCTCAGGTAGCCGAGGCCGATCTCGACGAGCGAGTCGAGGGTGCCGCGCAGGGTCTGCATCAGCGGCCCCACCGACGGATCGTCGATCTTGCGGAGGAAATCGGCGAGATCGTTGATCTGCATCGACGAGCAATCGGCGATGTTCAGTCCCTCGATCTTCGAGGACAACGCCGCCTGATTGAGCCGCGCGCCGTCGCACGCCGGGCATCGCCGGAAGGTGATCGCCCGGTCCACGAAGGCCCGGATATGCGGCTGCGTCGCTTCCTTGTCCTTCGACAGGAACAGCCGCTGCACCTTCACCAGCAGGCCTTCGTAGGTGGTGTTGATCCCGCCGAGCTTCATCTTGGTGGCGGGCTTGTGCATGAAGTCTTCCCACTGCTGCGGGGTGTAGTCCTTCAGTTTGACCGCGGGGTCGACGAAGCCGGACTCCGCGAGTCCCTTCCAGTACCAGCCGCCGGGGGCGAAGTTCGGGACGGTGATCGCCCCGTCGTTCAGCGAAAGCTCTTTGTCGACGAGCTGGTCGATGTCGATGCTGGAGACCTTCCCCAGCCCCTCGCATTCGGGGCACATCCCCTCGGGAAGGTTGAAGCTGAACGCTCCCGACGTCCCCACGTGCGGCGTTCCCAGCCTGCTGAAGACGATCCGCAGCATCGTGTGCGCGTCGGTCGCGGTGCCGACGGTGGAACGGGAATTGGCCCCCATCCGCTCCTGGTCGACGACGATCGCGGCGCTCAGGTTCCGCAGCGCGTCCACGTCCGGCCGTCCGACCGGGGCCATGAAGGACTGGATGAACGCGGTGTAGGTCTCGTTGATCAGCCGCTGCGATTCCGCGGCGATGGTGCCGAACACCAAGGACGACTTCCCCGAGCCGGAGACACCGGTGAAGACGGTGAGGCGGCGTTTGGGGATGTCGACCGAGACGTCGGCGAGGTTGTTCTCTCTGGCTCCGCGCACCTGGATCATGTCGTGGCTGTCGGCGGCCGAAGGCATGGCTCTCCCCTGGTTGGAACTCTTTAGCCTGTAAAGTGAGGGTAGCAGAGGTTAGTTTATGCTGTAAGGAGTTGGCAAGTGGTCGTCTACGCGGCGCAAGGAGACCCCCGGCGGTCGATGGCACTGCTGTGGCGGACCGAGTCGCCGGACGCCGAGCGACCCGGCCCGAAACCGGGGCTTTCGGTGGACCTGATCGTCGATACGGCCATCACCATCGCGGACGCCGAAGGTATGGCTGGCCTCTCGATGCGCGCGGTCGGAGACAGGCTCGGCCGCACGGCCATGGCGCTCTATACGTATGTCCCGAGCAAGAGCGAACTCGTCGATCTCATGTACGACAAGGCGCTCGCCGAGGTCTCGGTCGCTTACGACGGAGACGACTGGCGGGCCGACGCCGCGCGCTGGGCCGAGGATCTCTGGGACTTCTACCTGCGGCACCCCTGGGTCCTGCAGGTCTCGCAGGCGCGGCCGGTGCTCGGGCCGAACGAGTACGTCGTGCTGGAGGCGCTGGTGAAGATCCTGCGCCGGACCGGGTTGCGCCCGGCGGCGCTGCGACGGCTGGTCAGCGCGTTGTACTCGTGCGTGCGTGAGCCTGCCAGGACGGCTTCGGAAGCGAGGCTGGCCGAGAAGGTGACAGGGCAGTCCGACGACGAGTGGTGGTACGCGCGGTCCGCGCATCTGAAGGAGGTCTCGCCGGACTTCGCCGAGCGATTTCCGACGCTGACCTGGATGGAGGCCGAGCAGGCGTTCCGGATGGAGGACGAAACGGTGTCCTATCTGGAGCAGGAGGCGAGGGAGGCCTTCGAGTTCTCGCTGTCCGTCTTGCTGGACGGAATCGAAGTCGCGATGAAAGCGGAGTAGTCTTCTCCGCATGCCCTCCGATTTCGCCTTGAAGACCATGAACGCCGTCCACCGCGTCATCCAGAAGGTCAGCGGCGGCCGCGCCGGCTGGCAGGTCGCCGGGATGACCGTGCTGGAGCTGACCACCATCGGCCGTAAATCCGGCCAGCCGCGCACCGTCCTGCTGACCTCGCCGCTGCGCGAGGGCGACGCGTACGTCATCGTCGCCTCCCGTGGCGGCGACGACCAGCACCCGGCGTGGTTCCTCAACCTCCGCGACAACCCCGACGTCCAGGTCACGCTGAAGGGTGAGACCGCGAAGCCGATGGTCGCGAGCGTCGCCGACGCCGACCTGCGTGCCCGCCTGTGGCCCAAGATCACCGCGGACTACAAGAACTACGCGCAGTACCAGACCAAGACCGACCGGGAGATCCCCGTCGTCCTGCTCTCGCCCAAGGCGTAGTCCCGACGCGCAGAGGGCTCGCGCCTCGTGAGTGGTAAGGACGGTTAGAACCGTCCTTACCACTCACGAGGCCTTGGCACTTACCGCGCCGCATCCCCCGCACGGGCCGGGTCCATCGGCCCTACCGGCGAGTCGGTAAGCCGGGGACCGTGGACCTCGACGCAGAGGAACTACGAGAACGCGGGGATGCCGATGTCCGACTCCTTGAGTCTCGAGACGCTCGACCGCGAGCAGTGCCTGGCGCTGCTCGCGCGTGCCGGGCTCGGGCGGGTGGTGTTCACCTCCCGGGCCATGCCCGCCATCCAGCCCGCGCGATTCGCGCTGCATCACGGCGCGATCGTGGTGCGGACGCCGTCGCAGAGCGCGTTGTTCGCCGGCGTGCTCGACACCGTGGTGGCGTTCGCCGTCGACGAGTTCGCCAAGGACCTGGGGACAGGCTGGTTCGTCACCGTCGTCGGCCGCGCCGCCGAGGTGCGCGATCCCCTGGTGATCGCCGAACTCGAGACCTTGCCGCTCGGCTGCTGGACCGGACAGACGGACTCCCGCTACCTCAGGATCCCCATCGAGTCGGTAACCGGTCGAAGGATCCTCGGCGCTTGCAGTAACGAAGCACTGTCCGTGATCGACGCACCAGATGAGCGATCCGGGCGCGTTTGTCATTCCTGACCCCACTGCCCGGGGAGTTACTCCGGGACGGTGACGGCGGTGCGGCGGGTGAGTGCGGCGAGTGACGCCAAGGCGCCCAGGATTCTGGACGCGGTGGCGGGGATCGCCCACGATCTCAGCCTGTCCGACGTCCTGCGGCGGATGGTCGAATCCGCCTGCGAGCTGACCGGTGCGCCGTTCGGCGCGCTCAGCGTGCTCGATTCGGACGAGTTCATCCGCTTCGGCGACGCCTGGGAGCGGCCGCCGTCCGACGGTGAGGCCCGCGTGGTGCCCATCCGGATGCGCGGCCGCATCTTCGGGATGCTGTACCTGGCCCGTAAGCCGGACGGTGAGGAGTTCACCGAATCCGAGGACGACCTGCTCGTCGCGCTCACCGCGGCGGCCGGTGTGGTGATCGAGAACGCCGCCCTGTTCGACCAGGTGCAGCGGCGCGAGCGCTGGCTCGAAGCCTCCTACCACGTCACCGGCGCGCTCCTGACCGACCAGGATCTGACCGCGACGCTGCGCCTGATCGCCGAACGCGCCCGCGTCGTCGCCGGTGGTACCGCGGGCGCGGTGGCCAGGCCACGCGGCGACGGGCAACTGGTCTTCGAGATCGTCGAGCCGCCGGGCCCGGATTCGGACAAGCTCGCCGGCATCGCCGTGCCGACCGAGGGCACCGCGACCGGGATGGCGTTCACCACCGGAAAGCCCGTCGTGGTCCGGGACTACGGCGAGAAGGTGGTCGAGTACCAGGGCGGTCGCGGCGCAGTGATGCCCGCGGCGATCAAGGACCTCGACTCCACGGTCGCCGTCCCGCTGATCGTCGGCGAGGAGAAGCTCGGCGTCCTGCTGGTCGCCAAGTTCCGCGACCGGACCCCGTTCTCCGCCTACGACGTCCAGCTGGCCGAGACCTTCGCCGCGCACGCCGCGCTCGCGGTCGAATTCGCCCGCGCGCAACAGGACAGGCAGCGGCTCGCCGTCTTCGAAGACCGCGACCGCATCGCCCGTGACCTGCACGACCTGGTGATCCAGCGGCTGTTCGCGATCGGGCTCGGGCTGGAGGGGCTCAGCAGGCTGGCGAGCGAACCGGCCGTCGCCGACCGGGTGACCGGCTTCGCGCACGAGATCGACCGCACCATCCGCGAGATCCGCAACAGCATCTTCTCCCTGCAGGAACCGGCGGAGGCGCAGGGCAGCCTCCGGTCCGAGCTGCTGCGGGTCGCGCTCGACGCGGGCTGCGCGTCCGAACCCCGGGTCGGGTTCGACGGGCCGCTCGATTCGAGCGTCCCGGACACGGTCCGCTCGGACCTCATCGCGACGCTGCGCGAAGCACTGTCCAATGTGGTCAGACATGCCGCGGCGACGACGGTCTCGGTCGACGTCGCGGTCGATCGCGACGGGCGACGGCTCGAACTGTCGGTGGTGGACGACGGCGTCGGCATGCCCGCCGAACCAGGCCATCGCAGCGGCGTGGCGAACCTCGCCGAACGGGCGGCCCGCTGGAACGGGACGTTCCGCGTCGCGGCGCGGCCCGAAGGCGGCACGAGGCTCGACTGGTCGGTGGAGCTGCCGGCCCGACAGGGGAGTGTGGGATGACGATTTCGGTGTTCCTTCTGGACGATCACGAACTCGTCCGCACCGGGCTCAAGACCGTCTTCGAAGCCGAGGACGATTTCACCGTGGTCGGCGAAGCTTCCACGGCCGCCGAGGCGTACGTACGGATCCCCGCGGTCAAACCGCAGGTCGCGGTGCTCGACGTCCGGCTGCCGGACGGCGAGGGGGTGAGCGTCTGCCGGGAGATCCGGGCGTCCATCGACCCGCCGCCCGCCTGTCTGATGCTGACGTCCTATTCGGACGACGACGCGTTGTTCGGCGCGATCATGGCGGGCGCGGCGGGTTACATGCTCAAGCAGGTCTCCGGCGGTGCGCTCGTCAAGGCCGTCCGGACGGTCGCCGCGGGCGGATCGCTCCTGGACAGCACGCTGACGGCGTCGGTGATGAACCGGCTGCGCGGCGAGACCGACGCCCCGGACCCGCGGTACGAACAGCTGAGCCCGCAGGAGCGGCGGGTGCTCGACCACATCGCCGACGGGCTGACCAACCGCCAGATCGCGGAAAAGCTGTACCTGGCGGAGAAGACGGTCAAGAACTACGTGTCGTCCCTGCTGCACAAGCTCGGTTTCGAACGCCGCACCGCCGCCGCCGTCTACGCCACCCAACGTCGTAAGCCCACTTTCTAGAAGAACGTGAACCCGCCGGCGAAGTCGGGGTTCTCGCGCAGCACGCGGCGCAGTTCGTTGAGGGCCCGGTGCTGGGTGACGCGGACCGCGCCCGCGCTCGCCATGCCCAGCGCGCCGGCGGTCTCTTCGGCGCTGTACCCGTGGATCACGCGCAGCACCAGCACGTCGCGCTGCTTGGCCGAAAGAACCTCGAACAGCCGGGACAGCCGGCGGCTGCGATCCGCCTTCTCGACCTCTTCGAACGTCGGGTTCCACGGTCCGTTCTGTTCGGGCTCCGGATCGGGCACCGGCGCGGACGGGTCGCGCGCGAGGTTGCGGCGGACGTCGGCGACCTTGTGCGAGGCGATCCCGAAGACGTACGGCAGGAAGCTGTTGTCCTGGTAGCTGTAGCGCGGCAGGGCGACGAGGACGGCCATCAGGACCTCCTGCGCGCAGTCCTCGGCGTTGGCGACGCCGCGGATCGACCCGCCCAGCCTGCCCGCGCAGTACCGGAACACGATCGGCCGGAGGAGGGCCAGCAGGCTCTCGACGGCCCGGCGGTCACCGCTGATCGCCGCGCGGATCAGTTCGCCGCCCGGTTCTCCCGGGCGGGGCACGTAGGCCGGGCGCACCGCTTCGGACACGGTCATCACGCCGGATCGGCCGTTCTCGGCGCGCCCCTGTGCGTTCCCATCGTCCCCACCTCCCGAAAGCCCCCAGCCCTGTTTGGCCCTTCCGACGTTACGGAGCGCGCCCGCGCGTCACACCGGTATAGGAGCCCGCAGTAGTCGGGTCTTTAGACCCTGGTGGGCCAGGGGTATGGACTTTCGCCAGATTGGTCTAGACAATTAGCCCAGCGCGGCGGCAGGCCGCCCTTTCACGGAGGAATCGCGATGAGGCGTTCCAGATCCTTGGCATTTCTGGCCGTTTTGGTGCTCACCTTCACCGGCCTGATCACCGGCGGTGGCACCGCGAACGCGGCCAACCTGCTCCTCAATCCCGGTTTCGAGGCGGGTTCGACGTCCGGCTGGTCCTGCGCGGCGGGCGCGGCCGTCAGCACGCCGGTCCGTTCGGGCGGTTACGCCGTTTCGGTCACGCCCGGCTCGACCATCGGGAAATGCGCACAGACGGTGTCCGTCCGGCCGAACACGACCTACGCGGTGTCCGCCTGGGTGAACGGGAACCCGGTGTACCTCGGCGTCACGGGCGGGCCGTCGACCTGGACCGCGGCGACCTCCTACACCCAGCTGTCACTTTCGTTCACGACGTCGGCCACCCAGACGACGGCCGAGGTGTACGTCCACGGCTGGTACGGGTCGGGCACCTACTACGCGGACGACATCAGCCTCGACGGCCCCGGCGGTGGCACCCCCGGCGCGCCGCCGGCCCCGGGAAACCCGGCCGTGGGCACGGTGACGAACTCGTCGATCGCGCTCTCGTGGGGCGCGTCGGCGGGGACGGTGACCGGCTATCGCGTGTACGAGGGCGGGACCGTGGTCGCGACGGTGACCGGGACTTCGGCGACGATCTCGGGACTGACGGCCTGTTCGTCGCACAACTACTCGGTGGCCGCGTACAACAGCGCCGGCGAATCGCCGAAGACCCCCGAAGCGGGCGCCACGACCTCCGGCTGCGTCGACACCGGCCTGCCGAAGCACGCGCTGATCGGCTACCTGCACGCGAGCTTCGCCAACGGCTCCGGTTACACGCGGATGGCCGACGTCCCGGCGGCGTGGGACATCGTCAACCTGGCCTTCGGTGAGCCGACCTCGGTGACCTCCGGCGACATCCGCTTCACGCGGTGCCCCGTCGCGGAATGCCCGACGGTGGAGAGCGACGCGGACTTCATCGCCGCGATCCGCGCGAAGCAGGCGCAGGGCAAGAAGGTGCTGATCTCCATCGGCGGCCAGAACGGTCAGGTCCAGCTGACCACGACCGCGGCGCGCGACGCCTTCGTCAGTTCGGTGTCCGCGATCATCGACCGGTACGGGCTGAACGGGCTCGACATCGACTTCGAGGGACACTCGCTGTACCTCAACTCCGGCGACAACGACTTCCGCAACCCGACCACGCCGGTGATCGTCAATCTCATTTCGGCGCTGAAGACGCTGAAAGCCCGCTATGGCGCGGGATTCGTGCTGACGATGGCGCCGGAGACGTTCTTCGTGCAGACCGGCTATCAGTACTACGGCGGTCTCGGCGGCGCCGACAACCGGACCGGTTCGTACCTGCCGGTGATCCACGCGATGCGGGACGCGCTGACCGTGCTGCACGTCCAGGACTACAACTCCGGACCGGTGATGGGCCTGGACAACCAGTACCACTTCATGGGCGGCGCGGACTTCCACATCGCGATGACCGACATGATCAAGGCGGGGTTCACGGTGTCGTCGACCGGATTCCGGTTCCCGGGGCTGCGTGAGGACCAGATCGCGTTCGGCCTGCCCGCCGCGGTGAGCGCGGGCAACGGGCACACCGCGCCGGCGGCGGTGCACGCGGCGCTGAACTGCCTGGTGAAGAACTCCGGGTGCGGGTCGTATTCCTTGCGGGGCGGCGCTTCTCCGGCGTTGCGTGGGCTGATGACGTGGTCGATCAACTGGGACCGGTACTACGGGTGGGAGTTCCAGAACGCGCATGAGCCGTTCCTGAACGCCCTGCCCTGATCCTGCGGAAGTCCGTGAAGGCCTCCTTGAGGGACTCTGGGTCCC
>Ga0307518_10000533_pt1 | contig 28862 bp, 22 predicted proteins | sample 25_EM_MG_FD_203889 | JGI IMG/M metagenome (GOLD analysis project Ga0307518, IMG submission 203889) | Populus trichocarpa ectomycorrhiza microbial communities from riparian zone in the Pacific Northwest, United States - 25_EM | ecosystem: Host-associated > Plants > Roots > Unclassified | place... | reverse complement strand
AAAAATGATAAGGGAAAAGCAAATAACAATTATAAAAATGAGGACCAAAGTTAATATAAAAATTAAATTTTAAGAGATGAAATTGAAAAATAAATATTTAAAACAAAATATATATAGCAATTAAAAGTTTGAGGACCAAATTTGATATAATCAGCAAATAATATGAAATTTCTAAATTATTCACAATTTCTGGAAAGTGTTTTCCGTTGACCAACTTTCCTAATAGCAAACAAACATAAAAAAGTTTGGAAAGTAGTTTTCCAGAAAGTGAATCCCGGAAAACAAACATAGCCTAAAAATTTAATGAGAATGGCTGCATTCATGAAGATAATGATAGTAATATTGGTGGAGTTAATGATAATAACAGTAATTTTTAAAATAAATAGTGGTATTCATGAAGATAATGATAATAATATTGGTGGAGTTAATGATAATAACAGTAATTTTTAAAATAAATAGTGGTGATGAAATAACTAAATGTAAGTGATGGTTGTGTTATGGGTAGAAATATTAATAACATGATCATATCTTATGAATTTTAAAAAAACTAAAATTAAAAATATAAAACCACTTTTTTTTTTCAAAGTTTTATTTTAGTTTTTAAAATTGTTCATATATAAAAAAATAAGCACAACAGGGCAACGAAACACATTTTATATCATAAAATGATATGATTGATAATATGGTGAGTGATATAGCACATGGTATGATGGTGATAATATTAGGAACATAGTATCCTACACGTAAAATACTATAAACAGAAAATAGAAAACTATTTTTTTATGTTTTTTAAGATTTTAAAAATTATTTATAGAAAATAGAAAACGACAATGCCAGAAAACAAGGCCTTACCTATCAAGTAGAAGGAAGAAGGAAGAAGGAAGAGGAAGGGAAGCATCAAGCTAGCAACCCAGTTGGAGGTGCAAGGGTTGACCACAGATGGACAGTACTCATTGGAGAGTGTCTAAAAGCTTCATCTAAAACGGCTGTCATTAGCCTTTCATTACACATCGTAATTTGTAACCAAACCAAACCCATTTCCATGATGTTGCATCCATCCATACGTAGTAACGTACAGACAAGAAGAGAGACGGAAAATGAAGGGTTGGTCCGCCCTCTTATTTTAATCTTCCTTAATTTAATATACACTCCCTCTACCAAAACAATGTTTGTTTTTGTTAATCAATTGCCAGATAATATTCTAACATAAAAATATGGTAATCAAATTTGGTTTTATTCTAATATTTCTTAAGCTCCCACTAATTTTCCTCCCTTCCTCTAACTTGTACAAATATTGGAAGTCAAACCCTGTGTGATCAACCTCTTTTTCCTCAAAATCTTGTGTTTTTTAGATGCCCTCTTGTCTCTCAAGTTAAAGGATAATCATTCCAGGATGCCCTCCAAGGATTGTAGTTTCTTACACAACTGAACATCTGACATGTTAAAGAGTCAAGCCATTGGCTCTTGAGCCGAGGGCAGTCGAGTTTTGGAGAATACAAGGCATAAGTAGTTGAGAAAGGTTTCTGTGGTTTGATTATGAGTTTGATAAGTTCTCGATGGGGAGAGTTCAGTTTAAGATGAGAAGATGATGGGAAGAATGCATGTTTGGATGTTAACAGCAAGTGTTGGCTCTTTTATTGTATCCCTCATCCATGTTATCCATTTAACCTGTGCAGAAAAAGGTCAGTATATCATCATAGCCTGTTAATCAAGTTATCAATAGATATGAACAGCATAATTGAATTTATTGACAGCTACTTCGTTTCTAGATCTGATATTTGTAATGATGTTAAACCTAGTTGACAAGAATATTGTAATCATCGGATCATATATATAATACAATAGATAGAGGATTCTGATCTATCAAGCTAGGTTCCTGGAAGTAGATCTTCTATGGAAGATGTGAAGCAACAAACAATAACTGGAAGAAATTACAGGTTGTGTACTTTAAACCTGAGTGGCATGGCATGATCATTAACTGCTGACAAAAATTTGTAATATATATTATTTCTTGCAGCCATCTGAATATATAGTTTAATCCCAAGTTACAAATTCTTAAATTTCAGTCCCTTTTTTTGCATGTGCAGGTTTTGTCAGCATAGCATGCTGTGCTGAATCATCAACTTTTACAGATAATACCACTATTAGCTGGATATCAGATGAGGGATGGTTCCCTATTGAGAATACAGGTTGCGAAAACATAACCAGACAAGCAGAAAATGATGCAAACTATGATAGAGTTCGAATTTTCTACATTGAACCAGGGAGGAGAATATGTTACAATTTTTCAACTACTAAGAATCAAAACTATCTGATAAGGGCTACATTTCTCTTTGATGATTCTTTGGGTGCTTCTTTCGATGTTTCGATTGGTTTCACACCAACAAGTAATGTGAAATTGTCCAAGGATTTGGAGGTTGAGAGAGTTTTTACAGCTACTCATCACGATGTAGACTTTTGCTTAATGAATCATTATGGATATCCATACATTTCAAAGCTTGAACTGAGGCCCTTGGGGGATTTGAAGTATTTACAGGGAAAAGCTTCTGGTGTTTTGAAATTGGTTAGCAGAGTTGACGCAGGAAACACCGGAAATAGCATCAGGTATGCTTTTTACTCCATGTTTATGCTTGTGTATGCACGGAATAAAGAAAGAAAGATTGATTTTTCTCAAATTAAGGGATACGCAGCTCATAGTTCCGAGAGATGAATAATTACTCAGAGGCCTTGTCCTTGAAAGCAAGCAAGATATGTCATATGCCCACTAAATTGAGTACCAATTGTTAATGAGGATGTTGAAAGAGAGAACAATTAAAAACAGTTCTTCTATTTGGAATAGTTGGTAAAAGTACAGACAAGAAAAGCAAAAGAAAGAATTTAGAGAAGAACTACAGGTGCTAAAGCCAGAGATAGAGCCAAAAGACATGGCCAAAACATTAGGCAAAAACTTTAAGTGGTGTAAAAATGGTTGTTGCCTGGCTAGTCTGTTAAACTTTGTCCTCGAAAGGACGGTAAATATAGAGAACCATTTCTGTTGGAAAGCCAAAATTTTGTTTTCTTAATTGTAAACATTATAGGAAACCTTTTCTGATACCTTATTATGCACAAGGAATTTCTGGTGTAACATGTACTTGTAATATATTGAATATTTGTCCGTTGTTGACCAAAGCACATACTGACCTACCAATTTCAGGTACCCAGATGACTCATTTGACAGAATCTGGAGAAGGCCTGACCCCAAAACGGTTTCCTTATCGGAACCGACTAATTCCACCACTTACATCCATGATGTTAAGAAAACAGTGCCAGCCAAAGTTCTCCAAACAGCACTAACCCACACAGACAGACTGGAGTTCCTGCACAATGAACTTGACACACAGGATTCCAATTACACTGTGTTCCTCTACTTTTTTGAGCTCAATCAATCTATAAAAACTGGCCAAAGGGTATTTGACATTTACATTAATAATGAAATAAAGCTGGGGAAATTTGACATTTGGGCTTATGGGTCAGCCTATAGGGAAGCTGCTCTAAATGTCACAGCAAGCAGGTCTCTAAACTTGACCTTAGTCAAGGTTGAAAATGCATCTGACCTCGGACCTATTTTAAATGCCTACGAGATCTTGCAATGGATTCAAGGAACTAACCAGCAAGATGGTAAGTTCAATGGTTACATGTCATGTCAAATACCATACATCACTTACTTCGCCAGCTTGCTTATTGACAACTAAATCACCAACCTCTGTCTTCAGTGGAAGTGATCATGAAGGTGAGAAATGAACTGATGCTGAATAACAAGGAGAATGAACTGCTGCAGAGTTGGTCAGGAGATCCATGCTTTCCTCCATGGAAAGGTCTGAAATGCCAGAACATCAGTGGGTCCTTACCTGTAATCACAGGACTGTAAGTCTCTCACCCCTCTTTTATGAAACAATCCTGTTCATGTGAGATCAAATGATTCTGCACAATCAACACCTTACATCATTTTCTTTCTTCAGGAATATTTCTTCAAGTCAATTTCAAGGACCAATTCCAGCCAGTATTACTGAGCTGAGCTACCTAAAGGAATTGTATGATTGATTGTGCTGCTATCTATTATTTTGCTAGTGCTATTGTCTTCTAGGCAATGATAGCAACTTATTTCTGTCACTTTTGGTAATGCAGGAACCTTAGCTACAATGGCTTCACTGGCAAGATCCCAGAGTTCCCGAAATCCTCAGTGTTGACATCAGTGTAATTTTCTTGTTCTTATGATTTTGGCCATTGTGTTCCATCAAGTTATACATATATATTTAATGATGGAATCAATAAAGCTGTAAAGCTCCATCTGGCGTTTGATTATATTCGACACAAATTTGTTTTCTTTTGCATATTTGGATGACCTTATCCTTCATACAAAGCAATTTTTTCAGTTTTATTGTAGCAAGTTTACTGGAGTTGCACAAATGGTTTGCTTTTGTTACCATATTGTGTTTGTACATAAAGGCTATTTGATTTACATTTACTTACCAGGGATCTGAGCTTCAATGATCTTTCTGGATCTGTTCCAGATTCTCTTGCCTCCCTTACAAATTTGAAAACATTGTAAGTCAAGAGATGCTGCATGTCTTTTACTTAAATAAAAAGAGATGTACATCTTACGTTAACATATTTTAAAAATGTGCCATTGTAAATTCACTACTTTTATGTTCTTCATCACTAGATATTTCGGATGCAATCCTCTCTCCAGCACAGAACTTCCTTCCAACGGTTCAAGACTCATTACAGAGTATGAAATCTACTATATTAGCCCTAATGTAAATGCCAATCTAGCATTAAGAATGAAAGACTAACGGTATTAGTTTCGATTTCAGCTCTGGGAAATGTAGTAGACAGCGATCTACTAAAAAAACACTAGGAATTGTCATTGGAGCCATTACAGGTGGATCATTTCTGTTCACCTTAGCAGTCGGAATGTTTTGCAGTTGCTTCTGCAGAAACAAGTCAAGGACACGACGAAATTTCGATAGGAAATCAAACCCAATGACAAAGAGTGAGTAAACTCATCCTTTCACACTCCTATCTCCAAAAGATAAATTGTGAAGCAGACTGATTTTTTTCTTCTTGTTGACTAACTTTACAGTAAAAAATTTCAGTTTCTTACTTTAAGAAAGCTGTACTTCAATTTTGTTGCCAAAATTCCTTGCATTTATCCGGAACTGAGGCCTGAAAATATACAGAATACAAAGGAAAATACGGATGTATGGAAACAAATATCTTAATGATCTTTATCTACTGTGCAATACAAATCCTGAAAATAATAAATTCCAGCCTGAAATTAGTAGAAATGATTTCGAAGCATGTACACACACATACCAATACAGACATGCATACATTCATCAATTTGTTTGCTTATACTAAAGCATAATATGCATTTATCATCATTCATTCGAATCTACGACAAAACAATGCAGCTGTCGAGTAAATTCAACTGAATATTTATTCTCTCTGTACATTTTTTGATTGAGAAATCTCTATGAACATCTCAACAAATATCTCTCTCATACAAAATGCAGATGCTGTTTTCTCCGTAGCTAGCACTGTGTCAAAGTCGATAAACATTCAATCCTTTCCACTAGATTACTTAGAGAATGTGACCCACAAGTACAAAACCTTAATAGGTGAAGGTGGGTTTGGATCCGTATACCGTGGCACTCTACCAGATGGTCAGGAAGTGGCAGTTAAGGTCCGGTCATCTACTTCAACTCAGGGGACTCGGGAATTCGATAATGAGGTAGACATGGATCGTACTCATGTTTTTCGATTTATTTATAGATCAACGAATTATCTTCTTTTTGGCTATTGTTGGGATAATTCAGTGAAGTATATTTGACAAGTGACATTCATTGTCCATGTTACAGCTAACCCTTCTATCAGCTCTTCGGCATGAGAACCTGGTGCCTCTTCTTGGTTATTGTTGTGAAAATGATCAACAAATTCTCGTTTATCCATTTATGTCCAATGGCTCTCTACAAGATCGCCTCTATGGTACTTTCTAGTTAAAAAAACACTACTAAGTAAATCTGTTATGACATTGATATCTTCTCAACAACTGGTTCCTTGACAGGAGAAGCAGCAAAGAGAAAAACTCTTGACTGGCCAACCAGACTTTCTATTGCTCTTGGTGCTGCTCGAGGCAAGTGATGTTGGGGTATTCAGCATTTTTTACTTCGTTACCTCTTAAGTTATCATACGGAAAGCAGAAGATGGATAGAAAAACACGATATTGCTTTACATATTGGGGAAAGGTTGCCAAAATGTCTGAAGGATTTTATTGTTGTTCAGGTTTGACATATCTTCACACATTTTCTGGCCGTTGCATTATACATAGAGATGTCAAGTCAAGCAACATCCTTCTGGATCATAGCATGAATGCTAAGGTGACAGACTTCGGCTTCTCAAAGTATGCTCCTCAAGAAGGAGACAGTGGTGCTTCACTGGAAGTAAGAGGCACAGCTGGGTACTTGGATCCAGAGTGAGTACACATCTTTCATAGCTATATATCTTGATTTGGAATTCAGTTCCTCAAAGTTCCTTCAATAAATATAAATTTAATCAAATCAAAACTTCTTTGTTCCATTTCACACCTCTGAATCCGAGTTTATTCAGGTACTACTCGACACAACATCTTTCTGCAAAAAGTGATGTCTTTAGCTTTGGGGTGGTTCTACTTGAAATCGTAAGTGGTCGGGAGCCTCTCAACATACACAGGCCACGAAATGAGTGGAGCTTAGTTGAATGGGTACGTATTCTTGGTCAAGCTTTCTTATGTTTAAAACGCCGATGGCCACGATGCCTGTCTTGTCGATGTCATGTATTACTAGCATCTGCTTGAATTTCCTTGTAAACCAAAGAAAATGACTTTCCCGCAGGCAAAGCCATATATAAGGGAGTCAAGGATTGATGAAATTGTGGATCCTGGCATAAAGGGTGGGTACCATGCAGAGGCAATGTGGAGAGTGGTAGAGGTAGCACTAGTATGCATTGAGCCCTTCTCTGCTTATCGACCATGCATGACTGACATTGTTCGGGAGCTAGAGGATGCTTTGATCATAGAAAACAACGCATCTGAATATATGAAGTCCATAGACAGTTTGGGAGGATACAGCTTGGGAGGGTCCAATCGCTTTGGTTCCAATCGCTTCTCAATTTCCACAGACAAGAAGATCGCTTTATCACCACCGGTTCCAACGCCACCAGACCCATCACCAATCAACACACAAGCCTTGGCTCCTCTAGAGCCGAGATAGTAGATGGCCCGATGAGATGTGAATCTTTGAATGAAGATCCATTGAGTCGCATTATATGGCAGAAGATTATACAAGAGAGACTGTAAATTTCCATTGCTCTTTTACAAGAGATTATGCAACTGGCTGCAGATTTTATTTGCTAGGAAATTTTAATTAATTTTTTCTCTACTATTCAAGTCAAAAACCTGTTTTTCAGCATAACTTTTAGCGGATGTGATACGGATTTAGCATTCTGATCAGAACTATGCATATTCGAATGAATTGCTAAAAGCAGTGCTGAAGTGGATCCTTGTCAACCTAGATAGCCCAAGCAGTAGGCTAACATATAATCAACCCAGTTGATTTTGATTTTATTTTTTAATCAGGAAGAGCTGATGAAGAGCTCCTTTTTTTATATACACACACGCACACATGGCAAGAGAAATTGATTAAACGCCTTGGGAGCAGAAGGCAAGCAACCAAGGATAGAGAAAAATACAGCAGACAGGAAAACAAGAACCCATGGAGGATTCCAAGAGCAGAGACGAAACCCAAGATCAAAAGAACTGAGACCAACAACAGGAGACAAAAACAGATCACAGAGACCGATCACAGATTACTTCGAGACAATTTATTTATTATGATGGTTTGAATGGCTTAAATTTAGTTATTTCAAGGCCAGATTGCTATCTATCCTAGTTATATAGAAGCTGCTAGGCTCTGTTCCATAAGCAAATGCCATTGCATGAAAAGAAAATGGCATAGGAAAGCAGCCAAAAATAAACGCTACAAGAACCACCTAAGAGGAGTTCGGATGGAGAATTATTATTATTGCTTGAATCAAATCATTTTCCAAGTTTAATGGGCGATAATAGTTTATTAGACGAAATAAACGGGGCTTGGACACTGATTATAGAAATATTCCTCAGTCCTCGGGAACTAGAAATAGTTTTATCATTCGATTAAAAGAAAGAAAAGCAATGAATCTGTGATAATTCAAAGGTGGCCTACTAAACGAGCATCATGGCTACCAACTAATATGAAAATGCTACAATGCTGAAGCTGTCGCTGATAACAAGCCATTGTGCCTGAGCAGTGCCTCTGGAGAAGGTTCACGCCCTCGGAACTCGACAAAAACCTGGACACAAATCAAAACAAGGAATGTCAGATTCAAAAAGCTAGGAAAACTACGTTTCTGAAGCCAATAATGATGCATAATAAATGTAAGGAAAAATAATAATCTATTTATACACCAAGAAAAATGGAGATCTCAGAGCAAACCACCACATAGGATTCAACTATGATCTCTTCAGCTTGACGCATGGCTTTACAATTCAATGATGCCAAACTAAAAAAAGTCCAAAGTTGTTCCTCTATCAAATTTAGGTTATTATTATTATCAAGGGTTTTAACAGCTCTCTTGAAGTTTGATTCTAGATTTTTAAGAAAAACAATTGCAGGTGATTTAAAGCAACATAAATGGTTTCATCTAAATATTTTTCTATGATTTACAAGGAAACCAGGTGAAATTGACAATTTAGATAGTAAAAAGTTTCTGAATAAAAAAAAAAAACAGCAGAACTATGGCTACCTGAAGCAACTTGAAAATTCTTTTAGTGGTTATAGAATTATTTTTTTCCAGTTGTTATTTTGGACTCTAGATTCCTGTTGTACATGAGAAATTGGCTAGCACACCGACATGAATCCATATACAAGCTAGAGTACATCACAAAGAGCAGAGGCTTCACCCAAATACATTTAATCGTGATGCAATTTATTCTAGGCATCTTCATAGTTTTTGGTCTCCTTTTGTTCCTATGCCAATCCTGTCTTTATACAAGTATTCTCATTGTTATTTATTTCCTTTTCTATTGAAGCATATTGTTAGCATTAGTTTCCTAAGTCACTATCTTGGCTATATGTTCTCTTTATTTTAAGCTTTCCAAGGGAACTTTGCATTAAAAAAGAAAACTTACCATTGAAACTCTTTTATGTTGAATTTGGTGTCAGGGGCAAGAATCATACATTTAATCACTTGCTGGAATTATTAGCTTTTAAAAGTTTTGGGTACTGATTGGAGTTATAATAATATGCTTTTTTTATGCACAAATCAGGCCAAAAAACTGGATTTTTATTTAAACAAAGATATATAGTTAAACTGGATAAACTAGCACAGTTATAGGCCAAAAATTGAAGTTGTATCAAAGGGAAAGGAAATAAGAAGAGAGCAAAACCATAAAAAGTGCTCTAATTGACATCTTGTGAAGAGAGGGGGCGGGCACAAGTAAATGAAATGTAGCAATAAATATAGTTTTTACTGACCGCTAGTGGTGCTTTTCCACCTCCAAGAGCAAGAATGGTTTCCCGGAACTTGTGCCCTGTTTCTTTAACAGCCTGTAGCATCAAAGAGTTCCATTATTCCAGGCTATACTTGCATTGTATGCAAATGAAAGAAAAAAAAAAGACTCAAGGAGATACAATTTTTCATGACAGTCAGTTTTGTAAATAAATTGTTCATGTCAGCATTAGGTTCCTGCTGAATTCTAGATATCAAGTGGAACAAGATAAACAATTTCAAACTTAAAGAGGTCAGGGATCCTATTAAATTAGATAGTTGAGTCTAGGTTTCATTCAAAAGACTTAAGCTTTGTGGTGGGCGGCCCATTCTCAATCTTTTATATAGTTTTATATTCTTGTGATTATTTGATGTGGGATAGGCTTGTAACAGATACCATCTCAAATTCTACACCGAATTTGAGATAGTGGGCGGCCCATTCTCAATCTTTTATATAGTTTTATATTCTTGTGATTATTTGATGTGGGATAGGCTTGTAACAGATACCATCTCAAATTCTACACCGAATTCCAGTGTCAAACCCATTTTATCAAGATCTCCAAGACAAAACTCATAGATATTTATCACAAGGATCAATTATGATTTTGAGGTACGATTCATAATTAACCCCTAAATCAACGAGATTAAATAGAGATATTTAGCTTGTTAGCTTGGTGAGCTCCAGGCAGGACTCGTCACGGAAGGTTCAAACACTCCAATTAATCTCTTGATAAAGATTACACCACACCATGAGAAAGCACAAATAAATAATCAACAAGGTGAAACATGAAAAGACTGTAAGAATTCTATTCTAATCAATGCACATAAATCAAAGACAAGAAATTGAAAGTAAATGATCAGTGGCAAGACTGCAAAGGTCGGTTGGACAGCCATTTATGCATACCTTGTCGTTATCCAATCCAGCATCCTCAAAGGCTGAAAAAGCATCTGCAGATAATACCTCAGCCCACTGCAAAAAAGACTTGCCTTTAAATATCATGCCAAAGGGTGACAAAATGAGATAAAAAACAAAATACACATTGCAGTCCAACTTCCTCATCCTTTTAATGTCAGAAACATGAAAAAAAACACAGAGAATTGTGCAAGCTCAAGCCAGAACGTGTTTGAACCTTTAGAAGGTTAACATTCAAGTCACATATGAAAAGCCTACAAAAGGACCATATAAAAGCTGGGGAAGAAAGCTTTTAAGATATTCAATTTTTTCAACCAACAATGACTTGGACAAGTATTAGCATAGCTAACATTGCAACATCCTTTTCAATGTTAACTGTAGTTACTGTGTGTGTTTTTCAACACGTACCTTGTAGCTGTAGTATCCAGCTGCATAACCACCTAGTATTCACAAAAAGTAAAAATCAATGCACTATAAAAAGGTATGAAGCGAAGTTAAAACTGAGATTCATATAAACATTATAGTCAAGCAAACCTGCAAAAATATGACTGAAACTGCAGAGGAATCTATCTTCTGGCAAAGGAGGGATCACTTGTGTCCTTTTAGAAACCCTCCGGTCAACTTCATAGATAGACTCCGACGCACCTGGTATATACTTCGTGTGTAACTCCAAATCTAAACTTGCAAATCTTAGCTGAAATATAAATGGAGTGAGTGAATATGCATTCACAAAAATTAAACTATTTCAAATACAGCATGTGTTTAAACATAATATCTTCACTCATGAAAAAGTGGGAAATTAGCAACCACATATAATGTGATGGGAGCTATTTCCATGATCCTATCTTCTAAACCTACCAAAAAAAAAATGTTAAATGGTTCCACATGACATTTTTTAATTGTAATGGACACCCTCTCCCTCTTGAAGTCCTGATATCAAGCTCTTTCCTCTGCCCAAAAAAAAAAAGAAAAAAGAAAAGTCCATGGTGTTTCTCCCTTACTGTGTCCGGCAGTAAATCCTAAAGTCAAGTTTTATGGTAGATACAATGGCACCAAGGAGAGAAACATAAAGAAAGCCAGTTGAAATATCTCAATCTTTTCTTTTCTTTTTTCAAATTTTAAAAAGAAACTCAATAATGGCATGCTCAAGATTTGAAGACCAAATGACTAACTTCTATAGTGTTTTTCTCAAGCTTCTCTTAGTTTTTGTAGAAAGAAGATACAGCTGAGGTGATTTTGTGCTCAGGAAAAGTTTGAACCTGCAAGTTCTCAATTTGCAGTTTCAAAGCCATAAGAATCTCTGGAACTGAGAATTGTGATAATTATGAGAGGAAAGAGAATGTGATTTGCCCTTATGCCTTGATGAAACCGATGAACATTAAGTAGATCACCACAGTGGAGGTGAGGAATTTGGCTTTTTGTAGAATTTGAAAGGTGCCGGGAGAGGAAAAGAAGTTGCTTAAAATATATATAAAAAAGGCATGTGGATCCCACTTGTTGTTTTGCCATGGATTTAGAATACAAGGTGTAAAAATAAATCCTCCTTAATGTGGTAAACATGATAATGGTATAATGGTAAAAGAAATGAGTATCGCTACTATCCTTACACTGGGAAAAGAAAATGAAACCTAATATAGAAAGAAGGTTCTAGTAAGAAATACACTATCCACAGAATGCTAATGAGAAAACAAAATAAAATAGCACATACAATAACATAAAGCCAAAAAAGTACAAAAGGAAAACAATGGGAAAGCACTGTTATGAACTAATTACCTGACGAAGACTAAGGGAGCCTGCTCGGAAAGTCCTTGCAGCAAGAAGCTTCAAATACACTTCTTCTGGAAGACTTTCCCCAGTTTCATAGTGCTTTGCAATGCCCATCAAAGTTTCCCTGAAACAACACATGTAAAAACATTCACGTTGCATAAATTTGTAATTGATACTATCTAAATACATGATGTCCTTCAAGAATATTCATATACATCCAAATTTCCATGGTAGAACAATGATGAATTTATAGATGAAAGTTACATCATAAAAGTTGTCATTGGAAACCACAATTCCAATGTCTTGCTATGTAAGTGAGGAGAAAGAAGCTATAAGAAACAAACCAGTTTACTGTAGCCAAGGAGCATTTATCCATAAGAAAGAATGCAATAAAACAGGAAGCTTAAGCGTTTGTGGTACTGAGCCATGCCCAAAATTATTAAAAGTCGTATTCATAATCAAGAACCTTATACTCACAGAAATTAATCCTTTTTCTTTCCTCAGAGCTGTTTGAAAGAATTTTACAGCTGAATGTTATGGAAGATCGATCTCCACTGAGGTTCACATTACATTACCTGTGATAACACCAATTTTCCATGAACTGGGAGGGTAATTCAACAGCATCCCACTCTATACCCCGGATGCCAGCGACAAGACCCTCATCCTGCTTGGTTAGCATATGCTGGAGGGCATGACCAAATTCATGGAATACAGTCTCAACCTGCAAGAAGTGTCATTGATCATTATAACTAGGTTACAATACATAAAACCACACCACTCACTGATCGATTCCCATTAGTAATTGCCCGGTATGACTTTCTTTCTAAAACAATACCTAACCTTCCTTTTCAAAGACACATAACTTCATAACAATCAAGCAAATCAATGCCAAGGATATATCATTCTTCATTCCATGAAAGGCAGGTATGTAATGGCTACACATGTTTGGTTCTTCATTTATGTGTAAAAAAATTTACATGTTTTGTTGCATCCTTGTACCAATATTTTGAGTTATTGTGTCGGAAACTTATGTATGTTTCTGGAGAGAACATTTGAGTCCCTGATCTAAAAGTCAAAAGTTAACTTACCTCCCGAAATGTCATCAGGCTTGGTTTGGTCCCAACAGGCGGTGTTTGATTGCACACCATGTGGGCAATAGGCAACCTTGGAGCCGTACCATTGCGTGACAAAACACGACTTCGAGAAACTACCTCATCCATCCATGCACCACCCTGTTTCTCAGATGGACGTGAATATGGATCAAAGTAGAAGTATGCAATTGGATTGCCCAAGGAATCTTTGACACAGTAGAATTTAACATCATTATTCCAAACCTATTAAACAACAAATAATTATTGACAGAGAATAAAATAAATAAGCTCCACCATAAACAGAAAAGCAGAGTAAAATTAAGTGAATGATTTATATTACTGGAGCAAGACCATCAGCTGGTTCAATATCAATTCCAAAAAGTGTCTTCGCAAGATTGAAAAGGCCATCCATAACCTTTGGCAATGAGAAAAATGGACGTAGTTCTTCCTGCAGAATATAAACCAAGTGACACGAGCATCTCCAGACAAAGAAATAAATCTTACAGAAAGTAGGCAAGTAGATGAAGCAAACAATAGAAGGTGAGAAATTAGAACATTGAAAATAATAATCTGGAACACTAATCACATACATGCTGTTGCACTTGCCATCATAGAGTAAAGGGCTGTTGTAGGCACTACATCATGGTAGAGCCCATACTGTCCATAATGCAACAGGTTATAAGTAATGTAGCTGTGGTCTAAAAGTCTGTTGAATGGCATTGTGCAACAGCAATGGATGAAATTTAAAACTAGGTGCACAATATTAACACTCGCACATCCATTCTTCAGTACCCAAACATTCAATGAAGTGAAAGGAAAAAATTAGTTTAAAGACAGAAGGAATGTATTTCACAGTAAAAAAAAAAAAGGAAAGAATTATCTCTACATAGGGTTTCTTATCTATTATAGCAGTCTCTTCTTTCTTGGACAATAAGAATTAAATCAGTTCCTTACGCACCTTTAACCATTGATTAATAGCATAAAAATCAGCATATATATAAAAACTAATTAACCTTTTAAATAACAATAATGTACTAAACTCACCCAGCCTTTGATATGTACCTTTAATAAAATGTTATTGGAGGAACATATAAATTTTTCAGAGCCAGGTGAACTTGAGAGAAAATGCTTACAGAAAGAACATAAATCAAAGTTTGACATACCAAGCCTGTGACATGCTCAAATCAAAACCACACTAAATTATAATCAGACTGAGAGTGCAGATGCCGAGAGAGAAAGGGCTAACTGACCTCATTGATATCATATTTTGACTCACGAAGCCTCTCAGCCCAGAAGCTGGTATCCCAGTGAGTCAAATCATTTGCTTCCATTGCACCTTGATTTTTGGAGAAAATTTTAAGATCTTCCATATCTACAAAGATAACAGAAATGATCTAGTTGTGAGAGTTTGAAGCAGACAAAGAAACAATCAGAACGATTTTAAGTCTTACATGTCTACAAAGATCAAGGAAATAATCTAGTTGTGAGAGTCTGAAGAAGACAGCTACACAATCAGAACTGATTTATTGTGAGGTGATGTTTGAAGATAGAGGTATTTCTGTAATATCAAGTAAACTGAGGTCTTGATGCAGTGCAGGCATTGAGTGGCTGTCAAAAATTGTCCTAGGGAAGCACCCATTGAAATAACCACTAATACAACTCTCCCACAAAATCAAGAACCTAGTGCACCTGAAAATCTTCAATTAGCCCAATTACCAATGCAAAGAAGAGGGCAAGATTGAACCACAACAAATAGCAAGTGATATTACTAAAAGAGTTAAGGTTCAAGTTCCAGATTTTGAACGAGATGTAGATCCTACACTTGATGGAAGCCTTACCTAAATCAAGATGCTTGTACAACTGAAAATCTTCAAGCAGCCCAATTACCCATGCAAACAGAGGGTAAGTTTGCAGTGCCAAATATAGCAAGGGATAATACTAAAAGAGTTGAGGTTGAAGTTCCAGATATTCATTAATTCAATTCACTCCATTGAAAAATTCTCTCTCACTGAACCAATATGGAAGATGACCATAGAGTGAGTTTGGGAAGATGAAACTTGATGGATTAGCTAAGATGTGGTGGTATGGTCTCAAGCATAACTTATTTAGATTGGAACAAGCAATGTTGAGTATTTGACATGAGATGAAACCCATACTTAAATAAAAGTTCCTACCATCCAATTATCTTCAGAGTTGTATGAGAAAGCCTACACTATATAGTAGGGTAGTATGTTAAAAGTTAGATATGTTTCAGATTTTGATGAATTGAAGATTGGAAGCCATGTTGAGGAAATTTCAAATAAAACAGCAACAAGAAGCAAGAGTTTGAGAGGCAGGAGAGTTAGCACAACTCATAGAGATGCCTATGCAGATAAGGCATCAGCTTGTGTGACAATGTGAAGAACAAGACCAGCAACCAGAAGGTCCTAAAAAGCAAGTACAAAGAATTGAAAGGGAAGCTGAGAGTTCAAAAGAGCAAAGTTAGCAACTAGAATCTTCAAATTGGCATAAATAGCAGACAAAACGGTAAACTTTTGATGACAAGAACATTCACAGTTTCTTCCCAAAGAAAAGGTTAAACAAGAAAACAAGGGATGCCAGGTTGAGAATGTCAATGAAAGAAAAAGATAACAGAAACTGGCCTCTAATCAAGTTAATAAAGAGCATAAAGAGCTAAGTTCTACACTTGGTGAAGCTGAACTAAAAAAGGAACAAGATGAGCCCAAGTTTGAGGATGGTGAGGTAAAAGTTTTACTAGCAGAGCAATGGAGTTCATTAATGCTTATTTTGATGATGCAATTGAGAGCAACCATGCCACCTACAAAGGAGATCTTGGTGTCTATTTCAAGGATGTTGTGTTGAGGCAAAGATGCCACCAGAAAATCAAAAGTTCCAGTTTTCTGCTTTGGCAATTCAAAACTCGAGGTCAAGGTTTCCTTGCAAAAAAACAACCAAAACTCATGTATTTTAATGTGATTTTGAATATTTGTTACTAGTTTTGAAAATATTTTAGTTTCTTGTTTAGGTAATTATTATTCTGAATAGTAATGGTATTTTCTCCCATCCTTTGGCTAATTTAAAGGTCGATCCTCGATCCCCTCAAAGTGATCAAACCCATTTCCTTGTTCTCCCTTTTTTTTTTTCAAGTTTCCCAGACTTCCCTAAGCTAAGACCATAGGGTTTTATAGTTGCTATCAAAGCAAATTTCCTGTGGATGCCATTAACCCATAAACAAAAACAAAATCTAGGAATTGCAATCCTAGGTGATGTCATTAGAAAGCTCAAAAGAGTCTCAAATCAAATCTGAAGTGCAAGCTGAACTTGGAAAAAGGTAAAAGAATTGAACACATTAGGAAGGCCCACTCTGCTTCTGTTACTAATCACCGAGCAGATCTGGATGCATGCAAGAGGTTACCAGGAAGAGCATGAATCTGGTCCACAGCGGATGAAAGTAGAGTTCCCTTGATGGAAGGAGGTGATCCCACATGCTGGATTTCTAGAGCTGAAAAGTATTTTCATTATCACCATACACACTGGTTTCCAAAGTAGAGGTAGCTGCTATAAATTAGCAGCTAGGACATTGATGGTATTCAGTGGTATGATTGGTTCCATGGAATGCCTAAATGGAATGAGATTGTTGCAGGTCTTCTTGTTTAAGCCATCAGAGTATGAGAACGTTGATGGAGAGCTCGCTAAGATCCACCAGACTACTACTGTCATGGACTATTAAAGTCAATTTGAGATGTCAGAATCGAGCTTAGGGTTGGATTGAAAGACGGTTGGCACATTTATATCAGGCCTCCTCCCTGACATCTATTGTGATGTCAAGGCTCGTTGTCCGAGAATGACTACCACAATTTCTTTTGCTAGATCAAAGAAAAAAAAGGCTTGGTGAAGAACATTGGTGCACAAACAAAGTTGTTGGTAAGCAAGCTGTCAGCAACACTAGCTTGCCACATGCACCTATCAGCTGTCCTTCTACCAAACATCTTACACATTAGGAACTTAAAGAGTGGAAAGTAAAAGGTTTGTGTTGGAATTGTGATGAAAGTGGTATAAAGGACATTGTTGTAAGCAGGGCAGCTGGGCAGGCTCTTGATGATTTCCCCAATGGAAGAAGCAGAAGACATTGAGGGTGAATGTGCAATCACTGATCGAATATTGTGATTCCATATCAAATTAGATTTTTATTTTAATTAATTATTGGCTTTTCACTTAAAATTTAGGAGTTAATTTTGGTAGTCCATTAAGCACAAGGATTTGCCTATTTAATGTTTAATTTTCCTTTTAAGACCTGGAATTTGGTATGGTGACAGATTAAGACTACTATGGATATGTAACCCATATAGGGCTTTTCCAGGCAAACAATGAAAAAAACCGAAGCCTTTGACTAATTTGGAGATTGATCCCCTAGAAGTGATCAAACCCTTTTTCATGTTCTCCCATCGTTTTTTCAATTTTCCCTAACTTTCCTAAGATAAAAAGGTTTTATCAAGATACAGTTCACAGCCCCAAACAAAACCCTGTAAGCTATCTGCATCATATTTTCTTTCCAACTTAGTGAAAATTTGCTGAAAGGCAGCATTATGAAAGGAAAATTTTGAGATGTTTAAGAAGGCAGGGTGTGCTAGAATATGCACTTTTTTAAGAATATAATAACCTTGTAGTTTAACCAACCACAGATATCACAAACAGACAACAGCATACCAAACCAATGTGCTGACATTTTAGTTAATGCAGATTTTTCATATAAAAAAGCTGGCTAAGAAAATATAAACATAAGTTTTCAAGAGAAACAGTCGTAAATAACCAAAACTCTTGACAAGCAAAGTTTCACTTAAACTTCAAAAGTATTGCAAAACGGTTATGCCACTATATTTCTAAGAAATATACTATGTTACCTTGAGCAGCAGCATCCCAGGAAGCTATGCGCAGCTCTTCTAATAGCTCTTCTGCTTTCTCAACAGTAGCCATTTTGGTTGCCATGCTTACCTGTAATGAATAACTGAATAAGCATATAAAAGGTAGCTTTTCCTTCGAGCTTTAGCACAATAATGAATCATACCTCAGCAAAGTTGTTGTAATTAAGAAGTTTTGCCTTTTCCAGCCTAAGCTTCAATATTTCATCAATAATTGCTGTATTATTCAGATCACCACTCGAAGCTCGAGTTACATGAGCACGGTATATTTCTTCACGTAAACCACGGTTTTTGGCATGTTGCATGACAGACATAAAACTTGGGGTATCCAATGTAATTATCCACGGCCCATTCTCAGCAGTTGCGTCTGCATGACCCTGATATGATAATATATAAAAGAAAACAGTTGATTAGACTTGATGAATTAAACCAACTTGCATAGATAATGACATGTTGTACCTTAGATACTGCAGTCTGCGCAGCCAAACCAAGTGATGTAGCTGGCAATCCTTCAATATGTTTCTTATCTGTTATGAGTTTTTCGAACTTCTTTGTGGCATCCAGTACATTTTCCCCAAATTTTTGTGATAATCTTGTCAGTTCCTGCAATGAGCAATGCAAAACTAAGACTTACACCTAATGATAATTATTTGATAAAAGACTAAAACGCGTGAGGTGTTTACTGTTGAGCCGGCACTGTTCACACACAAAACACCGTGGATGGCACTACGCATTTTTCAATAATTCATTTTGATCCTTGAATTTTTATTTTGTGTGACTTGATCCTAATTGAAGGCCAATTGCATATGAATTCTTAGTCAAGTGTGAAATTGAAAGAAGATGGACCAAAATGAAAAAGATGTCAAACATGGGTGGCGTGCTAGAGATTACATGAAAAATACATTGTTCATTTATGTTATTTTTCAGTCCTTGATTAGAGAGAGGAGAGAGATGGGTTTCTGATTTCTGACGATGTGAAAGAAAGTCTCTATTCACTCCATTTCCGACCACCAAAATAGGTTTTCTTGGTGTCCACAAGTTCCATGAGATAAGAGGGACTTCATGGTGATTGTTTAGAGCCTCGATGTTGCATGAAAAACCAGATATGAGTTGAGAAAGCCAAAACTAAACTGATTTGATTTCGGGTTTTTGGACCTTTTTTGGGTATTTAGAATTGAAGGAATGGTTTGTGAATGTTATAAGGGTGTTGGTGATGTGTTTTTGGGTTGAAATAGCTTGAAATTTGGGTTTTTTTAGCCAAAAGACTAGCTGCCCAATTTTCCAGCCAACACTGTAGAGGTCGGAATCTGGGCTTGCAGCTTGAAAATTGGGTTTTTTGGCCAAAAAACTAATTGCCTGATTTTTCAGCCACCACTGTGGTGGCTGGAGTCTAGGCTTGCAGATGATACATCGTCTGCCTTGGTGGGCAACATGTTACCTGTTTTTTTTTTCAAAAAAATAGGTTGTCCACCCCTTTAGAAAATTAAAAATATATATAAATAAGCCCAGGCCTGGGCTTGATGGCCTACCAGCACTCCTGGGCTCTTCATTTCATTGGCCTAGGCATGTTGGGCCAAAGGCCTGCAAGTCTGAGCTTTGTTTTTCCCTTTTCATATTTTTTATAGCTTGAATATAAATTTAAGTATATTGAACCCGATTAAGTTCATAGTGCAGATCACGGGTTTGACTAGTTAAACCACAACAACCGGGCTATATTTTTTATGATATTGCTTTTTCTTAATGATATATTTTTTAGATATATATTTTTAAATTTATGTTTCAATTAATATCCCTCATCTGTAAATTTGTTTTTGCTTATTTAACCTTTTTTGGATAGAGAATGTTTTTTGATGATGTTATGCATATTTAATTTTTTAAAAGATTATTCTAATTCATCTATAATATTTTTTTATGTTTTGTATATAAGAACTTTATTTTTGAAAATAAAAAATGTTTATTTTTAAATAATATTTCTAATATGTGCAACCTTGCATAATATTTTTTTATTTTTATTTTGTTTAATCAATTTTATATGTTTGTCTATTTTTAATATCATTTGATTGAATAAAAAATTAATTTTAATAAATTAATTCAGTAAGCACAACTGGGTAAATGTTCCGTCTTACAAGATTAAATATCTTTATCTATACCAGTCTTTCGATTTTTCTAGTTTTATTTTTAGTTATCATTAATACCTTTTTTTCCGTTTATTAAAACAAATAGTTCTCAATTTATTTGATTACATGTATGCATGAGCTTTTCAGTTTATGCTAAGAATTTTTTTATATACAAAAATGCATCAAAAAAGCCTGCATGTACAATTTTTTTGTAAGAGAAAAAAACATATGGCCCACCAGGGAATGCGAGTCGAATGGCTAGTCATTTAACTAAAGAATGTGTTATTGGCAGCACATACAAATAACCAAGCATCCTTCTCAGATAAATAACTAGAATGAGAAGGCAAAGAAGACTTTCTTTCAAATGAAAAATGGTAATATAAAAGCACCTGTTCAATTTTGTTAAACTGCTCTCTTTTATCATCATCAAGAGCAACACCATTAAGAACCGCTTCCTTTATTTGGGCTGTATTCACAAAAATACAGAAGCTGTCAGGCATGTAAGAAAGCTTAGGTGTAGTTTTAAATGATTATGTCAAACCAATTAAATAGGAAGCAAGGACACTGCAAATGATATAGCATTTATCTGGTAAGCAATACCCCAAGTGCAAGACAGAGTTAACTAGTTGATAAATAGTAATCTGAATTTTGTTGAAAAGTACATCTAGTAATTGATGGAGTTCAATGAAGCCAACATGTAAACACAAGTTCATGAAATAGGCAACCATTAAAAGCACTCTCCACGTCCATTCAAATCACAACTGAGCAATATCAGTGGAGATAAAAACAATTAACATGATGTATAATTTTATTTTCTTCCTCCTTCCATGTTTCAAATCCATGCAATCATTCTCAGAAATCTGCATAATCCTAGTACAGTTATTCAGTTTACAGGTACATGCTGCCACAAAATTGCATCTTGTGGCCTTAGAGGTATAGAACATCTCTATTTGTTGATATCAACAGCTAACGCATGCTCATTTCTTTCGTTCTCTGATTGTCATGCCCCCAAGGACCAAGTTAATCAAATAATTAAAGCTACATCATATAAATTCAGCAAACCAATGAAACTGCTAGACTAAAGTCTCAAACTGACAAAATCCAGACAGCTAGAAAAAAATACATAGAATTAGGTGGATGAAAAATGGAAGCGCAAATAATACTATTTCAGAAGATAAAAGAAGTTTAAGATACTTACATTCCACTATACGTTTCTGAGCATCACTTAGCGATGTCCATTGAGGAGATTCTTGGATGGCCTTAAATGCATCATATATCGGTTTACTTTGTCCCAACCTAAGCTCAAACTTAACTTTTTCGGGCTGTGGACAAAAGCTCAAAGCTGTGAGCACAAGAAGGGCAATACAGTGCACAAATTCATAAGACGGGCAATCAACAAATTAAAGCAGACAATGGTCTGATATCAAACTAACAAGAAAATTCATTTTTGTTTAGTTATTACACCCATTTTCCAAGTCAAGTCCCAACATAGATTAGCATTCATGGACATAAGCACACAAACATGTGCGTACAAGTGCATAGATTATGAGAAATAAACAATTTACCTGAACTTCTTCAATTGCAGCACGGAGTTCAGGTGAGTCTTTAACAGCCTTAAGATGATTGATCATACCCCAAACAATAGCCAACTGATCTGTTATCTTCTCCAATGGCTCCACCAATTTTGGCCATGATGGCTCCACTGTTCTCTCCAATTCCTCCAAATCACTCTCCTACAAAGACACGGTAAAAAAACAACCATCACAGATCAAAAAGGACCAAACTTTGATCAACCCATGAACTGAAACTAATAAAGATTTCTACATAATATATAACACAAAACAAAACCCAGAAATCAAAACGTGAAAAAAAAAAAACAACATACAAGGTTCTTTAGGAGAGCACGAATCCCAGGTCGAACATGTTTATGTTCAACAACATCAAAAGGAGGAAATTCAAAGTCTTGCAATAAAGGATTGGATTCATCAACGACAGTAGCCATTGAAATTGTAGGAGGAGTAGAGACCGAAGAAGAAGAGTAGCAAGTAGAGATAGAGAGAGGGGTTCGCGTTGATTTGTGAAGAGTTTGGAGACCCAAGGAGAAAGAAGAAAAACAAAGAGAGCAAGGACGAGATTTGAGAAAATGTTTGGGGGCAAAATGGGAAGAAGGGATTTTTTATGCGTTTAAGCCTTTAAGGATTAGGATTGGGTGGAATGAGCGGGTCCAGCGGGAGAGGGAGGCAGGGGAAGCCATGATGACTAGGAAAAGCTTGATGTTGATTTGCTTACAAAGAGAGCTCCAGTTCCATAATAGTATATGGGCTTTTCTATATGTTCTACTTCGTAGTTTTTTTTTTTTTAATTTTCCTTTGTATTTTCACAATTACTTTCATGTAGTAAATGTCAAATTGTAAAAAATCCTCCAAAAATCTACAAAAAAAAATTTCCTTGAATAATTTATTTTTTGGATTTCTACCCTTGATTAATATGATTTTTTCAATTACGTCTTCTATTAGATTCTTACTAGTGAGATTGTTTATACTACGTTGTAAGTATTCATAAAAAAATATCAATAAACAACAATAAAAAAACAACATTTTCTAAGAAAGATGGCTCATGCATTGTTGCGGCCGATTCAAAATAGTATAAATCATTATAATAGTAGCAATTAGAAGTTAGATTTGTGAACATCATGTTAGACCCAAACGACCTTAGGTATGATAATTATGTCAGACTCGCGGTATTTTTAATTTTACCCTTCAAATAAAAATTATGGTTTTTTTTCAATAGTAATAATATCTTTTTTCAGATTTATTAATAATTATAATATTAATAATAATGAATTTAATAATATTTATAATACTAATATTAAATATGCATGACTCAAGTTTATTTAGGTCTATCAACCATACAATACCTTATTACTATTTTTTTCAATAGTAATAATATTTTTTAAAAATTTATTAATAATTATATAAATAATAATAATAATAATAATAATAATAATAATAATAATAATTTTACCCTTCAAATCAAATCTATGGTTTTTCTTCAATAATAATAATATTTTTTTTTCAAATATATTAATAATTATATAAAAAAATAACAATAATAATAATAATAACAATGATGATGATGATGATGATGATGAGAAGAAGAAGAAGAAGAAGAACAACAACAACAACCATACCAGACCCAAGGTGCTTGGATGTGTTAATATGTCTGACCCAAGTTTAGTTAGATTTGACAACATGTCTGATCTATGTTATTTAGGCCTAGAAAATATGTCTGACTCAAGTTTGCTTAGATTTGACAACATGTCTTATCTATGTTTTTTAGGCCTTTACTTAGGGTGTGGCAAACATATCTGACCCAAGTTTACTTATAATTGGCAACACATTAGTCTCACGTTACTTGAGTCTGGTAAACATATTTGATTCAAGTAATAATTATAATGAAAATAATAATAATCATACTAAAAATAATAATTAAAAAAATAACAATAACAATAATAATAATAATAATCATACTAACAATAATAATAACAAGAATAATAATTATAATAATAATAACAACAACAACAACAACAACCATGTCAGACCCAAGGTGATTGGGTTTGACAACCATGTTTGACCCAAGTTTAGTTGGGTCTAGCAACATGTCTGACCCACGATACTTGGGTCTGACAAACATGTCTGATTCAAGTAATAATAATAACAATAATAATAATAACAAAAACAACAATAAAAAATCACTCTAATAACAAACAACAACAATAACAATCATGTCAAACTTAAGGTGCTTGAATTTGGCAACCATACTTGACTCACATTACTTGAGTCTGGAAAACATGCCCGACTCAAGTTTACTTATGGTATGACAAACATGTCTAGCCCAAACAATAACAATAACAACAACAACAGTAATAATAGTCATCATTATCATCATACTAATAAGAATAAAAACAACAACAATAATAATAATACTAATAATAACAACAACAACAACAATAGTAAGAACAACAATAATAATTATTATACTAACAACAACAACAACAATGATAATAATAACAATAATAAAAACTATTATAATAATAATGATAACAACAATCATGCAGACACAAGGTGCTTGGGTTTGGTAATCATGTCTGACCCACATTACTTAGATCTAGAAAACATATATGACCATGTTTACTCTTTTCTTCCTTTTCATAATAGAAAAAAATAGCAAAATATGGAATCAAATATTAAAATTTATTTTTAATTTAATATTATCTTCAATAACAACTACCATTAAAAGTCAAATTAAATCAATAATAATTGAAGATGAGTTGTGTTTTTTCTTTTCTTTTCTTTTTTTCTATTACGAGTTGCCAAGAAAGAGAGAGGAATTAAGAGGATTTTCATGTGTTTTTCCATCAATTTAATTTTTTTAGGATTAAGTTTAAAAAATATAATGTTGTTTAGGATGGAAAGTCAAGAAACTTTTTTGTTTAAGGAGTGTTTGTTTTTTAGCTAAAGTTCAAGGGCTTTTTACAATTTAGTGTTTGGTAAATAGATATCATTAGTCTTTTTAGTTTTTAATAACTAATTAACTAGCTCCTCCAGTCTTAACAATCATAAAATAGTTTTGATGTTAATTTATTGTCACGTTTGTTAATTTGTTGGCTTTTTACAATTTGGCATTTGGTAAATAGATATTACTATATTTGTGGCTTGTGTTATATTGTAGACCGATCAAAACATTTTCAACGTAAAAATATGATGCTTAGGTAACAATAGTGTTTTTAAAGAGATAACAGAAATCCAAGAGTCGGGTATTTGATTTTATTCAAATTCAATAAACTCGATTAATTTAACAATATAATAAAAAATAGATTAACAAAACAAAATTAGCAAGTGCCAACCCATGAAACCTGCTACTAAGCACATGAGATCGGGATAATTTCATAGAAGGATGAAATAAAAAAAGATTGTAAAAATAGGACCTAGAAAAAGATCTTAATAAACTCGGGCTAACTTTTCAAACTCGGATTCTAAGGCTAGAATTATCTTATAGAAAGAAAACTCGAAAAAATCATGAAATCAAATTTCCAATTAACAAAATCTCAATCAACAAAATGCCTAAGAGATGAGAATGAAAAGGAAAGTTTCAATAAAAAAATATTTAAAACAAAATAATAGCAATTAAAAGAATAAGGATCAAATTTGAGATAAAAATAAAATAAAATGTTGAGGGATGCAATTGAAAAAAACAAATTCAATTAAGAAAATAATTTAAAAAATAACAATCAAAAGAATAATGACCATATTTGATAGATAAGAAAATCAAAGGATGATCAAATTTTTTTTAAAAATCCAATTCTATAAATTATTTAAAATAAAACAAGTGTGGACCAAATCTAAAAGAAAAACAAATTCAATGGTTATTTTGGAAATTTGCAGGGTAAGCGTGAAAATCAAGGGGGAGAGAATAAAAGGAAAAAAATGAAAAAAAAAGATTGTCAGTGTCAAATCAAAGATCAGTTATCACACGTGTCACTTTGTCAATTCAAAAACAACCGTAAAAATCAGTGTTTGGCTATTGGACGACGTTGTACATACTATCAAAAGAGCACATACATAGCCACACATGTCTATATGAATAACACACGCCATTCACTTTTTTCATATTGAATAATATTTTATATCTACTAAAATATCAAATTACCAATGGCCCAACTCAATAATAAAAAAACCCTTATAGCAGTGTTTCTAGTTACAAACTTTCATATAATAAAATTAGAAAAATCATGTGATCTCGAAATATTTATTCTTTCTAATTGTAATCTTGATTACAAGTTTTTATGAAATTTATTTAATTTATTTTTTTAATTAGATAAATGTTGTTAGGAAACTAGTGTTCTAAAATTTTATTTTTATATTTTTTCTATTTAGTATTAAGGCTTATAGTTTTCTTATTCGAAAGTTGTAATAGCATTATGAAAGAAAAGAGAGACATTGTTTAATATAATTTGAGTGATATTGGAGTTTTTCTATATTTATCACAATGTTTTTTATTTGGAGAGTTTTAAGAAATTAAGGAGGTTATTCCACCATGATATCACCAATGTATTTTTTTCAATATATACACATACATTTTCCTTTATTTTCTTTTCCAGGAAAGAAAATGAATATAAAAAATAAATAAAAGGTGTCTGTTTCAAGGTATTGTAATCCCACTTCATTTTCATGCTGCCTTGCATTCATCACTCGGAGATCGTGATGAGTCAACCAATTCATAAACTATAATTTCAGCCATACACTTCCTAATCAATGGCGTTAATTATGCATTTGATTCCTTAGAAATTAATGCAATTAATTAATTACTTAATTAATTAAATAAAACTTTGTTAATGCGGTGGTTCATCTAGAAAACACAAACTTTTTATATATGTCATTTAATTTGAATCCAATATTTTTCATTGGTTGGTATAATAGTTGGTGCAATCATTGATTATATTTTATTTGTAGAGAATACATATATTATAATCACAACTAAAATATTAAGATTTTATTTTATTGTTTAATAAAATAGATTAATATTATTTTAAGCATTTATGTCATTTGTGTTTGTTAGTCTTTTTTTTTTTATGGAATGATAAACTACAGCTCATCTGTTACTTATACAAAGAAAAAAAAAATATGGGCTAGGCATGCAGGTCCTCTTCAAGCCTACACGCTGATTCTTCATGCCCTAACATGGCTGAACTTTTTTTTAGCCTTTTTATTTTAATTTATTATTTATAATGAGGTTTTTATTTAATTTTATTATTTAATGTTAAATTAGTAATAAATTATTTTTTGTATTATTATCATATAACAAAATTAAAAATTAAATAAATTAAGTGGGGTTTATTTAACTTGGCTCGAAAATTTAACAAGTTAATTAAATATTAATCAAAGAGTCTAGTTGAGATTTTTGTTGTTTTTTTATGTTTTTTTCTGTCAATTCTATCATTTAGTGTAAGATTTTTATTGAATTTTATCTTTCAATGTTGGATTAATGATAAATTAATCTTGATATTTTTTATTATATAATAAAATAAAAAATTAAATCAATTAAAATGTTGGGTATAAATTTTTCACGTTTAAACACTTCTACAAAGTTTAATAACAATGTTGGAAGGTATTTAATGATCTAAATATGCATTTTTTTTTGTTTCTTAATGATCTAAATAAGTTCACAGTCAATGATTTGATCCAAAATTTTAAACATCAAGTTAATCAAGCACAATATTGTCTTAAGTAATGTATATAAACCATGCATTTAAAAAAATAAATTAATATTTTAAGCTGTATACAAATTTTTTTATAACATGTCAGTCGTTATCTTCTGGATTGCTCGATATCTTAATCTTGCTGTTTAAGATCATTATTCATCATTAAGCCTTTATTTACTATATTTTACTCTTATCTATAATTTCAAGTTGACCCGGCTGTTCCGCTTGGCAACACCTTTGTAGACAATGTATGATCAGAGATGGACTTCTTCCTTCCTTCGAAGCTTCGTGATTTGGATATAAAATATGTATGTAACTTGAGAGCCAAGGTTACTTTGTACTCATCAGGATAATATATACCTAGCTAGCTAGCTTGGGAGCTGGAGACCGTATTGCATTAAGTATAGTAGTTTTGATTAGGCTGCCATTTCCATACATTTCCCTGCTGCTACCACTTCATCTTCCTTCCCTTTCTCTATCATTATGCTCACCTCTTTCTACATCTCCTTCCTTCTCCCGCTTTTTATTCTTCCCTTTACTAATTCAGTTTATTTTCAATTATCTCAGTTTAACGAGACCAACATGTATTATCAAGGTGATGCAGTGGCTTCTGGTGGACATATTGAATTCAACCTTATGAACTATATAAATCGTGTTGGTTGGGCAACCTATCCTGAAAGGGTGCGGCTCTGGGACTCGAGTTCAGGAAAACTTTCTGATTTCACATCTCATTTCTCCTTCTCCATTGATACCCAAGGTGCACCTAATTATGGTCATGGAATTGCTTTCTTCCTCGCTCCTGTTGGTTTTCAAATCCCACCTAATTCTGCTGGTGGCTTCTTAGGCCTATTTAACACTACTACCATGAAATCCTCTCAGAATCAAATTGTTTCGGTGGAGTTCGATTCTTATCCAAATGAAGAATGGGATCCAAAAGTTGAGCATGTGGGGATCAACAACAACTCTATTATGTCAGCTGTATATACACCTTGGAATGCAAGCTTTCACAGTGGAGATACTGCTGAGGCATGGATCACCTATAATTCGACTGATAGAAATTTGAGCGTGTTTTGGAAGTACCAAACAACCTCAATTCCTGGAGAGAATTCTAGTCTGTTTTACATAATCGATCTCAGTAAGTTTTTGCCTGAGTGGATCACTGTTGGCTTCTCAGCAGCTACAGGTCAGAAT